>ENA-OQCS01001376-OQCS01001376.1-human-gut-metagenome-genome-assembly--contig:-NODE-1376-length-12623-cov-2.292654_pt1 | contig 12623 bp, 20 predicted proteins | sample MGYA00242757_ERZ504575 | MGnify/ENA primary metagenome ERZ504575 (study PRJEB26092, sample SAMD00036297) | human gut metagenome | host: Homo sapiens | study: EMG produced TPA metagenomics assembly of...
GTACGCCGGGAACAGGTGGCTCAATGCGAACAGTCTTGGACCGGCAAGTTCCTTAAGGGCATGCTGTGAGCGCACCCATCGAGCGGCACAGCCAGGAGGTTTGGCGCAAAACCGCCGAACAGTTGAACGGCGACGGTTTCAGTGTCGGTGGTGATGATTCTCCCGGCAAAGACGTAAACAAGAACGGCGCGCCTCTGCTGGGGGATTCACGTGACCTGTTTCGTCCGAAAACATCCGACATTCCGGCGCAGCCGGGCGTATACAAGTGGCGAGATGGTGAAGGCAGGGTCATTTACGTAGGCAAGGCGAAAAACCTGCGCAACCGTTTGACCAATTATTTCCAACCGTTGTATCAGCTGCATCCCCGCACTCAAACCATGGTATTGACGGCCCGCAACCTGGAATGGACGGTCGTTGGTACCGAACTTGAGTCATTGACGTTGGAATACACGTGGATCAAAGAGTTTGACCCACGATTCAACGTTGTGTTCCGCGACGACAAAACTATCCGTATCTGGCGATCTCATCCGGTGAACGCGTGCCGCGGGTGTGGGTGACCAGAAGCCGCAAACGCCGCGATACAAGATATTTCGGCCCGTACGCCAAAGTATGGGATCTGCGTCACAGTCTCGACCGTCTCCTCAAGACTTTTCCTGTGCGCACCTGTTCGCAGAACGTTTATCATAAGGCGGAAATCACTCATCGTCCATGTTTGCTTGCGTCCATCGGCAAATGTTCGGCCCCTTGCATTGGACGTATCAGCGTCGAGGAACACCGGAAGATGTGCGAACAGCTTATTGGCGTATTAACCGGTCGCATCGGCAAATCGTATATCGCACAGCTCACGCGTGAAATGAAGGAGGCCAGCGACGAGTTGGAGTTCGAGAAAGCGGCTCGGTTGCGCGATCAGATCCAGATGCTATCCACAGTGGTTGAGCAGAATGCCGTGGTGTTCGATTCCGATGTCGATGCGGATTTCTTCGGCGTCGATTCGGACGAGCTGGAAGCTTCCGTGCACGCGTTTTACGTGCGTGCCGGTTCCATCCGAGGTGAACGCAATTGGAGTGTGGAACGGGTTGAGGATGTGACGGATGAGGAGCTGATTGCCGACCTTATTGTGCAGGTGTATTCGGAAACCGCAGGGGAGACGATTAGGGCTTCGCAGTCGACTGTTGTCACCGAACAACGCAATGCCATCGGATCGACGCAAATCGTGACGGCGACCGATGCGGTGGCACGCGCGCAAGCTACCAGGGAACGTAACGAGCGGCAGGATCAGACCGGTCGTGCGGATTTGTTGGCTCCTATCTCTCCGGTGCCGCGCGAGGTGATTGTTCCCATCGAGCCGGCCCGGCGTGAAGAGCTTGAATCATGGCTTAGCGGATTGCGCGGTGGTGCGTGAGCATTCGCGTGGCCAGCAGAGGGGATAAGAGACAGCTTCTGGACCGTGCCAACGATAATGCCAAGCAGGCAATGCAGCGCAGCAAGATGAGTCGCATCAGCGATATGGGCGCCCGCAGCACAGCCATGAATGATGTTGCCAAGGCTTTGGGACTTGAACAGGCTCCATTGCGCATCGAATGCTACGACATTTCCAATACCGTCGGCGGAGCGTTCCAGGTCGCTTCCATGGTGGTATTCGAGGACGCGATTGCCAAAAAGTCCGAATATCGTCGTTTCGCCATTCGCGGAGCGGACGGACAGGGTGCACTCGACGATTTGAGCGCATTGTACGAGACGCTGACGCGACGATTCCAACATGGCAATATCGCCGGTGACTCCGGCGAAAGCATGGATAATGAACGTCGGGCATCCGAGCATGGTGACCAGACTCATGAACCGACTGTCCAGCAGAACACCAATCGGCATCATTTCGCATACAAGCCTAATCTGGTGGTGGTCGATGGCGGCAAACCGCAGGTCATGGCGGCCGCGAAGGCGCTTGAGGATTGCGGTGTGGATGACGTGGCCGTGTGCGGATTGGCAAAACGTTTGGAAGAGGTGTGGGTGCCGGATGACGACTATCCGATCATTCTCAAACGTCAATCCGAAGGCATGTATCTACTGCAACGCGTCCGCGACGAATCGCATCGTTTTGCCATCACCTATCATCGTCAGACAGAAGGAAAGGCGCGTTGCGTTCCGCCTTGGACGATATTCCAGGCGTCGGCGAGGCATACCAGAAGCGCCTACTGAGCCATTTCGGCTCGGTTCGTGCCATGCGTGAGGCGGATGTCGAGGATTTCGAGCAGGTCAAAGGCGTCGGAAAAGCCAAAGCCGCAGCCATTTACCAAGCGTTGCACGCCCACGACGGGCAACCGTCGACGGAAAATGCCATTCGTCGAATAGTCCGAAAGATGAAATGGAATAAGATTGGGTAGCGAAAAAAGACAATCGGATTGCTAGCATGATGACGGTGAATATATAGGGAGGGAATATGACCGAGGTCAACCACCGGTGCGCGGTTCTGGCAAGCCCATCGCACATTCATTGTCTCCGGTGCTGCACAATGCCGCTTATCACGCGTTGCATCTTGACGACTGGTCGTACGACAAGCATGAGGTGGGCGAGCCTGATCTTGAGGGCTTTCTTGAATCGCTTGATCCGACCTGGTCGGGACTCAGCATGACCATGCCATTGAAGAAAACGATCCAGCCATACGGAACACCGTGCAATACATGGGCCAAAGAGCTTATGGTTGCCAATACCGCGGTGTTTGATTGGACCAAAACCTGCGTCAATGGCAATTCGAACATCCCCTTCATCAGGCTATATAACACGGATGTACGCGGCATCGAACTCGCTTTCGAACACTCGTATCAGACACGTGCGATAACGCCGAAGACGGACCGTTCGGGAACGGCCGTGATCATCGGCAACGGCAACACCGCAACGTCGGCGTTAGCGGCATGCGTGGAGATGTCTGCGATCGGACATGTCATCGTTGTGGCTCGCCATCCTGAGAAGAACGCCGATCTCAAGCCACTTGCCGAACGGTATATGCCATCGGAACAGCCGATCAGCATTGTCGGCATGGACCACGCCATCGAAGCGTTGCGCCAGGCTGATGTGGCGATAAACACCATTCCCGGATTGGCTGCGGACGGTATTGCCGAATCATTGAGAATGCCATGTGTGCGCATGCATGGAACATTGCTCGACGTCGTATATGACCCACGCCCTACCAAGCTGATGCAGGCATGGCGCCAACAGGGAGGAATCGCCATTGGCGGCGAGCAGATGCTGTTGTATCAGGCCATGGTGCAGGTCTGGTTGATGACGGGAATCTGGGATGACGATCCGCCGAGCGGTATGGTTGATCAGGATTGCACCGCGCGTTGGAACAAGCCATGCGCATCGCGCTTGAGGAGGCTCTGTGATGGCACAGAAAGACATCGACGTACAGGCGAATGGCACGCATGCCAGCGCCCCTTCGCCGGCTGAAGGTTTTGAAGTATTGCTGATCACCGGCATGAGCGGTGCGGGCCGTTCGCATGCTGCCGACAGCATTGAAGACATGGTTGGTATGTGGTTGACAACATGCCTCCAAAACTGCTGGTGCCCTTGGTGGACATGATGACCACGGGATCCAATATTCACAAACTCGCCGCTGTTGTCGACGTGCGTTCCCGCGACTATTTCGATGACCTGTCCGCGGTGCTCAGCCATCTGGACGATCTTGGTGTGAAAACGCGTATCCTGTTCCTTGATGCCAGCAACGAGGTGCTGATCAAACGATATGAATCCGTACGCAGGCCTCATCCGTTGCAGCAGGCAATCGACTGATTGACGGCATTCTCGAGGAACGAGATCTGCTTGAGAATCTCAAAGAACGTGCGGACATCGTTATCGACACGTCATCATTGAGTATCCATCAGCTGTCCACGAAATTATATGAGGCCATGCTCGGATCCGGTCCGACCACGGTTTCCGTGCACATCTTCAGTTTCGGTTTCAAATACGGTATTCCCATCGACGCCGACTTTGTGGCCGACGTGAGATTCCTGCCGAATCCATTTTGGGTTCCCAGGCTTCGCTCGCTGACCGGACGCGACAAAGAGGTGAGTGATTACGTACTTCCAGCGAAGGGGCCGCGGACTTCCTCGACTCGTATGAAAAGGCGCTTTCGATTGCGATTGAAGGATATGCGCAGGAAGATAAGCATTATGTGACTATTGCGATTGGTTGCACCGGAGGCCAGCATCGTTCTGTCGCGATGAGTGAGGCTTTGGCTAAGCGACTGCGTGCGAGGGGGTTGTCGGTTTCCGTTTCCGCACGCGAGTTGATAAGCGGTCAGCGGAAAAATGACCGCATTATGAGAGAATAGTGTCCATATGTAAAGAAACCTGGCTGTGATTGTCCAAGATATTCGGTATCACAGTAAGCCGTGGCAGTGCGGAATGATTCCGCGACTCGCCTGAAATTTAGGGAAGAACAGCAAGGTAGGAGGTTGGCTCTTGGCTCTTCTGGATGACGTCAAAAGCGAGCTGGCCGCAATCGATAACGAACTGCCGATCGCCAAAAAGGCGCAGGCGACAGCGATGATTCGATTCGGCAATGGTTTGCACTCGGTGGATCACCACATTCTCGTGCAGGTGCAGCTCGACTCCCAAGATGCGGCTGCTTGGCTGCAGGACACCATCAAGAACCTGTATGGTCATGAAGCCACGCTTACTCCTGTCTCTAGCAGACGCCAACCGGCACCGTGCAGCGTTATGTGATTCGCGTGCCGAAGGCAGTACGGCGCTCGTGCTGCAGACCGGCCTGTACAGCCGTTACACCAAGAACATGGTGCTTGGTCTTCCAAGCGATATCATCAACGGCAAAATCGCGCAGATCAAGTCCGCATGCGCGGCGCGTTCCTCGCCAACGGACGTCTGTCCGATCCAGCAAGGCCAGCTATCTTGAAATCGTGTGCCCGAACCATGAGGCCGCTCTGGCACTGGTCTCCACCGCACGCGTCTGGGCATCACCGCCAAGCCGCGTAAGCTACGCAGCTCCGAACGCGTCACCCTGCGCGATCCCGACGCCATCGAACGTATGCTCATTCTTATGGGTGCGCCGCGCTCCGCACGCGAGTGGACCGGAAAGCGTTCCGACGGCGAAGCTCGGGGCAAAGCCAACCGTCTGGCCAACTTCGACGACGCCAACATGCGTCGCAGCGCCAAGCGGCTGCGGAAGCATGCGACAAGGTTCGTCAGGCGTTTGAGATTCTTGGAGATGACATTCCAGACAACCTCAAATCGGCCGGCCAGCTTCGTCTCGACCATGCTGATGCGTCGCTGGAACAGCTGGGACGTTTGGCCGATCCACCAATCACCAAGGATGCCATCGCGGGCCGCATCCGTCGACTTCTGCAGCTCGCCGAGAAAACCGAAAAGGCGCGCCGCCAGTCGGCTTGATTGAATCTTTTATGCAAAACACCATGCCTGTTTTCGAACAGCATGGTGTTTTTGTTCGTTTGGGCTTGTATTATTCGTAAATGGCAATATGGCCATTCCACGCTTACAAGCGGCTAGGAAAGGATATACATGAAGACACTCAAGGATCTTGGAGATCTCAAGGGCAAGCGCGTTCTCGTTCGCGCCGATTTCACGTTCCGCTGGACGGCACCACGATCACTGATGACGGTCGTATCAAGGCCGCTCTGCCGACCATTAAGGCCCTGCGCGAAGAAGGCGCGAAGGTCATTCTGATGGCTCACCTCGGCCGTCCGAAGGGCAAGGTCGTTCCGGAACTGTCCCTTGCCCCGGTCGCTGCTCGTCTCGGCGAGCTGCTCGGCATCGAGGTCCCGCTGGCTGAAGACACCTATGGTGAGGATGCCCAGCCAAGGTCGCCGCAATGGGCGACGGCGATGTCGTCTGCTGCAGAACGTGCGTTACAACCCGGAAGAAACCAGCAAGGATCCGGAGGAGCGCGCCGCTTATGCCAAGAAGATTGCTGCGCTCGGCGAAGCGTTCGTATCCGATGGCTTCGGCGTCGTGCACCGCGCACAGGGCTCCAATTACGACGTTGCTGCCGATCTTCCGGCTGCTGCCGGCCTGCTGGTCGAGAAGGAAGTCAAGGCTCTGTCCCGCGCCACCGTTGAGCCGGAACGCCCGCTGACCGTCGTGCTCGGCGGTTCCAAGGTCTCCGACAAGCTCGGTGTGATCGAAAACCTGCTCGACAAGGCCAACCGTCTGGTCATCGGCGGCGGCATGGTTTACACCTTCCTCAAGGCCAAGGCCTCGAGGTCGGCACCTCCCTGCTGGAAGAGGATCAGGTCGAGACCGTCAAGGGCTACATCGAGCGCGCTGAGCAGAACGGCGTCGAACTCGTGTTGCCGACCGATATCGTGGTGAACCCGGTCTTCCCGAAGTCCGATGAGGACATCGCTCCGGAAAGTCGTGGCCTGCCGACGCATTCCGGCTGACAAGATGGGTCTGGACATCGGTCCGGATTCCCAGAAGCTCTTCCACGACAAGATCGTGGATTCCAAGACCGTCGTTTGGAACGGCCCGATGGGCGTGTTCGAGGTCCGGCTTTCGCTGCCGCACCGAGGCCGTAGCCAGGTCTGGTCGACGCTACCGCAGCTGGTGCGTTCACCATCGTCGGCGGCGGTGATTCCGCTTCCGCAGTGCGTAACCTCGGCTTCCCGGAGGATGGCTTCTCGCACATCTCCACCGGTGGCGGTGCCTCCCTCGAGTTCCTCGAGGGTAAGGAACTGCCGGGCCTGAAGGTGCTCGACTGATGCTTAACGCATAACCGGAGGTGCTCCCTTATCAACAAAAAGGTGGGGGAGCACCTCTTGTTTTCACTAACCCGAAACCACGGCGTACGAACACTGAATGAAATAAGAACGGAGGCAGGCAAACACATGGCATCGCAACGAATTCCACTGGTCGCCGGCAATTGGAAGATGAACTTCGACCATCTTGAAGCCACCTATTTCGTTCAGCAGCTCGCATGGAAACTTCGTGACATCCATTTCGACTACCGCCATTGTGAAATCGCATTGATGCCGTCCTTCACATCGTTACGCAGCGTGCAGGTGTTGGTCGAATCCGACAATTTGAAGATTCACTACGGCGCACAGGCTGTTTCCGTAACATCGCAGGGCGCGTTCACTGGAGATGTGTCTGCCGATATGATCGCCCACCTCGCTGTTCGTATGTGATTGTCGGACATTCCGAACGACGAAAGTACCATCCGGAAGATGATGCGAACATCGTGGATCAGGTACGCGCTGTTTTGGCGGCCGGAATGCAGCCGATTCTTTGCGTCGCGAAAGCTACGAGGAACGTCGCAAAGGCATTGAGCTTGATTTCGCCGTGGGGCAGGTGCATGACGTCACACGCGATCTTTCCGACGAGGAAGCGTCGCGTCTGATTGTGGCGTATGAGCCGATATGGGCCATCGGCTCCGGAATGGTGGCCACTCCACAATCCGCTCAGGACGCGGCCAAGGCGATTCGGGATGATTTGGCTGAAACTTTCGGCACGCATGTAGGAGAGTCCGTGCGCATTCTGTATGGTGGCTCCGTCTCCTCAAAGAACGCCGAAGAATTGATTGGCGAGCCCGATGTGGATGGATTCCTTATCGGCGGTGCCGCGCTGAACGTGGATGAGCTCACCAGAATCTGCCAGCTCACCATGAATGCGACAGTATGATGCTCGCGGAGTAATGTTTTTATCGAGTTGGCCTTTCAAGGTGTGGTCATTATTCGATTTTCTCAATACCTTGCGCTATTGTTAACAGCAGTGTTTACGAACTGGAGGTTCACTCGTGTCCGCTATGGCCATCGTCAAGCTTGTGCTGCAGATTATTCTTGTTATTTTCAGCCTCTTGCTCACCCTGTTGATTCTGATGCACAAGGGTAAGGGCGGCGGTCTGTCCGATATGTTCGGCGGCGGTCTCACCCAGAATGCGGGTTCTTCCGGTGTCGCGGAAAAGAACCTGAATCGTTGGACCGTCATCATCGCGGTGCTGTGGGTTGCCATCATCATTGCCCTCGGTCTGATGACGAAGTTCGATCTCATCTGATTGGCTTTTTGCTTCGGCCCATGACTGGATTACAGTCATGCCGAAGTGTTTTTTATCGTAGTATTGTCTACAACATACGAGCTAAGGATTGATTTGACGTCTTTGAAAATCGAGAAAACCCAAGAAACCACGATGGTCGTCGCGGATTTGGACGGTACTTTGCTGCATGATGGCGAAACGTTCGAGGAACGTTTTCTTACACAACGTTCCATCGATGTGATTAACCGCATGCACGATAATGGCGTGACCTTCGTTGTGGAAACGGCACGTCCGGTCAGCACAGGCTTTTCGTTCGTGGAAAAACTGCCGGTTGATGCCGTTGCCTATCTCAATGGAGCATTGATCGATTTCAATCCAGCCTCATCAAATTATGAAATGCTCACTTCGCCGATGCTGCCGGAAGACGGCCATCTCAAGAAAATCGGATTCTCCTCACAGCGAGCATGCGAAGTCTGCAAGAATCTGTTGAATGAACTGCCCGGTATGGAAGTCGGCATTGTCATGGATGATGTGAGATACACCAATTTCGATGTTACGAAATATTGGAAAACACAGACCTGGCGATACACTGACTTCGACGATGTTCCTGAAGGCATCGCCGATAAGCTCATTATCTTCCCTAACGATGAGCAGCGGAATCAGGTCGGTTCTCTTGTGCCCAACGATTTTGACGTACATATCTCTGAGGGATCGCTCTGGATGTTAATGAATCCTCAAGCCAACAAGGAGCATGCGTTGGATTTGCTGGCAGAACATTTTGAGACGCCGATGAGCAATACCGTCTCATTCGGTGACGATTTGGTCGACATTGCCATGCTACGTAAATCCGGCAGGGGAGTGGCGGTGGCGAACGCCAATCCGGATGTGTTGAACATCGCAGATGAAATCTGTCCATCTAATAATGATGACGGTGTGGCGCAGTGGATTGAAGATAATCTGCTGTGATGTCTCGTGATATTCAAGAGTTACATGAGTTGAACTTCGTGAATTGAACTTTTGTCGCAAAAGGATGCGAAATAGTTACATTTGATATTGAACTTCCGCAATTTCGTTAGTTGGTTTGTGTTAGGATTTGAACTAGCGCTTGATGAAAATTGAACTGAAAGGACTAGTATGGCGGAATCGTTCTCCAACCGGTTGAACGTCGCTATGGCGTTCCGCAATGTCAAACAAATTGACTTTGTGCATGCTGCTGAGAAGTTCAATATCAAACTTGGCAAAAGTCATATGAGTCAGTACGTGAGCGGCAAAACCGTGCCGCGTGCCGATATCGCCCATTTTCTTGCGGCTTTTCTGCAGGTCAATGAGGACTGGCTGATGGGAAAGGACGTTCCCATGGAGCAGAACGTCGCCACCTTGCCCGCAATCAAGTCTGATGAAGCCCAACATGATAGCAATCCTGCATCAGCGCAATCAACAGAAGGAAAGACTATGCGCACCTTTACGAAATCTCATAAGCTCGACAATGTGCTCTACGACGTTCGTGGTCCGGTGGCGGACGAGGCAGCACGCATGGAAGCCGCGGGAACGCATATTCTGAAACTCAATATCGGCAATCCTGCGCCATTCGGATTCCGGACTCCGGATGAAGTCGTGTATGATATGGCGCAACAGCTCCCTGAAACCGAAGGATATTCACCGTCCAAGGGTCTGTTCTCGCACGCAAAGCCATCATGCAGTATGCACAGCTCAAGAATATTCCGAACGTCTCCATCGATGATATCTTCACCGGCAATGGCGTCAGCGAGCTCATCAACCTGTCGCTGTCCGCGTTGCTGGATGATGGCGACGAGGTGCTGGTGCCTTCGCCGGACTATCCTCTGTGGACCGCCTGCGTGAATTTGGCTGGCGGTACCGCCGTGCATTACATCTGTGATGAGGGATCCGAATGGTATCCCGATATCGACGATATCCGCTCTAAAATCACGGATAAGACCAAGGCAATTGTCATCATCAATCCAAATAATCCGACCGGAGCGCTTTATCCAAAGGAACTGCTGCAACAAATCGTCGACATTGCCCGAGAACATCAGCTCATTATTTTCTCCGATGAGATTTACGATCGTTTGGTCATGGATGGACTGGAGCATATTTCTATCGCATCGCTGGCTCCGGACCTGTTCTGTGTAACGTTCTCCGGTCTGTCGAAGTCGCATATGATTGCCGGATATCGCATTGGATGGATGATACTTTCCGGCAACAAGCGTATTGCGAAGGATTACATCGAGGGCTTGAACATGCTGGCGAACATGCGTATGTGCTCGAATGTCCCAGCTCAGTCGGTGGTACAGACCGCTTTGGGCGGGCATCAGAGCGTCAAGGATTACATCAAGCCAGGTGGCCGTGTGTACGAGCAGCGCGAACTGGTCTATCAGATGCTCAATGAAATTCCCGGCGTTACCGCAGTTAAGCCGAAAGCGGCGTTCTATATCTTCCCGAAGCTGAACGTCAAGAAGTTCAATATTCACTCCGACGAGCAGTTTGCGTTGGATCTGCTGCATGACAAGCATATTCTGATCAGTCATGGCGGTGCATTCAACTGGCAGAATCCGGATCATTTCAGGGTGGTATATCTGCCACGTATCACGATGTTAAAGGAAACCGTAAGTGAGATCGGTGATTTCTTGAGCACATATCATCAGGCATGATGACCTTGATTGCTTGAAGGGCTTTCATGGTGTGAAGTACGCGCAGCATCGCGACACTCCGTCCCCAAATACTTATAGTCATACTGACCATAAGTAGGGCTACGATGGCTCCGGCCTTAGGCCGAGCCATCGTTTCATTGTGAAAGGGGATATTGTGAACGATTTGCTCAAAGGAATCGGCAACGTCGTCAATCCGAAGCGTGTGTTCCGCGAGCTGACTGACTTCAAGCCGGGGGAGTTTGTCCTGATCGCGGTCATGCTGTTGGCGCAGTTGGTGTCATTCTTCGTGTCCAAAGATTTTCCGCGGCAGGTTGAATTGGTCTGATTTCCGGCCTATGCATCGTGTTCAATCTCATTCTCTCGACCGTGGGCGACTGACCAACTATCTGTGGGGCTTCATCGGTTGTGCCACTTGGCTGATCGTTGCCATCATGAACCATCTCTCGGAGACATCTTCGCTCAGATCTTCTACGTCACCATGCAGTTCGTCGGCGTATGGGTGTGGCAGCGCCAGCTTGATCGTCAGGAAAAAACGAGTATGAGGAAGTCAATGCCGCATGTTCACATGGTGGCAAGCATTCTCGCCGTCATCGCAACCATCGTGATCTATCTGATTGTGGTATTCGTGTCGAGCCATACTGGCGGTGTACAGGTTCGGCTTGACGGCACGCTGCTGCCGCTTGGTATCGTCGGACAGATTCTCATGACATACGGCTACCGCAGCCAGTGGGTCGCATGGATTATTCTTGACGTGATCAAGGTGGTTATCTGGTTCAACCAGCTTTCCGCCGGAGGTCCTGGCGCCATGTCGATGTTCGTTCTTCAGGTGGTCATGTTGGCCAACGGTTTTTACGGCGCATGGGTCTGGTTCCACAAGAGCAGCACTATGGCCGTATCGGATGATCTGCAATCAAGTATTTGCACGGAAAGCATAATCGCAAATGGTGGCCGCTGATCAATCAATCGTTCCGTCGCGAGTTCACAACGATCATATTGGTTGTTGGGCCGGCTTCCGTCGGCAAAACCACATTGGTGACACGCTTGTCGAAATTGTATGACGCTCCGATCGCGGTCGAGTATGCCCGTGAATTTGAGGAAGCCTGCAATGTTGACGATGATGAACTTACCGCTTTCGATTACGAGCGGCTGATTCTTTCCAAGTTCTCTCAGAACGAGCATGCAATAGCATCGCATGCCAATCATGCATCGTTTTTTCTTGATACTGATGCCATGGTTACGCGTGTCTATGCGGAACACTATCTGCCGGCCGATGAGAACGCCAAGCTGCAAGCCGACATTCGATATGGTGATTGAACAGGAGAAGCCTGATCTGGTGTTGCTGATTCCTCCGATCACCGAATATGTGGATGGTGGGTTCCGTGCAATGCGGTGGGCTTCGGATCGGTATCGGTTCCATGAGACTTTGGTACGCGTCATTCAGGAGTCACCGTATGCCGACCGTGTGGTGACGCTTGACAATCCAACTTTGAAGGGCGCAAAACGCAGGCGATTCAAGCGATCCGCCAGGCCACTGGTTTTACGCCTCGTACCGGAATAAGCTGAAAACATGTAGAGCAATAGCAGAAACCCCCTGCCAGAATTCTGGCAGGGGGGATCCTTAGGCTTAGATCGCTAACACTTAAGCAAGAAGCTCAGCCGTTGACGCGGTCGATGCCAGCCTGGACGTCAGTAAGGACGGAATCCCAGGACTTGATGAAGGAAGCGACGCCGTCGGCTTCCAGCTTGTCGGTGACAGCCTTGAAGTCGATGCCCAGCTCAGCGAGCTTGGCCATGATGGCGTGGGACTCTTCGTAGGTACTTGATGGTCGGAGCGCCGTTGCCGTGATCGGCGAGAGCGTTCAGGGTCTTCTCCGGCATGGTGTTCACGATGAGCGGGGCAACGAGCTCGTCAACGTAGACGCAATCGGAATAGGCCGGGTTCTTAGTGCCGGT
>ENA-OQCS01001377-OQCS01001377.1-human-gut-metagenome-genome-assembly--contig:-NODE-1377-length-12604-cov-1.859742_pt1 | contig 12604 bp, 20 predicted proteins | sample MGYA00242757_ERZ504575 | MGnify/ENA primary metagenome ERZ504575 (study PRJEB26092, sample SAMD00036297) | human gut metagenome | host: Homo sapiens | study: EMG produced TPA metagenomics assembly of...
ATGGATACGTCAGTGTCAGGTATGGAAACAGAAATATCCGGTGGTGACAGCGAAACATTATGAGACGGTAGAAGAAGGTTGTACCAATATTTATGCTTTTATGAAGAACTGTCAAAGCAATGCAGGAGGGGCAGACACTGATGGTCAGTGTGGGAACTTCCAGAGTGGCAGGAAGTCAGGCATTTCGGGTAAAAAAAGGTCAGCGTTTTATTACAAATCCAAATACTGCGTCTATGGGATTCTGTCTCCCGGCAGCGACCGGAATCTGTGTCGCACAGCCCGGAAAACCAGTAGTCTGTGTGACCGGTGAGGGAAGTCTGCAGATGAATCTGCAGGAATTACAGACAATATGGCAGAACCGTCTTCCGGTAAAATTATTTGTGATCAATAACCAGGGTTATCATTCTATCCGACAGACACAACAGAGTTATTTTGAACCACCGCTGGTGGGAGTTGGGAGCAGAGAGTGGAGATCTGAGTTTCCCGGATCTGTCCAAGATCATACCGGCATATGGATTTTCTTATCGGGCAGTGCATGCTGCAGAAGAACTTCCGGAAACACTTCATCAGGTCCTGGAGGAAACCGGGGCATCTGTGTGCGAGGTGTTTGTGACAAAATATCAGAAAACAGAACCAAAAACCTCTGCAAAAAAAACTTCCGGATGGAAGTATGGTATCGGCACCGCTGGAAGATATGTATCCTTTCCTCAGCAAAGAAGAACTGGAAGAAAATATGTTTACAGAAACGAATGGAGAAATGCAATGAAACGAATCATTGTTACCGGAGCAACCAGTATGATCGGTACAGCATTGATCGAAGAATGTATCAGACATGACATTGAGGTTTATGCAGTTGTACGTGCAGGGTCTTCGAAGACAAAACGTCTGCCGGAGAGTGCACGGATACATCAGATAGAATGTGAACTGGAAAAACTGGAAGAACTTCCGGCGAAGATCACCGGAGAATGCGATACGTTTTTTCATATTGCATGGGGAAATACCGGGGAAAATCGAAACAGCAGTACAGAGCTGCAGAGCAGAAATGTCTTTTATACTCTGAAGGCTGTCCGTGCTGCTCATGCAATGGGATGCAAAAGATTTATCGGAGCAGGTTCACAGGCAGAATATGGACCGATGGATGTTCCGCGGATCGCACCGGACAGTCCGGTACATCCGACGACGCCTTACGGTGCGAGCAAGCTCGCTGCAAACCAGCTTTCTTTCATGCTTTGTAAGGAACTTGGAATGGAATGGATCTGGCCGAGAATTTTCAGTGTGTATGGAATATATGAAAAAGAGACGACAATGATCGCTTCCGGTCTGCGCAAAATGCTGAAAGGTGAAAAAACAGAGTTTACCCCTGCAGAACAGAGATGGGATTATCTTTACAGCAAAGATGCAGGGCGTGCATATTATCTGATCGGTGAAAAAGGCAGAGATGGTGCAGTTTACTGTGTAGGCAGTGGCGGGCACGTCCTCTGCGGGAATATATCATGCAGATGGCGGAACTTACCGGAGCGGATTCACCGGGAATCGGCGCGAGACCATATCCGCGGGAGCAGTGCGGAATCTGTGTGCAGATATAGATAGTCTTACAAAGGATACTGGATTTGTACCGGAATATACCTTTGAAGAAGGAATAAAAGAAACGCTTTGCTGGCTGGAAAGTCAGAATACAGGAGACAGAAAATAATGAGAAAGAAAATTTCGGTGGTAATTCCCACCTATAACGAAGAGGCAAATGTGGTTCCTCTGTCACAGGCGATCATAGAGGTTATGGAGAAAGACCTCAGTGAATATGATTATGAGATCCTGTTTATAGACAACCATTCAAAAGATAATACAAAAGCGCTTCTTCGCGGACTTGTGCAAATAACAGAAAGATCAAGGCAATCTTTAATGCAAAAAATTTCGGGCAGGCAAGATCACCGGTGTATGGAATGAAACAGGCATATGGTGACTGTGTGGTACGTATGTGCGCAGATTTTCAGGATCCGGTAGACATGATCCCCAAATTTGTCCGGGAGTGGGAAAAGGGAACAAAGATTGTAATTGGAGTGAAGAGTGCAAGTAAGGAACGCCGTGGTATGTACCTGGTGCGTGAATGCTATTACAGACTGATCAACAAGATTACAGATATTGATCATATTGATCAGTTTACCGGCTTTGGTCTGTATGACAGAAAATTTGTGGATGTTGTGCGTGATCTGCATGATCCGATGCCGTATCTTCGAGGCATTATTGCTGAACTGGGATTTGACTATAAAGCGATTGAATATACACAGCCAAAGCGGCGCGCAGGAAAAAGCAAAAATAATTTCTACAGTCTTTATGATTATGCAATGATCGGAATTACTTCTTATTCCAAGGTGGTGATGAGACTGGCAACTTTTGCAGGTTTTATCATTGGAGGACTCAGCCTGGCAGCTGCAGTGGTCTATCTGTCCTCAAACTCATGTACTGGGATCGCTTTTCAGCCGGAGTAGCACCGATGGTGATCGGTATGTTTTTCCTGGGGGCATTGCAGTTGTTCTTTATCGGACTTCTTGGGGAATACGTTCTGAGCATTAATACCAGAGTTCTTGACAGACCACTTGTGGTGGAAGAAGAACGACTGAATTTTGACGAGCCGGAGGAGGACGAGGAATGACAGATACGCAGAAAAACCACTGTGGAAAAACGAATTGGTATGGCTGTTTCTGATCACAAGCGGACTTTTTGCCATTTTGTACAGTAAATTTATTCTGGGTGGATATGCCTATGTGTTTACAGATACAGGAGCAGATACCATGCAGATCAATTATGCACAGTATGGACTTTTTTCTTCTCTGTTTCGGAGTGGAGAAAGTGGTTATGTGCTGCAGGCGGGACTGGGAATGGATGTGTCATCCTATTATCCGGCATATCTGATTCCCTACAATCTTCTGATCCTGCTTGCTCCGCAGAGACTTCTTCCCTGGGCTGTTCTTGCATCTGCCTATCTGAAGATGATAACGATTTCCCTTGTTGGATATCTGTTTTACAGAAAACTGATGCAGGATGGAATCGGAACTATGGCAGCGGCGCTCGCATGGACCTTTTCTGGTTATGTGATTCTCTGGGGACAGCATTACGGCTTTTGTACCTGTATGGCACTGTTTACAGTCTTTATGTATTTTCTTCAGTGTTATCTGAATGGAGAACAGCGCTGGAAAAGTGCAGGACTCGTGCTCACGGTAACGATGCTGCTGATCTCCAGTTATTATTTCCTGTACATGATCGCTTTTTTTGCTGTATTTTATATCCTTATTTACAGCATCATGCAGCGATATTCCCTGAAACGTACTGTTGGAAAAGTGGCCGGACTTGGCGGCATGGGAATTCTTGGTGTACTGATCGGAGGAGTGGCACTGGTACCGATCGCAGATACATTTCTGGAGAGTGCCAGGGCAGGGTACTGGCTGCAAAAGGAACTTCTCATTTACTGAGTCCATATAAGGGAAAAACGCTGGGAACGATCGTGGCCAGATTTTTTCAAATCATATGCTTGGAATTGACAAAGATTATACAGGATACCTCAATTATTATGAAGGAATGATACTTGCGGTCAGTATCCTGACCGTTTTTGCAGTCAGCTATTTTATCGTAAAGAAAAGCACCAGAGTAAAAGCACTGGTTCTTACGGTGTTTCTGGTCTTCCTGACGATCATGCCGCTTACCAGCCGTATTCTCGTATTTACGAAACATTCCTATCGATGGACGTTTATGATATGTTTTGTGGAAGCTCTTGTTATTGGATGTTTCCTTCAGGATGTGTTCAGAGAAAAGAACAGAAAAACAGTTCTGGCCGGCAGCATACTTGCCATTGTTATCTGTGGTGGATTGCTGGCATGGATGTACAGCTTTAAAAATATAAAACCGGACCATAAGGTTACGGCAGGAGTAATAGGATTTTTGGCAGTCTATCTGATATTATTTGCAGTTGGAACTTCTGTAAAAAAAATGTACAGAATTTTTCCGGCTGCTGTATTGCTGGTTCTGATATGTGAGTTGTTTGTTTTGGATTATCCGTCTCTGTGGCATCGTGAATCTCCGACCAGAAATCAGGTGGCAACAGAATATTACAATGACGGGACAAAAGAAGCTGTGGCTATGCTGAAAGAGCAGGATGATTCGGTATACCGTATCGAAAAATCCTATACATCGGCATCAGAAAACGATGGAATGAGTCAGGGTACAATGGACTTTCGGTGTATATGAGCACCAATCCGGCGTCACTGGTTGCTTATCATAAGATGTACGGACCGGAAACACTGTCCGGTAATTTCGTAGACTTCAATATGGATGACTATATCAGGAGTTCTCTGCTGGGAACGAAATATCTGATCACAGGAACCGGATACCATGCACCTCAGAAGATATATACATCTGTTGGAGAGGCGGGTGGCAGATCAGTCTTTGAGAATCAGTATGCACTTCCATTTGGATATCTGTATGATAAAGAATGGAATCAGGAAGAAGTAAAAGAAATGTCCGGACTGGACAAAACACTGGCTTCTCTGTCTGGCTTTTATTATACGGATGCAGAGGAGACGTCTTCTTATCAGAAGGCGGACCTTCCGGAGCAAACAGACCTGTCGCTGCTGGATTATGCGGATACAGCGACTGACTGTACGATGGAGAAAGGATCAGAAGGCATTACCGTGAGCAATCTCGGCGCAGATCCAAATGTTGTATTTCCAGGCGTGGCGTCCTGTTTTGCAGACAACGACAAGTTGTATGGACTTTCACTGACAGTAGACGCACCTGATGAAACAGAAATGGCTGTTTATTATCAGACAGAGGGAGATGAAGGCTTCTCTGCGGAGAAGTTTACACATTTAAAGTCACTGAGGACAACAGGACATGGGAACATCTTGTACCTGGGGGAATCACAGAGCTTCGTGTAGATGTAAGTTCTCCGGTTGAATCAGCAGTGATAAATAATTTCGAATTAAAATCCTGCGATATTACGGAAAGTGGTTATACAGCATTGAAGGAATCCGGAGTTGATGAGGTGACATTTTCTGACAGTACATATCAGGCACAGGTAACAAACGATGCATCTGAGAACAAAATGCTGTGTGTTCCGCTGTTCTATCAGAAGGGATGGACTGCACAGATCGATGGAGAGGATGCCGGTGTGTATAATATCAATGAAGGTATGTGCGGAGTGGAAGTTCCGTCTGGAACTCATGAGATTGTATTAAAATATGAAACACCATACCAAAACTATGGCGTGGGAATGACAATCATTGGAATTATAATTTTTATACTGGTCTTTAGTCAGAATTTATATAAATTTTTGTAAAGTTGTGTTAAAATTCGTTGGAGTGTGTTATAATGGACGCATAGACAACAAAACAGTTGTTTATAAAATATCAATCCAAAATAAACAGCAAAGGGGATGGGACTATGAAATTTATTATTAGTGGAAAGAACATCACAGTTTCCCAGGGACTCAAGACCGCAGTAGAGGATAAACTCGGCAAACTGGAACGGTATTTTACTCCTGACACAGAAGTGGTAGTAACTTTAAGTGTCGAAAAAGAAAGACAGAAATCGAAGTAACGATCCCGATGAAAGGAATATCATCAGATCCGAACAGGTAAGCAATGATATGTATGTATCCATTGACCTGGTTGAAGAAGTCATCGAACGTCAGCTTCGTAAATACAAAAATAAAATCGTTGATAAACAGCAGGCAGCTGCAAACTTCCAGAAAGAGTATCTGGACAAGGATTATGAAGAAGATGAAGAGGTTAAGATCATCCGTACCAAGAAATTTGGAATCAAACCTATGTATCCGGAAGATGCATGCGTACAGATGGAACTCCTGGGACATAACTTTTTCGTATTCTTTAATGCAGAGACTGAACAGGTCAATGTAGTATACAAACGTAAAGGAAACACATACGGTTTAATTGAACCGGAATTTTGATTTTAAATCTGAAGTGTAGCTTGGAGCACTTCATATATGCAGTATGAAGTCCCACCCTTCAACTGAGGGGTGGGACTTGTGGGTATTAAATGTAATAGAAGCAGCCGGCATCAGACAAAAGGGAAAGAAGACATGAATAACAAAAAGAATCTCAAAATGAAACCCGTAGGCAGTGAATACATGGAGCAGTATAATGCACTTCTTCGTTATGTATTTCAGGTAACTGAGCAGGAGCTGAGTTCCATTGGATGGCAGGAGAGAGAAATTATCCGTGCCAAATTTCCTACCATGGAAAAGGCAGATGTTATAGGATGGTTTGATAATGATACCCTGGTTTCTCAGGTGGCAGTTTATCCGATGCATGTACGGATCTTTGGGCAGACTTATGCGATGGGCGGTCTTACCGGTGTAGGAACCTATCCGGAATATTCCAACATGGGCTGATGCACAAGCTTCTGGAACAGGCACTCAAGAATATGAAAGAGCGTGGACAGGATATCTGTTATCTTTACCCTTATTCCATACCGTATTACAGACGCAAAGGCTGGGAAATCATTTCTGATAAGATTTCCTATGAAATCAAGGATTATCAGCTCCCGAAGAATCATCAGGTTCCGGGGGATGTCCGCCGTGTGGATACGGAGGGAGAAGAGCTGAAAGAAACCTACAAGCGTTTATGCCATGAGAACACAGGTGCGATCCTTCGTGATGATCTGGCATGGAATGAGTACTGGTTGTGGGATTCTGATGATATCATGGCAGCAGTATATTATAATGAAAAAATGAGCCGGATGGTTATGTGATCTACTGGATCGCCAAAGAAGTATTTCATATTAAAGATATGATCTTTAATAATGAGGAGGCAAGGACAGGTCTCTGGAACTTTGTGGCAGCTCATTTTTCCATGATCAATCAGGTAGAAGGCGATACATATACAGATGAACCGCTGGCATTCCTTCTGGAAGATGCGAGTATCAAAGAAGTGATTTCTCCATATTATATGGGTAGGATCGTTGATTTTGTTTCTTTCATTGAGAAATATCCGTTTAAACCAAGTGTACTTGACCGGGAATGAAATTCCGCCTGGTCGATCCGATCATGGAATGTATCAGGGAAATTTCCATCTGATAATCTCAAGGGATGGTCATGGACAGGTTATGCGGATCATGAGCCATGCGAAGATACGATCAATATTCAGACAATGACCACTATGCTGATGGGCTACAAACGTCCGGAATATCTTGCAAAGATTGGACGTATTCAGGCAGCAGAGTGGACGATTGATATGCTTGAGGATGCGATCGAGCAGCAGACTCCGTATATATCAGATTATTTTTAAAATATTTGAGGAACTCTTGACAATAGTATGTATGCGTGTTATATTACATGTAGAACAAGAGAGATGGACAGGGGATGCGGTGAAAATAACTGCATCTCCTTTTTAGCAATGTGAACCGGAGGTGGCATTATGGCTAAGAGAGATTATTATGAAGTCCTTGGAGTCGGAAGAGATGCCGATGCCAAGGCGATCAAACGTGCATACAGAAAACTTGCAAAAAAATATCATCCGGATATGAATCCTGGTGATAAACAGGCAGAACAGAAATTTAAAGAAGTTACAGAAGCTTACAATGTATTAAGTGATACAGAAAAGAAGAAATTATACGATCAGTATGGTTTTGCTGCATTTGAAGAGGGCAGTGGAAATCCATATGGAGGCCGGTGGACAGAATGGGGCCGGAGGCGGTTTTCATGGAGGCTTTGGAGGATTTGACTTTGGTCAGGGCGGCAATGGTTATCATGAGTATCATTTTGAAAATAGTAATATGGGTGATATGGGAGATATTTTCGGAGATATCTTTGGAAATATGTTCCATGGTCAGAAAAACAGTGGATACAGTCGTCAGAGCAGTGGATTTGGTGGACAGGGCTTTCACAGTGGTTTCGGAGGAAGCGGATTTGGAGGGCATACCCAGGAAAAAGGCAGTGACCTCAGGTCTGAAGTAAGTATCAGCTTTGAAGATGCTGCATTTGGATGCGATAAATGATCCGTCTTTCGGATCCGTCAGGAAACGGTTCCCAGACACTGCAGGTACATGTTCCGGCAGGTATCGAAAATGGCAAGAGCATCGTCTGAAGGGCAAAGGAAATCCTGGATTTAACGGAGGAGAAGCCGGAGATCTTTTGTTGAAAGTAAATATTCAGCCAAAGCCAGGATACGAACGGAATGGTATGGATGTCTATACAACAACAGAAATTCCATTCACAACAGCTGTTTTGGCGGCGAGGCAAAGTCTCTACATTGTACGGTGATGTGATCTGCCGTATTCCGGAAGGTGCTCAGACAGGAAGGAAGATCCGTCTGAAGGGCAAAGGTATCGTTTCGATGAAAAATCCATCTGTTCATGGTGATCAGTATGTGACGATCCGAATTCAGGTGCCACAGAACCTCAGCCCGGAAGCAAAAGAAAAGTTAAGAGAATTTCAGCAGGTCTGCAGAAATGATGAACGGAAAAGAAGAGGAAGCGTAGCATAAAGACGCTTCCTTTTTAAAATTCTTTATAAAACAACTATGAAATTTTTGTAAAACTGTCCATTTTCGGCATTTTGTGCATTGATTATTTGATAGGATAGAGATATCATAAGCTACAGAAAAAACAGAAGTCCAATGACAGCAGAGTTTTGCTATGAACAGTAACAGACAGGCTGTAGCCGGAAAGGATGGATATTTTGAATTATCTGAAACAATCAAAGCATTTGTGGATCATACCTGCTTATGGAATTTTTATATGATCTCGTTTATGCTGATGGAGCAGAGCGATGTAAAAATACATATGATTCATTCATTAGCTGATGATAAGATTCCGTTTTGCCCGTATTTTATTATTCCATATGTACTCTGGTACTTTTTCCTGATCGGAACAGTGATTTATTTTGCGGTATTCTGCCCGAGCAAAAAGAATATTATCAATATCTCGGAACTCTGGCTGTAGGTATGACACTGTTTCTGCTGATCTCTTATGTATATCCGAACGGACAGCATCTGAGACCGGATCTTGGCAGTACCGGAGGCGGTGTGTTTATCAGTGTGATACGTCTTTTGTATAAAATTGATACACCTACCAATATTTTCCCAAGCATGCATGTATTTAATGCAACAGCAAGCTGTATCGCCTTATATCAAAATGAACGGTGCAGGAAAAATAAATTGTTCACGGTAAGTCAGATCATACTTACAATATCGATCGTTTTATCAACGATGTTCCTGAAACAGCACAGTGTGGCAGATGTTATGACTGCACTGATCCTGAATATTCTTTGTTATCAGCTGTTTTACAGAGTGCTTCCTGCAAGAAAGGAACGCCTGGCAGAAGTACTTACACGCAGAGAGATCTGTACGGTTCCGAATCTGCTCAGCACACTTCGACTGTGTCTGGCAGTTGTATTCTTTGGAATATTTGAGAGATATGGTGTAGGAGAGTACCGTACGGTACTTGTACTGCTCATTCTTGCCGCTGCGGCAACAGATGTTCTGGACGGCAGAATTGCCAGATCCTTTAACCGTATCAGCCAGGTCGGACGTATTCTGGATCCGGTGGCAGATAAGGCTATGCAGGGTGTGATGATTGCGTATCTGATTCCAAGATATCCACTGGCGAAGCTTGTGCTGATCCTGTTTGTGATAAAAGAGTGTTATATGACAGTTGCAGGGTGGAAAGTACTGATGGAGACAAAAGAAACGATTGAGGCACAGTGGCATGGTAAGCTGAATACAGCAGTAACTTATGTAGTTGTACTGATCCTGCTGGCAGGACCGAGACTTCCATATTCTACATCTAATGTACTGATTGGAGCCTGTGCAGTCTGCATGGCAATGTCTCTGAGTATGTATGCAGCGCAGTTTCGCGAAATGCTGGAACACCAGAATGGAAGATATCAGCGGAAAATGCAGGGCGGTTTCAGTGGTAATTAAAAGAAAGATTAATTTAAGGAAGGGGTTTCCTCAGAGGGGAGACCACCTTCCTTTTTTGTCAGACTGTCCTTATAACAGAATCAATTTCCTGGAGAAGATTCTGCCGTTCTTCCTGAAATTTCAGCTTTTTATTGAAACGAAAATATTCTTCACAGCCAAAATGACTAATGAAAGATACTGCATTTGCGTTATGACTGAGATCTGAGATCAGAAACAAAATTTCAGGTCCATCACCAAAAGCCGACTCAGCAAAAGAAAAGCCAAGATGCAGCGCCAGAGAAGTGCGGTTTACAGTATCCTGTCGAATCTTGACATTTTCCTCCAGAGCGTGACGCAGGATCGCGATTACTTCTTCCGGAGCAGAAATACGTTCCTGCTGAGTGCGGGAGAGACTTTGCTCAAGAATTCGGGCAATACGTTCCGTGCAGTCTGTTTCCATGCGGTCAAGCAGATGGTTTTCCAGGCGGATTTTTGAGAAGTTCGATATTGTTCTGTAAAAGCAGCAAGCGTATTTCCTTCAAGAAGTGAGGCTCTGGCCTGACGGAGTACGCTCTGAAGGGCGACTGCGAACTGGTCTTCTTCCCGGAATTTCAGAAATAAGGTGTTCCATCCATCCAGAAGAAGCCCGGCAACAGTAAGACGTTCATCTGTTGGGGCATGGGCTGCCAGCGTGCAGAGTGACTCTACAACGGATTCATCAAGGGATCCGGAGAGAATTTCAGGAATCCGGTAATCCTGACGATATTTTGCGTAAAGCTGGTAATAAGAACCAAAATCTCTTGCAATCTCTTCATCCTGCAGATACTGACGGATCAGGTTTTCATCCGGAGCAAAATGCATATCCTCATATCCGTATAAAATTGCAGAAAGATCTTCCCAGCCACGTGCAGTGACGAAACAGATGCGGTCCGCCGTATTCTCAATATGGTAAAAATGTTCTCTTTTTAAACTCAGGTAAGAAAGAACAGAAGGATGAAGCCCTTTTGCAGATGCATATTCTTTCCATACATTGAGATCTGGTTCAATATCGATTCGTTTTACGCGGTCCAGAGTGACAATATCAAATTCTCTGGCAGATTATTGTATTCAACAGGATTTCCGGCGGCAGCATGATCCAGCCGGATGGAACCGGATGGGTACCAAATGTTTTATTTTGCAGAAACTGCAGCATAGTGGGAACCAGCGTTTCGGATACACAGTTGATCTCATCGATAAAAAGGATTCCTTCTTTACAGCCGGTTTCTTCTATCTTTCATAAACAGAAGCAATGATCTCGCTCATGGTGTATTCTGTTACGGAATATTCTTTTCCCTGAAAATTCTTTTTTACAATGACAGGGAGACCGACAGCACTCTGGCGTGTATGATGTGTAATTGTATAAGCAACCAGTCCGATTCCACATTCTCTGGCGGCCTGTTCCATGATCGCTGTTTTGCCGATACCGGGCGGCCCGATCAGGAGAATCGGTCGTTGTCTGACAGATGGCAGGAGATAATGGCCATTAGAATCTTTACGCGTATAGACTTGTATGGTTTGGAGAAGTTCCTGTTTTGCTTCTTTGATATTCATAAAATGTGGTATCCTTTCTGCATCTGAGATGATGCAAGATTATGTTTCATCCATATATAACTTATGTGCCCAGACCGGAACTTTCTGATGCAGGGCCTTTTCACGGTAAAAAATAAAGGCAGTCTGATAATCTGTCGGTCTTTCGGGATAAATACCATCTCCGTCTGTGAAGTACAAAAGTCCTTTCAGATTACGGAGAGCTCCGGTGTTACGGAGATTCTGTACATATGCAAAAACAGGACGGAAATCTGTGCCGCCACGACCGTGGATCGTGATATGTGTCAGATAATTTTTCCAGTCATCTTCGCAGGTAACATGTATAACGTCCTGAATAAAGCTGTCACACTGAATGATGTAAAGGTTCATTTTGCGGAAAAAATTTTCGTGATCACTGAGAATCCCATAAGTCTCTTCCATAAAACGCCGGACTGTAGCGGCGGAGCAGGAACCGGAAGTATCGATCGCAATGACGAGTTCTTCCATGCGGTTTACCTCCTGGTATTCCAGATGTTCAATGAGTGGCATATTGCCATAATGTTCCAGACCATAGAGATAAGGAATATAGTCAAAACTTTCTGTATCTGTATGAAGTTCCTCACGGTGAACGGCAAAATGTCTGAGAAACGATGAAAATCATAGCGGTGTTTTTCTCGCAGACTGATTTCTTCCTGCAGACTCCCCGGGGAAGCGCCTCTGCCGTCAGAACCGTAGAGACCGAAACCACCGGTACCATAACTGTTGTTCCAGAGATTTTTCATCTGTTCGAGAAGCTTCTTACGGTCAGCCTGTTTCCAGAACTGATGATCATCATTGCACAGGTTTCCGGCAGCTCAGGATTCTGCGAATAAAGTATAGCCGGACGATATTCTTTTTTCTCATGATGGATCAGTCGATATACAGCAAGGTCGCAGGCCTGATCCCATCGCTGAGCTTCAGAAGGTATCTCCAGGATCAGATGAAGGAAAAGACAGTGATACATTAAGAATCACAGCAGTGACAATGAGCCGAAGACCGCATACATTGAGTGTGAGGGCAAAGGTGTTGTTACAGCAGCTGATATCCAGGCAGATCAGGATATTGAGATCATGAACCCGGATCAGGTG
>ENA-OQCS01001378-OQCS01001378.1-human-gut-metagenome-genome-assembly--contig:-NODE-1378-length-12600-cov-1.512948_pt1 | contig 12600 bp, 16 predicted proteins | sample MGYA00242757_ERZ504575 | MGnify/ENA primary metagenome ERZ504575 (study PRJEB26092, sample SAMD00036297) | human gut metagenome | host: Homo sapiens | study: EMG produced TPA metagenomics assembly of...
TCAGGTAGAATTCTCCGGAATAGTCGGAAATATCGCCCGGAGTCATGTAGGCATACAGGAACATCATGGCTTCCCGTTCCTCCAGCGACATGTCTTCATTGAAGATGTCAAAAAGATTTCCCCGGTTGAGAATCTCCTTCTTCTGTCCGAAATCAGCTTCCACTTTGTTGCGGTAGTCGGCTTCTTTCAGAAAATGGTTGGGAGAAGTCGAGGTACACGACGGGAAGAGGCAACTGAGCCAAAATGCAAATGCGGGAATGAGTAGTTTTTTTCATGCAGATAAAAAGATTTGGTAAATACAGAAATAAAAAGACACGGAAACGAGAAGTTCTTCCTTTCGGGGTGAACTTCTGCGTTTCTGTGTCTTTTGGCTTAAAATGTGATATGCACTTAAATAGGTTTATATTCTACAAATGCTTCCATAGCTTCATAGCAAGCCAGACCTAACTGGTCGTAAAGTGAAGCAGTTCCGCGGTTGCGGTCTTCGCTTCTCTGCCAGAACAGACGTTCGTCATTGCCCAGGAACGGTGCACTTTCCATCTGAGACTGGTGTTTCAGGATGGAGTTACGTTTTGCACGAAGTTCTTCCGGACTCAAAGGTACGGCCATTTCGATGTTTTCGATTTCCCATTCTGCCCATGCACCACGGTACATCCAGATGCGGCAGTCTTTCAGCCATTCCGCACCAGTATTCTTTTCTTCATCGATAGCGGCAAAAACAGCGTCCGTACATACGCGGTGAGTACCATGCGGGTCGGCCAAGTCACCGGCTACATAAATCTGATGAGGTTTCACTTCGCGAAGCAGGTTGAGCACGATTTCTACGTCGGCCTCGCTGATCGGGTTCTTTTCAATCTTTCCGGTTTCATAGAACGGGAGGTCAAGGAAGTGACAGCGGCTGAGCGGAATATGATTGAACGTACAAGCGGTGCGAGCTTCTCCACGACGAATCAGACCTTTGATGGTCAGGATGTCGCGTGTATCCATGTCGCCTTCTTTCTTGGTAGAGAAGAACTGTTTGATTTCAGCATATTTGTCGCTGATAACCTTGTCTTCACTATTTTCGAACAACTGGTTAAAGCCGTTGATGAAATGCATGAAACGTACTACTTCTTCATCGCCTACGGCAATGTTTCCGGAAGTTTCGTAAGCCACGTGTACTTCATGTCCCTGCTGAACGAGACGGCGCAATGTACCTCCCATGGAGATTACATCGTCATCCGGATGCGGAGAGAATACCACCACGCGTTTCGGGAACGGTTTGGCACGTTCCGGACGATAGGTATCGTCGGCATTCGGTTTACCACCCGGCCATCCGGTAATGGTGTGCTGCAGGTCGTTGAATACCTTGATATTGGCATTGTAGCAGAGCCGTAAAGAGCCAGCAGTTCGCTCAAGCCGTTTTCATTATAGTCCTTGTTGGTCAGTTTCAGAATAGGCTTGTTCAGTGTAGTACACAACCATACGATGGCACTTCTTACGAGTTTGTCGTTCCATTCGCAGCTGGTTACCAGCCATGGACGCTGAATACGAGTCAGGTGGCTGCCGCAGCCAAGTCTACGCAAACGGAAGTGTTGGCGTGAAGTTGCAGGTAAGATGCCGGCAGTGTATCACTTACTTTGTCTTCCACTGCACTTCGGATGATGTCAGCTTTGTCTTCACCCCAGGCCAGCATATAAACTTTTCTGGCTCCCATAATGGTATTGATACCCATGGTGATGGAGCAGGGAGGAAGATTGTCCACACCGATATTATGTGCAGCTTCAGAACGAGAAGTTGCATCAATCAAAATCAGGCGGGTAGTAGAGCTGGCATGTGAACCAGGTTCGTTCATACCCGATGTTTCCTTCACGTCCGATTCCCATAATAACCATATCAAGACCTCCGAGGTCTGTATACGCTGTTCGTACAAACGGCAGTGTTCGATGATGGCTTCCTGAGGGATGCTACCGTCCATTGTAAAGATATTCTGGCGGTCAATGTCTATCTGTGAAAGGAAAAGCTTGTTCAGGTGGCTGAAACTGCTTCCAGCACCTTCGGTCAGCGGATAATATTCATACAGGTTGAAGAATACCACGTTGCGGAAACTTACGCCTTCATCCTTGTGTTTCCGAATCAGTTCGGTGAACAGCGGACGCAGGGAAGCACCTGTACCTATGGCAATGGTACAGAATTTTCCTTCACGCTGTCTGTCCTGTATCTTTGCGACGATTTCATTGGCAATCTGTACCACACCTTCTTCGCTTGTTTCGAAGATGTTGGTCGGGATTTTTTCCAGTCGTGTCAGGACAGAACGTTCTACTGCGTTTCCCGGACGATAGTAACGTGGAGAAACGCGATTCAGTGAAATTTGAGAGCTAAGATTGGTTCTCATGATTCAGCGAATTAGAGGTTGTTCTTTTCAATATCTTTGAAGTACTTGTAGGTACCAACTTTCAGTTCGTCAGTAGCTGCTTCGTCACATACGATGATACCGTGCTGGTGCATCTGCAATGCGCTGATAGTCCACATCTGTGTGATGCCGCCTTCTACTGCATGCTGCAATGCACGTGCCTTGTTATGTCCGTTACAGATAATCAGTACTTCTTTAGCAGAAAGTACAGTACCAACTCCTACGGTCAATGCTGTCTTAGGCACTTTGTTCACGTCGTTGTCGAAGAAACGTGAGTTAGCGATGATGGTATCAGTAGTCAGTGTTTTCACACGTGTGCGTGAAGTCAGTGAAGAGCCCGGTTCGTTGAAAGCAATGTGACCGTCAGGACCGATACCTCCTAAGAACAGGTCGATGCCGCCGAACTTTTCAATTTCTTTTTCATAGTTGGCACATTCAGCTTCCAGGTCGGCTGCGTTACCGTTCAGGATGTGAATGTTTTCCTTGCAGATGTCAATATGATTAAAGAAGTTATTGAACATGAATGAATGGTAGCTTTCAGGATGAGATTCCGGCAAGCCTACGTATTCGTCCATATTGAAAGTCACTACATTCTTGAATGATACCACTCCCTTCTTGTTTAATTCAATCAGGGCCTTATACATACCCAGAGGAGATGAACCTGTGGGAAGTCCTAATACAAACGGTTTTTCTTTAGTAGGATTAGCTGCGTTGATTTTTTTTGCAACATAGTTTGCTGCCCAGTTGGACAGAGAACTGTAATCGGGTTCAATGATTAATCTCATGGTGGTTAGAATTTTGAATATTGAAATTAAATTAACTTGTTTCTTTCTCCTTTGTGATAAGAATTTTCTTACTCCATGCAAATATATCAAAGCTTACTCAGAAAGGCAAATAAAAAAATGGTTTTTTTATGCATGAGTTTTTAAAGAAAAATTCTACATTTGTAAATGTTTCTATAAAAAATAACAAATATGGGTCAGACTCTATTGAAGAATATACAGAAAGGCGTAAAAAGTGCATTGGTAAAGCAGCGTATCATTACGCACCTGATTTATGCGGGAAGCACTACAATCACAGATTTGTCCAAATCGATGGGACTAAGTGTGCCTACCGTGACAAAGTTTGTGGATGAAATGTGCAAGGAGGGATATGTGAACGATTGTGGAAAACTGGAAACCAGTGGAGGTCGTCATCCAAGTTTGTATGGACTGAATGCGGATTCTGCCTATTTTATCGGGGTAGCGATGGCGGTACAGTCGTTAAGCTGGGGGCAATCAACTTTAAGGGGGATGTGCTTCAGACCAAGATGGAAATTCCGTTCAAGCTGGAAAATACACCGGAATGTTTGGAACATATCTGTCAGGAAATAGAAACATTTATCGATGAACTTCCGTGCGACAAATCAAAGATTCTGAATATCTGTATTGGTATGACCGGACGAGTAAATCCGGAAACGGGCTGCAGCTATACGCATCTGACTTTTGGTGAGAAACCTTTGGCAGAGATGTTCTCCGAAAGATTGGGTATTAATGTGTGCATTGATAACGATAGCCGTGCAATGGCATACGGAGAATATATCATGCGCTCGGAGAAATGTCCGAAAGAACCTGATTTATGTGAATGTAACTGGGGGTTGGGGACGTCGCTATCATCATTGACGGTAAACTGTATTCGGGAATGTCTGGTTTTGCGGGTGAGTTTGGACATAATTACGGATATGATAACCAGCAGATCTGTTATTGCGGAAAGAAAGGCTGTATTGAAACGGAGGTATCCTGCTCGGCTTTGTATCGGAAGTTTATTGCCCGTTTGCGTCAGGGAGAAAACTCTGTGTTGCTGAAAGAGAAATCCATCGATGAAATAACTTTAGCAGATATTATTTCTGCTGTTCGTCGTGAAGATGTGCTGGCCATTGAGCTGGTGGAAGAGATTGGCGCGAAACTGGGACGTCACATTGGTGACCTGATTAATGTGTTCAATCCGGAACAGGTAATTATCGGAGGAGAATTCTCGAAGGTAGGAGAGTATTTGTTGCCTCCGGTTATTTCGGCAGTCCGTAAATATACGCTGAATTTAATGTATAAGGATTCGGATATTGTATTGTCGGAACTGAAAGAAAAGGCAAACGTCATAGGAGCTTCTCTGTTGTCAAGAAGTAAGTTGTTTGCATTGGAATAAAATTTTGTTGAGATAAAAATCCCCGGAAAGTGAAGTTGTACTTCGGTTTTCCGGGGATTTTTCTTTATAGGGATGTATCTTGTAAACTTTGACGCATGTCTCCCAGTTTTCGTTGAAGGCAGCCATGGAGGGAACACGGATGTTGGCACCTTCTTGCAGAAGCACGTCGTTTGGAAGCGGACCGGTGTTCAGTGCAATGGTGAAGATACCGGCAGCTACTCCAGCTCTGACTCCTAACGGCGCATTCTCAATGACTACCGCTTCGTTGGCTTGTATGCCGGCTTTCTGCAAGGCCATCAGGTAAGGTTCAGGATTGGGCTTTCCATATTTTACATCAAAAGCGGTTACCATCAGTTCTCGTTGGAAGATGTCGGGGAAGTAGTGGTTCAACTTGTCCAATAACGAGAGTTGTCCGGAGCCGGTTACAACCATCGGAATCAGTCCGTCTGCTTTTATTTTTTCAGGACCTCGAATGCGCCGGGCATAGGGTCGGCTTTGGGCAACTGATTGAATATGTCGCTCTTGGTCTGGTAGATTCGTTTGATTTCTTCTTCATCGGCCTCATAGCCTCTTTCTCTTTGGCTGACGATGTTGATGGTTGCCGCACCGGTACGTCCTTCGTGGAGGTAGGCTTCCTCTTTGCTCAGGCTCATTCCGTATTGCTTCATTGCCTTATGCCAGGCGGTGGCATGGTTCTTCATGGAGTCGAACAATACCCCGTCCATATCGAACAATACGGCCTTTAAGTCGATGCGTGTATAATGATGGGTGGTAAGATATTGGTTGATTTCTTGTTGGAACATGATGATATGGTTTATAATATTCAGGCACGCATTACATGAATGCACTTTCCTTGTAGAAAGAAAGAGTGCTTTTCATGTAATTCGTGCCTGTCAATTAAAAACGGAGTGATAGACTCTCGTTTATTTATTTTTTCAGACGAGCCCGGATTGCTTCAGATTCTTTTTCGTATCCCGGCTTGTTCAGAAGAGCAAACATGTTTTTCTTGTAAGCTTCTACGCCCGGCTGGTTGAACGGATTTACTTCGAGCAGGTATCCGCTGATTCCGCAAGCCTTTTCGAAGAAATAGATAAGCTGTCCCAAGTAGTATTCGTTCAATGAAGGAACGCTTACACGCAAGTTAGGAACTCCACCGTCTACGTGTGCAAGCTGTGTACCGAGTTCGGCCATCTTGTTTACTTCGTCGATGCGTTTGCCTGCCAGGAAGTTCAGGCCATCCAGGTTTTCTTCATCGCTCGGGAAGTGAAGTTCGTGGCTTGGAGTTTCTACAGAAACCACTGTCTCGAAGATGCTGCGTTCACCCTGCTGAATCCACTGTCCCATAGAGTGCAGGTCAGTAGAGAAGTCTACAGAGCTCGGATAGATACCTTTCAGGTCCTTGCCTTCAGATTCACCGTACAGCTGTTTCCACCATTCCATGAAGTAGTGAAGTTTCGGCTGGAAGTTTACTAAGATTTCAATTTTCTTTCCGCTCTGATACAGTTCGTTACGAGTAGCAGCATACAAAGCAGCCGGGTTTTCGTACATGTTTTCGTTGGCACAAACTTTTCCATTTCGCAAGCGCCGGCAACCAGCTGGTCAATGTCGATTCCAGCTACTGCAATAGGAAGCAAGCCTACCGGAGTCAATACAGAGAAACGTCCGCCTACATTGTCAGGAATGATGAATGATTTGTAACCTTCCTTGTCGGCTGTTGTACGGGCTGCACCTTTCTTGGCATCTGTAACAGCTACGATAACCTTGCGAGCCATTTCCTTGCCTCTCTGGTCTTCACACTGCTTTTTCAACAGACGGAAAGCAAGAGCGGTTTCAGTAGTTGTTCCAGATTTAGATATGTTGATTACACCAAATTTTTTGTCTTTCAGGAATTCAGTCAGTTCGAACAGGTAGTCTTCGCTGATGTTGTGTCCGGCAAAAATAATAGTAGGCTGTCCGGCTTTTTTCTCCTGCAACCAAGCAAAGCTGTTTGACATAGCTTCGATGACTGCGCGTGCGCCTAGGTAACTTCCTCCGATACCAGCTACGATTACTACGTCGCAGTTTTCGCGAAGTGTCTGTGCGGTAGCTTTCAGGTCATCCAAGTGTTCCTTTGTGATGGAAGAAGGTAAATGCAACCAACCCAAGAAGTCGTTTCCTAAGCCTGTGCCTTTTTCCAGCGTTTCCATACAAGCTTTTACCTTTGGTTCATAAGAAGCCAATTTTTCCTTAGATATAAAATCTAAAGTCTTTTCAATGTTCAGATTAATGTTTTCCATAACTGTTTTCTGATTTTATCTAAATGAGTCAGTTAATAATTTGATTTCTATCATTGGTGATATACGTTCGTAAAGAATATTATAGACGGCATCCACAATGGGCATATTGACATGCAGGTGCTTGTTCAGTTCCTTGATACATTTGGTTCCGTAATATCCTTCGGCAATCATTTCCATTTCAATCTGGGCACTTTTTACGGAATATCCCTTACCAATCATGGTACCGAACACGCGGTTACGGCTGAAATTGGAATAAGAAGTCACGAGAAGGTCGCCCAGATAGGCTGAATCGTTTGTACAGCGGTTTACGGGATGTACGGTATCTAAGAACCGGTTCATTTCCTGTAAGGCATTGGACACCAGCACGGCCTGGAAGTTGTCTCCATATTTCAGACCGCTGCAGATTCCGGCTGCAATGCATATACATTCTTCAACACAGAAGCATATTCAATGCCGGCTACGTCCGTATTGACCGAAGTCTTGATGTAATGCCCGGCCAGTTGCCGTGCAAACATCTTGGCTTTTTCAATGTCTTTGCATCCCACGGTGAGATAAGAAAGTCGTTCCAATGCTACTTCTTCCGCATGACAGGGACCTGCCAGTACGGCTATGTTGTTTTCAGGAACGTCATAAATCTTATGGAAATAATCGGATACGATAAGGTTTTCGTCGGGTACGATACCCTTGATGGCAGTAACGATGAATTTATCCTTCAGCTTGGTTTTTAGCTTTTTGAGGTGACTTTTCAGATACGGTGAAGGTGTGACAAAGATCAGGTATCCGACTCTCTCACTACCTTGTTGATGTCTGATGAAAGTTGATGCATTTCATGTCGAAACGCACACTTGTCAGATAGGCTGGATTGTGACCCAGACGCTTGAATTCTTCAATTCGGTCGTCACGGCGCATATACCAGTTTATGGATTCAGCCTGGGTTAAAATGATTTTAGCTATAGCAGTGGCCCAGCTGCCTCCCCCCATAATCGCTATTTTCCCGGGTAATTTCATACTCTTATATTTAATGAAAACAGATATGAAGGACAAGACATGTGCTTTGTCCTTCATACACTTTCATTCATTTATTTAATCTTTTCTATCCAGCCAGCTACTTCGTCTACTGTGGGGTTGGCAAGTTCCAGTTTGTATTTCTTGTTGATGCCACAAATATCCTGATGAAGTTTCTGCGGATTCACGTCCTTCATGTCAGTCACGAGGTTGTATCCGGCTTTCTGAATTACCGGAACCCAGTCTTCTGCGATTCCTAATTCCATGAATTTAGCAGGCGCATCTTTCGGGATTACTTTTTCCGGACGCATCTGCGGGAAGAACAACACTTCCTGAATGGTACTCTGACCGGTCATCAGCATTACCAGACGGTCCATACCGATACCCATACCTGAAGTAGGAGGCATACCGTATTCCAATGCACGAACGAAGTCCTTGTCGATAATCATTGCTTCGTCGTCTCCCTTTTCACTCAGTCTCATCTGCTCTTCGAAGCGTTCCAGCTGGTCAATCGGGTCGTTCAATTCAGAGTATGCGTTACACAACTCTTTACCGTTCACCATCAGCTCAAAGCGCTCTGTCAAATCTGGATTGCTGCGGTGTTTCTTTGTCAGCGGAGACATTTCGATAGGATAGTCAGTGATGAAAGTCGGCTGAATGTAGTTGCCTTCGCAGAATTCGCCGAAGATTTCGTCAATCAGCTTACCCTTACCCATGGTGTCATCAATTTCCATGTTGAGCTTCTTGCAAACTTCACGAATCTGTTCTTCGTTCATGCCTGTCAGGTCATAGCCAGTGAATTCCTTGATAGAATCCAGCATGGTTACACGTTTGAACGGAGCTTTGAAGTTAATCATGTTGTCGCCTACCTGTACCTCTGTAGTACCGTTTACATCCAGACAGATTTTTTCAATCATGTTTTCTGTAAACTTCATCATCCAGTTGTAATCCTTGTAAGCAACGTAGATTTCCATACAGGTAAATTCCGGATTGTGTGTACGGTCCATACCTTCGTTACGGAAGTTTTTACCGATTTCATACACACCTTCGAAACCACCCACAATCAGTCTCTTCAGGTACAGCTCACTGGCAATACGCATGTACAATGGAATATCCAATGCGTTGTGGTGAGTGATAAACGGACGTGCCGCAGCACCTCCGGCAATAGACTGAAGAATCGGAGTTTCTACTTCGATATATCCTTTCGAGTTGAAATACTCTCTCATAGAGTTGTAGACCTTGTTCCGTTTCAGGAAGATTTCTTTAACTCCGTCGTTTACTACCAAGTCTACATAGCGCTGACGGTAACGGAGTTCAGGTCTTCAAACTTATCGTAAGCCACTCCATCTTTGTATTTTACAATCGGGAGCGGACGAATTGATTTCGACAATACAGTCAGTTTTCTGTGCATGGATAGAGATTTCGCCCATTTGGTACGGAATACAAAACCTTCGAATTCCTACGAAATCGCCCAAATCCAGCAAGCGTTTGAAAACTACATTATATAAATCTTTGTTTTCATCCGGACAGATATCATCGCGGGTTATATATACTTGTATACGGCCTTTAGAATCCTGTAATTCAATGAAAGACGCTTTTCCCATTACACGACGAGACATGATACGTCCTGCAACGGATACTTTGCGAGGTTCAGCATCATCTTTGAATTCGGCTTTTATGTCAGTCGAAAAAGCGTTGGTTACATACTCGGCAGCAGGGTATGGTTCAATCCCCATTGCTCTCAACTCATTCAGGCTGTTACGTCTGATTATTTCCTGTTCGCTTAATTCTAATACGTTCATTTGTTAGTATATTAACTCATTCTGGGCACAAAAATAAAAACATTTGCAAATAATCCCTATTTATAAGGTTCTTTTAGAATAAAAAGCCACGACTCTTGCGTGAAAAACAGGCAGCAGGCTAGGGTTTTATCATCGTGGCTTTGACGTTTTTACCTTGACACGTACGTGACGAGGTCTTGACACGTTCGTGCGGATGTCTCGTCACGTTCGAGTCGAGACCTTGACAGCAACGTGTGAGGTATTTTTGTATAAGCGTTTGCAGAAATATACAATTACGTGTGTCTTTAAAGTATTTTGATGCTAATTTTTGGTTTCTATGATTAATTTGTTACCTTTGGGCGTTTCTAATGAATGAAAAGCATGAAAGTTATTTTATTACAGACAGATATTTGTTGGACCGATCCTGCAGCCAATGTGGCTTACATGGATAAACTCATCAGTGCCCACGCACAAGGAACAGACTTGTTTGTTCTACCGGAAATGTTTTCCACCGGATTTTGTACTTCGCCGGAAGCATTGCCGAATCATCGATAGTGCTACCCTTCGGTGGATGAAGCAAAAAGCTGCCGAACGTAATTGTGCGATTGCCGGAAGTGTTTCGGGTCGAGGAAAACGGAAAGTTCTATAACCGCTTCTATTTTGTGCATCCTGACGGAAACGTGCAGTGGTACAATAAAAAGCATCTGTTTACGTATGGAGGGGAAGACAAACACTATACGGCCGGACAGGAACGGGTGGTTGTGAATTTCCGTGGTGTTCGTTTCCTGCTGGAAGTTTGCTATGACCTGCGTTTCCCGGTATGGTCACGCAACCGGGGCGACTACGATGCGGCGATTTATGTAGCCAGCTGGCCTTCGCCCAGAGTGGAAGCCTGGAAAGCTTTGTTGCGTGCCCGTGCCATCGAGAACCAGTGCTATGTACTGGGGGTAAACCGGGTGGGAAAAGATCCTTATTGCGAATATAGCGGTGGAACAGCGGGCATAGACCCGTATGGTAGAACACTTTCTGCTTGTGCGGATGGGGAAGAAGGCTTTGCAGAAGTTGTGATTGATATGGAGGAACTGCAGGCGTTCCGGAAAAAATTCCCGGTATTGAACGATGCCGACTCTTTTACACTGAATTAATTTCTATATTATATGAAAAATAAACGCTTATTGTTGGGCGACCAGGCCATTGCGCTGGGAGCATTCACGCGGGGATTTCGGGAGTGTATGCTTATCCGGGAACTCCCTCTACTGAAATTACGGAATATATTCAAAACTCTCCGATAGCAAAAGAACGTGGTTTGCACAGCAGCTGGTGCAACCAATGAAAAAACAGCCATGGAGGTGCATTGGGTGTTTCTTATGTAGGAAACGCGCCTTGGTCTGCATGAAACACGTGGGAATGAACGTATGTGCAGACGCATTTGTCAATTCTGCCATTACAGGCGTGAACGGAGGGGTAGTGGTACTGGCTGCCGATGATCCGTCTATGCATTCTTCTCAGAATGAGCAGGATTCCCGTTTTACGGCAAGTTTGCCTGATTCCGATTCTGGAACCGTCTTCCCAGCAGGAAGCTTACGACATGATGTCGTATGCATACGACCTTTCGGAACAAATGCGTACGCCGGTACTGATGCGCATTACTACCCGTATGGCACACTCTCGTGCGGCAGTCGAAGTGCAGGAGTCAGGAAAGGAAGTGACTTGCACGGGGCGTCCGTCGGTCCCTTCTGATTGGGTACTCTTGCCCGGTAATGCTCGCCGCCGGTATGTGGAAGCCATCGCTACTCAAGAAAGTTGCGTGATGAGGCTGAACAGTCTGCATTTAATCGGTTGGCAGGTCAGGAAGGTATGGCTGAGAAGGGAGTCGTGGCTTGTGGAATTGGTTACAATTAGTGATGGAAACCTATCCGGATGGATGTCCGTATCCTTTGCTGAAGATTTCACAGTATCCTTTACCGGTGGAAACCTTGACCCGTCTGGCCGACTCTTGCAAAGAGATTCTGGTAGTAGAAGACGGACAGCCTTTTGTTGAAGAACAGCTGAAAGGTATTCTTCCTTCTAAATATGTGGTGAAAGGTCGTTTAAGTGGTGAATTGCCTCGTACGGGAGAACTGACGCCGGATAATGTGCGTCAGGCTTTGGGACTTTCTTGCGAACAGGTTTATGCTGCCGCTCAGAATGTAGTTCCTCGTCCTCCTGCTTTGTGTAAGGGTTGTGGACACCGTGATGTATATGATGCCTTGAATAAAGTAGCTGCCGAATATCCGGATGCCAAGATTTTCGGTGACATCGGTTGCTATACACTGGGCGCACTTCCTCCGTTCCGTACATTGAGCAGTTGCGTGGATATGGGAGCTTCCATTACCATGGCCAAGGGGGCTGCGGATGCAGGCTTGTTCCCGTCTATTGCAGTGATTGGCGACTCCACATTTACTCACTCTGGAATGACAGGTCTGCTGGATGCCGTGAATGACAAGTCCAATATCACGGTGGTGATTTCTGATAACCTGACTACCGCTATGACTGGTGGCCAGGATTCAGCCGGAACCAATAAGTTCGAAGCCATTTGTCTGGGCTTGGGAGTAGAACCGGAGCACGTACGGGTAGTTGTGCCGCTTCCTAAGAACATGGAAGAAATTACCCGTGTCATTCGTGAGGAAATAGAATACAACGGTGTATCTGTCATCATTCCGCGTAGAGAATGTATGCAGACTTTGAACCGGAAACTGAAACAGCAAAAAGCACAGAAACAATTGAAAACAGATATTATACTTTCAGGAGTTGGCGGACAGGGAATCTTGTCCATCGCTACGATTATCGGAGAAGCTGCCCTTCATTTAGGGTTGAACTTGAAACAAGCCGAAGTACATGGAATGAGTCAGCGCGGAGGGGATGTGCAGTCTAACCTTCGCTTGTCGGATGCCCCGATTGCTTCCGACCTGATTGCCTTGGGAAC
>ENA-OQCS01001379-OQCS01001379.1-human-gut-metagenome-genome-assembly--contig:-NODE-1379-length-12597-cov-3.336407_pt1 | contig 12597 bp, 17 predicted proteins | sample MGYA00242757_ERZ504575 | MGnify/ENA primary metagenome ERZ504575 (study PRJEB26092, sample SAMD00036297) | human gut metagenome | host: Homo sapiens | study: EMG produced TPA metagenomics assembly of...
GTGGCAGGTTCCGAAAAATGAGGGACGTTTTCTTGAGCTTGCGTATAGAATTGCATATAAATTTAATGGTATAGCACTTCAAAGGGTGAAAAGAAGATTAAGAAATGAGAATATTGACGTTATTCATTCAAATTCAAGTGTTATTGAGATAGGAATGAAGTTGAGTAAGGCATTAAATAAGCCTCATGTATGGCATTTAGAGAATTTGGCGAAGATGATATGAATATAGCATATATAAAAGGAAGAGAGAATAGCTTAAAGTTAGTTGATGAGTCAGATTCGAAGATTATATATATTTCTGAGGCAATGAGGCAGTATTATTCAAAATGGATTAATCCTGAAAAAGGCACAGTTATTTATAATGGAGTAAGTGAAGAATATTATACTGAAAAATGTGCAAAAGATTATAATAAAGATGGAATTACAAAGTTTTTGATTTCAGGAGCACTACAGCCGGGAAAAGGACAGGACTGTGCCATACGGGCAGCAGGCATACTGAAAAAACAGGGAATTACAAATTTTAAAATATATATTGCAGGACGTTCTATAGCAGATTATGAAAAAAGCTTGCGAAGATTATGTAATAAAGAAGATGTGGAAGGATGTTGTAGAATTTGTTGGATTTGTATCAGACATGAAACATTGCGTGAAAATTGTGATGTGGAATTAGTTTGTTCGAAAAAAGAGGCGTTTGGTCGCGTGACAATTGAAGCGATGTTGAGCAGTAATCCGGTAATTGCATCTAATGCCGGGGCAAATCCAGAATTGGTCAGAGACGGAGAAAACGGTTTTCTATATACGTACAATGTAGCTGATGACTTGGCAAAAAATATGGAGAAATTTATTGGAAATGTAGAATTGTTGAAGAAAATGGGAGAGAAAGCATGCAATATGGCAAAAAACAATTTTACAGCAGAGAGAAATGCAGCAAATGTAGAAGAGCTATATTATGAAATAGTTCAAAAAAGAGGAGAAAAATGACAAAATTGCATTTTTGATTTTAAATTATAAATCTACTCATGAAACTGAACAATGTGTTGACAGTATAGAAAATCTGGAACAAGAAGAAAATGATGTACAGATCATAATTGTAGATAATGATTCACAGGATGGATGTTGTAGAGCATTTTAGAAAAATATATAAAGGAAAAAAATATATCCATATAATAGAAAATGAAAATAATGCGGGCTTTTCCAGGGGGAAATAATATAGGATATGAATATGTATATGAAATATAAAACCGGATTTTTTGGTTATGATAAACAGTGATATTGAATGCAGACAGAAAGATTTTCTGAAGTATCTACGTTATTGCAGTTGTAAAGCATGAAAAAATGCTTGATTAATGCATATAATTCTGCAGCTATAAAGCATACGGGCGTGCCGTTTCACGTGAAACAGCAACGCTCTTTCACCCTATTTTAACCCCATAAAGGTATGACGAAACAAGAAAATGAGGAAAGATTAGCGCGGTTAAAAAGCATCGTTTTAAGCATGCCGGAGAAACCGGGAAGCTATCAATATTACGACGAGAATCACACGATTATATATGTAGGAAAGGCGAAAAATCTGAAGAGAAGAGTATCTTCCTACTTCCATAAAGAGGTAGATAGATACAAGACAAAGGTACTTGTTTCTAAGATTTTCGACATTTCATACACCGTTGTGAACACCGAAGAAGATGCACTTTTGCTGGAAAACAGCCTTATTAAAAAGTATAATCCAAGGTATAATGTTTTGCTGAAAGACGGCAAAACCTACCCCTCTATATGCGTTACAAACGAGTATTTTCCCCGCATTTTCAAGACGCGCCATATCAATAAAAAGGTGGGAACTTTCTTCGGTCCTTACCCTCATTTGGGCAGTATGTATGCCGTTCTGGAGGTCATCAAGAAGCTATATAAGCCCCGTACTTGCAGGTTTCCTATCACTAAAGAAGGCGTGGCGGAAGGCAAATATAAGCCCTGCCTAGAGTACCATATTCATAACTGCGGAGCACCCTGCATCAACAAACAGAGCTACGAGGAATATCAGGAAAACATGCGCCAGGCGCGTGAAATTCTGAAGGGAAACACCCGGGAAGTAAGCAAATATCTCTATAATCTGATGATGAAAAATGCCGAACTTCTCCGCTTTGAAATAGCCGAAGAATACAAGAAGAAATACCAGTTGCTGGATGATTTTGAGGCAAAAAGCGAGGTGGTAAGCCATACGATTACCGATGTGGATGTCTTCACGATCGTGAATGATGACGCCATGAAGAACGCCTTCATCAACTATATTCACGTGAAAACGGCACCATCAACCAGAGCTTTACCTACGAGTATAAGCGCAAGCTGGAGGAGAGCGACGAGGAACTTCTGATTACCGCCATACCGGAAATCAGAGAGCGTTTCCACTCCACTTCGAAGGAGATCATCGTACCTTTAGAGATGGAATGGAAGCTGAAAGATGCCACCTTCTTCGTGCCTCAGAGGGGCGACAAAAAGCACCTTCTGGAGCTCTCGGAAATGAACTGCAAGCAATATAAATTCGACCGCTTGAAGCAGGCAGAAAAGCTCAATCCTGAACAGAAGCAAACCCGATTGATGAAGGAATTGCAATCGAAACTGAAGCTTCCAAAGATGCCTTACCAGATAGAATGCTTCGATAATTCCAATATATCGGGTACGGATGCCGTGGCTGGATGTATTGTATATAAAGGTATGAAACCATCCCGAAAAGACTACCGTAAATACAACATCAAGACGGTGGAAGGACCGGATGATTATGCTTCGATGCAGGAGGTGGTAAGACGCAGATACAGTCGCATGATAGAGGAAGAAACTCCCCTGCCAGACCTCATCATCACCGATGGTGGCAAGGGGCAGATGGAGGTGGTAAGAGAGGTGATAGAAGATGAACTGCACCTGGAAATCCCTATCGCTGGTCTTGCCAAGGACGACCGCCATCGCACCAATGAACTTCTCTACGGTTTCCCGCCACAAACCATCGCTCTACCACCGGAAAGCGAGCTTTTCAAGGTATTGACGCAGATACAGGACGAGGTACATAGATACGCCATCACCTTCCATCGCGACAAGCGAAGCAAGCACGCTCTCCATTCTGAGTTAGACGACATCAAGGGCATCGGTCCTAAGGCAAAAGAAGCGCTCCTGAGCAAGTTTAAGAGCGTGAAAAAGATAAAGGAAGCATCGCTGGAACAGCTTACCGAGGTATTAGGCCCTCATAAAGCCGAAATTCTTGCGAAATATTTCACAGAAAAGAGCGAGAATATGAAATAAAAGTCGTATATTTGCAGTTGAAACTAAATAATAAATAATAATAAAGATTGAACAGAACCCAGGATTCCACAAAATGCTATTCATAAAGTTCAATGTTCAACATTCAAAGTTCAAAGTAGTAATATGAGAATAGTAATACAGCGTGTCGGCCATGCCTCTGTTACCATCGAAGGAGAAGTAAAATCAGCCATCAAACAAGGCTATCTTATCCTTCTCGGCATTGAGGAAAGCGACACATCAGAAGATGTAGATTGGTTGGTTAGAAAGATCATAGCCCTTCGTGTTTCGACGACGAAAATCACGTAATGAACCGCTCTATCATGGATGTAAACGGCGAGATTCTGGTGATTAGCCAGTTCACCCTATTCGCCAGCTACAAGAAGGGCAATCGCCCTAGCTGGCTCAGAGCAGCCAAGCACGAAATCAGTGTCCCACTCTATGAAGAGTTCTGCAAGAAGCTATCCGATGCTCTCGGAAAGCCAGTTGGAACAGGCGAATTTGGTGCCGATATGAAGGTAGAATTGCTGAATGACGGTCCGGTTACCATCATGATGGATACTCATAATAAGGAATAAAAAAGCATTAAGAGCAAAATGAAAAGAATAATAAAATATAGAAGTTGGTTCTTGACTATAGGATGGATTCTGACAGTAATCTTTTCGCCAAGGTTATTAGACAATCCATGGGCACTATATGCGGGCGAAACTCTCCTCGCCATAGGTTGAATATGATTTTCCTCAGCGATAAAAAAGAAGATGGAAAAATCGGTATCTACAACACCATTGCCGCTATATTCATCACTGGATTATGGCTATGTTCGACTTATTTCATAATTAAAGATCATCTGTTATGACTATAAAAGAAGCACAGGAAGCAGTAGATAAGTGGATCAAGGAATATGGCGTTCGCTATTTCAGCGAACTTACCAATATGGCTTGTCTTACGGAAGAAGTAGGAGAACTGGCTCGTGTCATCGCCCGAACATACGGCGACCAGAGCTTCAAGAAAGGCGAAAAGCCTAATCTAGGAGAGGAAATGGCAGACGTTCTCTGGGTTCTCATCTGTCTGGCTAACCAAACGGGTATCGATCTTACAGAAGAGCTCCAGAAAAGCATCGACAAGAAGACCCAAAGGGATGCTGAAAGACATAAGAACAATCCGAAATTAAAGGATCATAATGATTCAAAATTGAAGGAGTAAACAACCCGAAATTGAAGGAAGAAGCACCTCCGAAAGCGAAGGAGTAAAACCGAAATATAAAGAATAATATAGATAACTCAACTTTAATAATTAAACAAGTAACATTAAGTATGAGCAGCATTAAAGAACAGGTTCTTGCACAGCAGCAAGGACAATACAGCGAGTCAGACGATAAGTATTTATCTGTCTTGAAACAGTATAACTGCGACCTCAACGACGAAGAAGTAGCAGCAGAAGTAAAGAAGATTCTTGACGAGAAGGTAGCGGAAAACGAGACCATGGAGGTGAAGAAATTCCTCTTTGGCAGCATCGAACTTACATCTCTTCATACAGAAGATACAGAAGAAAGCATCCTGCAATGATTGAGAAAGTAAATCAATTTGCCAAGGATTATCCTGAACTTCCTCACGTAGCAACCGTATGCACCTACCCTAACTTCGCAGGACTTATCAGTCAGAGTCTGGAGGTAGATGGCGTAGAAATCGCAGTTGTAAGCGGTAATTTCCCATCTTCTCAGACATTTATCGAGGTAAAGATTGCCGAAACAGCCATGGCTATCAAGGATGGTGCTACAGAGGTAGATATCGTTATGCCAGTTGGCAAATTCTTCAGCGAGGATTACGAAGGTCTCTGCGATGACATTCAGGAACTGAAGGCAACCTGCGGTGAGCACAAGATGAAGTGCATCCTGGAAACAGGCGATTTGAAGAACTGCAGCAATATTATGAAGGCTTCTATTCTTGCCATGTACTCTGGTTCTGATTACATCAAGACTTCTACAGGTAAGGAGAAGATTTCAGCTACCCCTGAGGCAGCTTACGTGATGTGCCAGGCAATCAAGGCATATTATGAGAAGACTGGCATCCAGATTGGTTTCAAGCCAGCTGGCGGCATCAACACCGTTCACGACGCAGTGGTTTACTACACCATCGTGAAAGAAGTTTTGGGTGAAAAGTGGCTTACCAACGAGTGGTTGCGCTTGGAACCTCACGTCTTACCAACCTTCTCTTGAGCGAGCTTATAGGAAAGGAAATCAAGTACTTCTAAAAGGAGATTGAACAAGCCAAAACTTTATAAAGGTGATAGGTAAAACACGATACAAGAAGCAAGAAATACAGTAATAGATTAAAGATAAAGGCTGATTCTCAACGAGAGAACCAGCCCTTATCTTTAATGTATATAAAGTATTTTAAAATCAAAATTGCATAATAAAACGGCATTACGCCTTTCGTTCAATCACAAAATCCAAATAAGCCTTCAGCGCATTATAGATGCTCTTATCCTCCACATAAGTATCAAGGAAAGTCATCGCCTCGGCATGGAAATCCCACATACGCTTATCAGCGTATTCAATACCTCCGTTTTCCTTGGTAAATGCAACAAGCTGAGCAATCTCTTCTCGCGATACAGTACGAGTCTTCACCTTTCGTGCAAGCTTCAGCATCTCCTCGTCGCCAGTAGATTTCAAGGCATAGATTACAGGAAGCGTAAGCTTACCCTCGGTCATATCATTTCCGGTAGGTTTACCTATCTCCTTGGAGTCGTAATAATCAAAGATGTCATCACGAATCTGGAAGATAATACCCAGATTCTGACCGAATCGCCTAGCCTCTTCTATCTCTATGGCAGAAGCATGGGTTGACATTGCGCCAATACCTGCACAAGCTCAAAGAGAGCAGCTGTTTTCTGTTTGATTACCTGATAATATATCTCTTCTGAGATTTCATCATTACTAATACTGTTGAGCTGAAGTATCTCACCATTCGACAAGATACGACCCAATTCGGCCAGATTGCGTACGATTTCCTCGGAGTGTGAATAGGAAACATTAAGCAAAGCGGTAGAAAGAATATAGTCACCAACAAGCACGGCTACCTTATTGTTATAAGTAGCATTCACACTTGCCTGACCACGACGCTCGCCGCTTTCATCTACCACATCATCATGCACAAGAGAGGCGGTATGGAGCAACTCCAAACCGACTGCCGAATGCTGGGTAACCTCTGAAACCTTGCCGAAATTTCGCGCCATCAACAGGATGAGCATAGGCGCATTCGTTTACCAGCGCGCTGACGGATATGGTCGAGCACCTGGGAAAGAAGGCCATCGCTATGCATCAAAGATTGTTGAACAAATCAACAAAATCTGCCAATTCTGCCTCAATAGGCTGCTTAATAAGTGATAAATAGTCCATTAATTCTAAAATTTGATACAAAATTACGCATTTATTCTTGAAATATCGCATTTTTTTAGTAATTTTACACCATAAAAATGAATATTATGGATAAATTGTTCCTTTTAGACGCATATGCGCTCATTTATAGGTCGTATTATGCCTTTATGAAAGCCCCTCGAATCAATTCGAAGGGACTTAATACTTCGTGTGTAATGGGCTTCTGCAATACCCTCAACGAGATACTCACCAAGGAGAATCCAACCCATATTGCGGTAGCTTTCGACCATGGCAAAACCTTCCGCCATGAGGCTTTTCCTGCGTATAAAGCACAGCGAGAAGAGACACCGGAAGACATCAAGCTCTCGGTACCTATCATCAAGAATATCCTGGAGGCTTATCACATTCCTATTCTTCAGGTGGATGGTTTCGAGGCGGATGATATCATTGGTACCGTTGCCTTGAAGGCAGGCGAGATGGGTATAGAAACCTATATGCTCACACCAGATAAGGATTATGCCCAGCTGGTAAGAGACAACGTATTCATGTTCCGCCCCCGACATGGCGGTGGTTACGAAAAGTTGGGCGTTGCCGAGATTGAAGAGAAATACAGCATCTCTTCCCCACTCCAGGTTATCGATCTTCTGGCATTGATGGGTGACTCTGCCGACAACTTCCCTGGATGCCCGGGTGTTGGAGAGAAGACTGCTATCAAACTCATCAACCAGTTTGGAAGCGTAGAGGGATTGATAGAAAACAGCGCCGAGGTGAAAGGCAAGCTCCGCGAGAAAGTGGAGGGTGCCATAGAGGACATCAAGATTTCGAAGTTCCTGGCAACCATCAGAACCGATGTTCCGGTAGAACTCAAGATGGAAGATCTAAAACTGGAAGAACCAGACAATGCCAAGCTGGATGAAATCTTCACCGATCTGGAGTTTAAGTCGTTCGCCAAGCGCGTTCTTAAAAAACCTCAAAAAGTGCAAACAAAGGCTACAGGAGAGCTTGATCTCTTTGGCGCACAGCAAGACGATGGTCAAGAAGAAGAGGAAAATACGAGTTTTGAAACCATTAAAACGGTTGCTCACACATACAAACTCATTGAAACAGAAGAAGATGCGCAGAAACTTTATGACTATTTGATTACATCATCAATTCTCAGTTTAGATACCGAGACCACTTCCACCTCTACAATAGATGCAGAATTGGTGGGATTGAGCTTTGCTGTAAAGGAGAAAGAGGCTTTCTACGTAGCAATTCCAGCGGAACGTGAAGAAGCCTTAAAATTCGTAAACATCTTCAAACCGCTCTACGAGAATCCGGAAATCCTGAAAGTGGGACAAAACATCAAGTACGATTACGAAGTGCTGATGAATTACGGAGTGGAGATACAGGGAAAGATGTTCGATACGATGATTGCTCATTATCTCATCCAGCCGGAGCTTTATCACAATATGGATTACCTCGCCGAGGTATATCTCAAATACCAGACGGTTCACATAGAAGAGTTAATAGGTCCTAAGGGAAAGAACCAGAAATCGATGCGCGACCTGTCTGCGACAGAAGTTTACGAGTATGCAGCAGAAGATGCCGACATCACCCTGCGCCTGAAGAATGTACTCGAACCAAAGCTCAAGGAGATAGAGTGCGAGGACTTATTCTGGAATGTAGAGATGCCGTTGGTGCCTGTTCTTGCCCACATGGAGATGAATGGCGTATGTATCGACACAGATACATTGAAGGAAACGTCTAATAATTTAACCAACCGACTCAATGAGATAGAACATCATATCTATGAGTTGGCAGGCGAGTCTTTCAATATCGGTTCTCCACGTCAGGTAGGCGAGATTCTCTTCGGCAAGATGAAGATTGTGGAAAAGCCTAAGAAGACGAAGACCGGACAATATGTAACGAGCGAGGAAGTATTGCAGCAATTGCGCAGCAAGAGTCCAATCATCGATGAGATTCTGAACTACAGAGGATTAAAGAAACTGTTGGGAACCTACGTAGATGCCCTCCCTAAGCTCATCAATCCTCGTACAGGTCATATTCATGCTTCTTTCAACCAAACCATCACCGCTACGGGTCGCCTGTCATCCAGCGATCGAACCTGCAGAATATCCCTGTGCGCGATGACGACGGCAAGGAGATTAGAAGATGTTTTATCCCAGAGCCTGGATGTCTGTTCTTTTCTGCAGATTACTCCCAGATAGAACTCCGCATCATGGCACACCTGAGCGAGGATCCTAATATGGTAGAAGCATTCCTGGAAGGATCAGACATCCACGCAGCTACTGCAGCCAAGATCTGGCATGAAGACATCAAGGACGTAACCGATGCCCAGCGCAAGAAAGCAAAGACGGCCAACTTCGGTATCATCTACGGCATCACCACCTTCGGTCTTGCCCAACGCATGAACATCGAGAACCGAGAGGCGAAGCAAATCATAGAAGATTACTTCCGCACCTTCCCGGGCGTACATGCCTATATGGAGAAGTCGAAAGAGATAGCAAGGGAGAAAGGCTATGCCGAAACCCTCTTCCACCGTCTCGCTATCTGCCAGATATCAACAGCAAGAATGCACAGTAAGAGGCTTCGCAGAGCGCAATGCCATCAATGCCCCTATCCAGGGATCAGAAGCCGACATCATCAAGGTGGCCATGGTGAAGATCTTCAACCGATTCAAGGCAGAGGGCATCATGAGTAAGATGATCATCCAGGTACACGATGAACTCAACTTCTCTGTCTATCCAGAGGAAAAAGAGAAGGTTGAGAAAATCGTAATAGAGGAAATGGAGAATGCCTATAAGCTCAAGGTTCCTTTGATTGCTGATGCCGGCTGGGGAAAGAACTGGCTGGAAGCGCATTAAGAAGAGCATCAGCTCTTTAGGAAAAGACTTCAAAAGAAAGAAGAAAAGACTTCAAAGAGCAACAAGAAAGAAGCCTTTCCTAGCGTTCAAATAAACAAAAAGCTGCAAATGGTAAAAAACGAGCCATTTGCGGCTTTTTTTATAGATTTATGAGATTCTTTTATTATTTTTTTGTATATTTGTAGCAGAAATCTATCAAGTATAGGTAATACAAGGAGAATTGAACCAAAATGAACCAACAGATATTGGCGTTTTTCCTACCTTTGCATAGAAAAAGAAATGATAATATAAAAAAATCAAAGCTTATGAAACATCTTACTTTGCGGCAGCCAATCTGGTAAACCGCCGCCAGTATGAAGAAGCTATTCCATACCTGCAAGCTTATCTCCGTTCGGGTGACAAGAAGTACCGTAAATCGGTATTCGTCAACCTCATAAAGGCTTGCGCAAAATCCAATAAATATCAGCTTGCCGTCATCACTCTCGAGCAGGCATCTGATAACTATCCTACCGACTATGACATCATTTCGTCGGCAGTAAATCTGTGTATCGACCACAAGGATAATGCCAATCTCCAGAAGTTCGTAGGCAAGGGTCTTGCCCTCCGCCCAGACGATGAGACCCTTCTCAACATCCAGGGAAAACTCTACGAGGAAGGTCATCATTTCGAGCAGGCGCTCGATATCTACAAGAAACTGCAAGTAGCTCATCCTAAGGCTCTTGATGTATTGAAACACCTGGCTATCAACAACTATAACATAGGTGTGCAAAACTATAACCAGGCTTTGGAACTCAAGGAAAACGATCCTCATATCAAGGACCTGGAAAGCGTATATAAGGATTACTTCACCTATTCTATCGGTCACATCAAGAACATCATCATCAGCGACCCTCTTTCGCTGAAATACACCCAGGCACTCGCCATCGCATACAAGTGTGTAGGTGATAAGGAGAACTTCAATATCATCAACAACAAGCTGGCTTCGCTCGGAGGCGGTAAAATCGAGTCGAACGTGATTCCTCAGCTCATCGAGTTCAATGGCGAGGTAAAGCCAACCATCGCTGCCGCTGCACCTCAGACACAGACACTAAGCAACGACCAGAGTGCTGCAGAGGAGAAGGGAATCCCAGCTTACTCTGCCTTTGCCATTCCATTCATCGAAAACCGCATCGACAAATGGCAGAAGAAGGACAGCTACGAGACACTGGATGAGTATCGCGCCCGTATGACCGAGAAGAACCGAGATGCCAAGATTGCAGAGATGCAGCGACTTGCACAGCAGGAATACATCAGCAAATACGAATCAAGAGTAAACCTACGTCATCTGGAACTGAAACCATACGATGCCGACCACGAGGTATTCCTGGTAACATCGCCTGATCTCGGCGAAATGATCGTACCGGTGCCAAGAGCCAACAACGAGGCACGCATCTTCGCTTCCAACTGGAACGGTATGCAGTTTAAGGATCCACAGTACTTCATCGACAAGGATCACCTGGCACTCGCCAAGCTTACCATCATCACCCCTTCGGCAAGCAGTATCAGTACGACAACGCAGCAGCGCTCAACTATACCGCCACCAACGTAGAGGTGCACTTCGACCCTATCACCGCCAATATGCTGGCATCCAACGAGAATGCAAACAAGCAGACGGTACAGCAGCAGAACGTGAAGCTGGGAACATCGGATGTGGATGAGAATATCCCAGAGAATCCAACCAGCAACACCAAGACCTTTGCCGTGGTCATCGCCAACCAGAACTACAGTAATGTGGCAGGCGTACCACTGGCTCTGAACGATGGTCTTGCCTTCTCCAAGTACTGCGAGAAGACGCTGGGCATGCCGGCAGAAAACGTGCGTTACTATGCTGATGCCTCATACGGTACGATGCTCCGCGCCATGCGCGATATCAAGAACATCGCCAGCGCATTCAACGGCGACATCAACATCGTATTCTACTATGCCGGTCATGGTATTCCTAACGAATCTACGAAGGATGCCTACCTGCTTCCTACCGATGCCGACGGCACCCAGACAGAGGGTTGCTACTCTCTGAACAAGCTCTATGCCGAGTTGGGTTCTACCAAGGCAAAGGAGATTGTGGTGTTCCTGGATGCCTGCTTCAGCGGCTCGAAGCGCGAGGAAGGTATGCTGGCTTCTGCCCGTGGCGTAGCGCTGAAGGCTAAGCAGGAAGATCCACGTGGCAACATGGTAGTATTCAGTGCGGCATCGGGCGATGAAACTGCATTCCCATACTCAGCCAAGGGTCATGGCCTCTTCACCTACTATCTCCTGAAGAAACTCCAGGAAACCAAGGGTGATGTAAGCCTCGGCGAACTCGAAAGCTACATCTCTGAGAATGTGAAGCAGCAGTCGGTGGTTATCAACCGCAAGGTTCAGACACCTACCGCCACTCCTTCGACCTCGCTTGCAGCAGGATGGAAAGAGCTGAAACTGAAATAAGAATAACATAAAAATCAGCAAGGATGAGACACTACATTTTTGTGATGATTCTGATGTTCCTGGGCGTAGCTACAACCAGCTATGCCCAGCGCACCAGGAAAGTGCACGGAGAATACATCTACCATGCACCGGAAAACGTATCGCTGGAGCAAGCCAAGAAGACGGCTCTGAGCAGAGCGCAGATTCAACCTTGGGCGATGAGTTCGGTACCATGGTGGCGCAGCATAACGCTACCCTGATGAACAATACCAACGGCTCTACCCAGACGGATTTTACCTCGCTGAGCAGCAGCGACGTGAAAGGTGAATGGCTGGAAACCATCGGCGAACCTAAGTATGAGATCAGTTACGAACAGGGCATGCTGATAGTGAAATGCGCGGTAAGCGGAAAGGCGCGGGAGCTGGTTGCTACACAGAACAGTTTCGTGGCCCTTAATTCCGCAACACTATAATTTAACTTTATTTATAAGTTCCTGAGCAACAAAAAAGTTGCCCAGGATTGCATGTCAGAATTTTCACTTATCTTAGTGTTGCAAAAAGAAAACAAGCAAAACTCTAATATGACATGGCAAAAATACAAATTAAATCTGAGAAACTCACACCTTTTGGA
>ENA-OQCS01001380-OQCS01001380.1-human-gut-metagenome-genome-assembly--contig:-NODE-1380-length-12594-cov-2.673699_pt1 | contig 12594 bp, 19 predicted proteins | sample MGYA00242757_ERZ504575 | MGnify/ENA primary metagenome ERZ504575 (study PRJEB26092, sample SAMD00036297) | human gut metagenome | host: Homo sapiens | study: EMG produced TPA metagenomics assembly of...
TACAAACGGAAGTTTCGTGGATGATAAAAAGGTCAGTGACCATCATGCAATCATTCCGACAGAGCAGTTTGTACAGCTGGATCATATGACAAATGAAGAGCGCAAAATCTATGATATGGTTGTGCGGAGATTTTTGAGTGTTCTTTATTCTCCATTTGAATATGAACAGACTTCCATGGAAGGGAAGGCAGCGGGACAGAGTTTTGTGGCAAGTGGCAAGACGGTTGTGAGTGCTGGCTGGAAAGAAGTTTACGAAGGCGGAAGCACGGACGATGACGAAGAAGAGCAGACACTGAAAGACCAGAAGCTTCCGGTATTGAAACAGGGAGAGAAGCTTCCGATAGGCAGTGTTCGTTTGACAACAGGTAAGACCAAGCCGCCGGCACATTTTACTGAGGCAACGCTTCTGGCGGCAATGGAGAATCCGGTGAAATATATGTCCTCAAAAGATACACAAGCAGCAAAGACGCTGGGAGAAACCGGTGGACTTGGCACAGTTGCTACCAGAGCAGATATTATTGAAAAACTTTTCCACACCTTCCTTATGGAAAAGAGAGGCAATGAAATCTATCTGACTTCCAAAGCAAAACAGCTTCTGGAACTTGTACCGGAAGAGCTTAAGAAGCCGGAACTGACAGCAGACTGGGAAAAGAAACTGTCTGATATATCCAAAGGCAAACTGAAACAGAAGTCTTTCTTGATGGAATTCGCGAATATACCAAGGAGATCGTTGTTGAGATCAAGACAGGAACAGGAACCTTCCGTCATGATAATCTGACGAATAAGATCTGTCCGAACTGTGGTAAACGAATGCTTGCAGTAAATGGCAAGAACAGTAAGCTGCTGGTGTGTCAGGACCGTGAATGCGGATACAGAGAGACAATTTCACGTACAACAAATGCACGATGTCCGAAATGTCACAAGCGAATGGAGATGCTGGTCAAAGGCAAAGAAGAAACATTTGTATGTGTATGTGGATATAAAGAGAAACTGTCATCTTTCCAGGCCAGAAGAACCAAAGAAGGAGCCGGTGTCAACAAAAGAGACGTACAGAAATATCTGAAAAAACAGCAGAAAGAAGCAGCAGAACCAGTAAACAATGCGTTTGCACAGGCACTTTCTGGGATTAAACTGGATTAAATTTCTGCCGGAAGTTTCACAGATAATAATAGAATAAGGTAAAAATAGAACTGCTGTAAAGGGCAGTAATAAAAAGGAGTGTGGGCTTTATGAAGTTACAGAAATATCAGAAATGTTCAAAAGTAACCCGTGGACTGAGAAAAGCAGAATTTGTACTGAAAAATGCCCGTATTGTGAATGTTTTTACCAGAGAGATTCTGGAAGGTGATATTGCGATTCAGGATGGAATGATCGTTGGAATCGGAAACTACCAGGGTGAAGAAGAAACAGATCTGGGCGGCAGGTATGTCTGTCCGGGATTTATAGACAGTCATCTGCATCTGGAATCTACACTTGTGGAACAAACCGTATGAATATCTATGTAGTGCGTCAGGCAACACAGGGTCTTGCAAACTGGGTAAAAACACAGGGCGGAAACCAGACCGTAGCCATCAGCTATGACAGCCGTATCAAGAGCGATGTATTCGCAAAAACAGCAGCAGGCGTTCTGGCTGCAAACGGAATCAAAGTCAGAATTTACGATGCACTGATGCCGGTACCGGCACTTTCCTTTGCAACCCGTTACTATAACTGCAATGCAGGTATCATGGTAACTGCATCCCACAACCCGGCAAAATACAACGGCTACAAAGCCTACGGTCCGGACGGATGCCAGATGACCGACGATGCTGCTGCAATTGTATATGCAGAAATTCAGAAGACCGATATCCTGACCGGCGTAAAATATATGCCGTTCGCAGAGGGCGTGGAAGAAGGACTGATCCGTTTTGTCGGAGAAGACTGTAAGAATGCCCTGTATGAAGCAATCGAATCCCGTCAGGTTCGTCCGGGTCTGTGTAAAACCGCCGGACTGAAACTGGTTTACAGCCCGCTGAACGGATCTGGTCTTGTACCGGTTACGCGCGTATTAAAAGACATCGGCATCACCGATATTACCATCGTTCCGGAGCAGGAGTACCCGAACGGATACTTCACAACCTGCAGCTATCCGAACCCGGAAATCTTTGCAGCACTGGAAAAGGGACTGGATCTTGCAAAAGAGACCGGCGCAGACTGATGCTGGCTACCGACCCGGATGCAGACCGTGTTGGTATCGCGATGAATGCCCGGATGGAAGCTATGAGCTGGTAACCGGAAACGAAGTCGGCGTTCTGCTTCTCGACTACATCTGCGCAGGCCGCATCGAGAAAGGCACCATGCCGGAGAAACCGGTTGCTGTAAAATCCATCGTATCCACACCGCTGGCAGATGCTGTTGCCGAGCACTACGGCGTGGAGCTCCGCAGCGTTCTGACCGGATTCAAATGGATCGGCGATCAGATTGCAAACCTTGAGGCAGACGGCGAAGTAGACCGCTTCATCTTCGGATTCGAGGAGAGCTACGGATACCTGGCCGGTCCGTATGTAAGAGATAAAGACGCAGTCATCGGCTCCATGCTGATCTGCGAGATGGCAGCTTATTACAGAAGCATCGGAAGCTCCCTGAAACAGAGACTGGAAGAGATCTATGCCGAGTATGGCCGTTACCTGAACAAAGTAGACAGCTTCGAGTTCCCGGGACTTAGCGGAATGGACAAGATGGCCGGTATTATGGATGGCCTCGAAAAGAGCCGCTGACCGAGATCGCAGGTTCCGCTGTTGTCAAAGTAACCGATTACGAGAAACCGGAAGAAACCGGACTCCCATCCGCAAACGTTCTGATCTACAAACTGGCAAACGGTGAAACCGTCATCGTCCGCCCGTCCGGAACAGAGCCGAAGATCAAAGTATACTACACAACACTTGGCAAGGATCTGGCAGAGGCAGAAGCAGAGAAAGAAAAACTCGCAGAGGCTTTGAAACCGATTCTGGCATAAAGAAAATAAAGAATGGAAGGGCGTGGCTTTGGTCACGCCCTTTTTGAACTGAAATTTCTTTTGAAAGTGTAAGATTTTCTGCAAATGGCGTGATGATAGATGAAAGGGGGATTTCCATATGGAGGATACTCATATTGTCCAAATGTACTGGGACAGGAACGAAACAGCGATCAGCGAGTCTGCGATGAAATATGGTACATACTGTACGTCCATTGCACAGAATATTCTGCGGAATCCGGCGGATGCAGAAGAATGTGTCAACGACACCTGGCTTCACGCGTGGAACGCTATGCCGCCGCACCGGCCGTCTCTGTTATCCACATTTCTTGGAAAAATAACGAGAAATCTTTCGTTTGATCTGTATAGAAAAATGCATCGCAAAAAACGCGGAGAAAGTCAGATGGATGCGGTATTGGACGAGCTGGAAGAATGTGTTTCGGGAAAAGATGATATCGAGAGGCAGTGGGAGATGAAAGAACTGATCGCGGAGATCAATCAGTTTCTGCAGAAGCTGCCGGAGGAGAAACGATGCATGTTTGTCCTGCGGTACTGGTATGTAGACAGTATCGGTGAAATCGCGGAGCGGCTGGGAAGAAGTGAAAATTATATTTCAGTTTCATTAAACCGGATCCGTGGAAAATTGCATACACACTTGACGGAAAGGGGGTTCGAATTATGAAGAAAGAAGAATTGTTTGAAGTGCTGGGAAATCTGGAGCCTGGTATGGTGGAAAAAGCACGGAGTGATCGCCACCCGCGGAGAGGCGTATGGAAAAATGGACGGCCGCCGCAGCCTGCGCGGTGATCATCGGCGGAGCTGTGCTGGGGGTTGCGACATGGAGAAACGGTCGGGAGGGTTCTGCAGTCCGTTATCCGTCGGGGGTAACGACGGTTCTGGCGGCTTATCCGGCATCTGTGGAGCGGACAATGGATGCACAGAAATTCATGGAAAGCGATGCACACTGGGACTGGTGGGATTCGTACCGGGAGTTGACAGCAAAATCAGCAGAACTGCAGTCGGGAATGGATGCATATTATCAGAACCTGATGAAACAAATGCTGGTTTCAGAAGATGAAAATACCGTCTGCTCGCCGATCAATCTGTATATCGCGTTTGCGATGCTGGCGGAAACTTCGGATGGAAATACGCGGCAGCAGATTCTCGACATGCTTGGCGCTCAGGATATGGATACGTTGCGGGAAAATGTTTCTTCACTCTGGGAAAGCAATTATGCAGACACGCCCGCGCTGAACAGTGTGTTGGCAAATTCGCTGTGGCTGGATGGTGAGGAAACATACAATGACACAACGCTGCAGCGGCTGGCGGAACAGTATTATGCATCGACCTTCCGTGGGACTCCCGGATCGGAAGAGATGAATCAGGCTCTGCGGACCTGGACGGATGATAATACCGGAGGCTTTTAAAAGAATACACCGAAAATATGGCGATCGCCCCGGAAACGGTATTTGAACTGGTATCAACCATCTATTATAAGGCGATGTGGCGGGAGAATTTCTGGGAAGTAAATACAGAGAAGGAAACCTTCCACGGAGCTGCGGGAGATACCACTGTGGACATGATGAAGAAAACGGAATGGATGGATGTCTACCAGGGCGAACATTTCCGTGCAGTCAGCCTTAGCCTTCAGGACAGCGGCTCCATGTATTTCCTGCTTCCGGATGAAAATACCGATGTCAATGAACTGGTATCGGATCCGGATCTGATGAAGGTTATACGGCGGGATGAAAGCAGTGATAACTGGTATTCCCCTATGGTGAACCTGTCTGTTCCTAAATTTAAAGTATCGGAGAAAACAGACTGATCGAAACGGTGCGCGCACTGGGTGTAACGGATGCACTGGATGCGGATCTGGCAGATTTCAGCCCATTAACAGGGGACAAAGAGAATTTATACCTGAGCAAAGCAGACCACGCCGCCATGCTTGAAATCGACGAAAACGGAGTAACCGGAGCAGCGTATACAGAACTCGGCGTTTCAGAAACCGCAGCAGAAATACCGGACGACGAAATCGACTTCGTACTGGATCGTCCATTCCTGTTTCTTGTCACGGGGCAGGACGGATCGATTCTGTTTTCGGGAGTTGTGAGAAATATTGCAGAGACATGAAAAAAGGAGCCGGACTGTCCGGCTCCTGTGTCTGAGACACGTTACAGTATCTCTTCGGTGCTTATTTTTGCTCTGCGTTCCTTTGTCGGAGCAGAAAAACAGACAAAATCAGTACAGCAGGGAAAATGCAGCCGGCCAGCATACCTGCCTTCAGATCGTCGCCGGTGTTTTGTGTGACAAATCCAATAACAAATGGGCCAATGGAACCGCCCATATCTCCGGCCATGGCGAGAAGTGCAAACAGTGCAGTTCCGCCGAGTGGAATTTTAGAGGATGAAATACTGATGGTTCCCGGCCACATAATTCCTACAGAGAAACCACACACAACGCAGCCTATAAGATTTAAAAGAGGATATGGTGCGAGAGCTGCAGCCAGATAACAGATCAGGCAAAGTGTACCGGATGCGATCATAAATTTTGTTAAGTCAATTTTTTCCCCGTATTTACCATAGAAGGTTCTGCTGATGCCCATCATCACAGCAAACAGGCACGGTCCTGCAATGTCTCCAATGCTTTTTGAGAGACCTAATGCAGACTCGGCATAAGCGGAAGCCCATTGCGCCATCGAAATCTCGCTTGCTCCGGCGCAGACCATAAGAACAAGGGAAATCCAGAAAATGGGAAGACGGCACAGCTGACGAATGGTAAGTCCTTCTTCGCTTCCGGTGAGTGATTCAATCGGGCAGGAAAGGAAATTAAACGTATTGTACAGTGGAAGTACAGCCCAGATACATGCGAGGATCGGCCAGCGTTCCATACCAAAAACTGCCAGAAAAGCAGTGGAAAGTAAGATGACGCCTACAGACCCCCAGCAGTAAAAGGAGTGAAGCAGACTCATAACGCTGTCCTTATTGTCAAACGGACAAGCCTCTACGATTGGGCTGACAAGAACCTCAATCAATCCGCTTCCGGCGGCATAGATCATGGCACTGAGCAAAATTCCTGCATAGGCATTTGTCAGAATATTGGGCAGAAAGGCAAGTCCAATCAGGCCGCAGGCGGAAAGAATCTCAGAAGCAACGACACACCTGCGATAACCGATTTTATCGACATATCTGGCACAGAACAAATCGACAAGAAGTTGTGTGAAAAAGAATACTGTCGAGATAAACGCAATTTTTCCAAGAGAAATATGGTAAGTTCTGTGAAAGGTAAGAAATAGTAAAGGTGCAAAATTTGCAGAAATTGCCTGCGTGATAAATCCAAGATAACAGGCAATTAAGGTTTTGTGGTAGTTCTTTTTCATGATGATATACTCCGTTTTTTAAAATGGCAGAACTGCTGCGGCCGTAGTGTTCGTTTCGTTGCCGTTCACCGTGTTCCATGGAGCGACAACGATTCTTTTTGTATAATAACGTAAAATAGTGTCGCTTTCACTGGAATATATCGTCTGTTTATTGTATAATATCGTAAAATAGAGAGGGGCGTGCCTGAAAAACGGAGGCGGGGAAAGATGGAATTTAATACATTTTATAACAAGATCCAAACGGATGAAAGCATGATGGAAACGATACAGCATGGAAACAGTGAATATCCGTTTCAATTGTATTACGACGATCTTGCGTTGTTTGATTTTCATTGTGTAGAATGGCACTGGCATGTGGAGTTTGAGTTTGTTTTTGTACAGGAGGGAACAGCAACCTTCTGGGTTGGCGAAAAGCAGTTTTCACTGGGACAGGGAACGGGCATTTTTATTAACTCAAAGATTTTGCATCGCTATTTTTCTGAAGGCCATGCGATTGTGCCAAATTTCGTTCTGAAACCGACATTTCTCGCTCCGGCAGACAGCCTGATTTACAAAAAATACATTGCACCGATACAGGCGTGTAAGGTGGACTGCATTGTCTTTTGCAGGGAAATAAAATGGCAGGCAGAAGCACTGGAGCTCATGCAGAAAATTCTCAAAGCGCAGGAATCAGACAAAGACCGGGAACTGGTTACTTTATTTCTGACGCAGGAATTGTGGCACTTGCTTTATTTGCACATGGATTCGGAAGTGCTGCAGAAAAAAAGAGAAAATACGGCATCCTCACAGGGAAGAACACAGCTGATGATGCAATATATTCATCAAAATTTCCGACATAATCTTACATTGGAGGATATCGCCGGGCAGGCTATGGTGAGCAAAAGTACGGCATTGAATCTGTTCCGAAGATATCTTCACGATACGCCGGTGCATTATCTGGTGAAGTATCGTCTGCAGGAGGCTGCAAAGCTTCTGGCCACGACGGAGAAAAAGATAACTGTAATTTCCGGCGAGACGGGATTTGAAAATATGGATTATTTTTGCAAAACATTTAAGAAATATTATGGGAGGACACCAACGGAATATCGAAGAAAAAAACAAATGGATACGGATGACAGAGAATGGATCGTTCAAGATGTAGTGTAAGAGGAAACGGAAAAATTACATTCTGAAAAAGGAGCGGAATCTGGTGTGGGTTCTGCTCCTTTTTGAATGGAGAATTATGAAATATACTTATTCGGCACAGCAAAAACTCTTCTACATATTGTTCCAGTGCCGCAAGCAGTTCTTCAAGCGGAAAGACCTTCAGATCCTGCGCGGCTTCCGGCGGGACGGAGAGGAAGTGATGGAGGAGGTCAAGTACCTGTTGGACGTTCTCATACGGAATTTCTGCGATTCCAGGGTTCGTGACGTTAGGATTGAGATCGAGCGGGATGCAATAGCGGTTGACAAGATATGTATTCATTCGTGTATAGTCCCCGTAATAATACTCCTCCGTGAGATATCTGGAAAAAGGAATGGATGTCCGCGATTTTTTGATATAAACCGTTGCAATCTCATCTCTCATATCTGTAATTTCTCCATCCGCATTATAAAATTCCACAATCTGCGGAATGAAATCCTTAAAAAATTTCCGGTCAATATAAAGATGAAAATAATATCCAGTGCGCTCGAATCTGGCAGAAGTGAACGGTATTTCGCTGTAAACCGTGTAAGATCCGGGAATACCATCATTTTTCGCGGTAAAGCGGGTCGCGGAATGGGAGGATTCTTTCTGCTGCGTCGCATCCGGCAGAAGATTTCCGATTAGGAAATCATTTACCGATGAAATCGGATATGGAAAATCCGGGTGGGACGGGAGGTGCTTTAACAGCATTTGGGCTGCGGTGAGATGTAAAATAAAACCTGGCATGGGAATGAAGATGTCCTTTCGTATTTGCTTCTAATCTAAACAAAATGGCAGCGTTTGTCAAATTCTATTTGAGTAGCGTAAATTCTAAAAAAAACATAAACATCGGCAAATTTCTTGACATGGAATTGCCGATGTTATTATTTAACACGCGTAAATAAATAACACTGTTAAGCATTTGCGGCAAAAGGAGGGGGAAACATGAAGGATGCATTTGAAAAACTGTTTCGTGCGGTGCACCAGTTTAAAAAACTGAACGTATCAGACCTGATTCCGGGACTTAGCAGTTCCGAATTTTCCGTTATGGGTGCGATTTTGCAAATGGGAGAAAACGGAAAATTACAAGCTCAGAGCTGGCGGCGAAGACCAAAACACTTCCGCCGGCTGTGTCGCGCACACTGCGCGGACTGGAGGAAAAAGGATATGTAGAGCGGAGCGTTGACAAAAAAGACCGCAGAAATACGTATATCAGTCTGACAGAGAAGGGCTGGAAAAAGGGGGAAGAGGTACGGGACAGAATGCAGGATTTTGGCTGCTCTGTGATGTCACAGTTAAAGGAAGAGGATATAGATCAGCTGGTTGATTATCTGGATCGTATCTATGAGATCGCAGAAAAAGAAATTGACACCCGAAAACGACAGAATTAGTGTGCCGGCAAGCTGGTACACAAAAAAAGACAGAAAGGGGAAAAATGAGTAAGATTTTCAAGAACATGATCCCGTACTGGAAATCGATTCTCGTGATTCTTGTGCTTCTGTTTGTCCAGGCGTGGTGCGACCTGTCGCTCCCGTCGTATACATCCGACATCATCGATGTGGGCATTCAGAACAGCGGCGTCGAGCACGTTACGCCGAAACGGATCACCGAGGAAGAATTTCAGACGGCCGAGTTTATCATGACGGATGATGAGGTGGATTTATGGGAAAGCTCTATACGAAAAAGGACGGCTATTATGAACGGAACAAAGCTTCTGAAAAAGAACTTGATGAAACAGACGATACACTGACCGTTGCACTGCTGATGAATTACCAGATGGGTGCGATGGAGGAGGATACCTTTAAACAACTCATGGCACAGCAGACCGGTCAGGATGCGTCGGTGTTTGAAAACATGACGATTGAGCAGATCGGCGAGATGATGCATGTGGAGCTGAAGAGCTTCCAGCAGGAAAAGAGGATGACGATGGAAACAAAGTCGAAGTCACCTGTGTGGATGTCCGTCCAATCTTTGCAGCGATGCTCGAGAGCGGACAGATGGATAAAGACACCGTGCTCTCGATGCGCGACAGCATGGAAAAAACGCTTGATACGATGGGAAGCTCCCTGGTAAAATCGATGGGCATTGCGTATGCAGTTTCCGCAGACAAAGCGGTGGGCCTCGATGTAGACCAGATTCAGAAAACGTACCTTCTGACCGCAGGCCTCAAGATGGTCGGCATGGCACTCCTGATGGGTGTGGTAACTGTTCTCGTCGGACTGTTTGCCTCCCGCGTCGGCGCCGGAATCGGCCGCGATCTGCGCGAAAAAGTATTCAAACGGGTTGTCGGATTCTCCAATGCGGAGATGGATCAGTTCTCCACCGCATCGCTGATTACCCGAAGCACGAACGATATCCAGCAGATCCAGATGGTCTCCGTCATGGTGCTGCGAATGGTTGCCTACGCTCCGATCCTTGGCATCGGCGGTGTGCTGAAAGTCATGAAACGGGAGCCGGTATGGAATGGATCATTGTTCTTGCGATCATCGTCATTCTCGGATACGTGATGCTGCTTGTCTCCCTTGCGATGCCGAAATTCAAGCTGATGCAGAAACTGGTCGACAACATCAACCTCGTATCGCGTGAAATCCTGACCGGACTCTCTGTCATCCGTGCGTTCGGAAGAGAGGACAAAGAGGAAGAGCGCTTCGACGGTGCGAATAAGGAACTGACCAAAACAACCCTGTTCACCAACCGCGTCATGACCTTTATGATGCTGGTATGATGATGATTATGAACGTGCTGACCGTCGGAATCGTATGGTTCGGTGCACATAAAATCGATGCCGGCACGATGCAGGTCGGTGCAATGACTGCATTTATTACCTACGCCATGATGATCGTCATGTCTTTCCTGATGCTGACAATGATGTCAATCATGCTGCCGCGTGCCGCTGTTGCCGCCGGCCGTATCGATGAAGTCATTCAGACAGAATCCTCCATTCAGGATGTCAAAAATCCGGAGCAGCTGGAGGTTCATAACGGAGTTGTCCGCTTCGATCACGTCACTTCCGTTATCCGGGCGCGAGGAGGATGTGCTGCATGACATCGACTTTGTTGCCGAGCCTGGCAAGACGACGGCGATCATCGGAAGCACCGGCTGCGGTAAATCGACGCTGGTCAACCTGATCCCACGTCTCTATGATGTGACGGGCGGAAAGATTACGCTCGACGGAAAAGATATTCGAAACATTACGATGAAGGATCTGCGCGATGAGATCGGTTTCGTGCCGCAGAAAGTGTGCTGTTCTCGGGAACGATCGCATCCAACCTGCGCTTCGGAAAAGACGATGCGACGGATGCGGAGATCGAAAAGGCAGCCGCAATTGCGCAGGCAACCGAGTTTATCGAGGCAAAAGATGACAAATACGAAACCGCGATTGCACAGGGCGGAACGAACGTATCCGGCGGACAGAAACAGCGTCTGGCGATTGCGCGTGCGATTGCAAAAGACCCGAAAATCTTATTTTCGACGACAGTTTTTCTGCACTTGACCTGAAAACGGATGCGGCGCTTCGAAAAGCACTGGCGGAGAATGTCAAAGACAGCACCGTGATCATCGTGGCACAGCGGATCAGCACGATTCTCCATGCGGAGCAGATTCTGGTGCTCGATGACGGAAAGGTAGTCGGAAAAGGTACGCATGAGGAACTGCTGAGAAGCTGCGAGGTTTACCAGGAGATTGCGAAATCCCAGCTGTCAGAGAAAGAGCTTGGACTGAAGGAAAGTGAGGTGGCTGACCATGAGTAATAAAATGAACCAGCAGCCGCGCAAAAGAGGACCGATGGGACGGATGGGCCGCGGCATGCAGCCGGGCGAGAAGCCGAAAGATCTGAAAAAATCGATCAAACAGCTCGCTCAGTACATCGGAAAATATAAAATTGCGATTTTTATTGTTATGATCTGTGCCGCATGCTCAACGGTGTTCAATGTTGCCGGACCAAAGATTCTCGGAAAAGCTACGACCGCACTGTCCGAGGGACTGATGGAAAAGATCCGGGGCACAGGAAGCATTGATTTTGCAAGAATCGGAACGATTCTGCTGTTTGTACTTGGCCTGTATCTGATGAGCGCCCTGTTCAGCTTCATCCAGGGATGGATCATGACGGGCGTGACGCAGAAGGTGTGCTATCAGCTTCGAAAAGAGATTTCGGAGAAGATCAACCGTATGCCGATGAAATATTTTGAGAGCCGCACGTACGGTGAAGTGCTCTCACGCATCACAAATGATGTCGATACGCTTGGCCAGGGACTGAACCAGAGTATCACGACGATCATCACCTCGTTGGCAACGCTCATCGGTGTTCTGATCATGATGCTGAGTATCTCCCCATTGATGACGCTGATCGCGCTTGTGATCCTGCCGATTTCAATGGGACTCATCGGACTCGTGACAAAGAAATCACAGAAATTCTTCCGTGCCCAGCAGGAATATTTAGGCCACATCAACGGTCAGGTTGAGGAGGTTTACGGCGGCCATCTCGTCATCAAGGCATTTAACCGCGAGAAGGATACGATCGAAGAGTTTGAAAAAACCAACAATATTCTTTACGATTCCGCATGGAAATCCCAGTTTTATCCGGTATGATGCAGCCGATTATGATGTTTGTCGGAAATTTAGGCTACGCCTGCGTGGCATTGACCGGCGGACTTCTGGCGATCAAAAACGTGATCACGATCGGTGATATCCAGGCATTTATCCAGTATGTGAAAAACTTTACCCAGCCGATTCAGCAGATTGCGCAGGTTATCAACATGGTACAGTCGATGTCGGCGGCATCCGAGCGTGTCTTTGAATTCCTGAACGAGGAAGAGGAAGACCAGATTGTCGAGAATCCGGCAGCAATCGAGACTGTGACAGGAGAAGTCACCTTCGACCACGTACATTTCGGCTACAACCCGGAGCAGATCATCATCAACGATTTCAGCGCCAAAGTAAAACCGGGCCAGAAAACCGCGATCGTCGGCCCGACCGGAGCCGGAAAGACGACGATGGTCAAACTGCTGATGCGCTTCTACGATGTCAACAGCGGAGCCATTCTGCTGAACGACCACAACATCA
>ENA-OQCS01001382-OQCS01001382.1-human-gut-metagenome-genome-assembly--contig:-NODE-1382-length-12587-cov-2.175040_pt1 | contig 12587 bp, 17 predicted proteins | sample MGYA00242757_ERZ504575 | MGnify/ENA primary metagenome ERZ504575 (study PRJEB26092, sample SAMD00036297) | human gut metagenome | host: Homo sapiens | study: EMG produced TPA metagenomics assembly of...
ATAGGAATTCCTTTAAACGCTCATCCTTAGGATTTGCAAGAACTCCACAGTTTTGCAGTAATCATTACGTTCGCTTATTGCTTGAAAGCCTTTTGTTTACTGAGTTTGACGGGTGTTTTATATCCATTTAGCTGCAAAAGTCAGGTTATATGATAGGATATTGAGACCTATTTTGCAAGAGAATTTGGAAAAGTTAGATTTTTCACAAAACAATTGTACATAAATGGAGAAAAGTTCCGAAAAATTGTTCGTGTAGGTAGACAAGTTTGTATTATTTCCTATAATTAAAGGAAATCTTTGTGAATCATTTTTGCATGAAAAGGAATATTATAATGGTTTCTTTGCGTTAATTGCAGAGGACATAATATACTCACCAATAGAGAGCGAGCGGCCCATTTTTCTTCGTATTCCCGAGAGACTGGTTTTGTGACAATATTAATATCTATAAAGCCGGCAGCTTTTATTATTTTTTCTAAATCTTCAACCGAAGAAGCACCAGACACTCAACAAGAATGCATTGCTTCATCATTTTGCATTTCCGGTGTCAGTTCTTTCATGATTACGATGTCGCAGATGGAAATGCGACACCAGGCTTCAGTGCGCGAAGAATTTCGCGATAAACTCTTGGTTTGTTGTCAGACATATTGATGACACAATTAGAAATACAGACATCAGCAGTGTTGTCGGCAATGGGGAGGTTTTCGATTTCTCCCAAGCGAAATTCTACATTCCGTATTCGATTTTCTTTCGCAATTTTACGTGCACGGGACAACATTTCCGGAGTCATATCAACACCAATGGCACGACCACGGCGACCGACGACTTTTCCGGCGATGAAACAATCAAGGCCAGCGCCGCTCCCGAGATCCAGGACGATTTCACCGGGCTGGATATCTGCTTTACGGTGCGGATTACCACATCCAAGTCCAAGATTTGATTCAACTGGAGCAAGTGCAGATCATCAGGGTATAACCAACACTGGATGACATGGTTTCCGAAGAAGAGTTTCCAGATAAAATTATTGCGTTTGTTTCCTCTAAGGCTATTTTGCCATAGTCATTTCTGACAATATCATGTATTTCTTTCATAAAAATCTCACTTTCATATTACCTTTGTATGTTTTAGCATATCAGATTTACTACAAGTTGTCCACAGTTTTGCAGTAACATACGTTCGCTTATTGCTTGAAAGCCTTTTGTTTACTGAGTTTGACGGGTGTTTTATATCCATTTAGTTGCAAAAGTCAGGATACTATACATAAATAAAAAATAGCAATAGTCTTTCACAATTCTTAAAGAAAAAAGTTCTGTCTCTTAAGAAACAGACTTCTTTTATATTTCTTTATTTTTACAGAACCTTTGACAGGAATTCCTTTAAACGCTCATCCTTAGGATTTGCAAAGAACTCTTCCGGAGTTCCCTGCTCTTTTACTCTTCCTTCATCCACAAACATGACACGGTCAGCAACCTCTCTTGCAAATCCCATTTCATGTGTAACAACAACCATGGTCATGCCTTCCTGGGCAAGCTGTTTCATCAGCTCCAGTACTTCTCCAACCATTTCCGGATCCAGTGCGGATGTCGGTTCATCAAAGAGTATTACATCCGGGTTCATGGCAAGGGAACGCACGATCGCGATCCGCTGCTTCTGTCCACCGGAAAGCTGTGACGGATAAGAATCTGCCTTCTCTTCCAGTCCAACCCTCTTAAGAAGTACTCTTGCTTCTTTTTCTGCCTCTGCTTTATCCTTTTTCAGGAGCTTAATCGGAGCCAGTGTGATATTTTCAAGAATCGTCTTATGTGGGAAAAGATTAAAGTGCTGGAACACCATTCCCATCTTCTGACGATGTTTGTCGATATCTACCTTTGCATCTGTAATGTCCACACCTTCAAAATAAATATGGCCTCCGGTCGGCACCTCCAGAAGGTTCAGGGAACGGAGGAATGTAGATTTTCCGGATCCTGACGGCCCGATGATTACCACAACTTCTCCTTTGTGGATCTCTTCTGTAATTCCATTCAGTGCATGAAAATCGCCAAATGCTTTCTGCAGATTTTCTACACGGATCAATACATCTCCATTAGTGGTCACTGTTCCTTAACCTCCTTTCCAGCATACTTACCAGTTACTGAAGATCATAACCATAACCAGGTAAATGATCGCAACTGCCATCAGTGGCATAAGCGCATCGTAGGTTCTGCTTCGGATGATATCTCCGCCCTTTGTCAGATCCTGAAGGGCAATATATCCGGCAACAGAAGTCTCTTTTAAGAGAACGATAAATTCGTTTCCAAGTGCCGGAAGGACATTTTTAAACGCCTGCGGCATGATAATATAGATCATTGTCTGACGATAATTAAATCCAAGGCTTCGTCCTGCCTCAAACTGTCCGTTATCAACTGCCATAATACCGGAACGGAAAATCTCAGCAACATAAGCACTGGAGTTCATACCAAATGCCAGAATCGCTACGATCGTCTTACTGACATCCACACTTGCAAAAATTACAAAGTAAATGATAAGCAGCTGTACAACAACCGGTGTACCACGGATGACCGTGATGTAAATCTGGCAGATCAGATTCAGGAGCTTCAGCTTGCCGGTCTTATCGTATGTGGAACGGACAATTGCCAGAAGGAATCCGAGAACTACACCGATCAGGACAGCACAAAAGGTTACAATTAATGTAACCTTAAGTCCGTCTGCAATGTAGTGCCATCTGTCATCTTTTATAAAATTCATTATAAATCTTGCTTTAAAATCACTCATAAGACACCACCAGTCTGTACCCGATTAGTCTGTAATATATTTTGCAACGATTTTATCAAATGTTCCATCTTCTTTTAACTCTTTGATCGCATCATTGACTTTCTTAACCAGATCATCATTACCTTTTTTGATTGCCAGTGCATAGTCTTCTTCTACATAAGAAGTCTCCAGGATCTTCAGACCTTCATTTTCTTCTACGAATGTCTTAGCCGGCTGGTTATCAATGATCACTGCATCGATCTTGCCCTGCTGCAGAGCCTGTACAGCTTCCATACCTTTGTTGAAACGCTCTACATTATCATCACCGAAATCATCTGTAGAATAATATCCCCTGTTGTTCCCTGCTGAACACCAATCTTCTTTCCTTTCAGATCATCCGGTTCTGTAATATCACTGTCATCTGTTACAATGATAACCTGAACTCCTGTGTAATAGCTGTCAGAGAAATCAACCTGTGTAGCACGGTCTTCTGTTACAGTCATACCTGCTGCTCCGATATCTGCTTTCCCGCTCTGAACGGCCGGATAATAGAATCAAATGCCATATCTTCGATCTTCAGATCCATTCCAAGTTTGTCAGCGATCGCTGCTGCGAATTCTGCATCGATTCCGACAACTTCATCTCCGTCATAGTATTCAAATGGTGGGAATTCTGCGTTTGTAGCCATAACAAGCTTTTCTTTCTTGTCTGATTTTGCAGAGTCACTCTTTGATGAATCACTCTTTGATCCACAAGCTGCAAACTGAATACACATGCACATGCAAGTACAACACTGATTACTTTTTTCATTTTCATAATACCAACCTCCAAATTTTATCCATTTCCCCTATTCTATCATGTTATAAAGAAAAAACAAAGTGGGTTTTTATACATTTTTTGCATAAATTCCCACTTTTTTCGTGATTATTCTCTTTTAGCCAAAGATCAGGAAATAAAGAAGTACCAAAACTCCAAGTACAATACGGTAATAACCGAATGCCTTAAGTCATGCTTCTTGATATATCCCATCAAAAACTTGATTGCAAATACGGATACGAAGAACGCTACCAGGCATCCTACAAGCAGAATGACTACTTCGATCGCGGTATAATGGAATCCGAATTTGATAACCTTTAAGATACTTGCTCCGAACATAACCGGGATTGCAAGGTAGAAGGTAAATTCTGTTGCCACATAGCGGGAAGTTCCGATGAGCAGTGCTCCAAGGATGGTTGCTCCTGAACGTGAAGTACCCGGGATCAGTGCCAGGACCTGGAAGCCTCCGATGATCAGTGCCATCTGATAGGTAAGCTCTGTCAGCTTTGTAACCTGCGGTCTGGTGTGTTCATTCTTTTTCTCGATCAGAATGAAGAAGATACCATAAATGATCAGCATCAGTGCAACAACTACATAATTGTAAAGATACTTGTCAAGGATATCATCAAATAACAGCCCGATCACAGCTGCCGGCAGACAAGCCACAACGATTTTGCACCACAGGTTGATCGTATTTCTCATCTGCTTCGCTGATTTTCTCTTTGAAAACGGATTCAGCTTATTGAAATACAGAACAACGACCGCCATAATTGCACCGAGCTGGATCACAACACGGAACATACTGTTGAATTCATGACTTGTACTCATATGTAAGAACTGCTCTACCAGAATCATATGCCCTGTACTACTGATTGGAAGCCATTCTGTGATACCTTCCACGATACCCAGAATGACAGCAATTAAAATATCTAACATTTTTCCCTCTTTCTATCCCCTCTCGGGATTCAATACAAATTTTTCAATGGCAGCCGCCACGCCATCCTCCTCATTGGACAATGTGATATAATCTGCCACCTCCTTTACTTCATCTGCTCCGTTTGCCATCGCAACACCAAATCCGACTTCTTTTAACATCATCAGGTCATTGTTGCCATCCCCGCATGCCATGATCTCTTCCCGTTCAATTCCAAGAAGCCTGCCGAGCTGGATCAGTCCCATGCCTTTGTTGACTCCCGGTGCATTGATCTCCAGGTTCGTTCCCATCGAATCACTGATGCTTAAATTCCCAAGCTCCATGATCCGCTGCTTTGCTTCCAGCCGTTCGTCCTGATTCTTAAAAAGTGCATGGATCTTATCCATCTCATGCCCATTCATCTCTTCCATCTTCTCCCAGAGACTCGTAATGCCTTTGCGGGTGGTTCGGATATAATCTGCCATCGCAGGATTCCGCAGATACTCTCCGACTTTCAAAAGTTCATCTGCCTGTACGAAACCTCTTCCATCAAAATAGATCTCCTTGAACGTATCATAATCTCCAAAAATCTTAAGGATCGCTGCTCCCATCTCATAAGAGAGCATATTGGCATAAAGTACTTTGTCTTCCTGTAAATCCAGGATCCTTCCGCCGTTCGATGTCAGTGCGTACCGCATCCCCGGGAAATTCCGGAGCACTTCCGGGATCCCTGTCACCGGACGTCCTGTTGCAACCAGTACTGTTACTCCCTGATCGATCGCACGTGTAAGTATTTCTCTTGTATGACTGGTCAGTTCTTTCTTATCATTCAGTAAAGTACCATCCAGATCAAGCCCTATCATTTTTATCTTTTTCATGAATAATTCCCTCATTTATGGTAAAGCTAAAAATACATTTCAAATCTTAGTATAGCACGATTCCCCGTGCATGTATAACAAAATTTGCGGATTCAGGCATTTTGTAGTATACTGATAAAGGCTCAATTTTGAAGAAAGGAAGAATTATGAAGAAAAGGTTAAAGCATTTTCAAGGACAACCATCGCACTCCTTACCGCTGCCTGGTCTGTTCCCCGTTTACAAAAGCTTACGCCGATGACACTGTAGACTCTCTCGAAAAGCAGACAAACGGTCTTCAGAACCAGCTTGACTCTCTGAATCAGGACCTCACAAGTCTCAGCGCTGAGATCACAGATCTTGCATCAAAAATTGAGGATACGGATGCTTCCGTACAGAAAGCAGAACTGGATCTTGCCGCCGCAAAACTGGACGAGCAGTTACAGTATGATGCTATGAAGAAAAGAATCAAATATATGTACGAAACAGGAAATACGTCACTCTTACAGATCATCTTTTCTTCTGAAAGCATGGGAGATTTCTTAAACAAAGCAGAATTTGTCAAGAACATTACAGAATACGACAGAAATATGCTGGATGAATTACAGAAGGTTCACGAGCTTGTCGCTAAAAAGGACTCTGATCTGAAAGCAGAGCAGGCTTCTCTGGCAGAGATGAAAACAAATCTCGACCAACAGGAACAGGAACTGAATGATAAGATTTCCTCTACTTCCGGTGAACTTCAGGCTTCATCCGAAGCACTGGCAAAAGCAAAAGAAGCACAGGCAGCCGCTGCTGCCGCACTTAAGAAAAAGCAGGAAGAAGAAGCTGCAGAACAACAACGACAGGCAGAAGCTGCACAGACTGCTGCCAATAATACTTCAAGCAGCTCCGGGAACACGGATTCTGGTAGTTCCGGCGGCAATACGACGATTACAGTTCCGAATACTCCTGCCGAGACCACAGATCTGGTTCTCTTTGCTGCAATTCTGCAGTGTGAAGCCGGCGGTTACAATTATAACGGTATTCTTGCCGTTGCTACAGTCATCATGAACCGTGTAGAGAGTCCGCTGTATCCGAATACGATCAGCGGTGTCGTCTACCAGAGCGGTCAGTTTGCTCCAACCTGGGACGGAAGCTTAAGCCGCGTCTTACAAAGCGGACCTGTATCCTTATGCTATCAGGTCGCTCAGGAAGCGCTCGGCGGAGCACGGCTTGCATCCGTAAGCGGATGTTACCAGTTCCGAAGCGCAAGTACCGGAATGTCCGGGATCAACGTTGGGGGAAATGTATTTTTCTAAATCCTGTCCCAGTGGATGTGCGTTCGATTCATTCACAGGACAGAATACAAAAAACGGTATTTACTCATCTTCACGAGTAAATACGTTTTTATTTTCTACGCATTATAGTTTGCAAGAAACTGTGCTATCAATTCCACACAACCTTCCACATCTTTTTCATCTGCTACCTCTGCAGGCATGTGCATATAACGAAGCGGGATTGATACCAATACCATCGGTACTCCCTGATTTGAAAAATGAATCTTATCTCCATCCGTATAACTAAGCCTGCTTGCAGCTTCTCTCTGAACTGGAATTCCTACTTTTTTTGCACATTCTTCCATTTTGGCATTTAAAGTTTTTACCACGATCGGACTGTTGCAAAGAACCGGTCCACCCCCCAGAAGAACCGTTCCCATCTCAGCCGGATTCATTCCACTACAGTCGCTTGTGTAAGTCACATCCACAACAATCGCAAGTGTCGGATTAATCCGTGTACTTGTCCAGAAAGCTCCGGTTTTCGTTGTCTCCTCTCCAGTTGTAGAAGCTCCATAGACACCAACTTTACATCCAAGCTCTTTCGCTCTCTTGATTGCTTCCATAATGATATAAACACCAAGTCTGTCATCCAATGCTCTGGCTGTAAATTTACCATTTTTCATCTTACGAATATGTGTATCCGGAACAATCGGATCTCCCAGACTTACATTCTTTAAAGCATCTTCTCTATCTTTCGCCCCAATATCGATCAGAAAATGTTTTGTTCCCAGATTTTCTTCTTTGAACAAATCACGATATGCTTCGACAACACCGTAAACCTCTCCGTTTTTTGTCTTGATACGCACCTGACGTCCCGGATAAGTTGCCGGAACAATTCCGCCTCGGTCAATCACCTGCAGTCTTCCATCTTCCCGGATGTTCGAAATCATAAGTCCGATTTCATCTGCATGTGCCGAAAGCATGATACGTACATCGTTTTCCGGATTCAGAATACATGTCAGATTTTGCATCTCATCACGGCGAATCTCATCTGTATATTCTTTCATTTCTTCTGTTACAATATCCTGCACCTGCTCCTCATAACCCGATACCGAAATACTGTTAAGAAGGTTATTTAAAAATTTTTCATTCATTCTAGTCATCTTCTTTCTTACTTAGCCGTAACTTTCAAAAGATCTGCAAATGCAGACAGATTATAGGTTCCAAGCCCGCTTGCAACTGCATCCCCGATAGCAGCACAATCCATTCCCCCTGCGATTGCTGCCTGCAGTCCTGCTTTTGCGTCTTCTACAACCAAACACTTATCAGCCTGTTCGTCTACATACTCTGCTGCTTTCACAAATACTTCCGGATCCGGCTTTGATTTTGAAATATTATTTCCGTCTGAAATTGCATCGAAATACTCTCCAAGTCCCAACTGACCGAGAATAAATCTTGCGTTTTTACTGGATGATCCAATCGCCAGTTTATGTCCATTCGCACGAAGATCATCCAATGTTTCCTTTACTTCTGCAGACAGATCTGCAGGACTCATATTTTTCAAAAGTTCTTTATAGATATCATTTTTCTTTGTTGTCCAGCATTCTTTCTCTTCTTCGCTCATTTCTCCTTCATAGCGTTCCAGAATAATTTCAAAACTTTCCATACGGCTCACCCCTCTGAGTCGGTTATTGATTTCTTCATCAAAATAGATTCCCAGTTCATCTGCAACTGCTTTCCATGCTTGATAATGATATTTATCTGTATGACAGATTACTCCATCCAAATCAAAAATTACTGCATTGTATTTCTTCATCTTTTGCTTCTCCTTCTGTTTCAGACAAGTTAGAATGATGACAGCGGCCAGGATGATCGCACATCCGATCACCATGCGAAGTGTAATCACTTCATGCAGAATGATGATAGAAAAATCGTTCCAAATACAGATTCCATTGAAAGTACAATCGCTGCTTTTGTCTCATCTACATACTTCTGGCATGCGGTCTGGAGCAGATAACATACAGTCGTACTGATTACTCCCAGATACAAAACACTTAACCATCCCTGTGTTGTAACCTGAAAATCGTTCTCTCCAAAAATCACAAGACTGACTGCCGATAATACAAATGCTGTGATCATCTGCACCATGTTCAGTACAGATGCCGGATATTTTTCACAGATTCTCCTGTAAAAAAGATTTGGAACGCAAATCCTACCGCACAGAGAAGTGTAAGACCATCTCCCAGACTCAGTGTAAGATTTCCATTCAAAGAAAGCAGTGCTACTCCAATAACGGACATGATTGCTCCAATGATTCCTTTCATGCCTACTTTCTTCTTCAAAATTATAAATGCAATGAACGGCACTATAACTACATTCAGTGCTGTAAGGAATGCATTTTTGGAAGGTGTTGTATATTGCAGACCGATAATCTGAAATGCAAATCCTGCAAAAAGTGCAATTCCCATCAGAATACCTGCTTTTATTGCACCTGCACGATTCTCAAGTTTCCCTTCTTTTTTATGCTGTCCCATGCTGATCATCCCCATCAGCACAGATGCCAACAAAAAATCTTACCATCATAATCTGGAAAGCTTCATGCTTCCCAGTGCCATATCACTTGCGACAAAGCCGCCTCCCCATATGACCGTAACCAGTATAAGTCCTCCGATTGCCAGCCATTTTTTCATCATATATCCTCCCGTCTCTTTTTTAGATTGTTGTTACTTTTCCATTTATTTCAGCTTCTACAGGTTCTCCTGCAAGACGAATGACCTTTGCCTGATTACTTCCATCTGCCGTAATTTCAAGCCATGCCCCTCTATAATGCAGACGGAATGTTAATCCTGCCATTCCTTTGGCATATTCGGATGAACTTTCAACATACCATCTTCTCTTTGCGCTACACCTGCAAACCCAAATACAATTGTCTGCCATACTCCACCAGTATTTGCCGCATGGATTCCTTCTCTTGTATTTCCCTGCATATTCAACAGGTCAATAAAGGCTGCGCGGCGAAGATACCGATATGCTTTTGAATCATCCCCTACTTTAAGCCCCATAACAGAGAAAATACTCGGACTCAATGAAGAACCATGAAGTGTACGCTTTTCGTAATAAGCGTAGTTTTCTTTAATCGTTTCTTCATCAAATTCATTTCCCATAAGGTGTAACAGCATAACAACATCTGCCTGCTTATTGATCTGTGTCTCTCTTGCTCTTTTTGTCTTAAGTGCATCCGGACGTACTGGCCAGTCATTCTCATCATATTTTTCGATTGTTACATTATCAAGCTCGAAATATCCTTCAAACTGTTCCAGAAGTCTTGTGCCTTCTTTTCTTGGCAGATACATCTTTTCCTGCACTTCTTTCCAGTGTGCAGTTTCCGCCTCTGTAAGTCCTGTCTTTTCGATCAGGATATCATACGCTTTCTGATTCTCTTTCTTGATTGATGCAAGCAGTGAAAGAACATATCCGAGATTCCATCTCGCCAGATAATTGGTATAGAGGTTATTATTAACCGGTTCATGCCATTCATCCGGTCCCGTTACCTGATTGATTTCATAACGATCCTGCTCTTTGTTGTGCTCACAGCGGCTTGCCCAAAATCTTGCTGTCTCTGTCAGAATCTCCGCTCCTTTGCTGTAAAGGAAATCCATATCCTGCGTGATCTTAACATAATTATAGATTCCATAAGCAACTGCTGCTGTTACATGATGCTCATATACCGCAACATAACATCTATAACAGGTTCCATCCGGCTCAATGGTCCAGTCCGGACACTGCTCTGTACCATCATCTGCTGACTCCCACGGATACTGTGCTCCTTTATATCCATTCTTATGTGCATTTGCACGCGCTGCATCCAGAAGATGGTATCTGTAATTTTCCAGATTCTGTGCAGTCTTCGGAAATACCCATGAGAAAACGGAAGCATAAAAAGTTCGGTATCCCAGAAAGCATGTCCACCATATTCTTCTCCTGTTAAAAGCTTTGCCCCAACATTCACATGGTCATCATGTTCGTTTCCCGTACTCATCAGATGGAAGATGTTAAAACGAACTGCACGGTTCAATTCATCATCCCTGTAATCTGAATATCTGCATTTTCCCACATATTCTTATAAACATCTTCATGCGCTTTCAGTTCCTGATCAAATCCCGTTTCAACAAATCCTTCAATTTCTTTTTCGATTGTTGTATGAAGAGCATAAGCCGGGCATTCTCTTTCTGTATACATCGAAACATATTTTACGATTTCTACTTCTTTTCCTTCTTCTACATGGATATCACCAAATTCCACACTCTGCTCACCAAATCTGCTTATCATTCTGTTTCCAAGAATCTGTTTTCCATCTGCATAAGCTTCGATACGGCATCCACAACCTACATGCAGATGATTTTCTCTGGTTGCAACTTCCACATAACATCCATCTGCTGCCAGCTTTTCATTCGCTGTCATATAAGTATGTTTTACCTTAAAGCGTGGTGCATCATAAAAATTAATGATCGTACCATCAATAATACTTTCTACTTCAATAATTCCACTGTAGTTGAGCGGTGTCACATAAAGCCGGATTCCCATCCTGTGTACATTGTTTCTGCTCACAAACCGGATTCCTTCGATCAAAGTCTCTCTTCCTTTTGAGTCCTTCAGACGAACTCTCTTTCCAAGAAAAGCTCCTTTCATATCAAGCACTCTTGAAAATTCCAAAATTTCACAGTCTTCAATTCCAATCAATTCTTTTTCTACATAAAGTCTGATTCCAAGCCAGTTCGGAAGTGTGGAAAGTTCACGCATAAATGTCTCTGACTTGTCAAACACTCCATTGATATAAAGATATGGAAGTGTAATCTTTGTTCCTTCCTCATGACTTCCCCGGATTCCGAGGTAGCCATTTGGAAAGTGCAAACAAACTCTCATATTTGAGATTCTCTTTTGCCTCATACTGATCCTGCCAGATGAGCCATTCATCGCTATGTAATCTGTTTCTCAGATTTCCTGAAAACATTTCTCTGCTCATATATGATTGTCTCCTTTATTCTTAATCGATATACTGTTTTCTTGCTTTCCGGATTTCGGTTCCGCATTCTGCTGCCTGCACAGTAAATGCCATTGCAAAATCCTGAAGTTTTACTTTATTTTCTTCCAACTGTTCTTCTCCACAGCTGTTGCTTCCAAGTCCTGACTGGCGATAATCCAGATGGATAATCACATCATCCGCTTTTTCAATTTCAAATGGATGCTGTGCTTTTTCCAGACTTTCATCGGTATAATTAGCAAGGTTCAGACCAAGCTTCTCCTCCATCTTGCATAACAGACCATCTTTTCCATCTCCAATACGGAACCATTTCACCTGTTCATGATGTCCGTTTTCCTGTGGGAATACATAATCTGTCATCATTCCGTCAACTGTATTTTCGTAAATTCCATAATAGATGCAGCCTTACTGTCTACATAACTCTCACCAGGTCCCATACCATACCACATCGCCTTCTGAAAGTTTTTATTTCCTTTCATAATGACTCCGATACGTGGTAAGAACGCTGGTTCCAGTTTTCCTCTCTGAACAGCTTTTCCCTGAATTTCCACCTTCATCTGTCCACAAGAATAAACCGTATAAGTGTAATCACATTCAAATCCCCAGGACTGGTTATAGCAACTGAAGAATGTTCCGATCTGGACGATCACCCTTATCGTCTTCTTTCAAACAGCTGACATATTCTGTCTCTTCTACCGGTTTCTGAATAAAATATTTATTCATCCAGTCCTCTTTCTTGTACATATCGTTATCGATTGTTGCACGGTATACATTCATTCTCGGTCCTTCAGTCAGATACTCTTTTCCATCTTTTCCAAAAGAAATCAATTTTCCAAATACAGTACTGAATTTTGCTGTCACACGGCTGTTTTCTACAGTAAGAACCCCCTGTCCTTCTGTTACCTGAAGCTTATCAGCTGTTTCTCTTACCGAAAATCCATCATTTTCGGATCTT
>ENA-OQCS01001383-OQCS01001383.1-human-gut-metagenome-genome-assembly--contig:-NODE-1383-length-12585-cov-2.313373_pt1 | contig 12585 bp, 19 predicted proteins | sample MGYA00242757_ERZ504575 | MGnify/ENA primary metagenome ERZ504575 (study PRJEB26092, sample SAMD00036297) | human gut metagenome | host: Homo sapiens | study: EMG produced TPA metagenomics assembly of...
CTGGATGCCGTTTTGTTAGAGGCAAATCACGACGAGAACATGCTTGCGGTCGGACCGTACCCGTATCCGTTAAAACAGCGGATCGCCGGGGCGAAAGGCCATTTATCAAACCTGGCGGCAGGCCATCTCCTCTGCGAGATTCTGCACGACAATCTGCAGGAAGTGCTGCTCGGCCATCTGAGCAAGGAAAATAATTATGAGGCACTGGCCTTTGAAACCGTGGCCTGCGAGGTCACAACGGGTGATAATCCGTATCACTCGGGTGATTTTCATCTCGCTGTCGCTAAAAGAAGCGAAGTATCACCGTTAATTGAGGTTTAAATATACATTTTTAGAGCTACATACCATGTTTTTCGCAAGGCCGCCATTACCGGTTTTTCCGGGGCTTTGACATAAAACCAGAAAAAGGAGAATGGAAACATGAAGAAGACAATTATCACTGTCGTAGGCAAGGACACCGTGGGCATTATCGCAAAGGTATGTAATTATCTGGCAGAGAACCAGGTAAACATCGAAGACATTTCTCAGACGATTGTGCAGGGATATTTCAACATGATGATGGTAACGGACGTCTCCAAGAGCGAGAAATCCAACGCAGAGCTTGCAAAAGATCTGGAGAAGCTTGGAAGTTCCATCGGCGTTGTCATCCGCTGCCAGCATGAAGATATTTTCAATATGATGCACCGTATCTAAAGCGAAGGAGAAAAACGACATGATAAATCTGTTTGAAGTAAAGGAAACGAACGAGATGATCGAAAAAGAGAATCTGGACGTTCGTACCATTACCCTTGGAATCAGTCTTATGGACTGTATCGACTCCAATCTTGACAAGCTGAACCGCAAAATCTACGACAAAATCACGACGACTGCCAGAAATCTGGTTTCCGTAGGTGAGGAGATCGAGGGCGAGTTCGGTATTCCGATTGTAAACAAGAGAATTTCCGTTACCCCGATTGCCTTAGTCGGCGCAGCAGCCTGCAGAACGCCGGAGGATTTCGTGACGATTGCACAGACTCTGGACCGTGCGGCAAAAGAAGTCGGCGTCAATTTCCTCGGCGGCTATTCCGCTCTGGTAAGCAAAGGTATGACGACAGCAGATGAGCTTCTGATCCGTTCTATCCCGCAGGCACTGGCTGTTACGGATTTTGTCTGCAGTTCCATCAACCTTGGCTCCACCAAAACCGGTATCAACATGGATGCTGTCAAACTGATGGGTGAGATCATTAAGAAGACGGCGGAGGCAAGCAAAGAGAACAACTGCCTTGGATGCGCAAAACTCGTTGTTTTCTGCAATGCACCGGACGACAACCCGTTCATGGCAGGCGCTTTCCACGGCGTAACCGAGGCGGATGCCATCATCAATGTCGGCGTTTCCGGTCCTGGTGTTGTCAAACATGCTCTGGAAAAAGTACGCGGCGAGAACTTTGAGGTACTCTGCGAGACGATCAAGAAGACCGCATTTAAGGTAACGCGTGTCGGCCAGCTCGTTGCACAGGAGGCTTCCAAGCGGCTGAACATTCCGTTTGGTATCATTGACCTTTCCTGGCACCGACTCCGGCGATCGGAGATTCCGTTGCGGATATCCTTGAGGAGATCGGCCTCGAGCACGCAGGTGCACCGGGAACGACAGCGGCGCTGGCGCTTCTGAACGATCAGGTGAAAAGGGCGGTGTTATGGCATCTTCCTATGTCGCGGTCTCTCCGGCGCATTCATCCCGGTTTCTGAGGATCAGGGTATGATCAACGCAGTCAACGACGGCGCACTGACCATTGAAAAACTCGAGGCAATGACCTGTGTCTGCTCCGTAGGTCTTGATATGATCGCCATCCCGGGAGACACGAAAGCATCGACCATATCCGGAATCATCGCAGATGAGCTTGCCATCGGTATGGTCAACCAGAAAACAACGGCAGTCCGCCTGATCCCGGTCATCGGAAAAGGCGTGGGCGAGACCGTAGAATTCGGCGGCCTCCTCGGCTATGCACCGATCATGCCGGTCAACAACTTCTCCTGCGAGGCATTCGTCAACAGAACAGGAAGAATCCCGGCACCGATTCATTCGTTTAAAAACTAAAGAGAAAGCTGAAAAGCCGGCAGTGATCCTGAATGGAAAGGATCGCTGCGGCTTTTTTACCATCTGCGCAAATAAAAATAGTAATTTTAAGAAATGTATAGTATGATATATTACATACTGATAATTTTACTTGCAACCCATAAAAAAGTGTAAGAAAAAAATGAATTATTACGGGGAACTTCAGCGGTAGCAGCCGTTGTTCTAGCAATACCTCTGCGGATGTGGATGTGAAGCCGCCATAGAAAACACAAAGTATTATTTGAACAAAAACGGCAAAATGCAGACTGGCTGGCAGAAGATCGGTGGAAAATGGTATTACATGGATAAGAACGGAGCGCTGCAGGAATCTAAATGGATCAGCGGAATTTATTATGTAAAAGTCGATGGGCAGTCCGTTCGTCTGATGAAAGACCGGAAAGCTTTCCTTCCTCCCGGTAAATCGCACGGATCTGGTTCATGATGAGGTACAAAACAGACTGTTTCCTCAGATCTTTCGGTATGACCTCCAGTGCCTCATGGAACTTGCGCCTGTAATGTACCCAGCACCTGCGATCTTCAGATCTCCAAAATATGATGTTCCTCAACTTCGACTTTTCAGGCACAAAGCGGTAACATCTGGATATGGCATTCTGGAAGCTGTTTTCATTTCTTTTTGCCGATCTGTTTTTTCTTTTTGGCTGCTCTTATTGGACAGCACGATCTGTTCCATCATCAGCTGCATCTTATCATTGCGGGTCTGTGTCTGTTTTGTCAGTTCCTCCATCTGATCCTGAAGACAGAGAAACAGAAGAAAATATATCTGCCGAAAGTCCATTTCCGTTTTTGATACACATCACTGGAACTTCGGGCACAGTTGCTGTTCTTTTTTGCTTTTAACGCTAAAAGGTAATGTTTTTCTTGTGTGCAGTAAAGTGTTAGAGTATAATAAAACCAGTTTTTTTTGCATAAGTTTAGGCGGAGAATCCTGCCGTAGCAGGATCCTTTCTTACGGTGTTATTTCACAGACGTAACCATAATAGTTTTACTGCAGGGGGGGATAGAAAATGAAAACAAAAGAGATTCAGGAACTCTATCAAATAAAATTACATAGCATGGATACGATTCTGCATCAGATATCGCTTATGGATCAGGTGGAAAATGAGCAGGAGTTGTCAGAAAATCATCACTCTTGCTGCAGGCAATCGGAAACTATACAGGGGCAGACCGGGTATATGTTTTTGACTGGGAAACCGATCAGAAGGACAGTCTGAGCAATACATTTGAATGGTGTGCCGATGGAGTGGCACCAGAGATAGATAACCTTCAGGCAATCCCGGTCAGTTCGATGCCGAACTGGGTGAAACGATTTGAAAACAAGGAAGTAATCGTGATTCATGATCTGGAAGCGACAAAAAATTCTGAACCGGAAGAATATGAATTGTTAAAAACACAGGAAATATGTTCCTTGATTGCGGTGCCGATTTATGCCAATCATCAGATGAATGGATTCATCGGGGTAGATAATCCTGATTTGAGGCAGAATGAGATTTCCATTACACTGCTGTCTGATGTTGGCGGACATCTTGGATGTGTGAGGGAAAATCTGAAAAGTACGGTACTGTTGAAAAAGGCTCTTGATGAGGCGACAAAGAGGTCAGAGATTATTGCCGCAATTGCTACGTTGTATGTAACAATCGTACAAGCCAATGTTAAAGAGCGGACATATGAGCTTTGAAAGGCCATGACCTTGTGCAAAAAATCCTTGGACAAAAGGGGAAAATTGATGATGTTATGGAAAGACTTCCAACAGCATTTGCCGCCCAGGAAGAGAGAAAAAAATACCGGGAGTTTCTTGACTTTGATACATTGACAGAGAGACTTCGTAATACGAATTTTGTTTCGATTGAATTTATGGGAGTAAACGGAGAATGGCGGCTGGCCAGATTTATTGTAAAGAGCAGAGATGCACATGGAAACGCTGTGGATGTGCTTTATGTCGTACGAGATATTACGGAAGAAAAATCACGGGAACTCATGTATCAGAAACAGCTTAAGGAAAGCGTGGAAGATGCTCATCGCGCGAATCTTTCAAAAACAGCCTTTCTCCGGCGTATGAGCACGATATCCGTACACCGCTAAACGGAATCGTGGGGATGATCCATATCGCTGAAAAATATAACAATGATGTGGTCAAGTTAAGGGAATGCAGGAAGAAGGTACTTCAGTCCGCCGATTATCTGCAAAATCTGATCAACAATGTCCTGGATATCAGCAAACTGGAATCCGGTTCCCTTGTGTTGGAACATAAATCCTTTGATCTGGCAGAATTGTTAAGGAATAATCTGACGGTTGTTGCAATGAGTGCTTATGAGAATGGTGTAAGATTTGAAGGCGGCGTGGAAGCAAGCACAATCCGCCACAGATATTTGATTGGAAGTCCGGTACATCTGAGCAGGGTTTTAATGAATCTTTCTTCCAACGCGATTAAATACAATCATTTTCATGGAACAGTGAATGTTCATTGCGAAGAATTATCGGATGATGGGAATATAGCTGTTTTTCAGTTTGTATGTTCAGATACCGGTCTTGGTATGAGTGAAGAATTTCAAAAACATGCGTTTGATGCTTTTGCGCAGGAAGGCAAACAGTCAACTACAACATTCAGTGGCTCCGGTCTGGGACTTTCGATTGTCAAAGATATTGTTGAACGGATGGGTGGAACGATAGAACTGGAAAGCGAAGAAAATGTAGGAAGCACGTTTACGGTTACGGTTCCATTTGAAATAGATTATTTGGTTGAAAATAATGATTCACAGAAGGACAGCTACTCACAGGATATGGATCTGTCAGGAAAACGGGTGCTTCTTGTTGAAGATAATGTCATTAATATGGAGATAGCCCATGAAATCCTGGGGGAGGAGCATCTGAACATTACAGAAGCGAAAAACGGAAAAGAGGCACTTGAAATATTTCAGAATTCCAGGTTGGATGAGTATGATGTCATCATCATGGATGTGATGATGCCGGTCATGGATGGGCTGGAAGCAACAAAAGCAATTCGTATGCTGGAACGTGAAGATGCCAAAAAGATTCCAATCATTGCCATGACGGCAAATGCTTTTGAGGAGGATCGGAAAGCATGTCTGGAGGCCGGGATGAATGAACATATTGGAAAGCCGATTGATATTCCGCGATTAAAAAGAGCGATCACAAAACTGCTGACAAAAAAGGGGTAGTAAACGCAAAAACATAATCATTCATTGAAATTAAGAAAAACTATAGTAATTTTATTAGGACTTTTTGATATTTAGCAGTCACCTGGCAGGGTGCAAAAACACAGATAACACGAAAGAAGAAACCGAAAAGCCTGTTATTACCCTCGGCAGCGACAGCTATCCACCATACAATTATCTGAATGAGGATGGTGTACCGACAGGAATTGATGTAGAACTGGCTACGGAAGCATTCAAAAGAATGGGATAACAGGTGAAGGTTGTCCAGATCAACTGGGAGGAGAAAAAAGAACTGGTGGAGAGCGGCGAGATTGATTGTATCATGGGCTGTTTTTTCTATGGAAGGACGTCTTGACGATTACCGCTGTCCAGTCCACAACCAAACCGGAAAGCATCTTTCTGAACCGGACGGATGAGAGGATCCCAAAGCTGGGAAATCTGATCATCCTGGGACACCGGGAGCTGATCTATACGTTTCTGGGAAAAGGATATGTAGATGCGGTTGCTGCACACGAGGAATCTATCGTTCAGTATAGGAAGGATTATGATGCAAGCTTCCGTATCCTGGAAGAGCCTCTGATGATCACCGGAATAGGTGTTGCTTTTGCAAAAGAGGATGACAGGGGAATCTGTGAGCAGATGGGCCAGACACAGGAAGAGATGCGTCTGGATGGCACATCCCTGAAAATCATTGAAAAATATCTGGATGATCCCCAGAAGTATCTGGAGGTGGAGAAAAACGGATCCAGCTGCTCGGCAGTCTGATAGGAATCTGTGTAGCTGTAGTCTCTCTGTTTTATTTCTTCCACGCAGAAAAAGCAGAAGCAGAGAAAAGAATGGTGGAGATTGTAAACTATGTGAAAGTGCAGTGTTCCACTACACCCATTATAATGAATCTTCGGAATCCAAAAGTCTCCTCCGTGCCATTGAAAGTGCCAGACAAAATGAGTACAAATATTAAAATGGAAACAGAAAACGGCGGGCAGCTAAGAGAGGATTTCCTGAAAGAAAAAAAGGTGCCGACGTGACAAAAACAATGGGATGGGTCAGGAAGCTGTTGAACTGTTCAGAAATAGTGAACCTGGTGAATTTGATGTCATTCTTATGGACATTATGATGCCGGTCATGAATGGTTATGAAGCTACAAAGATGATTAGGTCTCTGGACAGAGAGGATGCAAAGAAAATACCGATCATTGCAATGACAGCAAATGCGTTCACGGAGGACAGAATAAGGGAAAAAGAAGCAGGATGAATGAACATGTTGCTAAGCCTGTTGATGTGGAATTACTGATGAAAGTAATTTATAGCGGGAGTGCTATGAAGCATTAATAGTACATGAGAAAACAAGGAGGAATTCAGTTGTTGGAGAAAGCGGTTCAGGCTGCAATATATGAAAAAGCTCTTAAAAATCATTATATAGAAATCCTGTACATTGATTTTGAAGATACTCATGCGTTATGCATCTGGCAATATAGATGATCTTAATCGGATAAAACAGCAGATGACGATGGAAGCAATCACACAGGGAACAGCAGAACACATCATGCATCATGTTATGATCAATTTTATACTGAATGGTGAGATGCGTTTCATGCAGTTTGACTTACAAGAGAAAGTGCAGATACAAAAAATGTTTTCCTGTTTGTGGAGGACTATACAGTTCCACAGCAGCAGATGATGCTGCTGCTGGAAAAAGCTGGTTCTATAACAGAACCAGCTTTTTTGTGTATTCATGGACGAACTGTGTCCCTGTTTTGTGAGAACGGACAGTCTCGTAAAAAAGAGAGGCCTGTATATCGCTCTCAAAGGCGGCAAGTGCATCGCCGGTAAGAAGCCGCGGGGCGTCGGCTGCCTTGGCAATGAGCGGCAGAGAAGAACGTCTTCTAATCTCTTTTAACAATGCACCGGCACTTTTTCGGAAACCGAGAACACGGTTATAGCCGGCCGGGTACAATGTTTTCTGGTTCAGAAGCAGATGCATCAGGGCACGGCTGATGCGGGTGTAGGTCATCTCTTTTGTTTTGAGCTGCAGGGCGAACTCCGAGAATGAGGAGCATGCGTGGCGCTGGCGGAGGATGCGGTTGGCAAGATCCGGCGAAAGATCAAGATAAGAGGAAAGGGATTCCTTCGTTTCTGTGAGGAGCCGCGCGGCGAGGAGCAGGCTGAAATCATCGCTGGAAAGCAGGCCGTGTGCGGTGACGGCGTCCTGGAAAGCGGGATAGACTGCTTCCGGCATGCAGGAGGCGAGCGCGGACAGTTCCGGATCCTTATGCGGATTGGAAAAAGAAGATTCCGCATTGCTGTAGCAGAAGGGAGTGCCTGTGTGAAAAGCGCTCCTTCGTGGTAGCCGCTGCCTCCCGGCGGATCGTTACCGGCCGAATGCGGCTTTGTGACAGCAGAAGTGCCTGGACATATTCAATGCCTAAAATATTGTTTGGTTCTTTTAAAAAGGTATCAAGTTCTTCTTTTGAAAGCGAAGAGAAGGAAGCGCTGTCAGAAAAATAAGCGGAAGTGCCTGTGCGCGCGCCGTCGGGAAGGAAGTCCGTTCCGAAGCAGACCGGAGAGCAGCTCGCGGTATTCCTCCGGCTCGTGGAGCAGAACATCAGCGAGTTCCAGAAACGGCGCCGTGTCTCCATATTCACTGCCAAAGCAGAGAAAATCGACGCAGCCAAGCGCAGTAAGAAGCGATACCGCCCCGCGTGCGAAATGCTGTGCACTGCCGAGTGCAAAGTGACACGGAAGCTGTAAGATAAGGTCCGCGCCGCCAAGAAGCGCCAGCTCCGCACGGTCATGTTGGTCAAGAATCGCAGGTGCGCCGCGCTGGACGAAATCGCCGCTCATAATCACGACAAGATAGTCCGCCCCGGTCAGTTCCCTGGCTTTTGCCAGCTGATAAGCATGGCCGTTATGAAAAGGATTATATTCTGCAATGACTGCGGTAATGGTCATAAAACGTACCTTCTTTCGAAAAAAATAGCACGATTCCAAACAGAGAGGAACCGCGGATCACATAGCCCTATCGTAACAAAAACAGAAAAGGAATGCAAGAATTCCTCCGTTTTGGATTTTTTGTCCAGTTGTTTTGAATTTTATACTTGCGAAAGGGCAAAAAGCGTACTACAATGAGAATATCGAGTAAATTTATCGAAGGAGTCAAAAGATCATGGGATTTATTGACACAATTAAAGCAAGAGCAAAAGCAGACAAAAAAACAATTGTACTGCCAGAGTCAGAAGACAGAAGAACATATGAGGCTGCTGCACAGATCCTGAAAGAGGACCTTGCAAATCTGATCATCATCGGAAGCGAAGAGGCAGTAAAGAAAGGCAGCGAGGGACTGGATGTCTCCAAAGCTACTATTGTAGATCCAGAGAAAAACGAGAAAACACAGGCTTATGTAGATAAGCTGGTAGAGCTTCGTGCAAAGAAAGGCATGACTCCGGAGAAAGCAAGAGAGACCATCCTGAATGACTATACATATTATGGCGTTATGATGGTTAAAATGGGAGATGCAGACGGACTTGTTTCCGGTGCCTGCCATTCTACCGCAAATACCCTTCGTCCATGCCTGCAGATCTTAAAGACCAAACCGGGCACAAAACTCGTATCCGCATTCTTCCTGATGGTAGTTCCGGACTGCGAGTACGGCGATGACGGTGTATTCGTATTCGGTGACTGCGGTCTGAACCAGAACCCGAATCCGGAAGAGCTGGCTGCAATCGCAGAGTCTTCCGCAGAGTCCTACCGCATGCTGACCGGAAACGAGCCAAGAGTTGCTATGCTTTCCCACTCCTCCAAAGGAAGTGCAAAACATGCTGATGTAGACAAAGTTGTTGAGGCTACCAGAATTGCAAAAGAAGCAAACCCGGATCTCGCTCTCGACGGCGAGCTGCAGCTTGATGCAGCAATCGTTCCGAGCGTAGGTGCATCCAAAGCTCCGGACAGCAAAGTAGCAGGAAAAGCAAACGTTCTGATCTTCCCGGATCTGGATGCCGGAAACATCGGATACAAACTGGTACAGAGACTGGCAAAAGCAGAAGCATACGGCCCAATGACGCAGGGTATCGCAGCTCCAGTCAACGATCTGTCCCGTGGATGCTCCGCAGAGGATATCGTTGGTGTTGTAGCAATCACTGCTGTACAGTGCCAGGCACAGTAAGCACGAAATAAAACCAATTACAAGCGGTTTTCTGGCCGGCTGCGGAGAACAGGCCGGCCAGAAGTTTTAAATAAGACTTTAAAATAGGAGAATTTAGAAATGAAACGTATTAGTAGTTAAACTGCGGAAGTTCCTCTCTGAAATTCCAGCTGATCAATTACGATAACCGTGACGTCCTGGCAAAAGGACTCTGTGAGAGAATCGGTATCGACGGACGCCTCGTTTATGAGCCAAAGAACGGCGAAAAAGAGGTAACAGAAGCAGCAATGCCGACACACGTAGAGGCAATCCAGATGGTTCTGGACGCTCTGGTAAACGAGAAGAGCGGCGTCATTAAGAGCCTGGAAGAAGTAGATGCCATCGGACACCGCGTTCTGCACGGCGGAATGAAGATCACAAACTCTGTTATCATCGATGACGAAGTAATCAAAGTTATCGAGGAGTGCGCTGACCTTGGTCCTCTGCACAATCCGGCAAACCTGATGGGAATCAATGCCTGCATGAAACTGATGCCGGGCGTCCAAACGTAGCAGTATTTGATACCGCATTCCATCAGACCATGCCTCCGAAAGCATATATGTACGGTATTCCGAAAGAGTACTATGAGAAATACGCAATCCGTAAATACGGCTTCCACGGAACTTCTCATAAATTCGTATCCAAGAGAACCGCAGAGTTCCTTGGCAAAGACTACAACGATCTGAAGATCATCGTATGCCATATGGGAAATGGTGCTTCCCTTTCCGCTGTAAAGAACGGCAAATGTGTAGATACCTCCATGGGCCTTACCCCGCTCGAAGGTGTGATCATGGGAACCCGTTCCGGAGATATCGATCCGGCTTTTGTTGAGTATCTGTGCAACAAAGAGAACCTGACCGTATCCGAGGTTCTGAACATTCTGAACAAGAAATCCGGTATGCTCGGCATGACCGGCATCTCCAGCGATTACCGTGATGTATCTGCAGCAGCAGAGGCAGGTAATCAGGATGCCATCAACTGTCTGGAAGCATACGCTTACCGCATTATCAAATACATCGGTTCCTACATCGCAGCTATGGGCGGCGTAGATGTGATCACCTTCACCGCAGGCCTTGGAGAGAACGCTATTCCACTTCGTGAGACCATCTGCAAAGCATTTGAGTTCATGGGTCTGGAATTCGATTCTGAGGCAAATAACTGCCGCGGCGTTGAGAAGATCATCACCAAAGAAGGCTCCAAGATTACAGCATGCGTGATCCCGACCAACGAGGAAATCGCAATCTGCGAGGAGACTGTAGAGTTAGTAAAAGGAAAATAAAAAATAATTCAAAAAGCAGTTGACAATTCTTACCTTCCCGGGTATAATTGGTAAAGTGTGATTAGGAGAACAATATGAAAATCAGTCTGACCAAGTTATTTGCGCAGGACGGAAAGTCCGAAAAGTATGAAATTCCGCTTACATCCGAAACTTTTTCGATCGGCGGGCAGGACTATCGGGTAATCGAAAAACATCCTGTTATCCTTGGCCTTACGCATGAAGGCAATCGTGTGATCACGATCACCGGCAGCGCAGACCTTACAATGGAGATTCCATGTGCAAGATGCCTGACACCGGTAGCGACTCCATTCCAGCTCGAGTTCGATCTGCAGATTGATCTGAATCTGTCAGAGGAAGAACGCGAGGAAAAAGAAGAGGACTCTTCGTTTGTGGAGGGAGACGAGCTCGATGTGGAAGAACTGGTTCGTAATGAGCTCATAGTCCAATGGCCGATTCGAGTGCTGTGTAAAGATGACTGTAAAGGAATCTGCAGCCGTTGTGGTGCGAATCTGAATATTCAGACCTGTGATTGTGATACCACAGGGCTAGACCCCCGAATGGCTGCAATCAAAGATATATTCAGCAAATTTAAGGAGGTGTAACTATGTCCATTTGTCCTAAGAATAAATCTTCCAAAGCAAGACGCGATAAGAGAAGAGCAAACTGGAAAATGTCTGCTCCGAACCTTGTAAAATGCAGCAAATGTGGTGCTCTTATGATGCCGCACAGAGTTTGCAAAGCTTGTGGTTCTTACAACAAAAAAGAAGTCGTTGCAATGGACTAATATTCATAAATCGGAATCAGTTCCGATGTGCAATGCAGCAAAAGGCTCCCGTCACCGGGGGCTTTTTTGTTGTCTCTGCGGGTTGTCTGGAAGCGTCATATAAAAGATTTGACGTGGTGTGTCGTGATGTGCTATAATGGTCTCGGTGAGAATTGAAACAATATTGCAACATTTTCGTAACAATTATAAAAAAAGGAGTGCAAAGCATATGAAGAATAGACGAATCATATTTCTGGCAGCATGCATGTGCAGTGTAGTATTCCTCTCAGGATGTTCCACAGACAGTCTGATGGATAAAATGATGGGAACTGAGACGACGGTTTCGTCTTCGGCCAGTGTAGATATTTCAAAAGAGGACAGCGATGCTGTTCATGTAGATGCCAATCTGGAAAAGCCGGTTTTTCGGTAAATCCGGTGGAGAGCCTGCAGATTCCCGTTGGAAATACATCTGGAAAGCTGACTTGTGAGGCAGGAATAACGGGAGAAGGCACAGTAACATATCAGTGGTATAAGAACAACGTAAATTCCAACGGCGGAGGAACGCCGATTGAAGGCGCAACAGAAGTGACATACCAGGTCGATACTTCGGCGGAGGGCAAAGATTACTATTACGTTGTGGCAACAAACACGGTTGGAAATACCGTTTCCATGGCGACGAGTACAGTAACAGAAGTTACGGTAATTCCGGCAGGGAAATGGGTTCAGAATGAAAACGGATGGCAGTATCAGAATAATGATGGAAGCTATGCAACCAATACCTGGCAGAATATCGACGGCTACTGGTACGTGTTTGATGAAAATTCATACATGGTGACAGGATGGTACTGGAGCGGAGAAGAATGGTATTATCTGGCGGACAACGGTCAGATGCAGACCGGCTGGTTCACGCAGGATGGTGAGGAATATTATTTGGATCCGGATACCGGTGTCATGGCACGGAATACAACCATAGACGGTCATGAGATGAATTCGAGCGGAGTCAAGGTTTCTTAAGAAAAATAAGATAAAACAGAGCGGGTGGATTTTGGAAAGATAAAATCCACCCGCTTTTTTTGGG
>ENA-OQCS01001384-OQCS01001384.1-human-gut-metagenome-genome-assembly--contig:-NODE-1384-length-12565-cov-3.668596_pt1 | contig 12565 bp, 10 predicted proteins | sample MGYA00242757_ERZ504575 | MGnify/ENA primary metagenome ERZ504575 (study PRJEB26092, sample SAMD00036297) | human gut metagenome | host: Homo sapiens | study: EMG produced TPA metagenomics assembly of...
ACTCCGGCTCTTCTTCATTCTCAAAGTCGAAATCCATCGCTCCCGTTTCCGTTAAATCAAACTCCGGCTCTTCTTCATCTTCAAAGTCAAAGTCCATCGCTTCCCGTTTCCGTCAAATCAGATTCCGACTCTTCTTCATCTTCAAATTAAAATCCATCGGAGCTGTCTCGTCTTGGAATCATCTGCCGTCAATTCTTCCAACTCCGGATGAAGAAGTTTTCTCAATGCAACGTCTAACGGCATCGTATCTCCCAGTTTCTTTTTAGCAGGCTGCCTTTCTTCTTCCGGCTCTGCGGTTGTCTCCAGCACATCCGGTCCTTTTATTCCTTCCGGTACGCGCTCCTCCGGCTCATCGACTCCTTCTGCTTCGGAAACATCCGTCGGCAGATGTGCGTCTTCTGTCTGCCCGGCATCTTCCGCATCTATCGGCACCTGCTCGTCCTGTTCAACATGATCCTCTGCATCCTCCGCCGGTGAATCCGCTTCTAACGCCTTGATCTCGTCGGTTCCCACGCTTCCGTATCTACTTCCACCGGGTCGTTCGGCAAAGTGATCTCTCTTACTCCTTCTGAGATCGTTTCCGGCATCATGTCCGGAACAAGTTCCTCCATTCCCTTCGGAACTCGTGCGTTCACCTGCTGTTCGGCAGCGAAATCAGCATCGGCAACTTCGGAGTCGGCAGCCATAAGTTCAGCTCCCGGCAAACCGTTTTCTTCTTCCTCCTGCTCGGATTCATCTGCCTCTGCATAAGAAAAAATATCAGGAATCTCCTCTGTCTCCTCGGACGTCCTTGCATAACGCTTATCGTACTTTTCCTGCTGGGAAGGAGTCAGTGGTTTGTACTGCATCTTCAGTTCCATCGCCTTATAGACATACTGCCCCTCGCTGAACCAAAGAATCAAATCGTCACACTCTTCCAGACATTCTGATGTCATACCGGCTTCCTGATACAGCTTCGCCAGTTCATATGCCACTCTTCAATATATTCGGATTTCTTATATTCTTCAAGAGCTTCGATCTGCTGCTCGATCGGCGCCCTCTGCGCGCGGAGAATCTTATATCTTAAAATGTACTGATTCGGGTCTTTCGGCGCGATCTGCATAAACTCATCGTAAAAATCGATCGCCTCATCGACATTTCCCGTCTTAAGAGCCAATCCGCACAGACGCTGATAATCTTACGGCTTCCTTCCGCCCGCTGATATGCAAGCGTCAAATGTCATATCCCTTCTGATATTCTCCGGTTTTTCATAAATTTCACTGACGTTTGACAACATCACTGCATTGCGCACGCGCCTCCAGTCAATTTCATCTGCGATCGCCGCCGCTCTGCTGTACGCGCCGCTCTCCATAAGTTCGAGCATCCGTTCAGTCTTTGATTTATATTCGTATTTATCCACCGCATTCACCTCATTAAAAAATAGTTTTGTACAGGGCAGTGTCTTTCCTTCTATGTTTCTTTACATACTATATCTTTCAATATTTTATCATATGCATTTCGCAATGTCAAAAAATGCACCCTCAATTAACATTGAAGATGCATTTTTATAATCTATTTAATTTTTTCATATTCTCTTTATTTTTAAATCGGAGGCAAATATTAGATTCTGTTCCTGTAAGACCTCTGCCATTGTTATTTGATCTGCGGTCGATTTATTAAGACCTGCTTATTAAATCTTCCCTCCTTCAATTAACAAATTCGAGTTCATAACAGTATCCTTATCACATATCACTTACGTTCCTTGTTTCCGGTACCACCACACATATTAAACCCGATATGCACGAATGATAATCTACTCAATGTTTCTTTACACATCTTTTGAAATTCTGCTATATGTGGTATCTATATTCAATATGTCTGCAAATGTTAAATCTTTCTGATCTCTATCCGGACTTCCAACTCTCCGATCAATTCTTTCGTTATTTTTATTCCGGATCATCTATCCTTGAGCAAAGGTCTCTTCTCCACAGGAACTTACACTTGCCGTACCACTAACATATTGATGATTCACTGAAATCACGCTGTCCATTGGTCTTTCCCTCCTGCTATCCGTTTATTTTTAATCTAATCGGGCAACTGATACGATGCCTTCTTAGTTAAATATCCTTTTGAGATGCTTTTGTTTTTATTTTGTTGTATCTCTTTTGGATGTCTTTATAATATCACCTGAGTTTTATTTTGTCAATACATTTTTATAAAAAAACTTTAAATAATTACATTTTACTTTTATATTGTATGAATTTTCTGACAATGTTGCTGTCTCTGCAAAAAAGAATAAGGCGTCCGTTACCGAACGCCCTATTCCATAAAAGCTTAAATGTTTACTGCCTTAATCAAAAGACAAGTTTTCACTATGCTCTTTTTCTTCTAACCGCTACATAAGCAATTACCGACATTCCCGCAAGTACAAGCCACAGAGCTACATGTGCCGTATCTCCTGTCTGTACGCTTCCGCCTGTGACGGAGTTGACGGAGTCTGCGGATCATTCTTCGGCGGAGTCTGTGTCTTCGTCAAACCTTCTGCCGCTGAATTCAACTGTGCCAAAGCAGCTTTACCTGATCTGCTGTTGCAGCCTCGTTATCCAAGATTGCCTTAGCAGATTTCAGAGCGTTTTCAAACTTCGCCCAGCTCTCTGCTGTGTAACCGTCGTTCTTCTTATCTTTGTACTTGTCGTAAGCTGCCTGAAGCTCGCTCTTATCAACAGACGGTTTTCCGGAAAGCTTCAATGCTACGCGAGCGTCTCTTAACGCATTAAGCGCTGCGTCTACCGCTGCCTGATCACTGTTGCTGTTGTCTTCCACGATTGCTTTTGCCGCTTTCAGCGCATCTGCATATTCTTTCCAAGAATCTGCTGTATAGTCTGCCTCTTTCAGATCTTTATACTCTTCGATCAAAGCTTTCAATGCATCTGTGTTTCCACGCTGTACAAGCGCTGTAACCGCATCGTTCAACGCTTTTGCTGCTGCATCGATCTCCGTCTGATCTTTGCTGTCTTTCAGTACCTTTTCTGCATCTGAAAGAACTGTTTTCATTGCTTTGTAAGAATCTGTTGTGTACAAGTTCGCATCAGCCGCTTTCGCTGCATCGATTGCTGCTTTTAACGCCTCTTTATTGATCTGCTCTACTTTTACTAATGCTGTATGAGCATCTTCTAACGCTTTCTTCGCTGCGTCTACCGCTGCCTGATCAAGATTGCTGTTGTCTTTCACAACTTTTTCTGCCGCTGTCAACGCATCTGTGTACGCTTTCCAGGAATCTGTTGTGTAGTCTGCCTCTTTCAGACCTTCTGCTTTATATTCTGCGATCAAAGCTTTCAACGCATCTGTGTTTCCACGTTCTACAAGCGCAGCAACCGCATCATTCAATCTTTTGCTTTCGCATCGATTGCCGCCTGATCCTTACCGTTTGTCAGAAGTTCTTCTGCTTCTGCAAGAACTTTTTCCATTGCATTGTAAGAAGCTGTTGTATATGCGTTTTCGTCTTTTGCTTTTGCCGCATCTACTGCTGCCTGCAGTTTGCTCTTATCAAGCTGCGGATCTACCGGAGCTTTTACGAGAGCTTCTTTTGCCGCTTTCAATGCGTCTTTCGCCGCATCTACTTCTGCCTGTGTCTTATTGCTGTTGTCTGCCACGATTCCATTTGCAGCTTCAAGAGCTTCTTCGTATTTCACCCATGTCTCATGTGTGTAATCCGCTTCTTTCAGTTCTTTGTACTCTTCAATAAGAGCTTTCAATGCATCTGTGTTTCCGCGTTTTGCCAATGCTGCATGTGCATCTTCTAACACTTTCTTCGCTGCATCTACCGCCGCCTGATCGCTGTTGCTGTTATCTGTTACGATTGCGTCTGCCGCATTCAGAGCAGTCTCATAAGCGCTCCATGTAGATGTTGTATGATCCTCTGCTTTCAAATTCTCTTTTGCGTACTGATCGATCAAAGCTTCAGATCTGTTACATCTCCGCGAGCAACAAGTCCTTTCACAGCTTCAGTTAATTCTGCAACCATTGCGTCGATCGCATCTTTTGTACCGTTTACAAGAAGCTGTTTTGCTTCTGCAATTTTAGCTTTTACCGGCTCTGCGCTGGATACTGTACTTGTTTCAACTTTCTCCTCTGCGTCTGCGATTGCAGTTCTCAGAGCGGATGCGTCTACAAGTTTATCTTCTGCGCCTTTCAGTTTCTCAATCATAGCTGTTACTTCTTCCTGTGTCTGCGCTCCTGTCGCCACAAGATCGTAACCCTCTTTTACAAGCGCTTTGAATGCCGCCGCGCTGTCTGTCGTCGCATTAGACGTATCTACCGCTGACAATTCAGCCAATCTGTCGATCAATGCTGTAATGTCTACTCCCGGTTTCTCGCCTTCTTCCGGTTTTGTTCCGTATACTTCAAGCTCTACAACGTGGTTTGTTGTTGTAGCATTATCTTTTCTTCCGTACATGTAAACACGAACAAACTGTGCTTTCGTTCCTTCCGGAAGCGTCCATGATTTACCCTGTGCAGTTTCTGCATAGTCTTCATCGAATTTTTCCGGTGCTTGTGTATACAGTTTATGAACATTCTGATCATCCGCATTATAGACGATTGTAGCTTTTCCTTCTGCAAAGTCTGTTTCTTTTTCTGCTACAGCTACTACTGTATCCTGATATATTCTACTGTCACCCCAGTAACGATACAAGGACAGTGAATTCACATCACATACATCGCCTAAATTAACCTGCATATAAGACGATTCACGTTTACCATCTGCACCAAACTCTGCATAATTGCTTGCATAATCTGTTTTATTTCCATCGACAGCCATAGTCATCGGTCTGTCACCGCCTTTTGCTGCGTCCGTACCATCTGCCGTCCATTTTGCCGTTACATCTGCATCTTTTGCAATGTTCTTCGCTTCTACTTTCTCTCCGTAGATTGCAAGATCACCGACTGTGATAGATTTATTTTGACTACCTTCTTGCCAGTGATAGGAAGATGTTCCGCTGATGCGTACATATCTTGCTTCCTGTGCATCAAATGTAATCTCTTCCGGGAAGAATGTTAAGTCATTTGTATTTGTAATCTTGCTTGAAAGATCAAGACCACTTTCTCCTGTTACCGAAGTCCATGTCTGTCCGTCTTTACTGATCTCTACAATCAGCTTTTTAATATTACCTGTACAAGCCCAGTAATTCTGTGCTCCATTGTAATAACGCGGTGTGTAATCAACCTGATCTAACTTATATGTAGCTCCCAAGTCAACTTTCAACCATGCATTATCGCTATTTACAGTACCCTCTGTCACATCCTGACTTGTCCAGTATGTCGTGTTATTTCCGTCTAAAACATTCGCCTTATTTACGCCCGCTTCGCTTGTTGTTCCAGAAACTGTAATCATGCTGTCTTCAAGTGTCAGTTTCGGAAGCCCTTCCGGCTCTCCCATCTTAGCTACTTCATCATAACCGTATGCGATATCGTATACTGCTGCTGCGGATACATTCTCGCCAACTGAAATTGCAGCTTTTTCTACTGTATGGAATCTGTTCTCTTTGTTGTAAGCAGATCCTTCCAGTGTTCCGTCTACATAAAGTTTCAGCATACCGTTGTTTTCTTTCACACCTACTACTTTATGCCCTACTCCGTCATTGATTGACTTGTCGGAAACTGCTGTAGCGCCGTTCAGTGTAAATGATGCTTTTCCGTCTGCTGTTACTTTCAACTCGTACTGATCGTTCTGTTTTACGAGTGACTGATTTGTTGCCGTTGTTTGTACTGTTGCATATACTGTGAATCCATTATTAGAATTCAGTGATTTGTCCGCTGCTGCGATTTCTCCTGCTTCTGTAATGTCTTCTTTTTCAACGATCACACTGTCTTTGTGATATACAACAGACGCAGCTTCTGTCGCTTTGTTGCCCGACATATCTTTAATATCCTGCGGAGTTACTTTTATTGCCACTTCGTTTGCCGGAGCTTCTGCTAATACGATATGATATGTTGTATCGTCTGCGCTCTTCTTAATAGAAGAAACTTTTGCGTTTTCTACTTTAAAGAGGTTTCCTGATACTTTCTCATCGAATTTTACTGTAAGTTCTTTCGCACCGTCTGTCATGATTCTGTCGATCTTCGGCGCTGTTGTGTCTTTTTCTGCTGAAACACGTAAGATACGCACTTCGTTCGGTTTCAAGTTCACTGTGTATTCTTGACCATACTTTAATGTACCTGTCTGAGCAGACTTATCGGAAAGAAGATAGCTGTGCTCTAAGTAGTAGTTTAATGTGCCTGCACCTTCTGCAACGCCCATTGTACGGTCGAATGTGAACTTGATTGTCTTATCTGCATTTGCAGATGGGTTACGGAGTGAAATAATTCCGTCCGTTCCGTCGAAACATGAGAATCCGTATGCTTCTGCCTGCGTTTGGTCTGACAGATCTCCGTTACTCAGTTTTGTAATATCCGGTTTCCCTCCGATCATCTTGGAATTTTTGAGCATATGATAGTTTTCTTCTGCCCACTCAAGGAATTCTCCTGTGATCTCGTATTTTCCATCTGTCATAATACTGTCAGAGTAGTACAACTCCCAAAATGCCGTTCCACGAGTAGACAACATGTACAGATAGTTCTGGAAATCTTCATCTGTAGCAGTATTAACTGTCATTCCTGTTCCTTCTTTTCCGTAAATCGGATCATGGTTGTACAGATTCTGAAGCGGGAACTGGAACTGATGATTCTTCAGGAAGTCATAGTAACAAGCGTCACGATATGTAATCTGCTTATTCATCTTTGTTGTTCCGAAAGATGCATCCTTCTGATCATGTACGCACTGAATCCATACAGAGTTCGCCCACTGTAAATACCACGGACTCGGGTTTACATAACATGTAAGAGAGATCCAGAGTTTATTAATTCCGCCCTCTTTTTCACTCTGACGAACCGCTTCCATCAGATCGATCCATGCTTCCCACAGATCAGTCACATGATACATCTGGTGATAACCGCCTGTCATATGGTGATTAGACTCACTGTATACCGGAACGCCGTCTGCTCCGCCTAAATTGTTGAAATGATTATACTGAGCAGTATCTGCAAATCCATCCCATTTCCAGTAGTTGACATCCCAATCTTGCTGCCATTTAATCGCCATCTTTTTAAAATTCTCTACATATACACGGTCTGCAACGTCGATAGAATGTCCTGCTTTACTTCCTTTTTGTGCCCTCTCAATAATATTTGCTAATGTAGTGTAGAAGTTATATCCGCCTCTCGGTCCAACCCATACTCCAAAGTTACTTCCGAACTTCTTAACAAGTTCGCTGGACGGTGTCAATCCCTCCGGGAATTTCTCATTAAATGTCCAGAAACCTTCGGTATTCTCTATTGCTCCCGATTGTGCGTGTGACCCTGCTCCTATCGAACCATCATTATACGCATTCCATCCATCATCTACAACGTAAGAATCCAACGGACGAACTTCTGCTTTATTCAACTCACGATCAATTTCAATGAACGAAGCCAAAATATTTTCATCACTGATCTTCATCATGTTGTCGAACCATGAATTGTACTGTGTACGGAACTCTGACGGAGTTGCGATTGACTTGATGTACTCGAAGAAGTCTGCCTGAATAACTTCCTGCTCTGTACTTCTTGCCGCACCTGCAACTGTCTGCCATGTCACATACTTATCGTCTGTTGTCAACTGATTATCTTCTTTCAGTCTGCTGAACGTCTTACCACTGTAATAACGCATAAATCCTGTTCCGTTTACGATCTCTGTATCCGCTGCCGGGAACTCACATCCGAAGAACATTCCCTGAATGTAGATCGGCTGTCCGAGGTTCGCTTTGAACTCTTCCATCTGAACAACGCCGCCTTGACCTCTCGGAATTGTCCACTGTGCATCGGACTCTGCCACTTTCAGAGACTCAAGGTCGATATAGTCGATCTCAGCATCTGCCATCTTGTCATCCGGCACGTCGATCTCAAGGAATTTACGCATGAAGTGATCGCCTTCGTACATTACGATTACTTCGTCGATTGAATACTCTACGTTTTTGTGAGTGTACGGTTTGAAAGAAAATGTTACTTTCTTACCTGTTTTCTCTTTACCGTTGATCGTTGCCGTTGTATCTTCGACTTTGACTGCCTCATTGCCGTCTTTCAGCTCTAAATCGCTTGTCTCAAATGCACGGTCATCCGTATCTACCGGAGCTTTATCTGCGTGGAGATTAAATTCTGCTCCGCCGGCAAATCTTTCCCCATTGTTTGAAGATGTTGCTACGAACTTAATCTGTTTCGCAGTACATGCTTCTTTCAAGTTTACATAGATCGGGTTCGTACCATTATATTCAAATTCGCCTTCTGCGATCGGCTCTCCCCAATCTTCGGATTCATAATCAAGTTTGTTTTCTGCTGTTGATGCGTACAGCTTGTACCCCTTAATATTTCCGTTTGTGTTTTCTCCTTCTTTTCTCGGTGTATAAGAGAAAGACTGGAATGTCACATCTTTTCCGAATGTGATTACTACATTATGCGGATAGTCCTGATCACCTTGTCCAGTCCCCCCATAATTTGAATGCCAGATACTCTCTGTTCTTCCATCTAACAAGTTAGATGCCGGTCCATCTGAGTCTCCGCTCGCATTCTGGTAGCTGTCTGCTGTTGCTTCCCAACCCGTCCGATTGATTCCCGGTAAGGTAATAGGGTCTTTTTTCTCTTTCGTTGTCTTAACAACGAATTCTTCACTTCCCTCTTGCGGAGTGAAGACTGTCTCTTCTCCACCAGTTCTTTTGTTCACAATTTCAGTCGTAGACAATTTTTTGTCCGCTGTTGAAAATGTTCTTTTGATGCATCGTTTCCGATTGTAACAGTATTGCCTTCCTGTTTTACGGTCACATTGCCATAAGGAACTGCAGTTTCATTTTCTGCCGCTCCGGCAACTGATGTTGTGGAGAAGACGCTCGTCACAACCATAGCTGCTGCGAGCGCTGCACTGAAAAATTTCTTTTTCATAATATTCTCTCCTTTCCCCGTGAAATTGTTATGTTTTTCACAGTCTGCATCTATTTTATGATAACATATTCCCTGTCATTTCGGTACATCCAATATCCTTTTCGTGATATTTACTTAATTTGTGTCAATTTAATCAATGTTTTTTTAAGATTTTATCGGTTTTTCTTAAGAATTCTTCTTTTTATTTTCCGCAATTTATTAAGACGACTATAATATCCTGTTTATGTCAGGAAATAAAGGGAATCCTGTAAATAACACTTAAAGGAGTTGTATTATATATGAAGAAACTCATTTATCCGGCAGCGCTTATTCTGCTTTTTATTATATTGACAACGACAATTCTGCCTGCCGACGCCGTCTACGGATCGAATACGGACTGGTTTTCCCAGCATGCCGCTCTTGCGGAAACGATCCGTGACGCCTGCGTGGAACAGCACACGCTTCTTCCCGACTGGATCGATCTCGGAAGCGGAAGCAGCGGATATCAGTTTTCTTATTATGGATTTTTAAGACCTGATATTCTGATCGGATGTCTGTTTCCGCAGATTCCTATGGTTTACATCCTGATCGGCTATATGCTTGCACTTTATCTCGCTTCCGTTCTTTTATGTTATATGTGGCTGCAAAGCGAGGATATTTCCCCGTTCTTTTCCTTCATCGGAAGCGTTTTATTTTTGACTGCGGGATGTCTTTTCCATATGCATCGTCAGATCATGTTTGTCAATTATCTGCCGTTTTTGATCCTTGCTTTTTTGTGCGTGAAGAAACGTAAGTTTCGCTTTCTCCCTCTTTGTATGCTTCTGATCTGCCTGCACAGCTTCTATTTTGCGATCGCCGCATTTGCCGCGATCGGCTGGTACTGGCTGAGAACGGAAAAAGAGACATTTTGGAAAGATTCGTTTTTCAAAAATATATCCCTTCCGCCGTTCTTTCCGTATGCATGGCGGCGGCGCTCCTTCTGCCGACAGGACTTGTACTGATGGAGCACAGACGAAGCGGCGGCGGATTTTCTCTTTTGAAAATATTAGAGCTTTTCGGACCGAATATCTCTATGAACGGCATCTTGTTTAACGAATACGGACTGGGGCTTACATTGATCTGCTTTTACACGATACTTGCCGGATTAAATAAAAAATCCTGCCAAAAAGAATTCTTTCCTGACAGCGTTTTATTTTTATCTTTCGGATTGTTCGGTATCTTTTCTTACATTTTAAACGGAACGCTCTACGCCAGACCGAAGATACTTATTCCGTTTCTGCCGCTGTTCATCCTGCACTGCGTACGTTACTTAAAATCAGCGCACACCGAAACAGACCGCGTTTCATCGTATCCGCTCTATCCGTTTGCCGTAATGCTTCCGCTTGGTCTGCTCTGGTTCAGTCAAGTTCAGTTTCCGTGGATTTTGATCGAACTTGGTATTCTGTTTTTATTTTGCCTGATACAAAGACGGAAACAAAACCTTATTTTGCAAATGTTTAAAAATCCCCGCATTTTTGCCCGGGTAGAATTACTCGTCTATCTGCTCATACTGATCGCCCCGGTCGGTATGTATATTACAACTGCCAGAAAGGAAAACTGGGTAAAGAAAGCAGATGTTTCGGCAAAAGAAACTTACACAAACTTGCGGAAATTCCGATGGATCCGCTCTATCATTTTGACAACCTGACCGAACCGCTTGCAAACGGAAACCGCGCCCCAGAAGCGAAAATAACAAGAAGTTCTATGTATTCTTCTGTGACAAACAGCGCTTACTCCGACTTGTATTATGACGTGCTGAATACACCGATCCGAATCAATAACCGGATCGCGCTGCTTACTTCCGATAATCCGTTCATGCTTCATCTTCTTGGCGTTCGGTATATCGAGACAGAAAAAGATCATATTCCCGCCGGGTATACGCCTCTGTATTCTTCGGCAAAAGACACGGTGGTCGCAGAGAATAAAAACGTGCTTCCGAATGTTTATTTTACATCGGATACAATCTCTGAAAAAGAGTTTGACCGTTTCAATCAAATCGAACAGTTGGAAGCGATTTCCCGCAAAACCATAATAGAAAACACTTCCACTGATACGGACAGCGACGTTTACCTCCCCGGAAAGTTTATCACTCCTTTTGCCCCGAAACTGTCGGCAGACGCAAACTTCCCGATAGTTTGACTATCAAAAAGACTGCCGATAAGTATGACATAATCTCAAAAACGCAACAATCGTTGACATTTTATGTTGAAAATACAGGTTTTGGCAACATTTTGTTGCTTTCTTTCCAGGTGGATAATAAAACGATCGATCCTGTTGTCATCGACATTAACAACATACGCAATAAGCTTTCGGGACTATTTGCGCCTTACCCAAACGGAAACAATATGTTTCACTATCAGTTTTCAGCGGACAGCGACTCGGGTATGACAAAACTAAAGGTTACTTTTCCAAAGGGTCATTTCACTGTCAGCAACGTACAGTGGCATTTATGTAATAAACATATTTTCGACGACAAGAACACAATTACAAAAGCGGTCTGTGACAGCAGAACCGAACGCAGCGCCTTCCTTTCAGGCACGACTGTTTTTTCCGGAAGCATCCATGCAGAAAGCAACGGGGTTCTCGCATCTGCGATTCCGCGGCAAAACGGACTTGAGCTTTACATCGACGGCAGACGCACAGATATTATCCGCGTAAATAAAGCTTTTGCAGGAGCACATATCGAAAAGGGGACTCATAAGATCGAATTTCGATTTTCTCCTCCCGGAAAACAAATCGGCTGTATCATCAGCCTGATATCTCTGTTGTGCTATTTAAGTTACCTGATTTTTACATTTGGAGTCTTTACTTCAAGAAAAACACAAAATATTACAACGGCTCACCATAAAAACGCGCTGTAAGAAATTCACTATAATCATTATAAGAAAGAGGGAACTGACTTTGAAACGAATTTACTTAAGCAAAGAACTGCTCACTTACATCATTACCGGAGGAATCACAACCGGAGTTAATTACATGTTATACGGACTTTTTCTATTTTTTCACGTTCCGTATATTGCATCTAACAGTATCGCATGGACAGGCGCGGTTATCGCCGCCTATGTTCTGAACAGAAAATGGGTCTTTCGGTCAAACAGACGGATTCCCGAAGAGTTTTTCTCCTTTGCTGCTCTACGATTTATTCACACTGCTCGTCGAAAACGTTCTGCTTTGGCTTGCCGTCGATCAATTATCACTTTCTTTGATCGGCTCAAAATTAATCGTAAGCGTCGTAACCGTGATCGGAAACTATGCGCTCTGCAAATACCGCGTTTTCAAAACTGCCGCTCATGGGCAGGATCAAAATATGATCAGAAAGGAGCTGCTGCCATATGACAATCAAAAATAATCCTGCTGACGATGTGATCAGCATTATCGTTCCGTGTTTTAATGAGGAGAGCGTTCTCCCCGCTTTTTACAGCGCGGTTTCAGACGCCGCATCCTCGATCGAAGGCGCGTCTGCGAATTTCTTTTTATAGATGACGGAAGTTCTGACCGAACGGCAGAGATCCTTCAGCATTTTACAGAGAAAGACGAGCGTGTCCGTTTTCTTACATTTTCC
>ENA-OQCS01001385-OQCS01001385.1-human-gut-metagenome-genome-assembly--contig:-NODE-1385-length-12564-cov-2.847150_pt1 | contig 12564 bp, 16 predicted proteins | sample MGYA00242757_ERZ504575 | MGnify/ENA primary metagenome ERZ504575 (study PRJEB26092, sample SAMD00036297) | human gut metagenome | host: Homo sapiens | study: EMG produced TPA metagenomics assembly of...
CTTGACTCCTCCGAAATAGCGGATTACGACAATCAGGATATCCGTCAATTCCGCCTTTGTTATTTGTCCCAGTATCGGTTTTCCTGCCGTAGAAGAAGGCTCTCCATCATCATTGGCACGAAACTCCGTGCGCTCCGGACCCAACATATAGGCATAACAACAATGTCGGGCATCGTAATATTTCTTACGGTACCCGGCAACAATCTCCTTCACCTCGTCAACTGTGGTAACGTGGTGAGCAAAGGCGAGAAACTTACTCCTTTTCTCGGTGTAATATCCCTCGCCTACTGTATCTGATATAGTTTTAAACTCGTCAATCATATTTTTACATTGAACTTTGAACTGGGAACTTTGAACTTATGATTACCCTTTTTGTTTAAAACAACAGAAAACATATCATAAAGTTCAAAGCTCAAAGTTCAAAGTTAGTCAAGTTTGTGAATAATCAATCCGCTGCGCAACTTTGGCTCAAACCAGGTTGCCTTAGGAGGCATAATCTTGCCACTGTCAGCGATGTCCATAATCTGCTGCATAGTAACTGGATGCAAGGCCAATGCCATCTTCATCTCGCCACTATCTACACGACGCTTCAACTCGCCGAGTCCGCGAAGACCGCCCACGAAGTCGATACGCTTATCAGAACGCAAATCCTTGATGCCCAGAATATCATCCAAAATCAGACGGGGAAGAGATATCTACATCGAGCACGCCGATAGGATCCTCATCATCATAGGTTCCTGGTTGGCAAATAAGCCATACCACTTACCGTCGAGATACACGAGGAAAGAATGAAGAGCGGCAGGCTTCAGGATATCCAAGCCAAACTGCTCGATTGCTTCATCAATGGCAATCTTCTCATAGCATGGGATACCCTCCTCATCGCCTGATACATTCACATTAATCGCATCAATCTCAATAACTTCGAAGTTCTTGGTAAGAGCATCGAGGAACTGTTCTGATGTCAGACCATTCAGATCCTTTACAACACGGTTGTAATCAAGAATGGTAAGCTGGCTAGCCTGGAAGCAGACAGCCATAAAATAGTTGTATTCCTCCTTACCTGTATGGTTAGGATTCTGCTTCGCCTTCTCTGCGCCTACCAATGCTGCAGCAGCAGAACGGTGATGACCATCGGCGATATAGAGGCTAGGCATCTTGGCAAATTCAGCGGTGATGGTTTCGATATCCATATCATCGCTGACTATCCAGAACTGATGACGGAAGCCATCGATCGGAGCGATGAAATCATACTCCGGTGCTGTAGCAGCATAACGCATCAGAATCTCATTGAGCACAGAATTATCAGGATAAGCAAAGAAGACAGGTTCGATGTTTGCATTGCAGACACGAACATGCTTCATACGATCCTCTTCCTTATCACGGCGGGTAAGCTCATGCTTCTTGATGACCCCCGTCATATAATCATTCACGTATGCACCCACAACAAGACCATACTGTGTCTTGCATTCATAGTCTGTGCGTAGATATAATACTGTTCTTTATCATCCTGCTTCAACCAGCCGTTCTCCTGGAACTTCCTGAAGTTCTCTGCAGCGCTTTCATAGACACGAGGGTCGTACTCTGAGGTACCCGGCTCGAAATTGATTTCAGGTTTAATGATATGATAAAGGCTTTTCTCGTTATCGCCAGCCTCGGCACGAGCTTCCTCTGAATCGAGGACATCGTATGGACGAGACTCAACTTGCTCTACTAAATCTTTTGGAGGCGAATGCCCTTGAAAGGTTTTACTATTGCCATAATGTTGTAATTTACTTTGAACTTTGAATTTTGAACTTTGAACTTTATGATTAGCTTTATTGATGCTTGGTAGATTTTACAATTTTAATCAAAACAGCTTGTAGATGTTCACAATCATCAGATATAGAATCATAAGCTTCTTTATTAATGTATTCTGCATCATATAATAAATCCAACCAATAACTACTTTCAGATGCTTCTTTTAATGAAATATTCATTTTAGAAGAGAAATCCGGACGAGATTGCGCATTCTTAGCTTCATGTACATTGGCTCCAATGCTAGTACCACTTCGTAACAGCTGCTTAGAATAATAAATTCATGTTTTTGTTCAGTAAGAAACTTATATAACTTAACTATTCGTAAAGCGAAAGCCTTAGATAAAACATAAATATCATTCTCTACGATTTTTCTTTCTAACATAACCAAAAACCACAAAACTTTGAGACTCGAACAAAAACTATACGATTATCAGTAATCATAAAGTTCAAAGTTCAAATCTCAAAGTTCAATGTTATTATTACTTATTTACCTGGAACTTGGTGCAGCCATCTGCAAAGAATGCATTGATCTGCTTGGCAGCTGCGATACCAGCATTGATGTTAGCCTCGGCTGTCTGCGCACCCATCTTCTTAGGGGTTGAGAAGTAGCGGCCCTCGAACTTGGCGAAGTCTGCATCAGCATCTGGCTTGATGTCGGTGATGAACTTCAAATCCTCACGCTCAGCAAGAAGCTTCAGGAGCTCAGGCTCATTGATGACCTCCTTACGGGCTGTATTGATAAGAATACCACCCTTAGGCAACTGGTTCACTGTCTTGTAATCGATGCTCTTGATAGTCTCTGGAGTAGCAGGGATATGAAGAGATACGATATCGCAAGTCTGGAACAACTCATCCTGAGACTTCACGGCATGAACACCTGCAGCTCGATGACATCTGCAGGGCAGAAGGCATCATAAGCAGACACATTCATGCCGAAGCCCTTGGCGATGCGAGCTACATTGCGACCCACGTTACCAAATGCCAGGATACCCAACTTCTTACCCTTCAGCTCACAGCCAGCCTTGCCATTGTAGAAATTACGGACGGCAAATACCAGCAAGCCGAATACCAACTCGGCTACAGCGTTAGAATTCTGACCAGGAGTATTCTCAGCTACTACGTTGTGAGCAGTAGCAGCAGCCAGGTCGATATTATCATAACCAGCACCGGCGCGAACGATGATCTTGAGGTTCTTGGCAGTGTCGAGCACCTCGGCATCAGCTTGTCAGAACGGATAATCATCGCATCCACATCCTTCACGGCATCGAGAAGCTGAGCCTTCTCTGTATATTTTTCGAGCAGTACCAACTCGTTGCCTGCTCCCTCTATTTCTTTCTTAATGCCCTCGACAGCAGCTGCTGCGAATGGCTTTTCTGTTGCAACTAATACTTCATATTGCGATTTTACTTGGAACTTTGAGCTTTTGAACTTGAATTATGATTTGCTTTTTTCAATATTTCCAGATTACACATAGATATATAATCTTTGGAGTAATCATAAAGTTCAAAGTTCAATGTTCAAAGTTCAATGTTAATACTTAGCTTCAAAATCCTGCATAGCCTTGACGAGTGCCTGAACACCCTCCATGGTCTGTGCATTGTAGCAGCTGGCACGGAAACCACCTACAGAACGGTGACCCTTGACACCAACCATGCCACGCTCTGTAGCGAAATCAAGGAATGGCTTCTCCAGCTCCTTGTACTCATCGTTCATCACGAAGCAGATGTTCATCAATGAGCGGGATGCCTCTTCCACGGTACCCTTGAAGAGCTTGTTGCGGTCAATCTCTGCATAGAGGACCTCTGCACGCTCGTGAGCTCGCTTGTCAGCAGCCTCTACACCACCATTTGCCTTCAACCAGCGGAGGTTCTCCATCAAAGTATAGATAGGAACTACAGGAGGAGTATTGAACATACTACCCTTCTCTACGTGAGTACGATAGTCGAGCATGGTAGGAATCTCGCGAGGAGCCTTGCCGAGCATATCATCCTTGACGATGATAACGGTAACACCAGCCATAGAGAGGTTCTTCTGGGCACCAGCATAGATGGCGGTGTACTTGGAAACATCCACAGGACGGCTCATGATATCTGATGACATATCAGAAACCAAAGGCACGTTCACGTCAGGATCTACACGGAGTTCGGTACCATATATTGTATTGTTGCTTGTGAGATGCAAATAATCACAATCGGCTGGCACAACGTTAGGAACCTGAGGATAGAAAGTGTAATTGGCGTCGGACGATGATGCGATCTCCACGACCTCACCAAAATGCTTTGCCTCTTTCATTGCCTTCTTAGCCCAAGTACCAGAATTAATGTAGGCAGCCTTCTTGATGAGGAAGTTGGCAGGAATCTGCATGAACTGCAACGACGCACCGCCACCAAGGAAGATTACGGAGTAACCCTCAGGAATGTCAAGAAGCTCCTTGAAAAGGGAGACAGCCTCATCAACAACTGGCTGGAAATCCTTAGCACGGTGGCTGATTTCCATCAATGAAAGACCTGAACCATTAAAATCCAAAATCTGCTTTGCTGTGTTCTCAATCACTTCACGTGGAAGCATTGATGGACCTGCGTTAAAATTGTACTTCTTCATCTTGTTTAATTATTTTAGTTTTCTGACTATGCTATTCCTGTTAGCAGGAACAGTATAAGCGCAATCCACCCATTTAGGCAACTGAGCAACCCTAATGTATGGATTTACGGATGCGAAATTACATATTTTATTTGAATCTACCAAATTTTCCTGCACATTTTTAGCGATTTGGGCAAAAATCTTTCATTTTGTCAGTGCTTTTAACATATTTATCGCATATTTATGCCATAAATATCAATTTATAACAAGAAAAGCCTCCTCTGGATATAATTTCCAAGAAGAGGCTTTTATCTACATTAGAATCATCGCACTTCTTCTACGATGGTCTTTACGCCCTTAATTTTCTCACCCTTTACATTGTTGAGCACACTTCTCAACTTTGGTCGGGCTATCGCTGCATAGGCATAGCGGTCGTTGACATCAATCTTTCCGATTTCAGACGAATTCAATCCGCCCTTCTTGCAAAGGAAGCCCAGGATATCGCCCTTGCTGATCTTATCCTTCTTTCCCTTACCTATATATATGGTAGCCATTTTTGGCTTTGCAGGCATCGGCAACTCCTCTACGGCAGGAATCTCGTAATCCTCTACCTCTGCATCAACATATTCCGGAATGTGCTCCTCAGGCCCCAACAGGAAGAAAGCTCTGCCCTGCGCCTCCCATCTTGCAGTACGACCCACACGATGGATATAGCCATCTTCGCTTTCCGGCATGTGGTAATGGATGATGTTATCTATGTCTGGGATATCGAGACCACGTGATGCGAGATCGGTGCTCACCAGGATATTGGCACTACCGTTGCTGAAACGATAGAGGGAAGCCTCGCGCTCCTTCTGCTCCAGACCGCCATGGAAGAAAGAGGTAGAGAAGCCCTGCTCCACCAGATACTTATTGGTACGCTCTACGCTATCACGATAGTTCAGGAAGACGATGGTGCTCTGGTCGCCCAAACTGCGGAGCAACATACCCAGACTCTCCAGCTTATCCTTCACCGGACTTTCCACCTTATATATATGTACACGTTCAGGCACCTGCTCCTCGTCCATTCGATAATCTATCTTCTCTACTCTGCATGTGTACGAAACGAGGAATCTCCTCAGCCTCGGTAGCAGAAAGCAGGAAGTGACGGCGCAAGCCTGGAAGCGATTTCACCAGACGGCTCATCTCATCCTGGAAACCCATTTCCAGACATTTATCAAATTCGTCGATTACCAGATAGCTGATACGGTAACGGTTCAGATTACCCTTATCGAGATGATCGTTCAGACGGCCTGGAGTTCCGAAGACTATCTGTGGACGCACCTGCTTCATCACACGATGCTCATCCATTGTCGCACGACCTCCATAACAAGCATGGCACGAAGTCCGCTACCCATATTCTTGAGCACGGTGGCAGACTGCAGCGCCAGCTCTCTACCCGGAGTCACCACGATAGCCTGCGGCTCGTCGTCGCCGGCATCAATGAGTTGCGAGAGCGGCAGGAGATAAGCCAGCGTCTTACCACTACCCGTAGGCGAAAGCACTACCACATCGCTATCGGTGTGCAGCACGGCCTGCATCGCATCCTGCTGCATATCGTTGAGTTCGATACCCAACTTATCTAAAATTCTATCTATCATTGTCTTTTTTTATTGAAAGAAATCTTTTATATATCGAGAAAAATCTCTTATTTCAGTAAGAAGATTACCTTTTCTTCATGATTTTATCTATTTCATCAAACTCCTTACCCATATTCAGGTTCAGATAGATGGTATAGAGCGGAAAAGCCCACTTGGATTGCTCATCAGGCTGGAGCTTTCTGTATTTTACCAGATAAGGGAGTGCCTTCCTGTAATTGGCATCCACCTGTTCACGCACCTTTCTCGAAGTCTGCGAACTCTTATCCTGCTCCACTGCCATATTGAAGTAACAGATGCCTGCATTATAATATGGATCGGCAAGTTCCTCATTCACGGAGATAGCCTTATCGCTTACCTTGATACACTCCTGGAGCTTGCTCTGTTCGAAGAGGATGTTGCTCTTGGCAACAAGATACGTATCACTGTCTGGCACAATGGTGAGCGCCTTATCTACTACTGCCATCGCAGAATCCAGCTGATTGATATCTACATAAAACTCCACGAGTCGTGGGAAGAAATATGGGAAGGTAGGCACCCGTTCGAATCCTTCCTTGAGCGATGCCAGATAGCGCGCTGTATCCTTCTCCAGATAATAGGTTTCAGCAAGATACTGCAACATATAGTTGTAATGCACGGTATCTTTCAGCGCTACATAAGAATGATGCAGCGTTGCCTTGGGATCCTTCATCTTATAGCCGGAATATACGGCATAATAGGCAGCCAGAGGCAGATGCTTATCCTTCAGACTGTAATCGTACGACTGGAACAGCGGCTGGTTGGCACAATCTATATAACGGTCGAAGACTTATAGGAATCGGCATACTTCTTCTTGCCGAGGAACCACAGTCCACCGTTTAAGAGATTGGTGCGGATATGAGAAAGATAATCAGCATGCTGCTTACGGAATTCAATTTCCACCTTTCCCTTTTTATTAGGAACCATCTCTACAGAATCAAACTGCTGCGCAATCTCAAAGAGCTGTCGGGTGAAATTGAAGAGCTGGGCAGTATCATACTTCTGCTTGAGATAGAGTTTTTCGTTACCCTGCTCGTATTGCTTACGTACGGCATCGAAGTAGAGGTTCCAGATTTTCTTGTTGTTCTGATTGGCAGAATCAGCCAGAAGTTTCTGCATGCTTGCCTGCGCCTGAGGCAGGTTCTTGCCCGACTTCACCTGATCCTTCGCCAATTGTATTTCCTTCTTCTGGGCAAAGCCGCTGATGGTACAAGAAGGAGCATCCACAATAGGACACTCGCCAAGTTGCGGAAAAAGGGATATCCCCATTTACTTCTATATCCCGATATTTTATGTCTCAATCTATTATTTATTTCCATAATCATAATAGTACCAATATGTGTTGCTGTATGTATCGCGGAGAACAGACTGGCGTTCTACCGGATTGCTATATTTACGCTCCATCGACTGATAATCGGAAAAATCGGCATCCATCACGTTGTCGTGAAACTCTACGATAGGATGCGTCCGAAGATGACAATAGAGCAAAATTGCCTCTTTGTAATGAGTTGGCAGCTTGGTCAATTCGTGATACTTAACCAGCTTGCGGACAAATTCATCGAGCTTCTTGTCCAGCAGGAGCGCACAAAGCTCGTACTCCTTCGAGAGGCGATACTTCAGACGATGTTTCTTCATCCAGGGCGATGTTCCATACATCCACACCGGAGCCTGCCACATCAATGCCTTGACGGACGTGCCATTGATATACATCGATTGGCTGCCGCCTACCAATGGATAGGTGAAAAGACGACTGCCCAGCTCGCCCGTTCTGTAAAGACAGGCTATACGGAGCATCGTAAGCGACGAATCGGTCTGCAGGGATTTCTCTCCAACCTCTAAAGCTTTTTCATACTGTTTTTCTTTCATCAGATGTTCCATCTTCATTCTTTCGTGAAAGAGGCGATCATTGTTGGTGATGAAGATAACTGCCAGCATCATCACGACAAGCTGGGAGATGTTCACCCATGAGTAACGCGAGAACCAACCGAAGCTATGTGGCTCCTGCTCAAGAGGTTCCAACTGTCTGACCACCCACATCACGCCAGCCCAGCCCAGCAGACTGAAAGGCAGGACAAGCCACCACCAGCCCAGCGACACACTGGTATCTACATGGTAGGCACATCGGCAATCAGGGCCAGCAAAAGAAATGAAGGGAAATAAGTAAGTCCGTGGAAGCGGCGCTTCACCCGGGTCACCGCGTATGCTCCCAACTGCAGCAGAAAGCATACAAAGGTAACAAGCAGCGGTGCAAGCGTATAGAAATAATCTGTCTTACCTTCTGATAAGACATGCTGCGCCACGGCTAGAATATCTGCCTGGTAACAAGCCAGGAATGTATAAGCAAAAACTAAAAAATGATAGCACAGGCGAAGCGCATCTTCGCCGTGCTATTCCTTTTATGATCCATATATCTATGTTTAATTTTTCTTGAGCACCAGTGCCGAACGGGCTGGCAAATAGAGCTTCAACCACTCCTTGCGATCGTTCACATACACAGGGTCATAGTTGGTGAGGTGGGTCATCTCGTCATCGTTCAAACCGTTGCCCCCAAACGCCTTGTTGTCGGTATCGAGTACCACATTATAGGCACCGGTAGGTACCAGGAAGCCATAGTCGGTAAACGAGCGGGTTGGCGAGAAGTTGAAGACGAAGAGCAGGTCGCCTCTCATATAAGCGAGTACCTGATCGCCATCATTGTGCCAGATTTCGACAACTGGTGTCTTGTTAAAGTTCTTTTCACTCTTAATTGTCTTGAGCATCTCCTTGTCGAAGTCGCCGAGATAGTGATAGCAGAGATCCTTGTTATCTACCAGATTCCACTGTCTGCGAGCATACTTGTAGCTCCATCCGTTACCTCGCGAGGGAAATCAATCCACTCTGGATGGCCGAACTCATTACCCATGAAGTTCAGGTAGCCGCCATTGATGGTAGAAGCAGTAGCCAGACGGATCATCTTGTGCAAGGCAATGCCTCGGTGAACCATACCGTTCTCATCACCCTTCTTGAAGTGCCAGTACATATCAGCATCTATCAGGCGGAAGATGATGGTCTTGTCGCCTACCAGTGCCTGGTCGTGGCTCTCGCAGTAAGAGATGGTCTTCTCGTCTGCACGACGGTTCTTGATTTCCCAGAAGATGCTGGATGGCTTCCCAGTCTTCATCCTTCAGCTCCTTGATGGTCTTGATCCAGTAGTCTGGAATATTCATCGCCATACGATAGTCGAAGCCATAGCCTCCATCGGCAAACTTGGCTGCCAATCCAGGCATACCGCTCACCTCTTCGGCGATGGTGATGGCATTCTTGTTCACCTCGTGAATCAGACAGTTGGCAAGGGTGAGATAGCAGATAGCGTTATCATCCTCATGACCATTGAAGTAGTCACCGTAATTGCAGAACGCCTCTCCCAGACCGTGGCTATAGTAGAGCATGGAGGTTACACCATCAAAGCGGAAACCATCGAAGTGGTATTCGCTGAGCCAGTACTTGCAGTTGCTCAGGAGGAAGTGCATCACCTCATCCTTACCATAGTCGAAGCAGAGACTGTCCCAAGCTGGATGCTCATGTCTGTCGCCAGGATAGAAGTACTGGTTACGATCACCGGCAAGATTGCCGAGACCTTCCATCTCGTTCTTCACTGCATGAGAGTGAACGATATCCATAATGACAGCTATGCCATTCTGATGGGCTGTATCGATGAGATCCTTAAGCTCCTCAGGGGTTCCGAAACGGCTGCTGGCTGCAAAGAAGCTGCTTACGTGATAGCCGAAGGATCCATAATAAGGATGCTCCTGGATTGCCATGATCTGGATGCAGTTGTAACCATCCTCAATGATACGTGGCAGCACCTTCTCCTTAAACTCAGTGTAGGTACCAACTTCTCTGCATCCTGTCCCATTCCGATATGGCACTCATAGATGAGCAGCGGAGTGGTGTTAGGTCTGAAGGTCTTCTTCTTCCACTTGTAAGGCTCAGGGCACCATACCTGCGCAGAGAAAATCTTGGTCTGCTCATCCTGAACCACACGGTTAGCCCATGCAGGGATACGCTCGCCTTCTCCACCTTCCCAGTGCACCTTCATCTTGAAGAGATCACCGTGCTTCATTGCCTTTTCCGAGAGTTTCAACTCCCAGTTGCCGGTGCCTTGATACGCTTAGCACGATACTTAGGCTTTCCTGCCAGCCGTTGAAATCGCCGATGAGATAGATATCTGTAGCATTTGGCGCCCACTCGCGGAACACCCATCCCTTCTCCGTCTTATGCAATCCGAAGTAGTCGTATCCGTTGGCGAAATCGCTGAGCGAAATCTTGCCGTTACGGGTAAGCTGGTTGAGCTTCCAGAGCGCATGCTCATGTCTTCCTACGATAGCAGGCTCAAAGTCTGCCAGATATGGATCGTTCTTCACGAGTCCGATATGTTTTGGGGCAGCAGCCTTCACGGTTTTCTTGGTAGCGCACTTGGCGGTTGCCTTGCAGGTAGCCTTCTTGGCTGTTGTCTTCTTTGCTGTAGTATTTTTAGCTGAAGTTTTCTTTTCTGTTGCCATATATCATGATTTTAGATGGTTCTACTATTTGATTAAGGTTTTTAAGCCTTTACCTTGAAGATAGCCTTATGGATATCACCTTGCCGATGCATGGCTGATGACCGTCCTGCGGGAAGAAGATAGCAACTGGCCTGGCTTGCAGGTTACCAGTGTCTGAGCCTTCACACCAGGATATAAGGTGCAATCCTTAGCCTCGTTGTATTCCACTTCCGGGAGATCCTTCACTGGAGAATATCCATAGGTTTCCTCTGTATTCATAGGAATCTGAATATCAATCATCTGACGATGTGCTTCGATGGTAGCTTCTTCCTCGGTCTTGCCGTGAGCTACAGCGATATTCACAAAGAGTTCATCACCCTGGATAGGATGCTTACCGGTCTCCAACTTAGTGAGATCATTCTCGTTGATAAACTTCACTACTTCTGCGAAGAGTGAATTAAGAGAAACATATTTCTCCAAATTGTCTAATGTATCAATTACCATAGTATATTAAATTTTGTGATTGATTTCTACTTTTTAAGTTTATATTTCAGAGAGGAACAGATGCTGATGCATATTAAAATCCTAAAGATTCAATCTTGCCGGAGTTTAATCCTCAAATCGCTTTCCGTTCTCATATACACCCTTGGCAGTAACCTGACCATTGCAGTCTTTCTCTACGAATCTGCCATCGCGTGCATCCTTCTTATAGTTGCCCTCGAAGCGCTTGCCGTCCTTGTTTTCCTCGATACAGAAGCCCTCACGCTTACCATTGTGATAGACACCCTTGAAGCGGTTGCCGTTGGCGTAATGTATCACCACGTTGCCGTCCACATATCCCTTCTTGAACTCGCCTTCAAAGATGTCGCCGTTCTTCTTGGTCAACTTTCCCCTACCGTTCTGCAGGTCGTCTTTCCAGCTGCCAACATAGATGTCGCCATTCTTCCATACGAAAGTACCCTGTCCGGAACGCTGGCCATCCACAAACTGTCCGGTGTATTTCGAACCGCTGGCTGAGCGGAAAATTCCTTCACCGGTACGTTCACCCTGCGAATAATCACCTTCATAGATATCACCGTTATGGAATTTGTAGATACCCTTACCGTCCTGGATATCATCCTTCCAGTCACCAATATAGGTATCACCGTCAGCATATTTAAAGGTACCCTTGCCTGAGCGCTGGTTATCTACCCACTGTCCATCATAGGTGGTTCCATCTCCCCAGTCAAAGAATCCATTTCCATTCTTCATGTCGTTCATCCACTGGCCTTTGTATTTGGCACCGTTGGAATAGGTGTAGGTACCTTTTCCCTGTCGCTTATCCTTATACCAGTCGCCGTCATACTTATCACCATTGTAATAGTACATCACGCCATGTCCGTGCTGGAAATCGCGGAACCAGAGTCCTACATACTTATTATTGTTCTGGAAGTAATAGGTACCCTTGCCGTGCTGCTGGTCCTGCAGCCACTGTCCTTCGTATCTCTCGCCATCCGAGAAAGTATATACGCCATATCCGCTGCGCTTTCCCTTGACGTAGGCACCCTCGTAAGTATCACCATTCTTATATATGGTAGATCCCTTGCCCTGTGGTTTGCCGCTTACCATCTCTCCCTTATACTGACCGCCATCACGGGTGATGCAGCTACCGAGCGAGATTTTCTGCGCCGACATGGCAAGAGGCGAACATGCCAGCATCATCGCCAGCATCATCTGCTTACCTGTAAGCAAAAACGTGCTTACAGAAAAATATCTTATAGAATTGTTTTTCTTATCATTCATGTCGTTTATCATCATTTGATTTCAATAAGAACCGGTATTACAACCGTTTCCGAGCCACATGATTGCGAGTCCAGAGCGGAGTTTGACCGATTCCGAACCGATATATTCGATTCACTCCCAAAAGTAACGCTTTTCGGCAAACAGCCAAATAGATTAAGCAAATTTAAGGGAAAAAGAATAAAAATAAGAATTTCTAGAAAAAAGTTCTTTCGGAAACAATAAAACGGGAA
>ENA-OQCS01001386-OQCS01001386.1-human-gut-metagenome-genome-assembly--contig:-NODE-1386-length-12563-cov-4.127855_pt1 | contig 12563 bp, 16 predicted proteins | sample MGYA00242757_ERZ504575 | MGnify/ENA primary metagenome ERZ504575 (study PRJEB26092, sample SAMD00036297) | human gut metagenome | host: Homo sapiens | study: EMG produced TPA metagenomics assembly of...
CCACCGGGACTTCACATCTGCAACTCTTGCGAGTTTGATGTGATCTTGTTGGGGCGTGCCTGCCCCAAACCCTGCTCATATTCGCACCTTGCGGTGCGAAAGAACGGCGTGTCGTGCTTACATAGCTCCACCGAGGAGCCAGCAAGAGACAGGAGGTTCAATGAACAAAACGAATGTCAAAGCGAATCCCAGCACGACCCACCGCCACGACACGCCGAACAACAAAACGCACATCATCAAGTTCCGTGTGACGGAAACTGAAAAGATGGAACTCCAATGCACAGCAAAACTCCTTCATCTCTCCCTGTCCACCCTCATCCGCCGTGCGCTGCACAATGCGAAGATCGAGCGCACCGTTGTCGTTGCCGGCGGCGGAGAAGAAACCCTGACTGCCGTTTCCACTCTGCTTGCCCAGTGCAGCAGGGTGGGCGGCAACCTGAACCAACTCGCACGACACTTCAACTCCGGCGGAGCAGACACCGAACAGCTCCGGGCGAAACTTCTGGACGAACTTGCAGACCTGACTGCCTTCCGGCTCAACGCCGAGAAGTTCTGGGTAAACTGTATGGCAACGCTGAAGCATATCGCCTCTAAAAATTCGGACTACTCTGCCGCTGAGACCTATCTGGTTTACCAGCACGATGAATTTTCCGGCAAGAAAATTCTGGATGAACAGAGCAGACCCAAGCTGCGGGAATCGTACATTCTGGACACCCTTGAATGCGGCGAAGCCTCGTTTGCAATGGCCTGCCTGCTGGCAAACCGGAAGTACGACAAGAACAACCACCCGGATGACATCAAGAGTCACCAGTATATCATCAGCTTCGACCCGCGGGATGCAGCCGAAAATGGGCTGACGATGGAAAAGGCACAGGCCCTCGGCCTGAACTTCTGCAAAGAGAACTTTCCCGGTCATCCTGCTATCGTCTGCACCCACCCGGACGGACACAACCATTCGGGAAATATCCATGTCCACATCGTGATCGGCAGCGTCCGGACACGAGAAGTGGAGCGCAAGCCCTATATGCAAAAGCCCCGTGACTGGCGTGAGGGCATGAAGCATTCCAGCACAGCCCAGACCATGCGGCACCTGCGTGTCGCAGTCATGGAAATGTGTCAGGATGCCAAGCTGTACCAGATCGACCTGCTCAGCTCGAAAAAGCGTGTGAGCGAGCGTGAATACTGGATGAAACGGCGCAGTCAAATGAAACTCGACCGTGAAAACGCTGCCCTGCTTGCCGCCGGACAGCAGCCTACACAAACGGAGTTTGAAACCGCAAAGGAGACTTTGCGGAAACAGATCTCGGATGTGCTGGACAATGCAGCGAGCTTTGAAGATTTCTCGGACAGGCTCTTGCAGCAGTACGGCATCACGGTCAAGAAAAGCCGTGGGCGGCTCAGCTACCTGCCAGCCGGAAGAAAGAAGTTTATCCGGCGCACAGCCTCGGTGACAAGTTTGAGAAAGAACTCGTGCTTGCCACCTTGAAAGAAAATGCCAAGAGCCAGCCCATTATCCTCCACAGCAATCTTGAGGAAAAACCCGACCGAATCAAGAAGCTGGTGGACATTCAGGCAAAACTGAAGCAGGGCAAGGGCATCGGCTATGAGCGTTGGGCGAAGAAGCACAACCTCAAAGCCATGGCGCAGACCTTGATTCTTTTGCAGGAGAAAGGTCTGCTCAACGAGGACGCACTCGACCAGAGAATTGCAGAGCTTGACACCAAGTTCCATGAATCGCTGGCCGTAGTGAAAGACCTCGAAACCCGCATGGCAAACAACCAAACACTGCGCCGTTATGCTGCTTCCTACAAGCAGTACCGACCGCTCGCGCAGAAACGGAACGCTGCCAAATCCCCCGCAACCTTTGAAGAACAGCATCGTGCAGAGCTGACAGCATACCGGACAGCAGCAGCCTATCTCAAGGCAAACAACATCACTAAACTGCCAAGTCCGAACAAGCTGGAAGCGGAATACTGCGCTCTTGCTTCCGAAAAGGCCCAGTTCTATGAGCAGTACAAGGAAGCCAAGATCGAACTGCTCAAGCTGAAAGATGCAAAACAGAATGTTGCCCTGTTCTTCCGGGAGGACGAACGGACGCAACATCACGAGAGATAAGGAGTTGTGCGTATGATCAATCTGAAAATCGACCCGGAGTTCCAGAATCAGATCCCGCCGCTGACGGACGATGAGTACAAGCAGCTTGAAGAAAACATCCTCAAGGAAGGCAAGCTGCTCTCTCCTTTGATCGTCTGGAACAACACCCTCGTTGACGGCCACAATCGTTATGCAATTCTCCAGAAGCACCCGGAGATTTGCTTTTCCACCATGCCGCTCCGATTTGAAAGCAGAGAAGAAGTCCTCGCATGGATCTGCAAGAATCAGTTGGGGCGGCGCAACCTCACCCCGGAGCAGAAGCTGTTCCTCATCGGGAAGCAATATGAAGCGGAAAAATCCTCTCATGGCGAAGCCCGCAAAGAATCGCATGATGAAAATGGCCGATTTCACCGGAGTTCTCAAACTGATAACTCCGGTGAAGCCATGAAAACCTGCGAACGAATCGCAGAGGAAAATGGTGTAAGCAAGGCAACTGTACTTCGCGCATCGAAGTACATGAAAGGTGTTGAAATTGCTGAATCCCTGATTCCCGGTATGCGGGAGAAGATTCTGAACAAACAGGTAAAAGTCAGCAAGGCTGATATGCACCGCCTTGCACGAGCCAACTATGATGCCCGCGCACAGACCTTGCAGGAAATCCTGCACCCGGAACTGAAAGTTGAACCGAAACCGGATGCCGATGGCATCATCCGGGAACCGGGAAAGGCACCTGTATTGCCGTTTCAGAAAATCGAATCGGTTTACGACAGCGATGCTTACCCGGAAGAAGTGCGGCATGATTATGTCGCACTGGAACACGTTACAACACGTTTCCGCACAGAGTTTGACTATCTTCTGAGAACTATGCCAGACACAGCACAGCGAGAAGTCATTCTCGAAATCATCCACAAGCACAAGGAGTACCTTGCTTCGCTGGAATCTGCGCTCGCAGAGGATGAGCAGACAGCATAACAACAGGCACATTGTATGCTGTCAACAGAAATCCAAAGGAGTGTGCGTTTGAACAAAAAGAAAAAGTCCACAAATATTTCCCCTTACCCCGATGAAGCCATCGAACGACTGGCACGGGCATTCTATCCGGCGATCCTTGCCTGCTGGAACAGCGAGGAAGGTCAACGGGAATTTGCTGCATGGCAGGCGGAACAGGCTCATATCGCAACCAAAGAAAAACAGGAAGTTCCCGTCGGGGAACTCCCTGCCTTACTTATCGTGTGTGGATTTTTGCAGGGTGCGTCCGGCAGGGCGCACCCTGTTTTTGCGTTCAGTCCTCTAATCCGTGACTTCCAGCCGCATTTCTCAGATACTCCTCTGGCTCACCGTTCAAAATTAGCTCTGCATACGCCAGCGGGTCATTGTAGATGAGGTAGTCCAGTTCAGACCTCTGCGCCATGGTAACATCCAGTGCATCCTCGACACCGGTGCAGTTGATGGAAATTTTGCGCCATCCCGGAGCAGCAGCTCCACACAGCCGGTGCCCATGTTAAACTGACAGGCTCTTGCATCGTACTTCATAATCTTGCGTCCCTTCTGCTTACGGCACTCTTACTGTTGTGACCTTCGTGATACGGTCTTTCTTCTGATAAGGTTTTGGACACACAGCCGTAAGGGAAGAGCCATTGTTCTCGTTTCCGAAGAAAACAAAAATCCGAGCCCTTCTCCTATCGAGAAAAGGTTCGGATTTTCATGGTTTGGTGCGGATAAGAGGACTTGAACCTCCACCGAGTTGCCCCGATTAGAACCTGAATCTAACGCGTCTGCCAATTCCGCCATATCCGCATATTCTGTTGTATTCGTGAGCTGTGTCGCTCGGAACGATAATTATTATACCAGATATGGCAGAATTGTCAAGCATTATTTTTAATTTTTCTCGACAAAATTTTGCTTGAAAATTGATGCATTCTGAATGGCAGCTGCAGGGCGAAATTTTTGCCAAAGTGTGATACAATAAACAGGACGCGCTGGGAGGGTGTCCTGCGCGCAGACTGAGAAAACGAGGGAAATGCAGAATGTTCAATATCATTATTTTCCTGCTGGGAGCAGGCATCATGTTCTTTATGGCTCTGCGCAGTGTGCTGGCACGGCGCAGGCTGTGCACGCAGGGGCAGAAGGTCACGGCCACGGTGGAGGGCACCGTGCAGAGCCGGGATGGCGGTGCCTATGTGCTGGCCTTTACCACCGCAGGCGCAGCCATCGGCTGCACTACCCGAAGCCTGCGCGGGGCAAGAGCTTTGCGGTGGGGGATACCGTCACCTTATACTATGACCCCGACGACCCGGAGAAGATGTACGTGGAAGCGACCGGGCTACGCTGGGAGCCGAGGTGCTGTATGCCGTGATAGGTGTGGCCCTGCTGGTGCTGACCGTGGGCATTGCCCGCTGAAAGGGGAAAAGAGAATGAAACTGGAACATTTTGGCATGGCTGAGCCGGGCGACTGCCGTCTGGTATTCACAGCCGGTGCCGAGGAGCTGGCGGCAGCCGTTGCACAGGTGCAGGCGGAGCCGGACGCGCCGCAGGAAGAGGACGGTCTGCTGACTGAGGCGGTGAATCGCACCATTCTTGGCGGCTTTTCGGCGCTGTATGAGCAGCTGGTGCGGGAGTACCATGTGGTGCCGGTGACCGACCCGGATTTGAATTGCTGGCGGTGAACCGGGCCGAGGGCTTCCGGGCGGGTGCGCAGTTCTACGCGCTGCCGCCGCTGGAAGTGGGAGCATACACCGGTTTCGTGCAGCCCATTGAGCCGCACCCCATCCGGCAGCTGACCATTGAACTGGAGATCAACCGTCACCACGGCGACGAAGAACGTGCAGCCGATGCAGCGGGCAAGGCGGCGCTGCGGCAGCAGGTGGCCCGCGAGATCTGGGCACAGCGCTGTGCCCAGGCTGAGCAGCGGCACGCAAGGAGCTGGTATGGCAGCTGGGCGATGCAGTGAAAGGCCCGCTGCCAAAGCAGCTGGTGGGCGGTAACTATTTTGCCGAGCAGCGCCAGTTCAACCTGAGCCTGCAGGCCAATGGCATCAACTTTGACCAGTTCCTTAAAGTGCGCGGCCAGACGGTGGAAGAGTTCCGTGCATGGCTCCACGCGCAGGCAGAGCGCAAGCTGCGCAGCTGGCTGGGGCTTCTGCTGGTGGCAGAAAAGGAGGGCCTTGCACCCACGGACGCGAGGTGGAAGCAGCCGCTGCCCACTGGGATGCCAAGCTGGACGGCGAGCGCACCTTCCCCACCAACGATGCACGCAAGGTGCGCCAGCGTCTGGCCCGGGAGAGGGCGGAGCAGTTCATTGTGGAGCACTCTACCCTCACGCCGCCGCCCGATGAACCCATCGTGCAGAAAGTTGAAAGCAAATAATAACAAAAAGGAGCGATGCAGCGCATCGCTCCTTTTTGCTATTATTATCAGGAACTCTCAGGTCTCCACGCCCTCGAACTGGCTGTTGTAGAGCTTGGCGTAGAAGCCGTTTGCAGCAAGCAGCTCGTCGTGGCTGCCTGCTCCACAATGTGGCCGTCCTTCATCACAAGGATCACGTCCGCCTCGCGGATGGTGGAAAGGCGGTGCGCCACAATAAAGCTGGTGCGGCCCTGCATCATGCGGGCAAAAGCTTTCTGGATACGCACCTCGGTGCGGGTATCAATGGAGGATGTTGCTTCGTCCAGGATCAGCATCGGCGGCAGGCAGAGCATCACGCGGGCAATGCACAGCAGCTGCTTCTGGCCCTGACTGATGTTGCCGCCGTCCTCGGCGATGACGGTATCGTAGCCTCCGGCAGGCGGCGGATGAAGCTGTCTGCATGGGCGGCTTTGGCTGCTGCCACGATCTCTTCAAGGCTTGCATCCGGCTTGCCGTAGGCAATGTTTTCCCGCACGGTACCGGCCCGCAGCCATGTATCCTGCAGCACCATGCCGTAGCTGCCGCGCAGGGAAGCGCGGGTCACATCCCGGATGTCGGTGCCGGACACCTTGATGGAACCGCCGTTCACATCATAGAAGCGCATGAGCAGGTTGATGAGGGTGGTCTTGCCGCAGCCGGTAGGGCCGACGATGGCAATGCGCTGGCCGGGCTTTACGTCGAGGGAAGGCCTCGATCAGCGGACGGTCGGGCAGGTAGCGGAAGGAAACATCCTCCAGCTGCACATGGCCGTCCGGCTGCAGCACGGGGCATTCTCGACTTCCGGTACCTGATCGTCGGCATCCAGCAGCTCAAACACGCGGGCGGCGCAGGCCAGAGCATTCTGCAGCTCGGTGACTACACCGGAAATTTCGTTGAAGGGCTTGGTGTACTGGTTGGCGTAGCTCAAAAACACGCTCAGCTGGCCGATGGTGATGCCGCCCCGCACCGCGTACACGGCACCCACAAGGCCCACGCCTGCGTACACGATGTTATTCACAAAGCGGGTGGCGGGGTTGGTCAGGCTGGAAAAGAAGATGGCCTTCAGGCTCACGTCCTGCAGACGGCCATTCACCTCGTCAAAGGCGGTAAGGCTCTCGGCCTCGTGGCCGAAGGCCTGCACCACCTTCTGGCCCTCGATCATCTCGTTGACCAGCGCGGTCTGCTCGCCGCGCACGGCGCTCTGGCTCTGGAAGTAACCATAGCTGCGCTTGGCAAGGAAGCTTGCCACCACGAGGCTCAGCGGGTGATGCACACCACCACCAGCGTGATGGCACATTCTCGCTGAGCATGAACAGCAGGGTGCCGAGGATGGTCAGAACGCCGCTGAACAGCTGTGTAAAGCCCATCAGCAGGCCGTCCGCAAAGGTATCCACATCGGCCACCATGCGGCTGACGATATCGCCGGAGGGGTGGCTGTCGAGGTAGGAAAGCGGCAGGGTCTGAATTTTGCGCAGGGCTTCGTTGCGCAGGTCGCGGCTGACAAGGAAGGTGATGCGGTTGTTGCACACGCTCAGCAACCACTGTGCAAGAGCGGCCACACCGGCAACCACCAGCACCTCGATGATAATGCGCATCACACCGCCAAAATCTACGGCACCCTTGCCCAGCATCATATCAATGGCGCTGCCGCAGAGGATGGGGATATACAGCTGTGCGCCCACGCTCACAGCGGCCACCACAAGGCTGCACACCACAAACAGGGAATAAGGTTTGATTTTGCCCAGAACACGGGTCAAGGTGGCCTTGCGCTGCTGCGGGGTCAGCTTTGTTTTTGCTTTTGCACTCATTTCTGCGCATCCCCTTTCTTGAACTGGCTCTCGTAGATCTCCTCGTAGACGGGGCAGGTCTGGCGCAGCTGGTCGTGGGTGCCGATGCCCACCAGATGGCCGTCATCCAGCACCAGAATTTGATCCGCGTGCTGCAGGCTGGCGGCGCGCTGGCTCACGATGAACACGGTCAGGCTGCCGGGCAGAGCAGCCAGTGCCTTGCGCAGGGCGCATCGGTGGCGTAGTCCAGTGCGCTGGCGCTGTCGTCAAGGATCAGAATTTCCGGCTTGCCCACAAGGGCGCGGGCGATGGTCAGGCGCTGCTTCTGTCCGCCGGACAGGTTGCGACCGCCCTGCTCCACAGGCTCGTCCAGCCCAAGGGGCTTGGCTTTGACGAACTCCGCAGCCTGTGCTGTTTCCAGTGCAGCCCACAGGTCCGCATCGGTGGCATTCTTGTTGCCCCACAGCAGGTTGGAGCGGATGGTGCCGCCAAAGAGCTGGGCCTTCTGCATGACCATGGCTGCCTTGCCGCGCAGTTCTTCACGGGGATAGTTCCGGGCATCGCGGCCCATGATCTCCACCGTGCCTTCGGTGGCATCGTAGAAGCGGGGAATCAGGTTGACAAGGCTGGATTTGCCGCTGCCGGTACCGCCGATGACACCAATGGTCTGGCCGCGCTTTGCAGTGAAGCTGATGTCGGAAAGGCTGGGTGCACCGGCACCCGCATAGGTCAGGCTTACATGCTCAAAGCGCACGGCATCGCCGGATTTTCGGCGGGCACCTCGCCCAGAAGCTTTTCCGGGAAGGCCATGCCGGGCGTGGTGTCCAGCACAGCCTGCACGCGGCCTGCGCAGGCCAGCGCCTTGCTCACCTGCACGATCAGGTTTGCCAGCTTGACCAGCTCCACAAGGATCTGGTTCATGTAGTTCACCAGCGCGATCACGTCGCCGGAAGCCATGCCACCCACATTGATCTCAATGCTGCCCACATATAGCAGTGCCACAATGGCAATGTTGATGAGCACATAGGTCAGCGGATTCATCAGGCAGAGATATGGCCTACATGGAGCTGTATCTTGGTCAGCAGGTCGTTGGCATTCTCAAAGCGCTCTACCTCGCTCTTTTCCTTATCAAAAGCGCGCACCACGCGCACGCCGGTCAGGTTTTCGCGGGTCAGGCCCAGCACCCGGTCAAGGCGATTCTGTACCGTCTTGTACAGGGGCCGGGTAGCAACCATGATGCCGAACACCACCACGCTCAGCAGCGGGATGGTCACTACAAAGATCAGCGCTGCACGGGAATTCACCGTAAAGGCCATGACCATGGCACCGATCACCACGAACGGGCTGCGCAGGAACAGGCGTAAAAACAGGTTCAGGCCGCTCTGCACCTGATTCACGTCGCTGGTCATACGGGTGATCAGGGTGCTGGTGCCGAGGGTGTCCATCTCGGTAAAGCTCAGGGTCTGGATGTGCTCAAACAGGGCGTGGCGCAGAGCTGTGGAATAGCCCACGGCCGCCTTTGCGGAAAAATACTGTGCCGTCAGGCTGCAGGCAAGGCCGATCATGGCCAGCAGCAGCAAAATGCCGCACCGCACAAGAATATAGTGGAAGTCGTGGGCGGCAATGCCGATGTTCACGATATCCGCCATGACCAGCGGCACGAACAGGTCGAACGTGGCTTCCAGCATCTTGAAAAGGGGCGCAAGCACGCTCTCGCGCTTGTAGTCCTTCAGATAGCCTAGCATCTTGTTCAAGGCGATACTCCTTCTTTCTTGCTTTCTTGCATTATAAGGTTTATGAAATCCTACTTATTATAGCGTACAAAAACTTAAAAAGCCATAGAAAAATGTTTTTATTGCAAAAGTGTGCTGAAAACCACCGGGCAAAATGCCGAAAACGGTTGAAACCAGGGTGGGGGTATGCTACAATGATTTTAAATATTGCACAAAAGGGGAAACAGGAATGCTGATAAGTTTGGTCGTTCCGTGCTACAATGAGGAAGAATCACTTCCTATTTTTTATAAAGAGGCCAGCAAGATCGCACAGCAGATGGGAATATCCCACGGAGCAGATTTGAGTTCATCTTTGTGGATGACGGCTCAAAAGACCGCACACTGCAGATCGCGCGGGAATTGCACCGGAAAGATGCCCGTGTGCGGTACATCTCCTTCAGCCGGAACTTGGCAAGGAAGCAGGCATTTATGCCGGATTAAAAGCGGCAAAGGGCGATTATGTAGCAACGATGGATGCGGATCTGCAGGACCCGCCCTCGCTGCTGCCGGAAATGCTGGAGCTGCTGCTCTCCGGCGAATATGACTGCGCGGCCACCCGCCGCACGACACGCGAGGGTGAACCGCCCGTTCGCAGCTGGTTTGCCAAAAAGTTTTATCAGATCATCAATAAGCTCTCGGATACAGAGATCGTGGATGGAGCAAGAGACTTCCGCCTGATGAGCCGCAAAATGACTGATGCTGTGCTGAGCATGGCGGAATATAACCGCTTCAGCAAGGGCATTTTCAGCTGGGTCGGCTTTAAAACAAAGTGGATCGACTACAAAAACGTAGAGCGTGTGGCGGGCACAACAAAGTGGAACTTCTGGGGTCTGCTCAAATATTCGATCGAAGGCATTGTGGGCTTTTCCACAGCTCCGCTGCTGATGGCGGCGGGCCTTGGCCTTGCCTTTTGCGTATTGGCGTTTGTAGGCATCATAATCGTGGTGGTGCGTGCACTGATGTTCGGCGACCTACTTCCGGCTGGCCGAGCCTTGTTTGCATTATCCTTTTGTGCAGTGGTGTGCAGCTGCTGTGTACGGGAATTGCGGGCGAGTACCTTGCCAAAACATATCTTGAAACAAAGCACAGACCAATCTATATTGCTGCTGAGACCGAAGAAGATCTGGACGCGGAATAAGGCGTTTCAGGAAAAATGTATTTTTCACGGGGTGCCAGAAGAGCTGATCTGGCACCCGCTTTTTTGAGCAGGGAAAAATGGATACATACAGATAGGCGTTGTACCCAAAGCCATTTCCTGCTATACTAAAAATTGACTAGAAATTGGAAGAATGGTGAGCAGATGGCAAAAAGACAAGACGGCGGCATCCGGCTCCGCCCGGTGGGCACCCGCAAGCATCGGCAGAACGCTCCGGCCTACAGCCCGGCGGGCACCGGGCTGCCCGGCCTTTGAGCAGGCAGTGGAAAATTTATATAAAGGCCAGAACGAAGAAAGCTTCTGGACGCTGATGGGCGCTTTGAACTATGCACTGGAAATGGAGACCCATGTTCTGGTGCCGCTGCGCACGGCACTGACGGTGCACAACACGCCTGCACCGTGGACGGAGCATCCGGTGCCCACGGCAAAGGCTAAGGACCTGCAGCTGTGGACCCTGCGCAACGAGAAGGGCCGCACATGGCTGCCTATGTTCACCTCTGCAGCTGCGGCCTGCGCTGACCGCAGCACTTCTGCCCGGCCAATGGCAGATTACACCCTGCAGGATGCCATGGAGCTGGCCCTTTCCACTGAGGGGATCGACGGCGTGGTGCTGGACCCGTGGAGCCACTCGGCTACGCTGGACGGCGCTCTGCTCAACGGTTTGCTGCACGCGGGCCATACGCCGGAAGACCCCGGTGATGAGAAAGCGGATGCCGGAAAGGAAGCCGCCCGCAAGGGCAACTGGGCGCAGGCTGTGGAATACTTTGAAAAAGCAGCCGAGCTTGGCAGCGCCATGGGACTTGCCCTGCTGGCAGACTGTATTTATAAGGGCCGCGGCACCCGCACGAACCGTGCCAAGGCCCGCCGCATGTGGAAGGAAGCAGCGGACAGCGGCGAGATCTTATCCAACATTGCACTGGGCGATGACTGCGCTGCCCGGGGCGACAATGGCCGGGCACTTTTGTATTACCGCCGTGCCCGCTCCAACGCAGCCCATATGCCGGATATCGAGTACACTCCGCAGGTGTGCCTGCGTGTGGCCCAGACCGAAACGCGCTACACCAGCCGCAAAAAGGCGCTGGCACTGGCCGCAGAAGCAAGGCAGGGCTTTGCCATCAAGCCCGTGAGCACGAGCCGGACGCAGAGCAGTGGCTGGCCGAAGCCGACCAGCTCATCCGGGAACTGACCAGTGAACTGCCTGCCCGAGCCACAGCTTACGACATGGAATCTTTACAATTGGACTAAAAAATCGTCATATCGGGACGGTAAGATATACTCGGAAATGATTTGAAGAGCTGCGCCCAAGATGCACAGCACCGGAGAGGAAACAGACAGTATGAGCAAAGTAATCGGCATCGATCTCGGCACGACCAATTCCTGCGTGGCAGTGGTGGAGGGCGGCAAGCCCGTGGTCATCACCAATGCGGAGGGTGAGCGCACCACCCCCAGCGTTGTAGCCTTCACGAAGGACGGTGAACGTCTGGTGGGCGGTGCGGCCAAGCGACAGATCGCCACAAATTCCGGGCGCACCATCTCCAGCATCAAGCGCCATATGGGCAGTGACTACCGGGTGCACATCGACGGCAAAGACCTGACCCCGCAGGAGATCAGCGCCATGATCTTGGCCAAGATCCGCCGCGATGCCGAGAGCTATCTGGCGAGCCGGTGACCGAAGCGGTCATCACGGTGCCCGCCTACTTCGACGACAGCCAGCGCAAGGCTACGCAGGATGCAGCCGCATTGCAGGCCTGAACGTGCTGCGCATCATCAACGAGCTACTGCTGCCGCTGTGGCCTATGGTTTGGATAACGAAGCATCGCAGAAGATCCTCGTCTACGACCTCGGCGGCGGCACCTTTGATGTGTCCATCATCGAGATCGAGGACGGGACCTTTACGGTGCTTGCCACCGGCGGCGACACCCATCTGGGCGGTGACGATTTCGATCAGCGCATCGTGGAATATGCCGTGGCCGAGTTCAAAAGTCGGATCGCATCGACTCTCCCGCGACCCGGCAGCTATGGGCCGGCTGAAAGAGGAAGCCGAAAAGGCAAAGAAGGAGCTTTCTGCCGCGCCGTCGGCACAGCTGAACCTGCCCTTTATCGCAGTGGGCAAGGACGGCCCTCACCACTTGGATATCTCGCTTTCCCGCCCGCAGTTCGAATGATGACCGCGACCTGCTGGCCCGCACAGTGCTCCCGTGCAGAATGCGCTGCGGGATGCAGGCATTTCCGCCAGCCAGCTGGGCAAGGTGCTGCTGGTGGGCGGCAGCACCCGGATGCCTGCGGTGGAGCGTCAGGTGAAGGAGCTGCTGGGCTGCGAACCCAGCCACAGCCTGAACCCGGACGAGTGTGTTGCCATGGGTGCGGCTGT
>ENA-OQCS01001387-OQCS01001387.1-human-gut-metagenome-genome-assembly--contig:-NODE-1387-length-12562-cov-3.623241_pt1 | contig 12562 bp, 22 predicted proteins | sample MGYA00242757_ERZ504575 | MGnify/ENA primary metagenome ERZ504575 (study PRJEB26092, sample SAMD00036297) | human gut metagenome | host: Homo sapiens | study: EMG produced TPA metagenomics assembly of...
CGCGCGTGCCGGTTTGGCGATTGCACGCATACCCATGAGCCGGGTTGTGCCGTTCGCGAGGCCGAGGACGCGGCAGATCGACAGCTGCGTTTGGAAACGTTCCAAACCTGGCGTCATCCATGCGCGTGAGTGCTCAAATGCTCGATCCCGATGTCCACCTGTAATTGATTTTTCCTATGACAGCCGTCTTCCAACTGTTCGGGAGACGCTTTTTGCTGCGAAAAAGCCTCGAAACATGCAGTTTGCTGACGTGCTGACCAAAACCTTGCCACGAGCTTGACGGGCTGGTTAGTTTTTGGTCAGCGATTGGTTTGACATCGAAAACCGAGATCGCGATTGCGCCGCTTTGCACTCTGACCACCCAGACAATGGTGGTACGGGCATTCGCCCGGCACTGCCATGAGAGGAGCGGCCGTGAACAAGAGCAAGCGCATCGCCATCAGTCTGGTCGCGGGCGTGCTCGCTGCGCTGCTCTGCATGGTTTACGGCTCGTCGATTCGCTCGCAAGCCGAACAGGTCCAGGCTGAGATCTTGGCCAAGTACGGTGGCGATCGCGCCGAGGTATGCGTCGCGGCGCGCGATATCGATGTGGGCGAGACCCTCGATGAGACCAATGTCATAACCCAGGAATGGCTGACGAGTCTGCTGCCGCGTGACGCGGCGACCGAGCTGCGCCAGGTGCGCGGCGACGTGACGACTTCGCGTATTCCCAAAAACGCCGTGATCTGCAATGTCTACACCAAGCCGAGAGCCACAAGCTCGAGGTGCCTAAGGGCAAGGTCGCCGTTTCGGTGGCGGTCGATGCCGAGCACTCGGTCGGCGGTGCTACGGGCGTGGGCAGCTACGTGGATGTGTATGTGCAAAAAGACGGCGTAACCGATCGACTGTGCGGCGCGTACGTGATCGATACCAGTGAGGATTCCGGTGCCACGCGCGAGGGCAAGATCGAATGGGTGACGCTGGCGGCTGACCCCGAAGACGTCAAGGAACTGCTGGGAGCCTCGGGCAAGGGAACGGTCAGCTTGACGATTCCCGCCACGGCGCGCGGCAAAAAGAGCGGAGGCGACGAGTGATGAAGGCGATCTGGCTTGCGTGCTGCGCGTGCGGCGATTACGGGCTGTTGCAGCGGGAAGTCGAGGGCCGTGATACGGGTGCACAGGTGCTTCGCGTGGGTGACCTGGACGGGCTGGTTTCCATGGCGCGGGCGTTCCGTCGCGCCGCGGAGCTGCCATCATCGCGGCGTCTCTGTTTGATACCGAAGATGTGCGCAAGACTGTTGCGCGCCTGACGGCCGAAGGCCGCGTGAGTCGCGTGGTCGTGTTGATAGAAGCACTCGATCCGTCGGATATCGAGGGGCTGTTTCGCGCAGGGGCGACCGAGGTCATCGCTGCGCACAGTATATGCGGCAACGGGCGAGCGGGCGAGGGAGCGGTTGATTCCGATCGGCGCATGACGATTGAGCCCGATGCTTTTGTTGATAGGGAACCCGGGGCGCCTCGCGCTACAAGAGGCCCGCGTGTTGATGATTATGGAAAAGCGGAAGCCGAGCATGGTCGCGCCCCGGAACCCCCTTGTATACGATGACGCTGGAGGACCGGCGCAGCATGCTGGCGACTCCCCGGCTGTAGATATGGGATACGTGCGCGGCGTGAATCTGGCGGATGAACTCGACGAAGTTGAGGCTTGCCGGGTGCGGCGAGTTGTCGCTGATGCAGCATGAGCAGATTGCGCAGAACGAGCCTGCCTCGCAGACCGAACAAGCCGCCATGCCGGCTTGGACGCAGCACGTGGTTGCGGCGGGGGAGACGGGACGCTGTCACCGACGCCGCCCGCGCCTCCGATGCCGCCGGCAGACGCTACCGCTCCGCCGCATCGAGCTCCAGTCATCTGCGCTATTTCGGGTTCGGGCGGTTGCGGCAAGTCGACGATCGTTCCGCCATGGCACACACATCGTCGCTGTTGGGCTTGCGTGCCGCCGTGCTCGACCTGGACCTGATGTTTGGAAACCTTTACGACTTGTTAGGCGTCGATGCTCCGCACGATATGGCGGCACTTATCGACCGTCGGCGGCGGGCACGCTCACCGAGCCGGATATCGTGGCCGCATCGATGCGCGTCGCCCCGGGCGTACGCTCTGGGGTCCCGTCGCGGCGCCCGAGCAAGCTGAGCTCATGGCACGTCCGGTGGAGCTGCTGCTCGATGTCCTGCGTCGCGAATCCGACGTGGTCTTTATCGATACCTCGGTCTTTTGGGGCGATGCGTGGCGGCTGCGGTGGCGGCGAGCGACCGTTGCCTGGTCGTTGGCGATGCGGCGGTGTCGTCCGCGACATCGGCGTCGCGCGTCATTGACTGGCAAGTCGAGTAGGTGTGCCGCGCACGCGCATGAGCGCCGTGTTCAACCGGTTCGGTGCGCGCGGGGCAGACGAGGACGTCGCCATGCGCTTTGAGATTGCCTGTGCGTTGAGCTCCAAGATTCATATCGCCGATGGCGGGCAGGATCTCGCCGCGCTCATGGCGTTTGGACGCGCTGACGAGGCAGTGGGGCAGACCAGCGCTTTTGCGACCAGCGTGCGCGAGGCTACGCGCGAGATGCTCGTGGAACTGGGGTGTGCCGTCGGCCCTTGGAGCGATATGGTCGCCGACCGTGCAACGCGTACCGAGCGCCCGCGTATCCGCCTTCCCTGGTCGCGCGAGGGTGATCAGCGATGAGTCTGCAAACGAGGATTAAGGCTGCCGGCGCTGTAGCGGCGGCAGCGCCTGTAGATGCGGGGCGTCGCCGCGCGGTGAAACGACGCACCAAGCGCGCCGTGATGGACCGCATGGGTTACGACGAAGTGGCGCGTATCAGCGCCTATATCGACCCGGCACTTGCCCGCTCGGAATTGCGTCCCGCGGTGGAGGCGGCGCTCAATGTTGAGGAACCGACCGATCTCGCGACGCCCGAGCGCGAGACCATCATCGACGAGATTTTGGATGACGTGGTGGGCTTGGGGCCGTTGCAGCCGCTCATCGAGGACGACACCGTTACCGAGATCATGATCAACGGCTGCGCTCGGCTTTCTTTGAACGTGGTGGCGTCTTGTACCCCATCGAGCATGCGTTTGAGGATGATGAGCAGATCCGTGTGCTTATCGACCGCATCATCTCGCCACTTGGCCGCCGTATCGACGAACGCAGCCCCATCGTCACGCCCGCCTCAAAACGGGCTATCGCGTCAACGCGTGATTCCGCCTGTGGCGATTGACGGACCGATTCTCACCATCCGAAGTTCTCGGACCGCATCTGCTCACTGGACGAGCTTGTGGGGCTGGGGTCGCTGCCGCTTTGGTATGCGCAGCTGCTGTCGTGCGCGGTGTCGCTGCGACAGGACCTGGCGGTTGCGGGAGGCACGGGATCTGGTAAGACCACCCTGCTCAACGCGTTGTCATGCGAGATTTCCACCGGCGAGCGCATCGTGACGATCGAGGACTCTGCCGAGCTCAAGTTTGCGCATCATCCGCACGTGGTGCGCCTAGAGGCGCGCGAGGCTTCAATTGAGGGTGAGGGTGCGGTGACGATTCGCGACCTAGTAACTAATGCCCTGCGCATGCGCCCCGACCGCATCGTGGTGGGCGAGGTGCGTGGTGCCGAGTGCTGCGACATGTTGCAGGCCATGAACACGGGCCACGACGGGTCGCTCACCACACTTCATGCGGGTTCAGAACAGGAGACCGTGGTGCGTCTGACATTGCTTGCACGTTATGGCATCGATCTGCCGAGCGAGCTCATCGAGGAGCAGATTGCATGCGCTCGACGGCATCGTGATGTCCGAGCGCCACGCCGATGGCAGGCGTTTCGTCTCCTCGTATTCGGGGGTGCGTCGCGCCGCGTCGGGCGGCGTAGAGCTCGAGCGCTATGTGACGTTCGATGCCGCCGAGCGCACCTGGACGCTTGACCGCGAGCCGCCGTTTATCGCAGAAGGCCTGCGGTCGGGGACGCTCACACAAGAGGAGGTGGACGAATGGAGGTCGCTGTGCCCCTCGTCGTAGGGGGTTTGGCAGGGTTTTCTGTTGCGACGGCGTGCGGGGCGGAACCTCGTGTGCCGCAGTGCCGCCGGCGGAGCTGGCGCGTCAGGCGCTCGAGACGGTGGCAGAGAGGCTGCCGCGTGAGCTGGTGGAAAACGATCTGCTGAAAAAGATCGCCCGTTCGTGGACATCGCTGGCTCCGGCGCATCGCCTTGGCCTCGTGATCGAAGATGCTTCGGGGCGTTTGGCGTTTCTACTGCTATCGAGCGGTGTCTGCTGCGTTTTACTAACGATGGTGTCGTTATCGCCCCTCGGGTTTGCCTTGGGACTTGTTGCTCCGATTGCCGCTGGCGCCGCTCGGGATGGCTTTGAGAGCCGGCGCGAGCAACACGATGCAGAAGAGGCAATGCCCGAGGCGTTTACCGCACTTTCCATGTCGCTTGCCTCGGGACATTCGCTGGCCCAGGGCATGCGCTTTGTGGGCGCTCATGCGCAAGAACCGGTGCATACCGAGTTTTTGCGGGTGGCGGCGGCGATCGATTGCGGTATCTCGGCGACCGACGCGCTCGATGACTTGCTCGTGCGCATCGACGCTCCCGGCCTTTCGCTTGTGACCTTGGCGCTTAAGGTGTCTCAGCGCACCGGTGCTCCGCTTGCCGACTTACTGTCCGAGCGTCGAGCATGGTGGGGGAGCGCATTGAGCTCAAGCGCCGCCTGGATGTCAAGACGTCGCAGGCTCGCATGTCTGCGCATATGGTCGCGGCGATGCCGGCGGGCATGTGCGCGGTGTTGGCGCTGCTTTCGGCAGATTTTCGTCGCGGTCTTGCGACGCCTGCGGCGTGGGCGCTGTGGTGCTGGGTCTTGCCTCAATGCCGTTGCCTGGTGGTTATCCGACGCATTATGCGGGTGGAGCTATGAGCGCCCCGGTTGCAGTTGCGGCTTGCCTGTGCGCCCTGAGTGTATTTGTCGCGACGGGTTTGGATCGGGCGGATGCACGCAAGATCGCAGGGGCCTGCAAGCGCGAGGCGGTGCTGGTCGCTGCCGCGGGTCGCTCAGTGGTCGATGCCCTGACCGCGCGAGTGAAGGGCGCGGTTGGAGTGGGCGGCCCGGCGCGAGTGTCGCTCGGCGAAGTGTCCGAGATGATCGATGTTGTGCGCTTGGGTCTTTCGGCCGGTCTTTCGTTTGATGCGGCGCTTGAGATTTTCTGCGCCAACCGCCGGTCAGTGCTGGCTCTTCGCCTTGAGCGCGCCTGCATGGCGTGGCAGGTGGGCGTGGGCACGCGTGAGGACGAGTTGTTGGCCGCCGCGCGCGACCTGGACGTGCGAGCGCTCGAGACCTTTGCCATCACGGTGGGCAGCGCTCGCCCTGGGTGCCCCACTTGCCGAGACGCTGGCCGCTCAAGTCGCGAGATCCGTGCGGCTCATCGCGCTGCGGTCGAGCGCGAGATCGAGCGTGCGCCCGTCAAGCTGCTGATTCCCACCGGCACGCTCATCTTGCCGGCGTTGCTTCTGTCCATATTGGGCCCGCTGCTGGGAGCAGGCGGGATGATGTAGGGAGGAATACATGAACACGATGACTGACGCTGCTGGCAAGGTCCAGGGCTGGGCGTTTTGCCGGGCGGCACATGTTCGTCAACGCGCCAAGGAGCTACTGCAGGAGGAGAGTGCACAGGGTACCACCGAGTATGCCATCTTGGTCGGCGTGCTCGTGGTGATCGCGATTATCGCCATCGTCGCATTTAAGGGCAAGGTTAAAGAGCTATGGGATGCGATCAGCGAGGGCATCAACAGCCTGTAGAGGGCGAGCGCCCCATCGGGGTGCTGCTGGTGTTTGCTTGCCTGACCGTGGCGATAGCGGCGGTGCTTTGGGGGCTTAACGCCGCGCGGCAGCAGCGTCCTGGGGCCGCCTTCGATTCGGGCTCAGATTCGGCGGTGGCGTCTCAAAAAGATGAGATGCGAGATGCGGACGATTCGGATGTCGCTGTCACGGCGCAAACCTTTCTGCGGACGCTCGACAAGCGGTCTGGCACTGCGACGGATTTGCCTGAGGACAACGCGATTGCGGTCCGGCTTGCATGGTCCGAGGACCGACCGATGACCGAGGCAGCGGCGGATATGTTACGCGCTACGCGAGGTGCCAACGTCCCAGCTCGCCCTGAGCGGCTATCTCGATATTAAGGGCAACGTATGGGGCGCCATCGTGCGCGATGGGCGCGGCTGTCGATATGGTGACGGTTGCCGCGGATACTGGCGATGCTTCGTGTCGTCTGCGCGCCGTGCGCTTGGTCCCGCAAACAATAAGCTCAAAGGAGGGATCGTGAAATGCATGGCGTTCTGCGTGAAGAGGTTGCCCAAGCGACTGTGGAATACGCCATCGTCACGGTGGCGCTGTTATCGATCGTGCTGGCGATCGCGGGGCTTTGGCGTGCTGGCACCGATGGGCGCTTGGCGGCGCTGGTTGAGCGGGCGGCATCCCATGGCGTTGCCTCGACGTCGGTTATCGACGCCGCTGCGGGTGCTAAGGACATCGCGTTGTATTGATATCGCGCGTGAGGACCGGGCGCAGTCTACGGTCGAGGCCGCTTTTTTGCTGCCGACGTTTCTGACGCTCATCCTTCTCGCACTGCAACCGGTGTGCCTGCTTTATACGCGCGCGGTCATGGAGTCTGCCGCCGCCGAGACCGCGCGGCTCATGACCACGACGACGGCGGAGGACGACGATCTTAAGGAGTTCACCCGCCGCCGGCTTGCCGCAGTGCCCAACGTTTCGATCTTTCATGCCGGCGGGCCGTTGTCGTGGGATATCGAGCTTGGCCGGGCCGGTGCGGGTGGCGTCTCGGCCGTGTCCGTTTCCGGCAAGGTCAAGCCGTTGCCTGTGATCGGTGCGTTTGCGCGGGCTATGGGTGGTACCGCCGAGGGCGGCTACGTTGAGCTCAAGGTCGATGTCTCGTATCAATCGCGTCCCGAATGGCTGGAGGGAGATTATGATTCGTGGATTGCTGCATGGGATTAAGCGTTTCTGGTCTAGATGCGTTTTGACGCGCCGTCCGAGCTGCATCGCAAGCGAGGCGGCTTTATGGGCCGTGCCGGTGTCGACCTGTTTATCGAAGACGGTGCCTACACCACGCTTTCTTCTGCCGTGGTCATCCTAGTGGTGCTCACGTTGTTGTTTTCGTCGACCGCGGCGATATGGAGCATGTCGCGTGCCGGGGATACCCAGGTGGCGGCCGATAGCGGCGCGCTGGCGGGTGCCAACGTAGTGTCGTCCTATCACACGGCTGCCACGGTGGTTGATGCGAGCATCTTGAGTCTGGGGCTGGCGGGGTTTGCCACAATCGGGACGGGCCTGGTCGCCATCCTCATCCCGGGTGCCGAACCAGTTGCCGGCAATATGGTCGACACCGGGATTGAGATCATTAAAACGCGCAACAAGTTTGCCAAAAGCGCATCGGAAGGCTTACAGAAAATCGAGACGGCTCTGCCGTATCTGATCGCCGCGCGTGCCACGCAGGCGGTGTCGGCGCAGGATACCGATAGCGTGACCTATACCGGTACGGCGCTTGCCGTGCCCAGGACATCCGAGTCGGACTTCGCTGCGCTCAAAGGGTCAGAGATCTCGACCGATACCATTAAAGACACATCAGATGATTTAGAGCGTGCGGCCGAGGAGCTGCGGAAGGCTTCTGAGGACACGGCGAAGGCTAAAGAGCGCGCTTGGCTGGCGGATTGTGGCGGGTCGGACGAGAGTTCGATTGGCAAGTACTCGTGTATGTGGGAGCGTGCGAAAAGCCTAACGGATCTCTCTGGTGCTCAAAATCCACATTACGCTTCGAGCGTTACGTGGGAACCGCAAGTGGCGCTCGATCGCGCGAAGGCCTACTATCGCCAGCGCCTGGCAAATGAGAAACCGCTTGGCGAGGGTCCGGAAAAACAGGCAGATTCTGCTGCACGAAAGGTGTTCTTCGCTTATGCGAGCGAAGAAGTCGAGCGGGCATATATAACTGAAAAGGACGGCAAAGTTTCCGCCCACACCCCTTTCCTTCCGCGAAATCCAGATGAGGCGCGGGCGACTGAACTCTATACCGATGCGTGTTGGCCCACGAGTGAAGTAGATAAAGTTACCTATTTGCATTATGGGACTGACTGTCCAAATTACAAAAAAGGAAAGCCGGGTGGGCTGGCATCCGTCGCAGATTTTGACGGTCACGAAACGTGTAGCGAATGCCATTTCGGTGTGTCGTCTTTAGGGTACGTTGCGATTGCAACGACTTCTGTCGAAAGGGGCTTCGAGTACCACTTCGATAAGTTCAAAGAGGCCCTGGAAGACTACGTCGAATGCCGCAACAAGGAGTTCGAGCTCGAGCGTCAGACCGAGGACGAGGCCGACCGTGCAGGCAATGCGTTTGACCAGGCCATTAAAGCGCTTTCCGGCGAGCGCCCGCGTATCGCCCCACCTGGACGCAACGGCGTGGTCGCATTTGCAGTTTCGGGTGATATTACCAGCCCGATCAACTTAACTCCTCGTTTAACACGGCAGTCAGGCTTGGCGATCGCGGTGCTATCTCTGCCGCGGTGCTGGCGCCCGATGACGCGACGGCGCAAAACAACGTGCTTTCGCGATTTTTCTCGACATTGAAGGAACGCTCGGGCGGCGTTGCCGGCGTGCTCGACGGCGTCATGGATGTTTGGGGACGGCTGCTCGTAGGATACGGTGATATTCAAGGTTCGGCCGACGAACTTATGGACGAGATGATTAAAGGCCTAGGAGGGGGCAGCGGCGCGTTGGGCTCCATCGCATCGTGCTCGGCGATACCGTTTCGGCGTCCGTGGCGGCGCTGGGTTTGGAACCGTGCGACTTGCGCCTGCGAAAGCCGGTGCTGACCGATTCTGCAACGTCATTAAGAGTCCGGGGTCTGACATTGCGGGTCTCTCTCAAGCGCAAGACAAACTGCGAAGTATTCCGTTGGGCGTGACCGATCCCAAGGCGCTTTGCGAGGCGTTGGAATATCAAGTCGAACGCACCATTAGCGGTACGGTGTTCACACTTGCGGAGATTCCTCTGCCCGGCGGCGGTTCCATCCCGCTCACCGTCGATGTCGCCACGCTGGTTGGCGCTCTGGGCGGTGGGTCGTAATGAGTATCCGCATGCGTCTGCGCGAGGAGCGCGCCCAAGCGACGGTGGAGATGGCAGTGGTTACGCCCGTTTTGCTGGTGCTGGCACTCATCGTGTACAACGTCATGATCTTTGCCGGCGCTGTCGCGCGCTTCGACCGCGTGGTGCCCGACATCGTGCTAGCGCATGCCGTGGCGTCGGAGGGGGAGGGCGACGAAAGCTCTGCCGATGCCTCGGCGACGGTCCAGACTCAAATTCTGAATGCCATGGAAGGCTATGACTTGCAGATCGAAGTGTCGAGCGAGCAAGGCGCGAAGGCATCAGATGGTGGCCTGCTCTCCCTATCCGGTACGTTTAGGACCTACACCTGCACCATGCACTATGAGCCGTGGCCGACTTCTCTCAGCATCGCTGGCGTTCCGCTGGGGGCGCCGACAACGTTGTCGCACGAGCGTGCGGTGACGGTCGATCCATGGCGTCCGGGGGTGGTCATGTGACCGCGGTCTCGTCCTACATCGCCTACGCGCGGGCATCAACAGGCTGGGTTGGACGCCGGCCGAGTTTGCGGTGGCGGAGTCGTTTGTCGTGCGCCTGCGCGGCATGCTGGGACGCGTCCGGTTGCCGCCAACGGCCTGCCGCTCGTCATGGCGTTTCCACGCTGCTCTTCGGTCCATACGTGTTTTATGGCCTATCCCATCGACATCGCCTTCATCGATCGCGACGGCAATATCCTCGCGCGCTACGAAAACGTCCGTCCTTGGCACATGTGTTCCTGTCCCGGTGCCTGGGCGGTATTGGAACGCCCTTCAATCCTCGCTACACCTCCCGCCCTCCAACAAGTGCCGGCGTAAGAGATTGGCGACGGCGGACTTTCGTCATACGAATTGGGTAAGATGGAGGAGAAGATGCATGGATGTTGAGATCCATCCGAACGCCAAAAAACACTTGACGGAAAAGCAGGTGCTTGGTGCCTGGTTCGCGGTTACTGAGTGCATTCGCCGCGAGTCGGAGGACGAGCCGCCGAGATGGCTTGCCATTGGATGGCTTCCAGATGGTCGAAGTGTGGAACTTGTTGCGGTCGAACTAATTCGTGGATGGCTCATTATTCATGCCCTGTCTCCGGTTCAGAAGAAATTCTGGCAAGAGATCGAGCGAGCTCGGCAGAGGGGTCGATGATGGGCAAGACGTATACGGCCGCTAATGGTCAGGTTGTAACGGATGAAATGATTGACGCGTGGTGTGAGTCGTACGAGCGCGGAGAGTTTCCGGATGGCGAACACACCGTTGGTGGAATCGTGCGTGGACGGCCCCCGCTCTCAGGTGAGGGGACGGCAACGCTGTCGGTCAAGATTCCTCTGGGAATGAAGGAGGCCATTCGTCGACGGGCGCTGCCGAGGGGATGACGCCAAGTGAGTTTGCCCGTGCGGCTCTGAGTGAAAAACTTCTTGCTGCCGGCTGATGCCTCTGACGTGCCGATTTATAGAACCGAGGCTGTGCTCAAAAACTTTTTTAAAATTCTCGGTTGACCGGAACGCGTCCTTGGTTATACTAATCAACCTTGAAACAAGGCACACCTCAAATGGCTGGGTAGCTCAGTTGGTAGAGCAGAGGACTGAAAATCCTCGTGTCAGGGTTCGATTCCCTTCCCCGCCACCTTGAATTGACTAGGACCTCTGCAAAGGGGTCCTTTTCTTTTATGTAGCCCATGCACGGAATCGAACCCCGTGAGGGCGCGGAGCTGAGGAAACGCGCAAGCGTTTTCCAGCGTAGCTCGCAAGGCGCGCAAGCGCCGCAGCGGTCCGTCCGCGCAGCGCGCGGACGCGATTCCCTTCCCCGCCACCTTGAATTGACTAGGACCTCTGCAAAGGGGTCCTTTTCTTTTATTGAGGGCTCTGCGGAAATTGCGTCCCGGAATTTGGCTTCAGAGTGGGATGCGCTTTCCGGCGCTTACTTCCGACGTGCGTGCACATCTCGGGCCCGCCCGCTCAGACATTCCTCCCGCTTTTGCGCCACTTTACAGACCGTTCGGTCGTCTGTCCGCATGCGCGGGTATACTCAAAACGATACTTTTCCTATGCAATACGATGCAGGCTCGGCCTGCACGATCCGAAGGGGGCAGTGATGGAGAGGATACTCGGCGTTAATCTCTCTGGCTGGTTTATTCCCGAGCCTTGGGTGACCCCGTCGCTATACGCGGCGACCGGTGCATCCAACGCGGCCGAGCTGCAGGAGGCCATGGGCACCGCCGCCTATAACGAGCGCATGCGCCGTCATTACGAGACGTTTGTGAGCGAGGACGATTTCCGTCGCATGGCGCAGATCGGTCTCAATGCCGTGCGTCTGCCGGTGCCTGGTATGCCTTTGGCTCGCAGGAGTCCGATGCGTCCTACATCTCGGTTGTCGACTACATCGACCGTGCAATTGAGTGGGCCGACAAGTACAACATCCGCGTACTGCTTGATCTGGCGACTGTACCCGGCGGTCAGGGCGATTCCAATGATTCGCCAACCACGCCGGAGGCTGTTGCCGAGTGGCATTCGTCCACCAACGGCCGTCACGTTCGCTCGATGTGCTCGAGCGCCTGGCCGATCGCTATGGTGAGGCCGAGAGCCTGCTGGGCATCGAGCTGTTGGATACGCCGCAGATGAGCGTACGCAAGAGCCTCTTTACCATGACGGATGGCATTCCGGCCCACTACCTGCGCAATTTCTATCGCGATGCTTACGAGCTCGTCCGTTCGTATATGCCCGAGGATAAGATCGTCGTTTTCTCGTCGTCGGGGCATCCCAGCGAGTGGAAGCATTTTATGCGCGGCGCCAAGTACAAGAACGTCTACATGGACCTTCACCTGTACCATTACCGCGACGAGCATGCGCTCGACATCACGAGCCCCCGCGGGCTGACGACGGCGATTTCGCGTAACAAGCGCGAGCTTAAAGAAGCGATTTCAACTGGGTTCCCCGTGCTGGTGGGCGAATGGTCGGGCGCGGCGATCTTTGCCAACTCGTCGGTTACGCCCGAGGGCCGCAATGCCTACGAGCGCGTGTTTATCGCCAATCAGCTGGCTTCGTTTGCGCCGGCTGCCGGTTGGTTCTTCCAAACGTGGAAGACCGAGAAGCGCATTGCAGCATGGGACGCCCGCGCGGCGCTCGGCACGCTCGAGCGCGGCATGATTGAATAGGTTGATATGACGCAAAACAGCGCCCGCACGGGCAAACTTTATGTGGTCGGTACGCCCATCGGTAACCTGGGCGACCTGTCTCCGCGCGTCGGCGAGGCATTTGCCGCCGCCGATGCCATTTGCTGCGAGGACACGCGTGTGACCTCAAAGTTGCTGATGCACCTAGGCATCTCCAAGCCGCTCGTTCGTTGCGACGAGAATGTGATCGCCAGCCGCGCCGCCGGCCTGGTCGACCGTCTGCTGGCGGGGGAGACCCTCGCCTTTGC
>ENA-OQCS01001388-OQCS01001388.1-human-gut-metagenome-genome-assembly--contig:-NODE-1388-length-12561-cov-3.768940_pt1 | contig 12561 bp, 20 predicted proteins | sample MGYA00242757_ERZ504575 | MGnify/ENA primary metagenome ERZ504575 (study PRJEB26092, sample SAMD00036297) | human gut metagenome | host: Homo sapiens | study: EMG produced TPA metagenomics assembly of...
GGACTTTAGCGATAAAGACTCACTCATCTCCAACCTAACACTCGACGAGGTTAACGAAATGCTCTACGGCGGCGAGGTCGATAAGGGGCATGATTCCCCAAGCTGCGCGCGGCCGTCGATGCGCTTGCCGGCGGCGTATTTCGCGCTCACATCATCAACGGCACCACGCCGCATTCGCTGCTGCTGGAGCTGCTGACCGATGCGGCGTCGGTACCGTGATCCATTCCACCGAGACGGCTTACGAGTTCGATACGCATCCGCATCCGCTTTCGACGTTTGCTGCGCGTCTGACCGAGAATCTTGACGAGGTCGAGAAGCTTCAGACGGTCTAGCTGACCCTCAGCCGCCCCATTCCTACACCCATAGGCCTGCGCCGTCCGGCGCTCAACGAAAGGCATCCCATGTCACTTGCAGCTCAGCAATCGCTTGAATCCCATTACGTTATGCATACCTTTGGCCGCTCTCCGGTCGAGTTTGTCGAGGGTCACGGCATGAAGCTCACCGGCGACGATGGCCGTGAGTACCTCGACTTTCTTGCCGGCATCGGCGTGTGCAGCCTAGGTCATGGCGACCCGGCTGTGCTCTCGGCGCTCGAGGCACAGACCAAAAAGCTCATGCATGTCTCCAATTACTTCTACATCGAGCAGCGCGGACAGGTCGCGGCGCTGCTGTCCAAGCTTGCTAACGACGACGTAGATGGTGCGCGCGTGCTTGCCGATGCCGTTGTCGCCGGCGATGAGACCACGGCAGCTGCTCTTGGTGCCCCGGCTGCGGATGAGCAGGTTTGGGAGACCTTCTTTGCCAACTCTGGCGCCGAGGCCAACGAGGCTCGATGAAGCTCGCGCGCCTGTACGCCAAGCGTGCCGGTAATGGCGGCAACACCATCGTGTGCATGCGCGGCGGCTTCCACGGCCGTACGCTCGAGACCATTGCCGCCACCATGCAGGATTGGCTGCAGGACAGCTTCCGCCCGCTGCCGGGTGGCTTTGTGGCCTGCACGCCCAACGATGTGGACGAGCTGCGTGCAATCTTTAAGCAGCTGGGGAGCGAGATTTGTGCCGTGATGCTCGAGCCGATCCAGGGTGAGAGTGGCGTGCACCCCATGACCGAGGAGTTTATGGCGGCGGCGCGCGACCTGGCACACGAAGTGGGCGCCGTGCTTATCGCCGACGAGGTCCAGTGCGGTATCTTCCGCACGGGTAAGCCGTTTGCGTTCCAGACCTATGGCGTGGAGCCCGACATCATGAGCCTTGCCAAGGGCATTGCTGATGGCGTGCCCATGGGTGCCGTCGTGGCAAAGAAGGAGATTGCGACGTGTTTAAGCCGGGCGACCACGGCTCGACCTTTGGCGGTAGCTGCTTGGCCATCGCGGCGTGTGCCGCGACGCTCTCCGCGCTTGTGCGCGGCGATTATGCCGAGCATGCTGCAAGGTGGGTGCTATATGGAGCAGGCGCTGGCTAAGCTTCCGCATGTGGTAGAGGTGCGTGGCCGTGGCTGATGCTCGGCTGTGATTTGGATGATGCCGCGGGCGACGCACATGATATTGTTGCCCGCGCGCTGGCCGCCGGTGTCGTGATTAACGCTACGGGTGCCCATACGCTGCGTTTCTTGCCGCCGCTCGTCTGCGAGGAAGCCGACGTGGACAGCCTGATCGAGATCCTGTCGGGTGTCTTGGGCTAACGCAGCGTAATAACTCAATTTGGACCGGGTTCCGGACTGCTGGGTGTGTCATATGCGGCATGATTTGGCGATCCGGAGCCCGTTTTGTTGCTGATTTGCGATGGTCAAAAGTCCCTCTGGTCAAAAAATGCCAAATATGAGTACGGGCACTAATTCTGTAGCATATAAATTAGACACAATTTGACGAATTGGACCGCATATGTCCAGTTTTGCTGTCAGAAAACATGCTCATCTGGACCGTTAGCCGTTGCTTTGATGTCAGATTTGCCTTTGGGACCTCGAAAATGCTGTTACAAAAGAGGTAGCAGTACTCATATTTGGCATTTTTTGACCACTGCCCTTGAAACGAGTGAGCTGTGGGGTTCGAATCCCCCTGCGATGGGCGCAAACAAAAACGGTCCCCTTGCGAGGACCGTTTCCAATTCGGTGGTGGGCGATGAGGGATGTCGCGTGCGGCTGACGCCGCCCGCTTTCGCTTCGGGCCTACGGCCCTCGCGTGCTGCGCTGGAAAAACGCTTCGCGTTCCTCAGCTCCGCACCCTGGCGGGTTCGAATCCTCTGCGATGGCCCCAAAAAAGAAAGGCTCCCATTGCTGGGAGCCTAACAATTCAGTGGTGGGCGATGAGGGATTCGAACCCCCAGCCTTGTGCGTGTAAAGCACCTGCGCTAACCGTTGCGCCAATCGCCCGTGCGGAGAGAGTATAGCAAAACAATCGCCTCATTCACCTCATATCCATTAAAGGTAACTCGCGCGTGTCACAGCGGAGCTGATTCAGTTGAGATTGCCTGAACATTCCGCCCCTCTTTACGCCCTCGGGTATACTCAAAAGCTACTGATTCGATTTGATGCCCAGCAACAGCAGAGGGGATAGTATATGTGCGGTTTTGTCGGTTTTGTCGGTGGGACGGATAACCAATCCGAGGTGCTCACCAAGATGATGGACCGCATCGTCCATCGCGGTCCCGACATGGGCGTCAGTTTATCGACGGCCGCGTTGCCCTCGCTTCCGCCGCCTGTCGATCCTCGACCTGACCGAGCTGGCGCCCAACCATGGCCAACGAGGACGGTAGCGTCGTCATTGTCTTCAACGGCGAGATCTACAACTTCCAAGAACTCCGTTCCGAGCTCGAGGCCAAGGCTACAAGTTCCACTGCGGCGCCGACACCGAGAGCCTCCTGCACGGCTACGAGGAGTGGGGCGAGGCCGTACTCGATCGCTTGCGCGGTATGTACGCCTTCGTCATCTGGGACAAAAAGAAGAACAAGCTTTTTGCGCCCGCGACATCTTTGGCATCAAGCCGCTTTACTACTATCCCATGGCCGATGCGGGCGACGGCGCTCCGGGCGTGCTCTTTGGTTCTGAGATCAAGAGCTTCCTGGACTACCCGCACTTCCACAAGGCGGTCAACAAAAAGGCCCTGCGTCCGTACATGACGCTGCAGTATTCGGCAACCGAGGAGACCTTCTTCGAGGGTGTCTACAAGCTGCCGCCGGCGCACTACTTTACCGTCGATATCCCGACCGGCAAGATGAACATCGAGCGCTACTGGGATTGCGATTACTCTGCCGTCGAGAAGCCGTTCGAGGAGTACGTCGACGAGCTGGACGAGGTCGTGCACGAGAGCGTCGAGGCCCATCGCATCGCCGACGTCAAGGTCGCGTCGTTCCTCTCCGGTGGCGTCGACTCTAGCTACATCGCCGCTTGCCTCATGCCCGACAAGACCTTCTCGGTGGGCTTTGACTACAAGAACTTTAACGAGACCAACTACGCCAAGGAGCTTTCCGATAAGCTCGGCGTCGAGAACGTTCGCAAGATGATTACCGCCGACGAGTTCTTCGGTGCGCTCGAGGACATCCAGTATCACATGGACGAACCGCAGTCCAACCTGTCTTCCGTGCCGCTGTGGTTCTTGGCCGAGATGGCCCGCAAGGACGTTACCGTCGTGCTTTCGGGCGAAGGCGCCGACGAACTCTTTGGCGGCTACGCTACTACGAGGATACGGTCCCGGTGCGCAAGTACAAAAAGATGGTGCCGCTGCCCGTCCGTCGCGCGCTCGGTAACCTGGCGCTGCATATGCCGTACTTCAAGGGACATAACTTCCTGGTCAAGGGTGCCGAGATCCCCGAGAAGTCGTTCCTGGGACAGGCTCTGGTATGGCCGGAGCGCGAGGTCGACGGCGTGCTCAAGCCCGAGTACAACACCGGCGATGGCGCCTTCGAGCTTGCCGCTCCCATCTATGCGCGCGTGAAGGGTCAGCCCGAGCTGGTCAAGAAGCAGTACCTGGACATGAACATGTGGCTCCCGGGCGACATTCTGCTCAAGGCCGACAAGATGTGCATGGCACACTCACTGGAGCTGCGCGTGCCCTTCCTGGACCGCAAAGTCATGGAGTTCGCCGAGCACATTCCCGACCGCTACCGCATCAACGAGAACGGCAACAAGCAGGTACTCCGCCACGCTGCCAACAAGTCGCTGCCCGATGAGTGGGCCACCCGTCCCAAGGTGGGCTTCCCGGTGCCGATTGTCTACTGGCTGCGCGAGCAAAAGTGGTACGACTATGTCAAGGAGTACTTCACCGCGCCGTGGGCAAGCGAGTTCTTCAATACCGACGAGCTCATGCACCTGCTCGATCTGCACTTTGCGGGCAAGGGCGATTTCCAGCGCAAGATCTATACGCCGCTCGTGTTCCTGGTGTGGTACAAGCGCTTCTTTATCGACGAGGGCCAGCCTTCTGTTCAGGCTGCCTAGTCTCGGCCTACGAATGCCTGCGCGTAACGGCTCCTCCGGGAGCGTTTTGCGCGAGCACGTTTCAGTTACTATGAAAACCGTCCCTGCCAAATGGCTGAGAAAGGTGAAAGATGCACCATTCGGATTCCGCGACCGTGACCACGTCGATACGCTTGCCAAGCTGCTCGATGTGTGCGGCGAGCTGCGCGCATCAGAGCAGGTTGACGAGCGTGCCGTGACCGGTTGCTCGTTTGATTCGCGCGCGGTCTCGGCAGGTGACGTGTTCTTCTGTAAAGGTGCTGCCTTTAAGCCCGCGTTTTTGAGCATGGCGCTCGATGCGGGCGCGTCGCATTTGTGTGCGAGGAGTCGCTGGTCGAGTCTCTGGAGCCGCTGGCGCAGGAGAGCGGTGCTGCGATGCTGGTTGTTGATAGTGTTCGCACGGCCATGGCCCTGTTGCCGCCGGAGTCTACGACCGTCCCGACCACGACGTCAAGATCGTGGGCATCACCGGCACCAAGGGAAAGACCACGGCCGCTTTTATGCTCCAGTCCATCATCAAGGCGGCGGGCGAGTCCTGCGGCATGATCGGCTCGGTGAGTACCGACGATGGTATCGAGTGCTACGAGAGCACCAATACTACGCCCGAGGCCCCCGAGGTTTGGCGCCATATCGCCACTGCCGCACGTCCGGTCGCCAGTCCATGGTCATGGAGGTCTCGAGCCAGGCGCTCAAGTACCAACGCGTCGAGAATCTGCCGTTTGACGTGGCGTGCTTCCTCAACATCGGCCGCGACCACATCTCGCCGATCGAACACCCCACGTTTGAGGATTATTTTGAGAGCAAGCTCAGGATTTTTGACCAGGCAAAGACCGCCGTGGTGAATCTGGGCACCGAAGAGGTCGACCGTGTGCTGGAGGCAGCGTCGACGGCCGAGCGCTTGGTGACCGTTGGCGTCGAGCATCCCGAGGCAAGCCTGTGGGCGAGCGACGTACGCATAGTCGGCTTTAGCATCGAGTTCAACTTGCATGGCCTGTGTGCCGACGAGTCCGAGGCGGGGGAGAAGGTCCTGCTGGGTATCGCGGGAGACTTTAACGTGGAAAACGCGCTGGTCGCTATCGCCGCTGCGCGCGAGATCGGCATCGGTATCGAGGCTATCAAGAAGGGCCTCTCAAAACTGCGTGTGCCGGGCCGTATGGAGGTCGTGGAGTCGAAGGACGGCCGCGTGATTTGTGTCGTCGACTACGCGCACAACCAGCTTTCGTTCCGCTCGCTTTTCTCGTCGGTCAAGCGCGCGTTTCCCGCTAGTCCGGTCATTGCGGTGTTTGGCGCTGCCGGCGGCAAGGCGCAGGAGCGCCGCGAGCAGCTTCCGCGCGAGGCCGCACCGTATTCCGACCTGATGATCTTTGCCAATGAGGACCCGGCTCACGAGGACCCGATGAAGGTCTGTCGCGAGCTTGCCGAACATGTTCCCGACGATACGCCGAACAAGATCATCCTCGATCGCGAAGCCGCTGTGCATGCGGCGTTCAAGGCGGCGCGCGAGGAGTACGTCAACCCCGATGCTCCCACCATTGTCTTGCTGCTGGCAAAGGGTGACGAGGAGCTCATGCACGTGGGCGACGAGTTCGTGCCCATCGAGAGCGACCTTTCGCTGGCCAATCGCCTGATCGATGTTGCCCAGTTTGACTAATGAACCATGATGGCGGCGGCGTCCTGAGTGCGCTGTCGCCATAAGCGTGTTCCCTCAATCAAAACATGCCGTCCAAGTCCAAACCCTTCTACGTAAACGGAGTAACCATGTCCCACAATACCCTGCCGACCGTCGCCGAGCTTTCGGGCGAGATGCGCGAGCGCTTGGCCAAGGTCAAGTACGTCTTTACCGACCTGGATGCCACGATGCTTGCACCCGGCTCGTGCGTGCTGCGCGACAACGACGGCAACCCCTCGACCAAACTCGTCGAGGCCGTCGTGGCGCTCGCTCGCGCTGGTATTCAGGTGGTTCCCACCTCGGGCCGCAACCGTACCATGATCCACGAGGACGCGCGCGTGCTCGGCCTCAACTCCTACATTGGCGAGATGGGCGGTCTGGTTATGTACGACCTCAAAGCCAACGATTGGGAGTATCTGACCGGCGACATGCCCTACGACTCCTCTTGCGGCCTCACGCCGCACCAGGTGATCGAGCAGACCGGCGTGTGCGAGAAGATCCTCGCCCGCTGGCCGCACAAGATCGAGTATCACAACGACATGTCGACCGGCTACAAATACCGTGAGGTCACCGTCGCATGCGCGGCGATGTGCCCGACGATGAGGTTCAGGCCATCCTGGACGAGGCCGGCTGCGGTCTGATCTGGCTTGCAACGGCCATCTGACTCACCTGTCCAAGCCGACGACGCTCGAGCTCGATCGCGTCGAGGACGGTCGCGCATTCAACATCAACCCGCGGGTCTCAACAAGGGCGTTGCCATCGCGCGCTTCTGCGAGCACCTGGGGATCGAGCGCGAGGAGACGCTCGCGCTCGGCGATTCCGAGTCCGACTTCTACATGGCCGATCACGTGGGCACGTTCTGCCTGGTCGAGAATGGCCTGACGAGCGCCGGCGCGCCCGAGTTCCTGGCTGCTTGCGAGAACGCTTTCGTTACGCGCGGCAAAATTGTCGATGGTTGGGCGGCGACGGCAGAGCTGCTGGTCGCGGCGCGTTCGTAGCGCGGCGTCGCCGCACTTGGACATGTCTTTTCGAGAGAGACTGGTGAGGTAATGTCCGATATCGAGAATTCGGCAGGTGACACGCGCCCGATTGGCGTGTTCGATTCTGGGTTGGGCGGTCTGACGGTTGCGCGCGCGATTGCGACGGCGTTGCCGCACGAGTCCGTCTACTACTTTGGCGACACCAAGCGCTGCCCCTACGGCACCCGTACCGAGGATGAGGTGCGCTCGTTTGCGTTGCAGGCGGGTCGTTGGCTTTCGAAGCACGACGTCAAGATTATGGTCATCGCCTGTAACACGGCGACCGCTGCGGCCTTGCGTCTGGCCCAGCAGGTGCTCGACGTTCCCGTGATCGGTGTGATCGCGCCGGGTGCCCGTGCGGCAATCAACAGCACGCGTACGCGTCGCGTGGGCGTGCTCGCCACCAACTCACTATTCGCTCGGGCGCCTACACGCGCGCCATTCAGGACCTGGATGCCGGCGTCGATGTATACGGCTGTCCTGCCTCGAGCTTTGTCGAGGTTGTCGAACACGAGCTCGCCTCGGGTGCACATCTGCAGGAACAGTGGCTTGAGAACGAGGACATCTTCGATACGCCTGCCGTGCGTGCGCTGGTGGGTGCCACGGTTGAGCCGCTGCGCGACCACGGTATCGATACGTGGTGCTCGGCTGTACGCATTTCCCGCTGTTGGTGGGACCTATCCGCCATGCGCTGGGGCCTGGGGTGCGCGTCGTGAGTTCCGCCGAGGAGACCACGCGCGAGCTGACCGATATCCTCACGCGCCGCGAGCAGCTGGCGGGCGACGCCGCCGAGCCGCAGCATCGTTTTGCCACGACGGCCGATAACATTGCCGAGTTTGCGGTGGCGGGCAGCTTTATCTTTGGTCAGCCGCTCAAGAGCATCGAACATATCGATATCGATGAGCTGAAATAGATGTAAGGCAGCCGCCAAAGCCTTCGCCACATCTTTTGCCGAAAGGAAATTTCTATGGAGTACATGCAGGTCAACCGCGCCAACGATCGCGCCGCCAACGAGTTGCGCCCCGTTAAGCTCACCCGTGGCGTCATGAAGCACGCCCACGGCTCGTGTTTGGCCGAGTTCGGTGACACGCGCGTGCTGTGCGCCGCCACTATCGAGGAGGGCGTGCCGGGCTGGCGAAAGGGAGCTAAGGCCGCTGGGTGACCGCGGAATACGCCATGCTGCCGGCGTCGACCGGCAAGCGCTGCAAGCGCGAGCACGCCAACCGCAAGGGTCGCTCCATGGAGATCGAGCGCCTCATTGGCCGCAGCCTGCGTACCGTTGTCAACATGAAGGCGCTCGGCGAGTACACCGTCACCGTCGACTGCGATGTGATTCAGGCCGATGGCGGCACGCGTACAGCGAGCATCACCGGCGCTGGGTGGCGCTGCACGACGCCCTCGCCATGTGGGTCGAGGCGGGCAAGATCGAGCGCATCCCGCTTATCGGCCAGGTGGCTGCCATCTCCATGGGCGTTGTCGACGGCAATACGCTGCTTGACCTCGATTATTCCGAGGACAGTCACGCCGAGGTCGACATGAACCTCGTCGCCACCGACACCGGCGAGATGATCGAGCTCCAGGCACCGGCGAGCAGGCGCCCTTTGACCGCAAGCGCCTCAACGCCCTGCTCGACCTGGGCGACAAGGGTATCGCCGAGCTCATCGAGCTTCAGCGCCAAGCCATCGCCTAACCTGCCAAAAGGGACAGGTTTATTTTGGTAGGTTTTATCTGCTGAAATGCTGCGTTGAAAGGTCCGATCGCCTGAGAGGGGAGGGGTCAAGTGCCCAAACGCCCCTCACGCGGCTTGCTATAGAGACAAGGAGGCCAGTTATGGCACTTGAGAAGATTGACATCGACACCCTCGACCCGGCGGCGACCATCGTCGTGGCAACGGGCAACGCCCATAAGCTCACCGAGATCGAGGCCATTTTGGGCAAGGTCATGCCCGAGGTGCGCTTTGTGGCGCTCGGCCAGCTGGGTGATTTTGAGGATCCCGAGGAAAACGGCACGACGTTTTTGGAGAACGCCATCATCAAGGCCCAAGCCGCGGTTGAGGAGACGGGCCTTATGGCCATTGCCGACGATTCGGGCTTGGTCGTTGATGCCCTGGACGGCGAGCCGGGCGTGTATAGCGCGCGCTATGCGGGCGTGCATGGCGACGATGCCGCCAACAACGCCAAGCTGCTCGTTAACTTGGAAGGCGTGGCAGACGAGGATCGCACCGCGCGTTTTATGAGTGTCGTCGCGCTCATCGACACGGATGGTCTGGTCACCTATGGTGAGGGCGCCTGCGAGGGCGTTATCGCGCACGAGGGCCGCGGCGATCACGGCTTTGGCTACGACCCGCTGTTCCTGCCGGTCGACACGCCGGGCAAGACCATGGCCGAGCTGACGGCGGACGAGAAGAACGCCATCAGCCATCGATTCCATGCGCTCGAGCACCTATCCGCCAAACTGACGGGCGAGGAGTAGGCCGTGCGTGCGGTGGTGCAGCGCGTACTCAACGCCGGCGTGACGGTCGACGGCGAGTGCGTGGGCCGCATTGGACGCGGCTACCTGGTGCTGCTGGGTGTGGGCCATGGCGATACGCGTGCCGAGGCCGATAAGCTGTGGGGCAAGCTCCGCGGGCTGCGCATCAACGAGGACGAGAACGGCAAGACCAACTTGGCGCTTGCCGATGTCGACGGTGAGGTGCTCGTGGTGTCGCAGTTCACGCTGTTCGCTGACTGCCGCCACGGTCGCCGCCCATCGTTTACGGATGCCGGCGCGCCCGATGTTGCCAACGAGCTCTACGAGTACTTCCTGACGCTCGTTCGCCAAGATGTCGAACACGTGGCGCACGGCATTTTTGGCGCCGATATGAAAGTCGACTTGGTCAACGACGGCCCATTCACCATCGTCTTGGACACCGATAACCTTTAGGTTACGCGGTTTTACCAAACCGCGTAACAACTGGTCATGCGAGATTGTCGTCTGGTACGTATTCGAGACCGGGCTTTTTTAGCTACTTGCGTATGGCCACAACAGGGTGCTATAGTATTAGAGTTTTGTCTATCTTAGGGGTATTATCCCCTTTTTGAATTGCACCTTCTGGAGGCCCTGTTCATGGAAGAGATGGAAGTCAATCACGTCGACGACATCCACGAGAAGCTGACCGATATGGTGGGCGATCGCGTCAAGGTTAAGGCCAACATGGGCCGTACCCGCGTCGTCGAGCGCATGGGCACCATCAAGAGCGTCCACCCGGCCGTCTTCATTGTCGAGGTTGACGAGCGTCGTGGCCGCAAGTCGCGTCAGTCCTACCAGTATATCGATGTGCTCACCGGTCAGGTCGAGCTGTTCGACCCCGAGAGCGGCGAGCATATCTTTACCCCGCTCGGCAATCAGCTCGAGGAGCATTAACGGTGACCGATCGGTCCCTGACTCTTTCCGCGCCGGCAAAGATTAACCTCTACCTGGGGGTTCATACCGAGCGCGATGACCGCGGCTACCACAGTCGATTCCCTGATGGCGGCCGTCGGTCTTTCCGATACCGTGACGGTCACGCCGGCGCAGGCGCTGACCGTCCAGACGGTTCCGGCATCAGATTTTCCCATGCAAAAGAATACGGCGTATCGGGTTGCGGTTGCTATGGCCGAGCATTATGGTCGCGAGGCAAACATCTGCGTGACGATTGAGAAGCGCATTCCATTGTGCGCCGGCTTGGGCGGCCCCTCGACGGATCGGCCGCGGTCATTGTCGCCTTGGCAGAGCTCTGGGGCATTGATCGCACCGACCCAGCGCTCGACGATATTGCGCGGGGCATTGGTGCTGACGTCCCGTTCTTTTTGCACGCGAGTCCTGCGTTCTACGTAGGTGGGGGAGACGTGCTGGCAACTGAGTACCCCGCGCTGCCCGCGACGCCCGTCGTGCTGGTCAAGCCGCGCGAGGCAAGCGTTTCGACAATTGAAGCCTATCGACGTTTTGACGAGGCCCCGGTGCCTGCGGACAAGCCCGGCGCGATAGCTTCTGCCTTGCGTGCTGGTGATGCCGAGACGGCATATGCACTCATCCATAACAATCTGGGTGTCATTTCCGCACAGATGGAGTCGCAGATTCAAACGGTCCTCGACTGGCTGCGTAAACAGGACGGAACCGTTGCTGTAGATGTGTGCGGATCGGGTGCCTGCTCGTTTGCCATTTGCGACACCGCTGCCACGGTCGAAAGGCTTGCCGATGCTGCCCAGCAAAATGGCTGGTGGGCCTGCGCGACTGAGTTTATTCCCAACACGGTTCAAATCGACGCGCCAAAGAAATAAAAATTTCTCTAGCACGCGGCGAAAATCTTTGTTACTATAGTCGAGCTAACGGGTTGTGGCTCAGTTTGGTAGAGCACTGCGTTCGGGACGCAGGGGTCGCTGGTTCAAATCCAGTCAACCCGACCAGAGCATGAGGAGGGACCGCTTCTTGCGGTCCCTTTTTTTTAGCTAGTGTTGTGATACCGCGATACCCGCGGTATACTCATTCGAGCTTGTCTCGCTGTATTGTGGAGGTCTACATGTTTGGACTGAGGCTCCTGAGCTCATCATTATTCTCGTCGTTGTCCTGATTATCTTCGGGCCCAAGAACCTGCCGAAGCTCGGCAAGTCCCTCGGCTCTACCGTCAAGAATATCCGCGAGGGTATGGAGGGCGACGATAAGGCCGAGACCAAGCAGGCCGAGGAGGTCGTGGTCGAGCAGTCCGAGGAGGACAAGGAGATCGCTGAGCTCGAGGCCAAGCTCGCTGCTGCCAAGAAGAAGCAGGCAGAGGACAGCGACGCGGACGCAGAGTAGTCCCATCTTTGGGGTGAGCACCTGACCGGCTTGCCCGCAGCTAGCCGGTCTTTTTCGTTTTGTTGACAGTTGATTGTTTGATCAGAGTTGGGGAGATATCCGTATGGACGCAAGCCAGATCGTACTGACCGCTGAGGGCCGCCAGAAGCTCGTCGAGGAGCTCGCCTGGCGTGAGGGCGATTACGCCAAGGAGATCGTCGAGGACATCAAGGAAGCCCGCGCGTTCGGCGACCTTTCGGAGAACTCCGAGTACGATGCCGCCAAGGACAAGCAGGCCCAGAATGCTGCTCGTATCGCCGAGATCCAGGCCATTCTTGCCAACGCTCAGGTTGCTGCCACCACGGGCGATCTGACCGTCTCCATCGGTTCCACCGTTTCGCTGATTGATCCCAACGGCGAGGTCATGGAAGTCACGCTCGTTGGTACCACCGAGACCAACTCGCTCGAGCACAAGATCTCCAACGAGTCTCCGGTCGGTCACGCCATCATCGGTCACGGCGAGGGTGATTCCGTCGAGGTCGTTACGCCTTCCGGCAAGACTCGCGTCTACACCATCGCCAAGATCGCACGCTAGACCACGGTCCCGCGTAAAGGTATGTTTTCGCTCCCTGGGAC
>ENA-OQCS01001389-OQCS01001389.1-human-gut-metagenome-genome-assembly--contig:-NODE-1389-length-12554-cov-1.824093_pt1 | contig 12554 bp, 19 predicted proteins | sample MGYA00242757_ERZ504575 | MGnify/ENA primary metagenome ERZ504575 (study PRJEB26092, sample SAMD00036297) | human gut metagenome | host: Homo sapiens | study: EMG produced TPA metagenomics assembly of...
CAGATTCTATCTCAAACCATATGATCAAAATCAGGATTTCTACATACAGTTTTTATGAGAGACTGAAAAGAAGGAAAAGAATTGCTGGCATTGGCGTAGGAGAGACATATGAGTTATCAGAACGAATGGCTTCTTTTTGAGGCAGAAGATGAGTTTGATGAAATTAAGCACAGAGAACCGACAGAGGAATTATTGTTCTATCGTGCAGTTGCAAGTGGAGATATAAAAACTGTTAAGAAGAATTGTGAACGGCAGAGATTTACAGAGTGTGATGGTGTGGGAGTACTGTCAAAGAATGCGGTCACAAATATGAAATATCATTTTGTTATCACTACCGCAATGATAACCAGACTCTGTAAACAAAATGGAATGGAGATGGAACAGGCATTTCGCCTGAGTGATTTTATATTCAAAAGCTGGATGGCATTCATACAGTAGAAGAGGTTCAGAGCCTTCATGATGAGATGGTGATGGATTATACTGAAAAAATGCGCAGATATTTCAGAGACAACACTTATTCTAAACATATCAACGCAAGTAAAGAATACATTTATTCTCATATCAAAGAACGAATTACAATAGAAGATCTTGCAGATTCACTTGGAGTATCTGCGAGCTATCTCTCCAGATTATTTAAAAAAGAAACAGGAATATCGGTCAGTGCCTATATCCGCAGACAGAAGATAGAAATGGCGAAAAATCTTTTGCAGTACAGTGATTATTCGATCATTGAGATTGCAAACCGTCTTTCCTTTTCTTCCCAGAGTCATTTCATCCAGCAGTTTAGGGAAGTTACGGGAATGACACCGGGTAAATACAGGGATGAACATTATATGATACACTGGGATATAGAAAAAGAACTTGTGTCGCATCAGAGTCGGAACTGAAAAAGAACAGGATTAATCAAAATATTAAGATAAGTAAAACAAGCGGCTAGCTTACAGGGAATATAAATTTTCTGTAAGCCGGCCGCTTATTTTCATCTGGTAATATCGGGGGATTAAAGAGTTAATATGACTTCGTTCTTATCCTGAAGAAGGTTTTCAGGGATATAATTATTTGCTAATTTCTGTCCGTTAAGAACCAGACTGCAGCAGCCAGATTCTTTTTCGTCTGGATTTTCTACAGAGATATGAAGCTGTTTTCCACGAAAACTTCTCAATCTCAAAGTGTTTCCAGCTTTTTGGTACAGAAGGAGATAGTCGAAGTCCTTCAAGATCAGGCGAAGCCCGAGGATACCTTCCACACATCCTACCATTACAGTAGAAGCAGTTCCTGTCAGCCAGTGAACATGAGAGCGTCCAAAGTGTTTGCTTGCTTTTCCCTCTGTAAACTGACCATAGCAGTATGGCTCAAGACGACGGATTTCGGCACAGTCATTCTGCGCAGCAGGAGAATTTTCCATAAAATAGGTAAAAGCACGTTCTCCATGACCGCGGAGTGCTTCAGCAAGAATCAGCCAGCCTGGGATTGGGAGAAAATACCGGAGTTTTCTTTGGTACCCTGATTATAGATAACTGCCAGTGCACCATCGAAAGCATGTGCATGGTAAGGAGGATCCATAAGGATTGCGCCATATTTTGTGTTTAGACGTTCGTATACATTGTTCAGTGCAGCGTCTCCCTGTTCAGGGCTGGCAAGACCACTGATGACTGCCCAGCTCTGAGGATTCAGCCACATATTTGCTTCAGGAGCAGCAGCTTCACCGATTCTTTCTCCTGATTCTGTATAACCACGTACGAAGCGGTCGTTATCCCAACACAGTTCCTGAACTTTTTCGCCAAATGCTTTCTGAGTTTCTTCAAGATACTGTACATATTCTGTATCTTTTATATTCGGCAAAGATTTTCAGGATTGTCATTGCATAATAGAACTGTAAAGCAACAAAAGAAGATTCTCCGTTTGCACCCAGACGGAGACAGTCATTCCAGTCTGCATAAAGTCCGGCGGGCATTCCGTGCGGTCCAAGGTGATCAAGGGAGAAGGCAACTGCACGTTTCAGATGTTCATATACAGTAGCTTCATCTTTGTTGGCAAAAGGAATCACTTCATCAAGAAAAGCAGTGTTTCCGGTTTCTGAAATATATTTATATACAGTTGGGAAAAGCCATAATGCATCATCTGCACGGTAAGCCGGATGGCCGGTTTCCTGTACATAAGAAGCATCATCCGGAGTATCTTCTTTTCCAGGTGTGTGAGTAAACTTGACAAGAGGGAGTCCGCCACCGTTATTTACCTGCGCAGACAGCATGAAACGAATCTTTTCCAGTGCCATTTCCGGTGCCAGATGGATGATTCCCTGAATATCCTGTACAGTATCTCTGTATCCGTATCCATTTCTGAGTCCACAGTAAATGAAGGAAGCTGCACGGGACCAGATGAAAGTCATAAAACAGTTGTATGCGTTCCAGGTATTAATCATAGTATCAAATTCCGGACTTGGAGTGCTGACTTTAAGATTATCAAGCTTACTGTTCCAGTCAGCTTTTAATGCTTCCAGTTCTTCTGCTACAGTTGGAGCCGGATTTTCGTAACATCTGATTACTTCAGCAGCTTCAGATGACGGTTTCATTCCAAGAAGAAAAGCAATTGTTCTGGTTTCACCTGCTTTAAGAGTTATTTTGCAGGAGAGAGCACCACAGGAGTTTTCATTATAGCTTGTCTTATCACCAAGATCACCACAGACAATACCTTCAGGGTTTCCATATCCATGGTAACTTCCGAGAAATTCATTTTTGTCCCCACAGTAAGAAGAAACCTCAGCACCTGCAAGTCCAAAGAAACGTTCTGTCACATTTTTCTCATCTACGTTCTCATTTTCAGGAATTGCATCAAGATTTCCATGAATCTGCTGAGTAATTCTGTTTCCTTCGAACAGTGTACGAGAAATAAAAAGAGAGTACTGTAAATTAACCTGATCCTGTTCGTAATTGCTGTGGTTGGTAAACTCTGCATATCCGCTGAGAGTCAGGTTCCTTTCGTGATCAGAATGATTGGTCACAGATAATGCCCATACTTCATAACTTTTTCCAAGAGGAACATAGTAAAGGGCTTCTGAGTGAATATCGCTGTAGTCGGCAGAAATTTTTGTATAACCGATTCCGTGACGGCATTCGCTCTTATACTGAGCCAGATCTTTGCCTACAGGCTGCCAGGATGCAGACCAGAAGTCTGATGATCTGTCATCGCGAATGTAAATGTAACGTCCCGGCTGGTCAAAGTTATTAAAAACATAGCGCAGGATACGTCCGTTTGCACCGGATTTTGCAAAACTGTAGCCCCCTGCATTATTGGAAATGATTGCACCGTACTCCGGGGAACCCAGATAGTTTACCCATGGTGCAGGTGTTGCCGGATTAGTAATCACGTATTCTCGGTTTTCATTGTCAAAATATCCGTATTTCATATAGTAAATCCTTCTGTTAGAACAATATTTATAACTGCCTGTCGACTGCTTTTATGGAGGCTGAGCAGCTATTGTTTTCAGGCAAGTGTCACTGTAATTTCATGAAGATCAGAAGAGAGGTTGTTAATAAATTCTCTGGAGATCATAATATGGGAATCTTCTACGATTTCTATTGCTGTTTTGTCGCAGTCCGCAGCGGCGATATGATAAGAACCATAATCTTTTCTGTCTGTGTTTCGGTAGGTAACATGGAACTGTTTTCCTGCAAAAGTAACAGAGACAGAAGCAGTTCCTGCTTCATCGAACTGTTCTGCCAGAAGTTGGATGAACCAAAAGGTTTCCGAAAACTCCACGGACACCAAAGACCTCTGTGATCATGGTAAAAAGATACCAGCTTGCAGCACCTGTCAGATAATGATACATGCCACGTCCGTCTGAACGGAAATATTCAGGAATTCCCGGGTAAATATGGCTGGTATCAAAGTCGAGAGCTGTATCAGACAGAGAACGCAATGCTTTCCAGCCTTCTTTTGCAAAGCCTCTCTGATATAAGGCATTTGCATACATAACTGCCATATGAGAGAAAACAGCACCGTTTTCTTTTTCGCCATAAGCGAAACCGAACATACGTCCCATATCAAACTTCAGTTCCTGAAAATCTGTGTTCAGGCGGTAACCGCCAATTTCTTTTCTGTAAAGATAATGATCTGCGCTTTTTACGATTTTTCTGATCTGCGCATCAGTGGCAACATTTCCCATAATAGAGAAAACCTGGCCCGTGAGCATCATACGCACCTGTTCATGGTGGAAACCTTCCACTGCCTCTCCATGATTATCGTAATAGCTGTTATACCATCCTTCTTCGTTGTCTTTGCCATCAATCCATTCCTGTGAACGGATATGATCTGTCAGCCAGTTGGATTTCTGGATCAGGTTGGCAGCAAGTGTGGAGAGAGAGAAGTTTTTCTTTCTGCCGCTCAGGTTATGCCTGCAGCTTTTGGCATATTCAGTAAGAATCTTTTTCTTTTCAGATACACTGTCAAACATATCTGTCTGGTCGTTCAGCAGGATTTCAATTTCCTCTGACAGCGGGATACTGGTTTCGCCTGCAGATTCCATAAGGCGTAATATGGAAGCAAGAGTGTGGAGATTGCCCGCATAAGCACAGGTAAAGGCAACACTTTCACCATTTTCTGCTGCCATATCCAGGCATCGTTCCAGTCAGCTCCGCGGAGACGGTAAATATTATGAACACCTACATCATAAAAAGCGGCAAGCTGCTGGATCAGAATGTGCTCCAGAACACTTCCGGTATATACCTGACCGTCTTCGGTGCGCTGTTTATTTCCATATGCGTCATTCCAGAGAGTATCAATTTCTGTGCCGCGCATGGTTTGTGCATCTTTAAAATAAGGAACCTGTTTCTTAAGGATCTCTATATCTCCGGTCTGATTAATATAAAGACTGGTCGTGATTAGCGGCCAGAGTGCATGATCCATCCATACACGTGCGATTCCGTTTCTGTCAGCGATAAAATTGCCGTCACCGTCTCCGATAATAGTAGCATTTGTACCATCAATACGTACGCCGCCATAATTCTTTTCAATCATGGCACCTACATTCTGAGGATTCATCAGCAGAAGAGAAAGGCAATCCTGCCACAGATCACGCCATCCGCGTCCACCGCTCCGTAATCATGATGAGAGGAAAGAACAGCCAAATAAACGGCGCAGGAATGGCTGGAAACTTACCCATTTCATATAACTGTCAAAGTCAGGATCCTGTGTGTGGAAGTCAACGTTTACCTGTTTTTTCCAGTAAATTCTGGTTTCTTCCAGTGCATTTTTCACTTTATCGGAAGTATTGTATTTTTCAAAAATATTTTCAATTTCTTCTTTACTGTCGGCAATACCTGATAATAAAATAAAGTCTGTTTTTCACCGGGAGCCAGTGTGAAAGATGAGAAACAGAAAGCACCTATTGCTTCCTTTCCTGCTGCCAGACTGTGTGCGGGAACTCCTTTATATCCTTCATATACTGTGCGTGGATGTGTATAGGTACCACCTTCTCCGATAAAATCTTCTACAGTCGGATAATAGGAAATCGGATTTTCTCCCTTTCCGGAACAACCATTTACATAATAGATTTTATGATTTGGCTGATGTCCCCGCTCGTCAAATGACATGGTGGGGCAGACGTTGATTCCATGTTCTGTTGTCTCGATACGATGGAGCATGGAAGTGACATTTCGATGATCACGAATGTTATCCGCACTTCTTCCGTAAACAGGAATTGCACCATATGCAGTAAATTTCTGTACAGTATCTGTCTGGTTTTCAACCGTCACATACATAATCTCCACATTATCACTTTTGGGGATAAAAGAAGTAACTGTGGAGATGAGCCCAAGTTCTCTGGAAGTCCTTTTCAAAGTCTGCCACATGAATCCGGCGGTTAGTTCACTGTCTTCCTGCCTGTCAGTAAAACGGTCGGCTTCCTGCTGAGCAGAGGAACCTGTTACTGAATAAGGAATGTGTCCTTCTTTTACGATCAGAAATTTCTGGAAGAACGATTGTTATGAAGATTTTCGGAACTGACCGGTTCCAGCAGGAAGGTATCCTGATCAATTTTGCTGTCACCTCCAAGCACTGGTGTGACGGAACTTTTCAGACCTGCTTCTGATGCAAGAGGAAAATAAAGATAACTGGTATTTTCCGGTCTGTTCACACAAAAGCTTCCATGATTATCAATAAACTTAATATGTTTCAACATTTTTCTCCTTCCATAAATATTGTATGGAAATTATATCGGAAATGAGATCTTTCGGAAATAAGAAACATGAAGTAAGTATCAGAATCATGACATAAAATAACACAATTTCAGAAAAATATATGAGCAGGTAATGAATCAGATTGCGAATATTCATCTGGCTGATTTATAGAAAAATGGTACTTTTTATACAAAAATACTAATAAAAAAACAGAAAGATTATGATTTTAGGAAAGATTTCCTTATTAAATGACAAAATCTGTCTGTATATAAAAAGAACACAATGAGTCATGAATCTGACATTTTGGTGGAAATTATAATATACCCGAAAAGCAGTTTAAGCTATAATCTGATACATCAGGTGAGGCAAGAAACTCACAAAGAGAAAAAAAGAAAAAGGAGGGCTTTTTTTAATGAAAAAGAAAGCATTAGCTGTTTTACTTACAGCATCCGTAATTGCAGGTACAATGGGCGGAACCGCTACAATCGTACATGCAGATGAAGAAGGAAAAGTAATCAATATTTATTCCTGGAATGATGAATTCCGTCAGCGTCTGGAAGCAGTATATCCTGAAGTAAAAGAAACATCCAAAGACGGAACAGTAACAACATTAAAGGATGGAACAGAAATTCACTGGATCATAAATCCAAATCAGGATGGTGTTTATCAGCAGAAACTTGATGAAGCTCTTATGAATCAGGCTGATGCATCAGCAGATGATAAGGTAGATATCTTCTTATCAGAAACAGATTATGTATACAAATATACAGATGCAGCAGCGGATGTGGCAATGCCTCTGAAAGATCTTGGAATTGATCCTGACAAGGATCTTGCAGATCAGTATGACTTTACAAAAACAACTGCATCTGATGCAGATGGAGTACAGAGAGGATCTACATGGCAGTGCTGCCCTGGACTTCTTGTATATCGTCGTGATATTGCCAAAGATGTGTTCGGAACCGACGATCCTGAAGAAGTAGGCAAGAGAATGAAAGACTGGGATACAGCAAAAGCTACAGCTGAAGAACTGAAAGCAAAAGGATATTACACATTTGCTTCTTATGCTGATACATTTAGACTGTATGGAAACAGCATTTCCCAGCCATGGGTAGAAGACGGTGCAACAACTGTTAATGTAGACCAGCAGGTAATGAACTGGATCAAAGATTCCAAAGAATGGCTGGATGCAGGATACCTGAACAAAACTGTAAAAGGTCAGTGGAACGATGACTGGAACAAAGCTATGGGATCTGAATCCAAAGTATTTGCATTCCTCTTCCGGCATGGGGAATTGACTTTACATTGAAACCAAACTGGGATGGAGAAGACGGAGAATGGGCTGTTACAAATCCACCACAGGAATACAATTGGGGCGGTTCTTACATCCATGCAGCAACAGGAACAGATAATCCGGAACATGCAAAAGATATCATTCTTGCACTGACAGGAAATAAGGACAATTTATTAAAGATTTCCAAAGATTATTCTGACTTTACAAATACAAAGAGTGGTATGCAGGAAGTTGCAACAGATGATACTTTCGCATCTGACTTCCTTGGCGGACAGAATCCATTTGAATATTTCGCACCGGTTGCAGAGAACATCAAGATCGCACCACTTTCTGCTTATGACCAGGGATGTGTAGAACTGATCCAGAACGCTTTCAGCGATTACTTCCAGGGTCAGGTAGACTATGACAAAGCAAAATCAAACTTTGAAACAGCAATCAAAGAACGTTATCCGGAAATCCAGGAAGTTAACTGGGCTGAATAATAAACGCTTTTGAATTGACAGTTAAAAAGTTTCAGGTGTAAATAACCTGTACAGATGCATTTGTATTTGCCAGACACACATGAAACGCGATGTGTGTCTGCGCTAATATGTAAAGGAAGGAATGCTGAACTATGAAAAAAAAGAAAAGCATCAGCTATGCAAAATTGGGGATACATTCTTTATCCTTCCATTTTTTATAACTTTTTTAATCTTTTCTTTGATTCCGCTGGTAGATACTGTACGTTATAGTTTCTATGAATATTATCGTTCAGGAATTAAAGAAATCGGACCGAATTTTATTGGAATGGCAAACTATCTGAGTCTGTTGAAGTCAGATATGTTCAAATACAGTGCTAATACACTGATTCTGTGGGTAATCGGATTTGTACCGCAGATCGTGATCGCACTGGTTCTGGCATGCTGGTTTACAGATGCGCGTCTGAAGATCCATGGACAGCAGTTTTTCAAGGTTGTTATTTATCTTCCTAACCTGATCATGGCTTCTGCATTTGCATTATTGTTCTTTACCATGTTCTCTACCAACGGACCGATTAACTCTATTCTGATGTCTCTGGGATGGGTTAAAAAACCGATAGATTTCCTGGGTTCTGTAATCGGAACCAGATCTCTGATCGGATTTATGAACTTCCTGATGTGGTTTGGTAATACAACAATTATGCTGATGGCTGCTGTTATGGGTATCAGTATGGATATTTTTGAAGCATCTGAACTGGATGGCTGTAACAGTATCAAGAGATTTTTCTATATCACACTGCCGCTGATCCGTCCGATCCTTGCTTATACACTGATCACATCTATCATCGGTGGTCTTCAGATGTTCGATGTTCCTCAGATTCTTACAAATGGACAGGGAAATCCGGACCGTACATCTATGACTCTGATCATGTTCCTGAACAGCCACTTAAAGAGCAAGAACTATGGTATGGCAGGTGCACTGTCCGTATATCTGTTTATTGTCAGCGGTATTTTATGTATGATCGTATATAAGATGACAAATGACACAGACCCGGACGGATCTAAGAAAGCTGCAAAGAAAAAAGCAAAAGAAGAAAGAAGGAGGAGATAAACTATGAAATCAAATACATCAGGTCGTGTGCGCAGTATTTTTGTTCATCTTGTGCTGATCTTTTTATCCTCCTGTGTCTGTTTTTCTTTTACATTCTGATTGTAAATGCAACACGTTCCCATGCGGATCTGCAGAAAGGATTTCAGCACTTCCCGAAATATTTCTTTGAGAATCTGAAGAATGTGGCAAATGACGGAAGTTTCCCGATGTTCCGCGGTATTCTTAACAGTGTTGTTGTATCTTCTTGCAGTGCTGCACTTTGTACATATTTTTCTTCTTTGACAGCTTATGGTCTATATGCTTATGATTTTAAAATGAAGAAAGCAGCTTTTACCTTTATTATGGCAATTCTTGTTATGCTACACAGGTAACAGCAATGGGATTTTTACGACTGATCACAAAGATGGGAATGTATGACTCTTTACTTCCGCTGATCATTCCATCCATTGCATCTCCGGCAGTCTTTTACTTTATGTACAGTTACCTTCAGTCTTCCCTTCCTTTATCCCTTGTGGAAGCGGCAAGAATTGATGGCTCCGGAGAATTCAGAACCTTTAACAGTATTGTACTTCCGATCATGAAACCGGCAGTAGCAGTACAGGCAATCTTTACTTTCGTAGGATCCTGGAACAATTACTTCGTTCCTGCCTGATCATTCAGTCAAAGAGCAAAATGACAGTGCCGATCCTGATTGCAACTCTGCGTGGTGCTGATTATATGAACTTTGATATGGGTAAAATTTACATGATGATCACTGTTGCGATCGTGCCAATCATTATTGTATATCTGCTTTTATCCAAATACATTATTGCAGGTGTAACACTTGGTGGTGTAAAAGAATAATGAGAATTAAGAACCCCCATAGAGAGAATGCTATGGAGGTTCTTTTCATGAGAATTATAATATTAAAAACAGGAGTATAATTATATGAAGAAATGGATTTACAGTGGAACTAGAGAAGAACAGCCGTCAGAGAGAGAACTGATGCATGGAAAGCTTGCCAGAAAAGCGGCGTCAGAAGGCATTGTTCTGCTGAAAAATGAAGGAATCCTTCCATTAAAGAAAGATACAGCTGCTGCACTTCTTGGGTATGGAGCAGAGAAAACCGTAAAGGTGGAATTGGTTCTGGAGATGTTAACAACAGAAAGAATATTTCTATTTATCAGGGACTGAAAGAAGCAGGAGTAAAAATTGTAAGCGAAGACTGGATCAGCGATTATCACAATCGCTATGAGCAGGCGAGAGAGGCGTGGAAAGAAAAAGTTCTGGAAGAAGCTAAGAAAGTAGATAATCCTTTTGATGCCTATGCAGAGAATCCTTTTGCAATGCCGCTGGGACGTAAGGTGGCAGAGGAAGATATCTGTGAAGCAGATGTGGTGATTTATGTGATCAGTCGTATTTCAGGAGAAGGAAAAGACCGCCGCAAAGTAAAGGGAGATTACTATTTAAGCGAGAGAGAAGAGGAAGATTTACGTTATCTTGCAGAAATGAACAAACCTGTGATCCTTATTCTTAATGCAGGTGGTCCTGTGGAGCTGACAGATATTCTGGAACAGACAGACAATATAAAAGGAATCTTAAATATTTCTCAGCTTGGTCAGGAAGGGGGAGATGCCCTGGCTGATGTACTTCTGGGAAAAGAAGTGCCGGGCGGTAAACTGACAACAACCTGGGCAAGGCGATACGAGGATTATCCGGCTTCAGAAGAGTATGGGTATCTGAATGGCAATCTGGAAAAGGAAAAATACAAAGAAGGTATTTATGTAGGTTACAGATATTTTGACAGCTTTGACAAAAAGTGATGTTTCCGTTTGGGTTTGGTCTTTCTTATACTATGTTTGAGATGATGTGTTGCAGCATAAATATGAAAGAAAGTAAGATCAGAGCAGAGGTTCAGGTCACAAATACAGGAAATGAATATGCTGGTAAAGAAGTGGTACAGATTTATGTTACGCTTCCGCAGACAGAACTGGAAAAAGAGTATAAGAGACTGGCAGGTTTTGCAAAAACCAGACTTCTGAAGCCGGGAGAAACACAAACACTTACTGTTGAAATTCCACAGAAACAACTGGCTTCTTTCAATGAGAAAACACATACATGGATAGTGGAAAAAGGCAAATATGGCATTCTGGTCGGAAACAGTTCAGACAAACTGAAACTGGAAGCAGTTCTGGTAGTTTCAGATGATACAGTACTGGAACAGATGGATAAAATCTGCCCGCTTCAGGAAGAACTGGAACAGATTCATTTGACAAAAGAATTGAAAGAAAATCTGTGCAGAGACAGGAAAAACTGATAACAGCGCAGGTTCCGGAATATTATTTTAAACCTGCGATGATACCGGCAAAATCGGAAAATGCCGGAAAAAATCAGGAAAATCTGACAGAGGAAGAAAAAAGATTTGTTTCTGTTCTGGAAGACAGAACTACAGAAGAGCTGATTCCTCTGCTTTATGGAAAGATTTCAGAGAATATCAGTACTCTTGGTGCAGCAGGGATTCGAGTACCGGGATCAGCAGGTGAAACCTGCGGTACTTTGGAAGAGTATGGAATCCCCTCTCTTGTTATGGCGGACGGTCCGGCAGGTATCCGCCTTAGACAGTGGTATGAAGTAGATAAAGAGGCAGACAGTATCTATGAAATGGGTGTTCTTGGCTCTCTGGAAAATGGGATTCTGGAACCAGGCGTACACCATGAGAATGCAGACACTTATTATCAGTACTGCACAGCTTTTCCTGTAGGAACAGCACTGGCACAGACCTGGGGATACAGATCTCATGACAGAGTTTGGAAAAGCAATCGCAGAAGAAATGGAAGAATTTCATGTGAATCTATGGCTTGCACCAGGCATGAATATTCACAGAAATCCATTATGTGGAAGAAATTATGAATATTATTCAGAAGATCCATATCTGTCAGGGATGCTGGCAGCAGCAGTGACCCGAGGTGTTCAGAGCAAGTCAGGATGTGGCGTAACAATCAAGCATTTTGCATGCAATAATCAGGAAGATAACCGCATGGGTGTTGACTCCTGTGTATCCGAACGTGCGCTCAGAGAAATCTATCTCCGCGGATTTGAAATTGCAGTAAAAGAAGGAAATCCTGTTTCTATTATGACTTCCTATAATCTTATCAACGGTATTCATGCGGCGAACAGCAAAGATTTGTGCATGACAGTTGCCAGAAAAGAATGGGGATTTGACGGAGCAATTATGTCAGACTGGAACACAACAGTTCCGGAAGATGGAAGCGTTCCATGGAATGTGTGGCAGCAGGCAATGACATTATCATGCCTGGAAATCCGGATGATGATAAGAATATTCGCCAGGCATATAAAGAAGGTAAACTTACAGAAGAAGAAATCCGAAATTGTGCCGGACAATCTGGTATCTATGATCCGTAGATTAGAGCGTACAGATTGTTGAAATGATTTTTCAAACATGCTCTAAATGAAAACAGATAGAATCTGACATATGCTGAAATAACAGTAATGAGAGGAACAATATTAATTATTAAAAT
>ENA-OQCS01001390-OQCS01001390.1-human-gut-metagenome-genome-assembly--contig:-NODE-1390-length-12549-cov-1.946627_pt1 | contig 12549 bp, 17 predicted proteins | sample MGYA00242757_ERZ504575 | MGnify/ENA primary metagenome ERZ504575 (study PRJEB26092, sample SAMD00036297) | human gut metagenome | host: Homo sapiens | study: EMG produced TPA metagenomics assembly of...
CGCAGGGAAAGATCAAGCACCGTTCCAGTGTCAATGCCGGTATCTCCCAATATTTCATGCACCGCAAGCTGCGTGCCAACCTGAGCATCAACAACATCTTCAACGGCCTCGAAGAAACAACGATCGTCGATACGAAAGACTTGCAAATGACCCAGGTCCGCAACCGTGACGCACAGGTGACGTGGGTGACGCTGACGTATAACCTGTGATATTTGCCAGGGGATTCTTTAGCCGGGGGGATTAATCCCCCGGCAAGAGTGAAGTCAATATCTTCTTCAGCACCGTTTGTGCTGAAATCTCGCGGTTGGCGGCTTCGGGGATCACGATGCTTTGGGGGCTTTCGATTACGTCGTCTGTCACGATCATATTGCGACGGACAGGCAGGCAGTGCATGAAGTAGGCATTGTTGGTCAACGCCATCTTTTCCGTGTCGACGGTCCAACTGCGGTCCGTGTTGAGAACCTTGCCGTAGTTGGGATCGGCATAGGCTGCCCAGTTCTTGGCGTAGATGAAGTCCGCGCCTTCGAACGCTTTCTTCTGGTCATATTCTACGCGAGCGTTGCCGACGAAGCGCGGGTCCAGTTCGTAGCCTTCCGGGTGGGTGATGACAAACTCGTAGTCCGTTGCATTCATCCATTCGGCGAAACTGTTAGGTACGGCTTGCGGCAGGGCTTTCGGATGTGGTGCCCAAGTCATGACGACTTCGGACGGCAGTCTTCTTATACTCCTCGATCGTGATCAGGTCGGCAAAACTCTGCAACGGATGGCGGGTAGCCGCTTCCATGCTGAATACCGGACGGCCGGAGTATTGGATGAACTGGTTCAATATCTTTTCGTTGTAATCATCTTCCTTGCTTTCGAAACGGGCGAATGAACGTATGCCGATCACGTCGCAATAGCAGCCCATCACCGGAATAGCTCTAGGAGGTGTTCGGGCTTGTCGCCATCCATGATCACGCCGCGTTCGGTTTCCAGTTTCCAGGCTCCCTGGTTCACGTCGAGCACCATCGTGTTCATACCTAATTCATGGCAGCCTTCTGGGTGGAGAGGCGGGTACGGAGGCTGGAGTTGAAGAATATCATCAATAACGTCTTGTTCTTGCCCAGCCCGGTAAACTGGTAACGGTCTTTCTTAATCTCGAAAGCCTCGGCGAGTGCCTGCTTGAGGTTGCCCAAATCCTGTACACAAGTGAAGTTTCTCATATCATGTCTCATTTAAAATTGTTCTGCCTACAAAGATAAACAATGATTTCTGATTTATGGCAATACCGTTATATCTGTATTGTCAGTGTCATATGATAATACTAACACCAAGGCAGGGACTATTTTCGTATTTGTCCGTCTCCTTCGATGATATACTTGTAGGTCGTCAGTTCAGGCAACGCCATCGGGCCGCGGGCATGTAGCTTCTGTGTGCTGATACCGATTTCCGCTCCGAAACCGAACTGTGCCCCGTCGGTGAAAGCCGTAGATACATTGGCGTAGACGCAGGCGGCATCGACCATTTGCTGGAAACGGCGGATGGCTTCTGTCGATTCACTGACGATGCTTTCGCTGTGTTTCGAGCTGTAGCGGGCGATATGTTGCAGGGCTTCATCCAAGGAGGAGACTGTACGGATCGCCATTTTGTAGTCTAAGAACTCGGTGCCGAAGCTGTCTGCCATAGCCGGCTGAAGCCAAGCGGTAGGTAGTGCCCTGAAAGAGCGGCAAAGGCGGGTTCGTCGGCATAGATAATGACGTTGCTGCCGGACAGTTTTCCACACAAATAAGGGAGGTCACCTAATCGGTCGCGATGGACGATCAGACAATCCAAAGCGTTGCAGACGCTGACGCGGCGTGTCTTGGCATTGTTGACGATCTCGCGCCCTTTTTCTTTGTCTCCATCTTTGTCAAAATAGGTATGGCAGATACCGGCTCCCGTCTCAATGACCGGTACGCGGGCATGGTCGCGGACGTAATTGATCAGTGAACTGCTGCCCCGCGGAATGATAAGGTCCACCAGGCCGACGGTGTTCAACAGCTCGGTCGTCGCCTCGCGGTCGGGCGGCAGGAGTGTACAGACAGCCGGATCGACGCCTTGTCTTGTCAGTACGTCGTGGATAATCGCCACTAAGGCACGGTTGGAACTGTCGGCATCCGAACCTCCTTTCAACACGCAGGCATTCCCGCTCTTGAAACAAAGGGAGAAGACGTCGAAGGTGACATTCGGGCGTGCTTCGTAGATGACACCGATCACGCCGAAGGGAACGGTCATTTTGCGGATCACCATGCCGTTCGGGCGTGTTGTTTCGCTTAACAGCTTCCCAAGAGGCGACGGTAGCGAGGCGACGTTCTTCATATCTCCTGCAATACCTGCAAGACGTTCTTCCGTCAGTTTCAAGCGGTCGTATTTCGGATTGCCGGGTCCATACGCGACAAATCTTCGACATTGGCAGCCAAGACTTCGGCTTGGCGTGTCAGCAAAGCCGAAGCCGTGTCTATGAGGATGCGGTTGATGGTGGCATCGTCCAGCGTGACAAGCTGCGCGAAGCGGCGAGGGTATGTTGCAATAATTCGTTAATCATGGTCGTATGCTTGTTGTTGTTAATCCAGATACAAATAATCGTAATGTACCAACGGTTTTTTATCCCGGCTGCCGATCAGTTCTCGTGCTTCCGTACTGTCGTAACCTGCGCATCCGACTCCTAACTGGACGCCTTCCTCGTTGATAACCTTGACGATATCGTCTTTCTCGAAGTCGCCGATGATCCGGGTGACGCCGACCAGCAGATACTGGTCGCCTTCGGACCTAACAGTGCCTCTTCGGCCCCCCGGTTGATGTGTATCTCGCTTGGCGAAGCTTCGGAGTGGGCGATCCATTTTTTTACGCTGCTGACAGGTTTGTTTGACGGGATGAAACGCGTGCAAACGGTCCGGCTGTCTTTGGCGAGCAGGTCTACCAGGATGTTGTCCTTCTTGCCGTTGGCATGATCACCGTGATGCTTCGTCGGCCACCTTCTGTGCAATGCTGCATTTGGTAAGCATGCCGCCACGACCGAATGACGACTTGCTGGTCTGTACATATTCCGACAGGTCTTCCTTGCTGTCGTCGATCTCGCGGATAACCGTGGAGGACGGATCGGACGGGTTGCCGTTATATATTCCGTCGATATTGCTAAGGATAATCAAAGCATCCATTCCCATCATGGTGGCGATCAGTCCGGAAAGCTCGTCATTGTCCGTGAACATCAATTCTGTAACCGATATCGTGTCGTTTTCGTTCACGATGGGAATCACTTTGTTTTCGAGCATTACCTCCATACAATGTTTCTGGTTGAGGTAATGCGTGCGGCTGCCAAAGTTCTCTTTCGTGGTGAGCACCTGGCCGCAGGTCATACCATGTTCGCGGAACAGTTCGTAATACCGGTTGATCAGCTTGGCTTGCCCGACTGCGGAATACAGCTGACGGGCAGAGACGGGATCCAGCTTTTTGCCGGCCTTTATCTCACTGCGTCCAGAAGCGACCGCACCGGAGGAAATAAGGACGACTTCCACGCCTTTCCGATGTAGTTCGGCCACCTGATCCACCAAGCGGACATTGGGTAATATCCAACGTGCCATCCTTGCGGGTGAGCACGTTGCTGCCTATCTTGACCGCAATACGGTTAAATTGCCAATCGATGATTGGCAATTGACCATTATTTTGTGTGTTTCTTTTCATTGTCGGTTGCTCGGATTTCGACTCGGCGTATTTTGCCGCTGATCGTCTTCGGCAGTTCGTCTACGAACTCGACGACGCGCGGGTATTTGTACGGAGCTGTCACTTTTTTGACATGGTCTTGTAATTCTTTGACCAAAGCGTCTCCGGCTTTATCCTTGTAGTCCTTTGCCAGAACGATGGTGGCTTTTACCACTTGTCCGCGGATTTCGTCTGGAACACCAGTGATGGCACATTCTACAACCGCCGGATGCGTCATCAGGGCGCTTTCTACTTCAAACGGGCCGATACGGTAGCCGGAACTCTTGATAACATCGTCGGCACGGCCCACGAACCAGAGGTAACCGTCTTCATCACGCCAGGCGACATCGCCCGTGTAATACAGGCCGTCGTGCCATGCTTCGCGTGTGCGTTCGGCATCCCGGTAATATTCCTTGAAAAGACCGATCGGTTTGCCATTTGTAGTGTGGATCACGATCTGTCCCTGTTCTCCATCTTCGGCACGGGTTCCGTCCGGGCGCAACAAGTCTACATCGTATTGCGGATTAGGGACACCCATCGATCCTGGTTTCGGTTCCATCCACGGGAAAGTGGCGACGGTCAAGGTTGTTTCCGTCTGTCCGAAACCTTCCATCAGCTTGATGCCGGTCAGTTTGTAGAACGTGTCGAATACGGCAGGGTTTAAGGCTTCGCCGGCAATGGTACAATATTGGAGGGACGACAGGTCGTATTTTGTCAGGTCTTCGCGTATCAGGAAACGGAAAATGGTAGGAGGTGCGCACAAAGATGTGATGCGGTAGTCCTGTATCATCTGTAACATATCGGCCGGTGTGAATTTCTCGTGGTCGTACACGAATACGGTTGCTCCGGCAATCCACTGTCCATACAGTTTTCCCCATACGGCTTTCCCCCAACCGGTGTCGGCAATCGTCAGGTGGAGGCTGTCTTTATGCAAGTTGTGCCAGAAACTTCCGGTCACGATATGCCCCAGCGGTAGGTGAAATCGTGTGCTACCATCTTCGGGTTGCCGGTTGTACCGGAAGTAAAATACATCAGTGAAATGTCGTCGTTACTGTTCGGATGTTCCGGACGTACGAACGGAGCCGCGTTTTCGAGACCTTTGTGGAAGTCCTCGAAGCCTTCGGGAATTCGGGACCTACCGAAACAACACTCTTTATAGAGGGTGAATCGGGCAGCGAGTCGATGATATGTTGGGTGATCACTTCCTCGCCTGCACAGACGATCATCTTGATATCGGCGGCATTCGCACGATAGACGATATCTTTCTTTGTCAGTAGGTGGGTAGCCGGGATCACCACTGCTCCCAATTTATGCAACGCGATAATCGAGAACCAGAATTCATAACGGCGTTTCAATATCAACATGACCATATCACCGTGGCCGATTCCCAGCGACTGGAAATAAGCGGCAGTCTGGTCGGTATATTTTTTCAGGTCGGCAAAGGTGAAGTCTATGTGTTCCCCTTGGTCGTTTGTCCAGCACAGCGCAATCTTATCGGGTTCTTCTTCCGCCCATGCATCTACTACGTCATATCCGAAGTTGAAGTTCTCCGGGACTTTTATCTTGAAATTCTTTATAAAATCTTCCTGCGACTCAAAGGTCGTCTTGTTTATGAATCTTTCTAACATGATGATTAAATTGTCAATTTATAGGATTATTGCCAGGAAACTGACCTTTTCTCCATCGAGTGCCTTCATCCCATGCGGCAGTTCGGAGTTGAAATAGATACTGTCGCCTTCTTCCAGTATCAGCTCTTTGTTGTTGATCTGTAATAACATGCGGCCTTTCAGTACCATATTATACTCTTGTCCGGGATGCGAGTTCAGATAAATCGGTGTCCCGTCTGGAGCCGGATGGACGGTAACCATGAACGGATCTGCTTTCCGACCGACAAACCCGGCGGCAAGCGACTGGTATTTGTATGCTTTAGTCCGTTCCACGGCAATACCTTTTCCTTTGCGAGTGATAAAGTAGCTGCTCATTTTAGGTTCATCACCGAACATAAGCGTGGTCAACTCAACCCCGTAAGCCTGTGAAATCTGATGTAATACACTTACTGAAATATCTACAGTACCGCTTTCCAGCTTCATATACTGTTCGGGAGTCAGGTTACAAACCTTGGCCATTTCTTCAGGCGTGATTTCCAATGCATCCCGAAGTCCGGCCAAACGCTCCGCAATTTGTTTTATCTGTTCGTTCATCTCCGTTGATTATTATATTTATGATGCTCCAAAGATAGGAATAAAAAGCAAAATGTCTAAGGAAAGAGGAATGTAATGTTATTTAGTTATTTTGAAAGGAAGTGCGGAAGATGTTTTTTTGTATTGGCTGCTTCCCGCTGAAGAAGTTATAGTTTCCTGCGGAGAGAACTACAGTTTCCAGCCGAGGAAACAAACGTTTCTTCCGGTAGAAAACTGTAGGTTGTTGAATAATAATTTATTAGAAGCTGTATAAGAAAGCTTCTTAATCGTATTTGATGACGCTGACCGGGCAGCTTTCGGCGGCTTCTTTTATACCTTCTTCATAATCGTTGAAGTTTACTCCTTCATTTACACGTGAGCGGTCTGTAACCTGAAATACTTCGGGACAAATGCCTTCGCATGTGCCGCAAGCGATACAATCTTCTTCTATCCAAACACTCTTTATAGCCATATTTTTTACATTTAAGATGATTAATATGTTAAGATAACAGCTCTACGGCTTGAATTGTTGATGCTGGACGAGAATATCTTGGCTCCTTTGATTTAAATTTAATTTAACGCTCCTGTCTCTTATTTTAGAAATTTATTGATTATGTTTACAGCGCTGAAATAATCAATCTTTGAACACTTAATAAATAAGAGATACTATGGACAACGCAATTTTTAGTTCCCCAAGCCTATTAACGAGCCGGTAAAAGCATACGCTCCTGGTTCAAGTGAAAAATCATCCTTGAAAAAGGCTCTTGCGCAGCTCTCTTCTGAAGAATGGGATATACCATTGGTTATCGGAGGTAAAGAAATCCGTACAGGCAATACCGGCAAAGTCGTGATGCCGCATGATCACCACCATGTATTGGCCACTTATCATAAGGCCGGAGAGAAAGAAGTGCAGATGGCTATCGATGCAGCAATGAAGGCGCATAAGGAATGGTCTGAACTTCCTTGGGTAGAACGTGCTTCCGTCATGCTACGTGTAGCAGAATTGCTTTCCACTAAATATCGTTATATATTGAACGCATCCGTCATGTTGGGACAAAGCAAGAATCCGTTCCAGGCAGAAATCGACGCTCCTTGCGAATTGATCGACTTCCTTCGTTTCAGTACTTTTTATGCCAGTCAGGTATATGCCGACCAGCCTTATTCGGAAACAGGTATCCTGAACCGGATGGAATATCGTGCTTTGGAAGGTTTCGTGTTTTCGCTCACGCCGTTCAACTTTACTTCCATTGCCTCTAACTTGAACATGGCGCCTGCATGATGGGAAATGTGGCAGTCTGGAAACCGTCGACAACAGCTATCCATTCTAACTATTTCCTGATGAAAGTGTTCCGGGAAGCCGGTTTGCCCGACGGCGTTGTCAATTTTATTCCGGGGCAGGGAAGCGTGATCGGCAAAGTCATAACGGCCAGCCGTGATTTAGGCGGTTTTCATTTCACAGGTTCTACTTCAACCTTTAACACCCTTTGGCGTCAGATCGGTGAGAATTTAGGACATTATAAATCTTATCCGAAGATTGTCGGTGAAACAGGCGGCAAGAACTTCATCTTTGTCCATCCTTCTGCTCCGGCTTTGGAGGTGGCGACAGCTATTGTGCGCGGTGCGTTTGAGTATCAAGGACAGAATGTTCGGCTGGTTCACGTGCTATATCCCTGCTTCACTCTGGAAAGAAGTAAAGGACTATGTCGGCGATATGTTGAAAGAAATCAAAATGGGAGATGTCCAGGATTTCACGAATTTTGTCAATGCGGTTATCGATGAAGCTTCGTTTGACAATATCATGAGCTATATCGATTATGCAAAACAGTCTCCTGATGCGGAAATCGTTTTCGGTGGAAATGGAGATAAGTCCGTAGGTTACTTTGTTGAACCGACTGTCATCCGGACTACGGATCCGATGTTCAAGAGCATGGTGGAGGAGATCTTCGGTCCGGTTATCACGATCTATGTGTATGATGATAATAAATATGAAGAAACACTCGAACTCTGCGACCGTACATCTCCGTATGGTTTGACCGGTTCTATTTTTGCACGCGATCGTTATGCGATCGATATGGCATTCAATAAATTGCGTTATGCCGCGGGTAACTTCTATATCAACGACAAACCGACAGGTGCCGTCATTGCACAACAGCCGTTTGGCGGTTCGCGTGCTTCGGGTACGAATGATAAGCCGGAGGGCCGTTGAACTTGATTCGCTGGACAAATGCCCGTTGTATCAAAGAGGCTTTGGTTTCGCCGACAAGCTATGGTTATCCGTTTCTTGGAGAAAAGTAATTAATTTTATCAATGAGCCGATAAATCAGGATGTGCCAATATGCCAATGAAAGAGTTTCTCTTATGAATTGGTGATTGGCACATTTTGTGAGACGGTATTCCTATTCATTTTAATGCGTTAACTGTCAACTAATATCAAATACCATGTTAGATTTTAATAATACCGAAATTGCTTTCTCTGCCAAATCGCAGTCTGAGCTGAAAAATGCTTATCTGCTGTTCAATACGATCAAATATCCGTGGCTGGTAAAGTGTGCCAGTGTAGTAAGTAATATTGCTTTGAATATTCATTTTCCGTTAGGATGGGCGGTCAAGCCGACTTTATACAAGCAATTTGTCGGAGGTGAAACTTTGCAGGACTGTACAAAGGCGATCGACCATCTGCGGAAATTCAATGTACGCTCCACCTTGGATTTTTCAGCCGAAGGAGAGCAAACGCCCGAAGGAATACAAGCTACTTTTGAGGAAACCATACGTTCGATTGATTTTGCAAAGGGAAATGATAATCTGGCCTATGCCGTATTCAAACCGTCCACCATCATAACGGACGAACTTCTTGCTAAGGTATCCGAAAAGCAAGAGGAATTGACCATCGAAGAAGTAAAAGCTTACCGGGAGTTCAAGGAACGCTTTATGGCTTTTTGCCAGCGTGCCTACGACAATGACGTACGCTTGATTGTGGATGCTGAAGACTATTGTTTTCAGGATGCCATCGACTCTTTGACCGATGAGGCCATGCGCAGGTATAATAAGAAACGTGCGATCGTATTTGCTACTTTGCAAATGTACCGCCATGACCGTATGCCGTATTTACGCCGTATTTTGGACGATGCGAAAGAGAAAGGATATATTGCCGGTGTGAAATTCGTACGTGGTGCCTATATGGAAGCCGAGCGTGCAGGGCAGCTGCTTTGGGATATCCCGATCCGATCTGTAAGGATAAGCAGGCAACGGACGAGAACTTCGACGAGGCTGTCCGCTTCACAATGGATCATCTCGACTGTTTCGAAATGTTTATGGGGACGCATAATGAAGAGAGCAACTATAAATTGGCCAAGCTGATAGATGAAAAAGGCTTAAAGCGCGATGATCCCCGTATCTTCTTCGCGCAACTGTTAGGTATGAGTGACAATATTTCTTTCAACCTGGCTCATGAAGGTTATAACGTAACCAAATATGTACCGTATGCAAAAGTGCGGGATGTTTTGCCATACCTGATCCGCCGTGCCGAGGAAAACACTTCGGTTGCCGGGCAAACCAGCCGTGAACTTCGTATGCTGAAAACAGAATTGGATCGCCGGAAAGCGGTCCGTGCTTTCTGATCGGATTTGAACTTATCCGTTACTATTCTTTCAAGAGAAAAGTAACGGATAAATCGGCATTTGTGGTTCAAATTTGTCAACACTATAATGGATTTTAAAAAAACAACTATCATACCATCATGTTTCTTGTGTACAACTTGAATATCATGATATATAGATATGATAGTTTCCTTTTTAACTATCATGCAACTATCATAAATCAGTTGTTTAACCATCATTTAGCCGTTTTACCCGAAACAGATACACTCCAAAAGTGTTAAAAACGGAATGTTTTCAGGAAAGCATAAGCCTTTTTTGCCGAAACACGTTACTTTTTTGTAAGAAAGACGTTAGATTTTTTCCTCAAAATGCCCGTATCAGGCCGTTTACACCTCCATCTGAGCGGTCTTGAGATCCGGGTCTGTAGATGTCTGACACCCGGGTCTCGACAAAAAATGTAACTATATTGCTGAAAATATGCTATATGTTACATGTGAAAAAGTTATTGTATTCATGATGGTATGACAGTTGTTTTCGTAATCAATAACACGTTTGCAGAATAAAAATCATCATTTGCTTGCCTTCAATCCCCGAATGACGGAAGAGGTGAAGCCGGAGAGTTCCATTTCGTTCAATCCCTTGATGGTGATACCTCCCGGAGTTGTTACCTTATCGATTTCCGTTTCAGGATTGCTTTTGTTTTCCAATAAGAGGTCGACAGCTCCTTTCACCGTATGGACAACGATTTCCTGTGCCTGCTTCGGGTAAAAACCTAATTCGACACCGCCTTCGATGGCTGCGCGGATATAGCGCAAGGCGAATGCGATCCCGCTGGAAGCCAAAGCGGTTCCGGCAGACATCAGGCGTTCTTCGACCAACATCGCGTTTCCCAATTCGTTGAAGATATTAATGATTAAGTCCGTTTGCTCTTTGGAAGCATTACGGGCTGCTACGAAAGTCATACTGCTAAGCACTTCGATTGCCGTATTCGGCATGATACGGAAAATAGTCGGGGTTGTCAGGCAATCGTCGAACCCCGTGTTTTTGGTCAGATAGGTGTTCAGCAGGTCGAATGTGATACCTGCGGCAACGGAAACGATTATCTGTTTGTCATAGTCGAGTATGCCTTTGATCTGGTCGATAATTTCTTCTACGCGCCACGGTTTTACGGCAATGACGATGATGTCGGCGCCTTTGACCGCTTCTACATTGTCCAGCGAGAGGACGAAATCAGGATTCGTATTCCTCATTTTCTCCAGAGTCGTATCTGATTGTGCCGTGCAAGTGATATCCGATGCTTTAAACATATGACCTTTTGCTAATCCTCGTGCTATGGCACCGCCGATATTTCCGGCGCCGATAATTGTGATCTTCATGCTTTCTTTATATTATAGTTATTATGTCTGACAAAGATACAGTTTAAATTGTCAATTGTCCATTGCCCATTGTCAATTTAATCGTATCTTTGCCCTTCAAAATTAATCTAATAACATAATATAAATAGATTTACATGAAAAAGACAATTATTGCGGTTGGTATGCTGTTCGCCATGACGATGTCTGCAACAATCCATGCACAAGAATCAGGAAGAAGGAAAATGAAGAAGGGTTTGTTTTTACGACAGTGAAGGAGAATCCGATCACTTCGATTAAGAACCAGAATCGCGCCGGAACTTGTTGGTGTTATTCGACAATGGCATTCCTGGAATCTGAATTGCTTCGTATGGGAAAGGGTGAATATGATTTATCCGAAATGTTTACGGTTACAATACTTATCTGGATCGTGCGGATGCAGCTGTGCGTACTCACGGGGACGTTTCCTTTTCACAAGGCGGTTCTTTCTATGACGTGATTTATGGAATGGAGGCTTTTGGCCTGGTTCCGGAAGAAGAAATGCGTCCGGGTGTGATGTATGGCGATACGTTGAGCAACCATACCGAACTTTCCGCCCTTGCAGATGCAATGGTCGCAGCTGTAGCCAAAGGCAAACTGCGTAAATTGCAATCAGATGAGAATAACGCCATGTTGTGGAAAAAAGCGGTTGCTGCCGTTCACGAAATTTATTTGGGCAAGGCTCCAGAGAAATTACTTATAAAGGTAAAGAATATACTCCGCAGTCTTTCTATAAGTCAACCGGTTTGAATCCTTCCGACTATGTGTCTTTGACATCTTATACACATCGTCCGTTCTATACCCAATTCCCGATCGAAGTCCAGGATAACTGGCGTCATGGATTGTCTTACAACTTGCCTATCGATGAACTGATGGAAGTGATGGACAATGCCATCAACAACGGATATACTTTCGCATGGGGAGCTGATGTCAGCGAAGAAGGATTTACCCGCGACGGTATTGCCGTATGTCCGAATGCAGAAAAAGGAGCCGAACTGACTGGTTCAGATATGGCACACTGGCTGGGCTTGAGCAAAGCAGACAAGCGCAAGGAACTGACCAGCAAACCGCTTCCTGAAATTGAAGTGACTCAGGAAATGCGTCAGGTAGCATTCGACAACTGGGAAACTACCGATGACCACGGAATGCTTATCTACGGTATCGCTAAAGACCAGAACGGCAAAGAATACTACATGGTGAAAAACTCATGGGGATTAAGCGGCAAGTACAAAGGTATCTGGTATGCATCTAAAGCTTTTGCCAAATACAAAACCATGAACATACTGGTGAACAAGAAAGCAATCCCTGCACACATCGCAAAAAAATTAGGATTCTAAGGTCCTATTATATAGACTAATTATAAATAAAAAGCGGCTCGTTCCATAAATTTAAGATGGAATGAGCCGCTTTTCTTTCTTTTTACTAATTATGCCGCAAAGTTTCATAGAAAAAATGTCAAAACATCGTTTGCAGTTCTGCAAGTAGTTTTTCAAAAAAGTATTCAGACCTTTGCAGAACGAATTCGGGACATCCTGAATCACAGTCAATTAATTATAAGATATGAAGAAAGATCAGTATTTTAATTTAGAGGTAAATTTTTTGAGTAATGACAATATTGTCAGAATGATGATGGAACTTGACGCTGCGCAATCGCTCGGAATCTAT
>ENA-OQCS01001391-OQCS01001391.1-human-gut-metagenome-genome-assembly--contig:-NODE-1391-length-12538-cov-1.664008_pt1 | contig 12538 bp, 16 predicted proteins | sample MGYA00242757_ERZ504575 | MGnify/ENA primary metagenome ERZ504575 (study PRJEB26092, sample SAMD00036297) | human gut metagenome | host: Homo sapiens | study: EMG produced TPA metagenomics assembly of...
GTTATGCAGTGTATTGCTTGTTGCAACAATTGGTCTGACAGGATGTGGACAGAAACAGAAGACAGAAAGTAGGGCAGAGAAATCTGATGAAAATCATTTTGTAGGAGAGTGGATTGTTGAGCCGGAGTATGCAATCAGCAAGGTTGGAGATGAAAATACGCTGTTTGTAGATGGAAGGGGAGAAAAAAAGGCAATCCTTGGAACTGTAAAAGGTGCAATTGCTACAGTATGGCAGGACTGGAGTATTACAGAAGGAAAGCAGGGAGATGAGAAATGGGGGTGCATCCAGAAGCCGGAACAGCTGGAAGAGACTCTTGGCAATCTTGGAATTACAAAGGATAAAGAAATTATTCTGATCGGTGAGACCTAGATGGATGGGGAGATGATGCGAGACTTCTCTGGGAACTCCGGGCAGCCGGATATGAAGATGTGAAGATGGTAGATGGCGGATGGAAGGCGTTGAAAGACAGTGGAATCAAGACACAGTTCCTCGCATCCAAACCGGAACCGGCAGAAGTAAAAAATCGATGAAATTGATTATTCCCATGTGATGACAACCGAAGAATTACAGAAGAATTATGACGAGTACAAAATTGTGGATGTGCGTACTGATGAAGAATATGAAGGAGCAATTCTGTATGATGAAGCAAAGGGAGGACATCTTCCGGGAGCAATTCATATCCGGTACACAGATCTGTTCAATGATGCAGGATATCTGAAATCCAATGAAGAACTGACAAAAATGTTTGAGGATGCCGGACTGTCTAAAGATGATGAGATCGTCACTTATTGTACAGGAGGAATCCGCTCGGCATATACACAGCTGGTAATGGAAATGTGTGGATTTGAACATACATACAATTATGATCAGTCATTCTGGAGATGGGCTGTTGTTGGAGATGTAGAATAATGGTTAGCGTTTTGATGTGTACTTATAACCGGAGATTTTGCCTGCAACAGGCGATTGACAGCGTACTTTGTCAGACGTATCCGGATTTTGAATTTGTCATCGTAGATGACGGATCGACCGACGGAACAGAAGAACTGATTAAAAGCTATCAGGATCCACGGATCAGATATTTTAAACTGGATCAGAATTCGTTTTACTGTTATGCGGCAAATCAGGGGCTTGATCACTGCCAAGGAGACTATGTGGCATTTATGAACAGCGATGATGCATGGTTGCCGGATAAACTGGAAAAACAGGTGTCAGTTATGGAACAGAACCGAATGCTTGGTGCATGTTTTACAAGAGTGTATCTGGTAGATGAGAGCGGCAATGAGATATCGGAAGAATGCAGAGATATGGCAGCACTTTTGACAGAAAGTGTACGACACAGAACGAATATCTGCATACGCTTCTGCAATCTGGGAATTTTCTTTGTCATCCTTCGGCGCTGGTCAGAAAATCCGTTTTGGACAAGATTGGATATTTCAATCTTTTGTATCGTCAGCTGGCGGATTATGACCTGTGGCTTCGGCTTGTAAGTGAGTCAGAGATCACGATTTTGGAGGAACGGCTGATTCGGTTTCAGTGGGATATAAAAGGGAAAAAACAGATCAGCATGTCGACAAGAGAAAATTCGGTGCGTTCATTTAATGAATCTGTTATGATCCGAAAAAACTACATTGAAAAGATGTCTGAAAAAAATTTTTCCAGTTTTTCAGGGGAGATTTTCAGAATCCGGATTCTACATCACATTTACAACTGGAATTTGAAAAGGCATTCTGGCTGATGAAATGTACAACTAAAGAGCCAGGACTGAAAGCGGCAGGGATGGAAATGCTGGAGAGGGCTATGAGAGAAGAGAATGCAATGGAAACTTTAAGAGCGCATTTTCATATGGATATTTTTGATTTGTATCAGTGGACTGGAGAGCATATGTATAAGACGCCATGGCTTATAAGTGAAATTGAAGAAGGAAGCCAGCAACTGGCGTATTATAAAGATATTATCAGACAGAAAGATGAGTATATCGGGCAGCAGAAAGAACAGCTTGAAAAACAAAATGCAGCGATTGAACAGCAGCAGGAATATATAGAAGGACAGCGAAGGCAGACCGCGCATTATGAAAAACAGCTGGATGAACTTGGCAGACGGATGGAACAGAAAACAGGGCAGCTTAAGAAATATGAGGATAAGATCAGGGAGCAGGATGAAATGATCCAGACATATGCAAATTCAACAGCTGGAAAATAACAGAACCGATGAGAAAAATCATGCGTCTGCTGAAAAAGTGATTTATAGAAAAGATAAATATACTTAATCCGGGATAAGGACAATCAATTAGTGAATAGATTGTAGATATGTTATAGTTAGAAGAAAGAAGATTAGACGAGGAGAAAAGATTATGAAAAGAACAGCATTATTTCTTGCAGGAATTCTTGCGATTTCATCACTTTCAGGATGTGGTGCAAAGAATTCGGCATCAGACAGCAGTGAACCATTGAAGGAAAGTATGTAGTAACCGCCGATTATGTGAAAGAAAATCTGGACGATATCATCGTAGTGGATGCAAGAGGTGAAGATGAGGCGAAAAAAGGTACTGTAAAAGGTGCAGTGGCAACGACATGGCAGTATCTGGCAACCTGTGAAGACGGGGAAGCGGGAGATGCAAACTGGGGATGTATCCTTGATACAAAGCGCCTGAGCGAAAGATTAGGAGAGCTTGGGCTGGCAAAAGATAAGGAAATCGTGCTTTTTTCAAATGCGGAGAAAGGCTGGGGAGAAGATGGCAGGATTGCATGGGAGCTGATTGCGGCAGGCTATGAGGATGTGAAAATCGTAGATGGCGGGATCAAAGCACTGAAAGCAGCAGGAGTTGAGACTGTCAAAGGAGCAGCAGAGCCGAAACCGGTATCGGTAGAAATTGATTCGATTGATGAAACACATGTGATCAATACGGATGAGCTGAAAGAGATTTATGACGACTGTAAAATTGTGGATACCCGTACAGATAAAGAATACAATGGAAAGACAATGTATGGGGAGGCAAATGGGGGACATCTTCCAGGGGCAATCCAGATTCGTTATACGGATTTATTTAACAGTGACAGTACATTAAAGAGTAATGAAGATCTGACCAAGATGTTTGAAGATGCAGGACTTTCAAAAGAGGATCATATTATTACTTACTGTACCGGAGGAATCCGTTCGGCTTATATGCAGCTTGTAATGGAAATGTGTGGCTTTGAAAATTCAGAGAACTATGACGAATCTTTCTACAGATGGTGTGTGGAAGGAGATCTGGAGAAATAAAGAGAAGCAGATCAACGAGATCTGAACATCGTATGAATATGAATGGATTTGAAAAAGCGGGACGTTGGCAATTTAGTCAGCGTCCCGCTTTTGTAACCTTTTTGGGAATAATTATTATTTTACAATTTTTTTCTTACCGAATGCAATGATTGCGCCAAGAGCAGCGAGCATTGCAACTGCGAGAGCAGTGATAGGAGCGGTATCTCCTGTCTTTGTTGTAGCAGCAGTAGTGGTTTTACCGTTATTCTGGTTTTTATTGTTATCTTTGCCATTGTTGTCTTTCTTTGTATCAGGATCAGCGACAGGATCTGTTACAATGCTTCTGGATCACTTCACTTTTTGCACCGTTTTCGATGGTGAATACGTTGGTGATTCCGGCTTCTTTGAGAAGCTGAGTTGCTTTTTGCAGCACCTCTTGCTCCACTGTTGCAAAGAACGTAAATTGTTTTTCCTTCAAAATCTGCTTTGTGAGCAGTTACATATTCTGTAAATGCTTTTGCGAGATCATCCGGAAGTTTGTTATCTTTGTCAAAAAAGTGGAAGGGAAAGGGATCCCTTTAAGTGTCCTTTTGTGTAAGAAGCTGTAGAACGTACATCAAGAATCAGGTAGTTCTTTGTATCTGCCATTTTATTGATTACATGAGTGTCAGAAACATAGATTGCAGCAGCTTTTACATCAGCATCTTTTGCACCACCAGTGATAGTATGCACTTTTGCAAGATCATATCCGGCAGATTTTAATAAAGCAGTAGCTGCTCTTGCACCACTTGCACCACTGTTGCAGAGAAGATAGAGTTCTTTTTTCTCAAGAGTGGCTTTGTTGTCTGTTACATATTTTGTGAAATCTTTGGAAAGCTGGTCATCTGTAGTTTTGGCAACTCCGTTTGCATTGAATACAGGTGTTGAGATAGAGCCTTTTAAGTGTCCACTTCCATAGTTACCTGTCGCACGGACGTCAAGGATTACTACGTCGTCTTTTCCGACAGCAGCAACAGCTGTTTTTCCGTCTACGGCATTTCCGTCTGTTCCAGACATTGCGTACAGAAGTTCCAGGCCTTTTGCACCATTTTCAATGGTGTATACTTTACCATCTTCTTTGGTGCTTGTGTTATAGCCAAGTTTGCCAAGAAGCAGAGTTGCTTTCTGCGCACCTCTTGCACCACTGTTGCAGATAATGTAGATTGGTTTGTCTTCTGTTATTTTTGAAGGAATTTCTTCCATGAAAGCTTTTTCAAGCGCTTCCGCTTCGGCAGTGTCAAGTTTGTTGTTATCATCAAACAGAGACTGAGAAATAGATCCCTTCAAAGTACCTGTCTTTGTCTGTGCTTTTGAAGAACGTACGTCAATAATGTATGCACTTCCGTCTTTTGCAGCGGCAATAGCATCAGTTCCGCTTACGAATTTGTAGCCGTCTACAGTTACAAAAGCACCTTTACTGTTTCATCGCCTGCACCACCGGTAATGGTGTAGATTGTGTTCTTGTCAACACCGTTGTCTGCAAGTAATGCAGTGGCGGCTTTTGCACCTCTTTGGCCGCTGTTACAGAGGACGTATACTTTTTTGCCTGAGAAGGTAGAAGGGTTATCCTGCACATATTTAGCAAAGGTTATTGCATATGGATCTTGGTTGGTTTCTGCTACAACCTGTTTTCCTTCTTCATTCAGATAGAAAACAGGAAGAGAAAGAAGAGTTTTTCAAATGACCGTTTGCAAAGTTCTCTTTTGTACGTACATCTACGATAACCACGTCATTTGAATCAACAGCAGCTACAGCTTCAGCACCGGTTACAGCGTTGTTTGTTCCAAGGAATGCGTAACGAACTTCAAGACCTGTTGCTCCGCCTGTAATGGTATGAATACGACTGGTATCATATCCAGCACGTTGTAATAAAACAGCAGCAGCACGAGCCCCTCTTGCACCACTGTTGCAAAGAAGGTAAAGCTCTTTGTTCTGGAAATTTGCGTTATTAGTTACAGTTACTTGTGAAAGCTTTTGCAGTTAGCATCTTCAGAAGTTTGGATGATACTGCCATCCTCATTAAATACAGGTGTTGAGAAAGAACCCTCTAAGTGAGAAAAATTATAGTTTACAGAAGAACGAACGTCTAAAACAGCAACGGTATTTTTATCGGCTGAAATAGCATCTGGGCTGCTTACATTTGCACCAAAAGTATATGCTTTATATGCAGTTTCGAAATCTGTGATAGCATCAGATTCATCAGATGGAACTGCTTCGTCTTCAGAAACTTCTTCCTGAGTAGTTTCTTCTGGATTCCCTTGATCTTCAGAAACAGTAGTCTGTGCATCGCTTTCTGTAACGGTATCAATACTTGAATCAGTTGCAAAAGCTGTCAGAGAGCCGTTCGCAAGTAATGCGAAAGACAGAAATACTGGTAATAATTTTCTTTTCATTTTTCCTCCTTACTCTCAAAATTAGGTTACGATTACATTGTAACAGTTTTCACAAAAAATTTCATAATTGTTTTAATCTATATATAAAAATGAAATAGATAAAATCTATAGGTATAATTGAGAGATTTTATTAAACTAACTGCTGTTTCGTGGTAGAATAAAAAGATAAAAATGAAAAACGGGGATATGAAAATGAAAGGAATTATTTTGGCAGGCGGATCAGGAACCCGGCTCTATCCACTTACGATGGTGACATCCAAGCAGCTTTTACCTGTGTATGACAAGCCGATGATCTACTATCCGTTGTCAGTTCTTATGAGTGCAGGAATTCGAGAGATCCTGATCATCAGTACACCACAGGATACACCGAGATTTGAAGAACTTTTCGGGGACGGGCATCAGTTCGGCATCGAATTAACCTATGCGGTGCAGGAAAGACCGGAAGGTCTTGCGCAGGCGTTTATAATAGGAAAAGAATTTATTGGCAATGATGCGGCGGCAATGATCCTGGGGGATAATCTGTTTGCCGGGCATGGGCTTAAGAAACGTCTTTTAGAAGCGGTAAAAGCAGCGGAGAGAGGAGACGGTGCAACCATATTTGGATATTATGTGGATGATCCGGAACGGTTTGGTATCGTGGAATTTGATGAAAAGGGCAAGGCGGTTTCCATTGAGGAAAAACCCGAACATCCGAAAAGTAATTACTGTGTGACAGGTCTGTATTTTTATGATAACCGGGTGAGCGATTATGCAGGACAGTTAAAACCAAGCAGACGCGGGGAGCTGGAGATCACGGATCTTAACCGGATCTATCTGGAACAGGGAAGACTTCGGGTAGAGCTTCTGGGTCAGGGCTTTACCTGGCTGGATGCGGGCACCCATGAGAGTCTGACAGATGCGACCAATTTTGTGAAGACGGTAGAGACTCATCAGCACCGGAAAATTGGATGTCTGGAAGAAATTGCCTATCTGAATGGCTGGATTTCCAGAAACGCACTACTGGAAGTCTGTGAAAAATACAGACAGAATCAGTATGGACAATATTTGCATGACGTAGCAGAAGGAAAGTTCAGAGAGAATCTGTTTTAGACAGGGGAGAGAGTTTATGAAAATCATTGTTACCGGCGGCGCCGGATTTATTGGCAGCAACTTTATTTATTATATGATGGAAAAGCATTCGGAGGATCAAATCATCTGTCTGGATGCACTGACTTATGCAGGGCATATGTCGACCCTGGAAGTAGCAATGAAAAATCCAGCGTTCCGTTTTGTGAAAGCATCTGTGACGGATCGGGTGACTGTATACCGGCTGTTTGAGGAAGAACACCCGGATATAGTAGTTAACTTTGCAGCGGAAAGTCATGTGGACCGGTCGATTGAAAATCCGGAAGTCTTTCTGGATACCAATATAAAGGGAACGGCAGTGTTGATGGATGCGTGCCGGAAATATGGAATCTGGCGTTATCATCAGGTTTCTACGGATGAGGTGTATGGGGATCTTCCGCTTGAACGGCCGGATCTGTTTTTTACAGAAGAGACACCGATCCATACGAGCAGTCCGTACAGTGCATCCAAGGCAGCGGCAGATCTTCTGGTACAGTCCTATCACAGAACGTATGGACTTCCGGTTACAATCAGCCGTTGTTCCAACAACTATGGACCATATCATCTGCCGGAAAAGCTGATTCCGCTGATGATCGTCGAAGCGCTTCATGACCGGCCGCTTCCGGTCTATGGTGATGGGAAAAATGTCCGTGACTGGCTTTATGTAAAGGATCACTGCCGGGCGATCGATCTGATCCTGCGTCACGGAAAAGAAGGGGAAATTTACAATGTCGGCGGGCATAACGAGATGAAGAATATTGATATTGTGAAGCTGATCTGCAGGGAGCTTGGAAAGCCGGAAGAGCTGATTACTTATGTGGAGGATCGGAAAGGGCATGACAGAAGATATGCAATCGATCGTCAAAATCCACAGAGAGCTTGGCTGGCTTCCGGAAACTTCTTTTGCAGAAGGAATTAAGAAAACAATCAACTGGTATCTGAATCATCAGGAGTGGTGGAGACCGATCGTAGAAAAGGAAATGAAAATAAAATGCTAAGTTTTTGGTGACGGGTGCTGCCGGGCAGCTTGGAAAGGATGTTGTACGTGAACTGGAAAACCGGGGATATGAAGTGACGGGAAGCGGCAGCAAAAAGAGAAAAACAGCAGGTCGTTATGTGAAGATGGATATCACAGACAGAAACGAAGTCGAGGCAGTAATGAAAAAGCTTAGACCAGATATTGTGATCCACTGTGCGGCGTGGACGCGGTGGATGCGGCAGAAGAGCCGGAAAACTATGAAAAAGTAAGGGAAGTTAATGGAAAGGGCACAGCAAATCTTGCATCCGCCTGCCAGAAAATTCATGCTAAAATGGTTTATATCAGTACAGACTATGTGTTTGGTGGACAGGGGAGCAGACCGTGGGAATCGGATTGTGAGGAGTTTTCGCCGCTGAACCGATACGGTGAAACGAAATTACAGGGTGAACAGGCAGTGAAAGCAGAACTGAAAGAGTATTTTATTGTGCGGATTGCTTGGGTATTCGGGAAAAACGGGAATAATTTCGTGAAGACATGCTGGAGCAGGGGAAAAGACGGAAAGAACTTCGAGTGGTATGTGATCAGATTGGAACGCCGACTTACACAGCAGATCTTGCAAAATTTCTTGCAAATCTGTCGATGACAAAGCGATATGGGATCTATCATGTGACTAATGAAGGAGAATATGTCAGCTGGTATGATTTTGCAAAAGAAAATCTTCGCACAGGCTGTGAAGCTTGGTGAAAAAAGAATATGCAGATGTAAAAGTGATTCCGGTTACGACAGCAGAATACGGAATTTCAAAAGCAGCAAGACCGTTTAACAGCAGACTTGACAGAAAAAGGATCTGTGAAGAAGGATTTCAGCCACTGCCGGTCTGGAAGAATGCGCGTGGAGAGATATTTGCAGGAAGTTCTTGCAGAGAGAAAGGATAAAAGGAAAATGGGACAGATAAAGGTAGAAAAAAATGCAGGTGGAATCGAAGGACTCTGCGTGATCGAACCGTCGGTGCATGGTGATCAGCGTGGATATTTTATGGAAACTTATAATCAGAAGGATATGGAGGAAGCCGGACTTACGATGAAGTTCGTACAGGATAATCAGTCCGGTTCTGGAAAAGCAGTGCTGAGAGGACTTCATTTTCAGAAGAGATATCCGCAGGGAAAGCTAGTCCGGGTGATCCGGGGAACCGTATTTGATGTGGCGGTGGATATCCGGAAAGGAAGTGCCACCTATGGAAAATGGTATGGAATTGAACTGTCGGAAGAGAATAAAAAGCAGTTTTACATTCCGGAAGGATTTGCGCATGGATTTCTGGTGCTGAGCGACAGGCAGAATTCTGCTACAAATGTACGGATTTTATCATCCGGATGAGAGGCGGGATTGCTGGAACGATCCGACGATCAACGTTGCATGGCAGAGCTTGATGTGCCATACAGAATGAGTGAAAGAATAAAGATGAGGGAAGGCTGGGAGAATAAGATGGAAAGAATTCAGGGATTAAAAGAATATGTACAGACAGAACATTATCTGGAAGGAATCGGGATCGGGAAAGAAGAGCAGAAGGAAATTCAGATTGCCTATCAGCACTGGCACAGGGCGAATATAATATCAACTACTGGTTCGTACACCCACTGACCGGAAAGAAACTGGTGCTTCGTGTCAATACAGGAAGCCAGATGCATCTGGAAAATCAGATTGAATACGAATATCATGCATTGGAGCTCCTGGCGGATTCAGGACGGACGCCAGTGCCGGTTTTTGTAGATGGAAGTAAGAAGGAACTGCCGTATGGTGTGATGGTTATGGAGTTTCTGGAAGGGAGTGCACTGGATTATCGGAAGAATCTGATGGAAGCGGCAGAATGTCTTGCGGATATCCACAGTGTTCCGGTAAAAGAAACGGATGGACTGATATCGCCATCGAATCCACTGCAGGCGATTCTGGATGAATGTAATCAGATGGTGCAGACATACTACGAGTCTGATCTGGGAGAAGAAAAGAAAAAAGTACAGATCCGGCGTCTTCTGGAGCTGGGACAGGAGAAGATCAATGAGATCCGGGATTATAGTGGATACAGATGCTGTATTAACACAGAGCTGAATTCGGGAAATTTCCTGATGAATGGCGCAGGAAAAGACAATTATCTGGTTGACTGGGAAAAGCCGCTTTATGGTGATCCGGTTCAGGATCTGGGGCATTTCCTTGCACCAACGACAACTTTCTGGAAAACAGATGTGATTCTGACAGAAGAAGAGATGGCTGATTTTACAAGAAAATATATCCAGGCGGTAAATGGCAGATTTGATGTGAGTGGAATCGAAGAACGTCTGAACATTTTTATTCCGATCACGTGTCTCAGGGGAATTACATGGTGTGCAATGGCGTGGGTAGAATATCAGGAGCCGGGAAGACTGATCCGCAACGAAGAAACATTTAAAAAGATGGAAGACTATTTAAACAGGGATTTTCTGGATATGATCGAAGAAAGATATTATAAATAAAGATTTCAGGGATACGGAGTAATAAAATTCTGCGTATTTCCACATACTACCCATATCGAATAAAATATGGAAAACAAGTGGAACACAGGAGGAATAGAATCAATATGAAAGCTACAGGAATTGTCCGCCGGATCGATGATCTTGGCAGAATTGTCGTTCCGAAGGAAATCAGGCGCACGCTACGTATCCGTGAGGGTGATGCACTTGAAATTTTCACCGACCGGGAAGGAGAAATCATTCTCAAAAAATACTCACCGCTTGGGGAAATGGGAAATTTTGCAGACCAATATGCGGAAAGTCTGGCGCAGACGCTTGGATATCTGGTGTGTATCACAGATACAGATCAGGTGATTGCAGCAGCAGGACCGGGGAAGAAAGAATTTCAGGAACAGCTGATCACAAGACAGCTTGCGGAAGTGATCGCAAGAAGGGAGCAGTTTCTGGCATCCTCTATGGATCGGAAGTTCACGGTCATCGTGTCGGGACAGAATGCAGAACTGAAATGGCAGGTGGTAAGTCCGATCATCTGCGCCGGAGATGCGATTGGTTTCTGTCGTGATCCTGGCAAAGGATGGCAGGAAAAACCCGGTGAGTTGGAACAGAAGATGATACTCTGCGCAGCAGGATTTCTGGGACGACAGATGGAATAGTAAAGGAATATTTCATAAGAATCTCTCATAGTATAAAAGGACAGGAGGGGTTCTTATGGAAAAAAAGCTGTTTGGAAATATCTGTTTTACAAGACTTGTGAAAGCACTGATGCTTTCTTACTTTCTTACGATGCTGATGCTGCTCGGGCTGTCCTTTGGGCTGTATAAGTTTGACTTAAGCGAGAAAACAGTCCGGATCGGGATCCTTGCGGTTTACATAATTTCCACATTTGCCGGTGGATTTGCCATGGGAAAAATGGGGAAGACAAGGAAATTCCTGAGGGGATTTATGCTTGGAATGCTCTATTTTCTGCTACTGCTTGCAATTTCAGCAGGGATCTACCGGAGCGTGCAGGGTGGAATACAGATGATGATCGCCTGGATCCTCTGTGGGGCAGGCGGAATGCTCGGTGGTATGGTGTCCTGAAGGGGCGGAGATGTAATTTTTGCGTTGACGGTATCAAGGGATATGGGCGATACTTTTATTTTTTAATCCGGAGGAAGCAGTTGCTTCGGAAGGAGCAGTAATGACTCCGGGCACTTGCATGAATGTAAGGATTGTAAGAAAAACTGGATTTTGCCCATTTGTTTCACACATTGTTTCAGATTGGATTTTTGCGTTGACGGTAAGCTGGAAAATGTGCTATACTATATCGTATAATGAGCAAAGAAGGAGGATCTTACAATGAAACACATTAAAACATTGAATACACAGACTCTGAACAATACAGTAAAGAAGGGCGGATGCGGAGAATGCCAGACATCTTGTCAGTCAGCATGCAAGACTTCTTGTACAGTAGGAAATCAGACTTGCGAACACAGCAAATAAGAGATATTTGTAAGTGTAGTGAATAAGTATGACAAGCAGGCAGCGGCTTTAAAGCCGCTGTCATTTGACGTATGAGGAAAAATTTGAAAAATAAGGATAGAAAGGGGTACCGGTTGTGATTCATCAGTACCAGAACAATGGATATAATATTGTACTTGATGTCAACAGCGGATGCGTTCATGTAGTGGACGAGCCGGGGTACGAGGTTATTGCATGTCTGAACCGTATGAACGAGAATCAGACAGTGCAGACACTGAAAGAAGAAAGTACATGGAACCAGCTGAAAGATGAGCTGGAAGGGAAATATTCCGAAGAAGAACTCAGAGATATATTGGATGACGTGACAGAGCTGACTGAGAATGGACAGCTTTTTGTTGTTGATACATATGAACCTTTTATCGGGGAGGTTATCAAGCGTAAGACAGTTGTGAAAGCACTTTGTTTGCATATCGCACACGACTGCAATCTTGCCTGCAAATACTGTTTTGCAGAAGAAGGAGAGTATCACGGAAGAAGAGCGCTTATGACTTATGAAGTTGGTAAGAAAGCCCTGGATTTCCTGATCGCCAATTCCGGAACAAGAAGGAATCTGGAAGTTGATTTCTTTGGCGGGGAGCCGCTGATGAACTGGCAGGTTGTCAAAGACCTGGTCGCATACGGAAGAGAACAGGAGAAGCTTCATGACAAGCATTTCCGTTTTACTGTAACTACGAATGGTGTACTTCTGAATGATGACATCCAGGAGTTTATCAATAAAGAAATGGACAATGTAGTATCAGTCTTGACGGACGTAAGGAAGTTA
>ENA-OQCS01001393-OQCS01001393.1-human-gut-metagenome-genome-assembly--contig:-NODE-1393-length-12523-cov-2.592933_pt1 | contig 12523 bp, 22 predicted proteins | sample MGYA00242757_ERZ504575 | MGnify/ENA primary metagenome ERZ504575 (study PRJEB26092, sample SAMD00036297) | human gut metagenome | host: Homo sapiens | study: EMG produced TPA metagenomics assembly of...
CAACCGCCTGAAGCAACTGAGAAAATATTTTTTACCCTGCTCGATACATTCTTTTTTGTATGTACCTGCAACCGGATGTTGGAAACGAGTCGGGTTTGTAGAGTTTCCTGTAATAGAAACATCAACACCCTCTTTCCACATAATTGCAACGCCTTCACGAACATCGTTTGCTCCGTAGCAGTTTACTTTAGAACGAAGTCCGTCAGAGTAAGCTGTTCTGGAAACTTCTTTAAGTTCGCCTGTATAATAATCATAATCTGTCTGAACATATGTAAATCCGTTGATTCTGGAAATGATCTTTGCAGCATCTTTTCCAAGACCGTTCAGGATAACACGAAGAGGTTTTTTACGAACTTGTTTGCTTTTTCAGCAATACCGATTGCACCTTCTGCTGCTGCGAATGACTCATGTCCTGCAAGGAATGCAAAACAGTCTGTTTCCTCTTCAAGAAGCATCTTTCCAAGGTTTCCGTGACCAAGACCTACTTTACGCTGATCTGCTACAGAACCCGGAATACAGAATGCCTGAAGTCCCTCTCCGATTGCTGCTGCTGCGTCTGCTGCTCTTGTACATCCTTTTTTGATTGCGATTGCCGCACCCGTAATATAAGCCCAGCATGCATTTTCAAAACAGATCGGCTGAATGCCTTTGATCTGGTTGTATACGTCCAGTCCGGCATCCTTCGTAATCTTCTCTGCTTCTTCAAGAGAAGCGATACCGTAGCTGTTTAAAACTTCATTGATTTTATCAATTCTTCTTTCATATGATTCAAATAAAGCCATTTATGTATCCTCCTGATTTATTTACCTTAATATGTCGCTAAATCCCGATTACTCCTTACGCGGTCGATGATCTTCGCTGCGTCATCAACACGGCCGTACTGTCCTTTTGCTTTTTCCCAAGCATCGTTCGGCGTATCGCCTGCTTTGATGAAATCTGTGAATTTTCCGAGGCTTACGAACTGGTATCCGATGATCTCGTTGTTTTCGTCAAGAGCGATTCCTGTTACATAACCTTCTGCCATCTCAAGGTAACGAGGACCTTTTGCAAGTGTTCCGTACATTGTACCAACCTGAGAACGAAGTCCTTTTCCAAGATCCTCAAGTCCTGCTCCGATCGGAAGTCCGTCTTCAGAGAATGCACTCTGAGTTCTTCCGTATACGATCTGAAGGAAAAGTTCTCTCATTGCTGTATTGATCGCATCACAGACAAGGTCTGTGTTAAGTGCCTCTAAGATTGTTTTGCCCGGGAGGATCTCAGATGCCATAGCTGCGGAATGTGTCATTCCCGAACATCCGATTGTCTCTACAAGCGCTTCCTGGATAATACCGTCTTTCACGTTCAGAGTCAGCTTACATGTACCCTGCTGCGGAGCACACCAGCCAACACCATGTGTCAAACCGGAAATATCCTTTACTTCTTTCGCTTTCACCCATTTTGCTTCTTCCGGGATCGGAGCCGGTCCGTGATTTGCGCCCTGCGCTACCGGACACATCATTTCTACTTCATGTGAATAAATCATGTTAAAACTCCTTTCAATATCTATGATTTTCTTCTGCATACGAACACATACTCGTGCCATACCTATTTTATTTTCTCATAAATTACCGCATTCGTCAATCAAACTTGACAAAGTTTTCACTCAAAGTGTTCACTTTATGTTTTTATAATGCTTTTATACTATTTTAAAATTTTCTTTCCTATTTCCGAAAATCCTATTCTTTTAACAATGCATCTTTCAGCATCTCAAGTGCAGTTTCAACTGTTTGAGCTCTGTTTTCCATACGATTTCCGTGAAAACGGCATTCTTTTACTACTGTCTCCCCGTTCAGATAACATCCTATATACACGAGTCCGACAGGCTTGTCCTCTGTTCCTCACTTGGACCGGCAATTCCTGTCGCGCTAAGAGCCGCTTCTGCACCTGCGGCTTTTGCCGCTCCTTCCGCCATCTCTTTCGCCGTCTGTTCACTGACTGCCCCATAAGTTTCAAGCGTCTCATGAGAAACTCCAAGCAGGCGCTCTTTCGCTTCATTTGAGTAAGTGACATACCCCTCATTCAATACTGCAGACGCGCCTGCCGCATTTACAAGTGTTCCTGAAATCAGTCCTCCTGTACAGGACTCTGCAGTCGTCACGTGAAGGTGTTTTTCAGATAAAAGTTCCGTCACCGTTTCCTCTAAAGTTTTCTCATATGCTTTTTTTTCTTTTAAATACCATTCAAGATACATGTTTACATCCCACCTTGTGTAAGTACCTGTTTATTTTTCCACACGTAATCGATCAGAGAAATGATCGTAAGTGCCACTGCTGCCCAAATAAGAATTTCTCCGATCAATCGAACACACCACGCCTAAATCTGCAATAAGAACGATGATCATCGCCATCTGAAATACAGTTTTGAATTTTCCCCAATAGCTTGCTGCGATCACAATTCCGTTGTCAGATGCCACGAGACGGAATCCGCTTATAATAAACTCTCTTGCAATAATGATTATTACAATTCGGCAGCTAATTTTCCGGAAGGAATCAGACAGATCATAGCCGAACAAACAAGCAGTTTATCTGCCAAAGGATCCATAAATTTTCCGAAATTTGTCACAAGATTATATTTTCTCGCTATTTTCCCATCTAAAAGATCCGTCAGACTCGCAACTGCAAAAATTGCGAGAGCAATCCACTTATTAGCCGCTCCGCCTACATCCGTAAGCATAAAAATACAAAAACGGTACCATGATAATGCGCAAAACAGTTAATTTATTTGGTAAATTCATAACAATTCTCCTATCAGATCATATTCTAAAGCTCCGGTTATTTTCACTTTTGCGAAATCGCCGGATATCAGTTCTTCTTCTGTGTTAATAAAGATCAATCCGTCCACATTCGGCGCATCGCGGTATGTCCTGCCGACATAAGCATTTTCATCCGCAACTTTGCCTTCAATCATAACAAGCATTTCTCTGCCGATCATATTTTCTGCATTGTCAAATGCAATTTCCTGCTGAAGTTCCATCAGATCCGCCTGTCGTTCTTCTTTTACTTCTTCTGCGATCTGATCTGGCATAACAGCCGCCGGGGTGTCTTCTTCCGGTGAGTAGGTAAAGACTCCTAAACGATCAAACTCCATTTCGTCGACAAACTGCATCAATTCTTCATGCTGATCTTCTGTTTCGCCGGGAAAGCCGGTGATCAACGTCGTACGAAGGCAAATATCAGGAATTTCTTTTCTCAATTTTTTTACAATATCTGTCAGTTCCTGTTTTGACGTTCTTCTGCCCATCCTTTTCAAAATACTGTCGCTTGCATGTTGGATCGGAAGATCAAGATAATGACACACTTTCGGTTCTTTTTTTATCACTTCTATCAATTCATCTGTAATTTCCTCCGGATAGCAATACAAAATTCGGATCCAGCGGATTCCCGCAATCTTGCATAACTCTTCCACAAGCCTGTGAAGACATTTTTCTCCATACAGATCTTTTCCATAAAGTGTCGTTTCCTGTGCCACAAGGATCAGTTCTTTGACACCTTGCTCTGCCAGCTCTTTCGCTTCTTTGATCAGTCGTTCCATGGGAACACTTCTGAAATTTCCACGTATTTTCGGAATAATGCAATATGTACAATGCTTATCGCACCCTTCCGCAATCTTTAAATATGCAAAATGTCCTCCCGTCGTCACAAGACGCTTTGCTCCTGAAACCGGAAGCGCATTAAGATCGAAAGTATAATGCCCTGCTCTCCTTCCAATGCTCGGTCTACCGCATCTAAAATCTTATCATATGCCGTCGTTCCGAGAACTTCATCTACTTCCGGAATTTCATCTAATATTTCCTGTCTGTATCTCTGTGCCAGACATCCTGTCACGATCAACACTTTTACCTGTCCCGACTTTTTATATTCTGCCATCTCAAGAATATTTTGAATGCTCTCTTCTTTTGCGTCATGGATAAAGCAGCATGTATTAATTACAATAATATCTGCCTGTCTTTCATCATCTGTCATCTCATATCCTCTAGATGCCAAAAGTCCGAGCATCACTTCTGTATCTACGAGATTTTTGTCACATCCAAGAGAGATAAACAATATTTTCATATCTGTTCCATACCTCCTCTTCCTTTTTATTATACTTTTCACTTTTGTACTTTAATGTGGCAAGATTCATCCGCTAACATGAAAAAGGCAGATACCGTTTGGTTCTGCCTCATTGTTTTTACTCTTCTTCTGCCGCACTCTCGCTTTGATCTTCAACTCGCCTTTGTTCAATTCTTCGATTGCGATCGACAATGGTTTCTCTCCCTCTTTCACATCGACAAGCGGAAGGTCTCCGGCAATCAGTTGTCTGGCACGTTTCGATGTTGCCATAACGATCGAATAACGACTGTTGACGATCTTTGTTTCCCCTTCTTCGACATCTTTGTTTACAACTTTCATCAAATCTGTATAAGACGGATGCAGCATATTTAATTTTCTCCTTTCAATCTTTCCAAATCTTCTTTTATTGTCTTCATGAATGCTTCATTCCGAAAACTTCTTCGGTGCTCTCCCTGAATGATCATATGCATTTCTTCAACGCACATATTCAGTCGTCATTAACGACAAGGTAATCGTAATAATCCATTCCCTCCGCTTCCTCACATGCACGGTTCATTCTGGACTCGATCACATCCATCGTCTCTGTGCCTCTGCCTACGAGCCTTTTTTTCAGTTCACCGGCGCTCGGAGGTGTCACAAACAAAAGCAAAGTATCGGGAAATTCCTCTTTCACTTTTAATGCGCCTTGAATCTCTATTTCAAGGATCACATCTTTTCCCGCATCCAACTGCTTTCGCACATACTCTTTTGGAGTACCGTAATAATTTTTCACATATCTAGCATACTCTATCAATTCATCTTTGGCAATCATTTTTTCAAATTCATCTTTTGATATGAAAATATTCTCTTCCATCCTGTTCCCCATCTCTTGGCTGCCTCGTAGTCGCCGAGACAGAAAGTGCATACGTATCAGGATATCTTGACAGAAGTTCTTTCATCAGCGTTCCTTTTCCCGAACCCGAAAATCCCGATACAACGATCAAAATTCCTTTTCTGTTCACTTTGTTTCCTCCTATTCGATATTCTGTATCTGTTCTCTGATCTTCTCAATCTCTGTTTTCAGACTGATCGCGCGGTTTGATATATCCAGATCATTCGCCTTAGACAAGATCGTGTTCGCCTCACGATTCATCTCCTGTGCGATAAAATCAAGTTTTCTTCCGATTCCGTTAGACTCTTCCAATGTCTCCTTCATATGCTGAATATGACTTTTTAGTCTTACAACTTCCTCATCTGTACAGATCTTATCCGCAAAGAGAATCACTTCTGCCGCAATCCGATTATCGTCAATCTGCGTATCCTCTAATAATTCCCGCATCTTTTCTTCTAATTTTGTCCTGTATTCTGCAATAATCTGCGGCGAACGCTCTTCTATAAACCGAATCTGTTCACTGAGCAGATCCAATTTCAAAAGAATATCTTCTTTCAAACGTTCTCCTTCTTTTGTCCTCATCTCTACAAACTGTGAAAACGCGCCTTCCAACGCTTCTTTTAATCCATTCCAAAGCTCGTCTTCATCCTCGCTGCATTCTTCCATCGTAAAGACTTCGGGATATCTGGACAATGTACTGACGCGAACATCATTATCTAACGAAAATTCTTCTGCCATCTGATTCAGATATTTTAAATATTCTGCCGCAAGAGCCGCGTTATACTTTACCGACACCTGCGATTGAGACAGATCTTCATACGTGATAAAAATGTCAACCTTTCCCCGGTCTGCATATGATTTAAGGAGCGTCCTGATGGACGTCTCGAAAAAATTCAATTTCTTCGGCATCCGAATGTTTACATCGAGATATCTGTGATTCACACTTTTTAATTCTACCGTAAATTTTCTTGAGTCCTTCAGAACTTCACATCTTCCGAACCCTGTCATACTTTTTATCATCTTGTCTTTCCTCGTGTTCTTCTCCTTGGCAGTCTATATATCAAATTTATCTGTTTTTTAGAACTGCCGATTACTGCAATTTTAGTTATTATACCTCTAATGCGCGTAAATGGTCAACAGGTCTTTTTCATTCTCCTCTTTATGATATACTTTCTTATATATTCATGTTCAAAAGAAAAATGTTTTATCATTTCCCTTCTGAACAATTCAAAATATGGAGAATTTATTATGGCTTTTGACGGAATTGTCGTGGCAGGTCTTGTCCACGAACTGAAACAAAAACTAACAGACGGACGAATTGCGAAAATCGCGCAGCCGGAAGCAGATGAACTGCTTCTTACGATCAAATCCCCCTGTGGACAACATCGGCTTTTAATCTCAGCAAACGCTTCTCTTCCGCTTATTTATCTTACAGACACAAATAAACCAAGCCCGATCACGGCTCCTAATTTTTGTATGCTTCTTAGAAAACATATCAGTAACAGCCGGATCACGGATATTTCACAGCCAAAACTGGAGCGTATCATCTGTTTTACAATCGAACATTTTGATGAGTTGGGCGACCTTTGCCAAAAGAAGCTCATTGTTGAAATCATGGGGAAACACAGCAACATCATTTTCTGTTCCGAAGACGGAACGATCATTGACAGTATCAAGCATGTATCTGCACAGATGAGTTCTGTCAGAGAAGTTCTTCCCGGACGGAAATATTTTATTCCTGATACAATGCATAAAAAAGATCCGCTCACAACAGAATGGAAAGAATTTTCCCTTTCCGTTAATGATAAACCGATGTCTGTGGCAAAAGCTCTTTATACAAGCTTTACAGGGATCAGTCCTGTTACCGCAGAGGAAATCTGTTATCTTGCCGGTATCGACTCAACTCTTCCGGCAAAAGAATACAGTCAGGATGTTCTTTTCCATCTGTATACCCAGTTTACGATCTATCTGTCAGCAATAAAAGAAGGCAGATTTGAGCCCGCTATCTACTATGACAAACAAGAACCGAAGGAATTTTCCGCTCTTGAACTGACGTATCTTTCAGCATATGAAAAACGTCTCTTTCCTTCTGTTTGCGAAATTCTTCGTACTTACTACTCTGAGCGGAGCCTGATTACGAGGATTCGCCAGAAATCCGTCGATCTTAGACACATTGTACAAACTGCTCTTGAAAGGAATCGGAAAAAATATGATCTGCAGATGCGGCAGTTAAAAGATACCGAAAACAGAGACAAATACAAAGTTTACGGCGAACTGATCAACGCTTATGGTTACAATGTTCCCGAAGGCGCCAAACAGATGGAGGCGCTGAACTATTACACAAACGAAACGGTTACGATCCCGTTAGATCCAACAAGCACTCCGCAGGAAAACGCACAGCGTTTTTTGCCAAATACAACAAACAAAAACGTACTTTTGAAGCGCTCACCCAGTTGATCCGGGAAACAAAAGATGAAATTTCCTATCTCGAATCCATACAGACCTCTCTCGATATTGCAATGACAGAGGACGATCTTGCCGCCATCAAAGAAGAGCTGTCTGAAACAGGATATGTGCGCCGCAAAACCGTACGAAAGAAAATAAAACTTAAAAACGAACCGCTGCACTATATTTCAAGCGATGGTTTTCATATGTATGTAGGGAAAAATAATCTTCAAAACGACGCCCTTACATTTGATTTTGCCGCCGGATGCGACTGGTGGTTTCATGCAAAACAAGCTCCCGGATCACATGTGATCGTAAAAACAAACGGGGAAGAACTTCCGACCGTACATTTGAAGAAGCGGGCAAACTTGCCGCTTATTATTCAAGTATGCGAGGCAGCGAAAAAGTCGAAATCGATTATATAGAGAAAAAACATATTAAAAAACCAAAAGGCGCAAAACCCGGTTTTGTTGTCTATTATACAAATTACTCTCTCGTCATCGACAGCGATATAAGAGGCATCCAAAAAATATCCGGCAGTTAGAATTAGCAAAGGAGTCTCTATTCTCTCTGCCCGGCTTTTCACTGTTAAAACATCACAAGGCGTCAAACATGCCGAAAAACACCGATACATGTCTGACGCCTTTTATCGTTCTTAATTCTGTCCCATAAGATAATCAATAAACTGCTGTGCCGTCCTTCCCGACAAACCTCCATGAGACAATTCCCATTTATTTGCTTCCAGAAGCAGATCTTCTTCCGGCATTTCTATTTTATTTTTCTGCGCAAGCGTACGAACAATCTGACGAAATTCTTTCTTATCGGGCGAGCCAAAGTAAATCGTCACGCCAAACCTTGCGACAAGCGATAACTTTTCCTGAACCGTATCATTTGTATGAAGCTCTTCATCTCTGTCTGCTTTATCCCGAAACGTCTCACGGATCAGGTGACGTCTGTTAGAAGTCGCATAAATCAAAACATTATCCGGCTTTCTCTCAAGACCTCCTTCTATTACCGCTTTCAAATACTTGTATTCAATCTCAAACTCTTCAAATGAAAGATCATCCATGTATATAATAAACTTATAATTCCGATTTTTAATCTGCGCGATCACATCATTTAAATCTTGAAACTGATGCTTGTATACTTCGATCATCCGAAGCCCTGATCGTAATACTGATTTAAAACAGCTTTGATCGACGTAGATTTTCCTGTTCCGGCATCGCCGAATAAGAGACAGTTATTTGCTTTTTTCCCTTTCACAAAAGCCTCAGTGTTATCGATCAGCTTCTTCTTCGCAATCTCATAACCTACAAGATCATCAAGATGTACATGCGCAATATTTGTGATCGGTTCTACCGACATCGTCTTTCCTTCCGGATGATCGATACGAAACGCTTTATGAAGGCCGAATTTACCGACTCCGAATTCTTTGTAAAACTGTGTCATCTTCCTCTTGAAGTCTATTGCGTCCGACGAATCTGCAAGTCCTTCTGCCAGATTACAGATACGATCCCGAATACGCCGGTTAAAAACCTTCCCCGCATTGCTCGTATTTTATATTCAAAAAGAATCTGCATACATTCTGCCGAAAATTCACGCTCCATCTCCTGAAAATCATAATCAAACAATTCTTTAAATATCTGAAGTCATGAAGGGCAATCCTGTTAATGCTTCCGTCAATCTCTCCTACAATCTCACATGACGTGCTGTAAGCATTTTCATCATTTACAAGAAGAAACGTCAGATATGTATGCCAAAGATTCCCCTCGAATCCATGACTGGCAGAAATCTCTAATATCTCATTCATACATTCAAAAAGAAGACTTCTCAAATCTTCCCTGTTATAGTAATCATTTCCACAATTTCCATGAGAAACGTCATGTTTTTTAATATTCTGCCATGCTCCATATTTTTATACAGCATCAGTTCATTTGTACGCATTGTTCTCTCTCCTTCCGTTTTTTCCTGCTTTACCGTTTTATGTTAAACATCCTGTCTTTTCTCCCAGAAACTACTGGATTACGGCATCTGCCGTCTCAATAATTGCCGAGTATTTTTAAGTTTGTTGCCTCTTCACGAAGTCCGCGAATTGCATTTTTCACAGCAGGGTCTTCAAGGTTTCCTTCAAAATCAACAAAAAAACAATATTCCCAAGGTCTCCCTTTGATCGGACGAGATGCAATCTTCGTCATATTCAGATCATTATAAATAAAATGTGATAAAATTCCATACAAAGAACCGCTCTGATGCGGCGAATCAAAACGGATGCTTATCTTGGAAGCATTTTTCAAAAATATTTTTGATTCGTTACAACGATAAAACGTGTGGAATTGTCCTCATCATCATTAATTTCATCGACTAAAACTTCCAGTCCGTGGACTTTTGCCGCATAAGCACTGCATACTGCAGCTTGTGAAATATCCTGTTCTTCAATCACTTTCTTTGCCGCCACCGCAGTATTGACAACACTGATTTTCTGCCAATCACCATGGTCGTCTAAAAACTCAGACGTCTGCATAAGAGCTTCTGTTTTTGAATATACTTTTTTATATCCGAAAGCTTCGCGCCCGGAAGTCCCGACAATGTATGCACAACCGGAAGGATCGTCTCTGCTACAATATAGTTTTCAAATTCATCAAGCAGGTCATACATCTCGTTCACCGTACCGGCAGTGGAATTCTCGATCGGAAGCACCGCATAGTCAGCCGAACCTTCCTCTATCGCTTCCATCGCTTCCCGAAATGTCCTCACATGAAAATTATTTACATCTCTTCCGAAAAACTGATACATTGCAGCCTGTGAATAAGCTCCTTCTGTTCCCTGAAATACAACACGGGCATTTTCACGATCCAGATTTTCGATTCTGATAAACGGAAGCGTCCCAGCGCTCCCGCTTCCACAAGCTGACTGTACTGAAGCTTCCTGCTCATAGACATGAGCTGCTGATACAGCTCCTGGATTCCTTTCTTATTGAAATCCCCCTCTACTTTTGACATTACATCTGCAAGTTTTTCTTTTTCTCTTTGCCTGTCAAACACCTTTTTTCCTGATTTCACTTTATATTCTCCGACTTTTCTGCAGACTTCCATCCGTTTTTCATAAAGCTCTGATATTTCATTATCAATTTTATCAAGTGCTTCTCTCAATTCTCCAAGCGATGTCATTTTTTCTCCTCCGATGCCCCCAAATTTTTCTTTTCACAAACAGTATAGTATATTTTTCTTTCAAAATCTACATGTTTACAAAATTAATGACAAACTAAGATAACAGTTCATCCATACAGGTGTCCGCTTATGAGTAAAAGAGTGGCGTCTTCGTTTTATGATACGATACGCCGCCTTCTTTTTCATATTTTGTTTCTGTTTTTCCGGCTTTAAACTTTTCTTTTTGTTCATTCTTCTTTGCCGTATCTCTCTATTTTAGCAAATATACATTTATCTGTTTATAAAATTTCCGACTGTTTGTTTTCTCTATACGGTTGAAAAGAAAAGGGTTTTATTATATTATAATTAAAGATTTTTAGGAGGTTTTGTATGAGACATTTAATGAGTCCGCTGGATTTCTCAGTGGAAGAACTTGACAAACTGCTGGATCTTGCTCAGGATATTGAAGCACATCCGGCAAAATATGCACATGCCTGTGCAGGAAAAAAACTTGCAACACTTTTTTATGAACCGAGTACACGCACACGGTTAAGTCATGAGGCAGCCATGTTAAATCTGGCGGAAGTATCATGGGATTTTCTTCTGCCGATTCCAGTTCCGCAGCAAAAGGAGAAAGTGTATCTGATACGATCCGCACGATTTCCTGCTATGCAGACATCTGTGCTATGAGACACCCGAAGGAAGGCGCTCCTATGGTCGCCTGTCAGCACTCTTCAATTCCTGTTATCAACGCAGGAGACGGCGGGCATCAGCATCCGACACAGACGCTGACCGACCTGCTCACGATCCGCAACGTAAAAGGACGTCTTAAAAATATGACGATCGGTTTATGCGGCGACTTAAAATTCGGACGTACCGTTCACTCTTTGATCAATGCTCTCGTCAGATATGAAGGAATCCGGTTTATCTTGATTTCCCCCGAAGAATTAAGGCTTCCCGATTATATCCGCCACGAAGTACTTGACCGGAACAACATCCCATATGAAGAAGTTGTCCGTCTGGAAGATGCAATGCCCTCTCTGGACATTCTCTATATGACAAGAGTTCAAAAAGAACGCTTTTTCAATGAAGAAGATTATGTCCGCATGAAAGATTTCTACATACTTGACAAAGCAAAAATGAAGCTTGCGCCGGAAGATATGTATGTTCTCCATCGCTTCCGCGAGTAAATGAGATTTCAACCGAAGTTGACAATGATCCGCGCGCCGCTTATTTTCGTCAGGTTCAGTACGGCGTATACGTGCGCATGGCATTAATTCTTACACTGCTTGAAATTCATGTTGATTAAGAAAGGTAAAAGGAACAGATCATGGTAAAAAACACATTGAATGTCGGAAGCATTACAGAAGGCTTCGTCCTTGATCATATCGAGGCCGGAAAAAGTATGGAAATTTATAAATATCTCCACCTTGATAAACTGGACTGCTGTGTAGCCATTATCAAAAATGCCCGCAGTAATAAAATGGGAAAGAAAGATATTATGAAAATCGAATGTCCGATTGATTTCATGGATCTTGATATTTTAGGTTTTATCGATCACAATATCACCGTCAATATTATAGAAAACGAACAAATTGTCGCTAAAAAGCAGCTCACGCTTCCAAAAGAGATCCGAAATGTGATCCGGTGCAAAAACCCACGCTGCATCACTTCGATCGAACAGGAACTGGATCATGTCTTTGTTCTGACAGATGAAGAAAATCAGATCTACCGCTGTAAATATTGCGAAGAAAAACATCGAAGACAACGATAATAAAATCCGGCTTTATAAGTCGTAATATACAAAAGGAAATGGTGAGCTGTAAGAACAATTTTTTACACTGCATCCATTTCCTTTTTATAATCACTCTTATTTTACACTTGTTTTTTCTGCTGTATGCCAAACTGTAATCGGCTTGCTTTTTATCAGCATTCTTCTGCGATCTTATAGATCAGTCTTCCGTATCGTC
>ENA-OQCS01001394-OQCS01001394.1-human-gut-metagenome-genome-assembly--contig:-NODE-1394-length-12521-cov-1.561965_pt1 | contig 12521 bp, 12 predicted proteins | sample MGYA00242757_ERZ504575 | MGnify/ENA primary metagenome ERZ504575 (study PRJEB26092, sample SAMD00036297) | human gut metagenome | host: Homo sapiens | study: EMG produced TPA metagenomics assembly of...
ATCTTACCAGGATCTGTGTCTCAGTGAAGGAGATGCATTGGAACGTCGTCCGGTAGCTGATGCCACACAGAGTTTGCAAGGGATGGTTCCGGGATTGTTGGTGAGCAACTACAAATAGGGCCGTCCGGGAGCTAGTTGGTACGTTGACTTTGCGCGGACAAGGCAATCTGGATAATAATGCGAATCCTTATATTTTGGTTGATGGAGTGGAAATGAGTCTCTCGGACGTGAATCCGAATGATATTGAAAGTATTTCTGTATTGAAAGATGCTGCTGCTTGTGCCATTTATGGTGCACGTGCGGCGTATGGTGTCATTTTGGTCACTACCAAGAAAGGTGAGGAAGGTAAAATGCGTGTAAATTACCAAGGAAACGTAGGTTGGAGTACGCCGACTGTATTGCCTGATATGGTTGATTCCTATGAATTTGCTCAGTATTGGAATGCCGGATGTATTAATGCAGGTTCTCCTCGTTTGTATAGTGAGGAAAAAATGGGTTTATTACAGCAATATATTAAAGATCCCAATAGTGTGGATCCTTGGTTCGAGCTTCCTAAAAATTCTAATATGAACCCGGCATTCGAAAATTCAGAATTAGGAGTAGGAAATACTAATTATTTCGATTTGCATTATAAGGATTGGGCATTCAAGCAAAATCATAATCTTAGCTTGAGTGGGGGTGGCAAAAAAGCACAATATTATATTTCTGGTGGTTATTATTCGGAAGATGGTATTCTCCGTTATGCCGATATGGATTTCAGCCGTTATAATTTTGCCGCTAATATTTCTTCTCAGATTACCGATTGGATGAAGGTAAAAGTAAATACGAAGTTTATGCATTCCGATGAGGATACTCCTTTTGGTGACGGAGGGCTTAGTGAAGGCTTTTATCATTCATTAGCACGTTTCCGTCCTACAGTTGCTCCTATTGATCCGAATGGGCATTTTACAGAACTGACTATGATTCCTTATTTGCAGAGTGGTACGTATACAAATACTCAACGTGACCGTTTTAGTTTAACGGCAGGTTTAGATATCCAACCTGTGAAAAACTGGTTTATCTTTTTTGATTATACATATAAATTGATGGATTTGGAATATGAGGCATTGAACGTGAGCCCGTTAATTTATGGGGCTGACGGGGTGAGTACTTCGAAAGGTGTGCGTGATGAGTTGGGTGTATCACCCGATGGCAAGTTTACCCGTTATTATGCGCATACTCGCTACCAATCTATAAATTTATATTCGAATTATCTCTTTACTTTGGGAGACAAGCATAATTTTACCGTAATGGCAGGTTATCAGGAAGAAAATAATGACTATAGTTATATGAAGAACTCGATTACCGGACTTTATTCAACTTCAAATCCTAATGTAGGTATGGGAACCGGTGATAAGACGGTAGTCGATACTCGTAATGGTTGGGCAACCCGTGGCTTTTTCGGACGTGTGAATTATGATTATGACGGACGTTATCTTCTTGAATTGAATGGACGATATGATGGATCGTCACGTTTTGCCAAAGGTAATCGTTTGGGGCTTCTTTCCATCTGCATCTTTAGGATGGAATATTACCCGGGAACAGTTTATGATGCCAATAGCCGATGTAGTTTCCAACTTGAAACTTCGTGCTTCTTACGGATTACTGGGTAATCAGGCGGGTGCGGCTCTTTATACTTTTGCCGCTACTATGGATTGAATGATAAATTTGGGAAATTATATATTCTCTGATGGACGCCACATCTTTACTAAGGCCCCTGCCGTAGTCAACCCGAATACGACTTGGGAAAAAGTGGAGAGTAAGAATATAGGTTTGGATTTCGGTTTCTTTGGTAATTCGTTGACCGGTTCTTTTGATGTTTTCAACGTGATACGAAGGATATGTTAGGACCTACGGTGGATTTCCCGGATTTCTTTGGTGCAGACGCTCCTAAAACCAATAATGCCCGTATGCGTAACCGTGGTTGGGAATTGGTGCTGAGTTATCGTGGAAAAATTGGAAAGGATATTGACTATAGCATAGGCGGGTTCTCTTTCGGATGCTAACTGCTGAAGTAACTGAATATGAAGGGACTAGAACAAATCCTAAAGTATAATTGGTATAAAGGAAAGAAAGCTGGTGAAATTTGGGGATATCGGGCGGACGGACTGATCCAGACTCAGGCAGAGGCGGATGAGTATAATAATACCTATGATTTGTCTTTTATAAGCGGTAAACCTTGGACGCCGGGAGATGTAAAATATCGTGACCTGAATGGGGATAAGAAAATCAATAATGGGCTTAATACCTTGGATGATATGGGTGATATGACAGTAATCGGTAATACCACTCCTCGTTATCAATATACCATTAACGGTTCAATTAGCTGGAAAGGTGTAACCGTAAGCGCTATGTTCCAAGGGGGCGCTAAGCGGGACTGGGATCCTGGTACGGGAGCTTATTTTTGGGGGAAGCGGACCTTATGCGCAGGTGACGGTGTTTAAAGAGCATTTGGATTATTGGAGTGAGACAAATACAGGGGCTTATTATCCAAACCTTATATTCATACAGCAGGAGGAGTGGTTCCTTTCCGTAATAAGACAATGACGCTTAGTGACCGTTATCTCCAGAGTGGTGCTTATTGTCGTCTGAAAATCTGACAGTGAGTTATGATATCCCTGCCGTATGGACAAAAAAGGTAGGTTTACAGAAAGTGCAGGTGTTTTTCTCTGGTGAGAATTTGTTGACTTTTACCACTTTGAAAGGAATGTTTGACCCGGAAGCTATCTTTACCAAGAATGATTACACGGCTGAAGGTGGAAAGAACTATCCTATGAACAAGGTGATATCTTTTGGTCTAGTTGTTAACTTATAATTTGATGAATATTATGAAGAAAAGAAATATATTTTTGGGTCTGGTTTTGATGTTAGGTCTTACCGGTTGCTATGATTTGGATAAGATGCCTGAAGGGGTATTGTCTACGACGATTCCTTTTGCAAGTACGGGGGAAATGAGAAATTATCTGGATCAATTCTATCAGACAGGTAATTATAAATATGACTATGTCAGCTTTGGTGATGGAATGCGTGCGCAAGGTTTTGATGCCGGTGGTGGACAATATATTGCCGGGGCAGATACACATAGTGATAATATGGCTTCCAGTTCGGTTAGTACCCGTTTGGCAGGTGAAACGACATTGAGTAGTGCGGTCAAACTGCAAAATTATACAGCTATCCGTAATTTAAATTTTATGCTGTGTAATTTAGATAATTGTGTGGAAAAAGGATCTGCTGATTATAATCAGTATGTGGGTGAGGCTTATTATTTCCGCGCATGGTATTATTATCAGATGTTTATCAGCTATGGGCGCCTGACGTGGGTGAACACTCCGCTTGATCCTAATATGGAAGAAATGAAATTGCCTCGTGCTAACCGCACGATTATTGCCGACAGTATTTTGGCTGATCTGGATAAAGCGGTGATGTATCTCAATACTCAGAACAATAGTGCTACCATGCGGATTCATAAAGATGTGGCGCGTGCTTTGAAAAGTGAAGTGGCCTTGTTTGAAGGAACTTGGGAAAAATACCATAAAGCGAAAAATGATAAGTTTTTTGATTCTACGGTGACCGATGAAAAAATTCGCGATTATTTTAATCAGGCTGTTGCAGCTGCAAAAGAAGTGATGGATCGTGCGTATGGGCCATTTATAATACTGGTAACAAATTGGATGATTATCGTCAGATGTTTCAGACTACAGATTTATCGGGTAATCCGGAAGTACTTTGGTATAAACAGTATGATGGAGATCAGATTGGTAATAATGTAAACCGTTACTTAAATCAAGGAGGAGGGAGTGTAGGTGTTACGGCTTCATTAGTGGATGATTATCTGACAATTGATGGTAAACCGTTTGTTGGTGATGAGCGGATTGAAGCGAAAAAGGTGTTCGGGAATGAATTGCAGCCGACTTTGCGTGATCCGCGTTTGTCACAGACTGTTTGCATGCCGGGGCAGCAATTACGTCCGGATGACAAGGCTCCTTATTATGTTGTACCGCCATTGATTGGTACTTCATCCTATAATCAGAATATGACTGGTTATTCTTTATTAAAACATGTGCAAATTGATTATACGGGCAGTCTGGATGCCGAGTTCAAGGGAGCCACACCGGCTATTCAGTTCCGTTATGCAGATATCCTGCTGAATTATGCAGAAGCTCTGGCTGAACTGGATGGTGTGGGGAATGCGCAGAAAATTATTGATGCCTTGCAACCTTTACGTGACCGTGTAGGTATGCCTCCGGTGGATTTTGACAGGGAGTATAATCAGGAAGCTGATTATGGTTTCCGCAATCTTGATAAGTATATTCAGGCTGTACGTCGTGAACGCCGGGTTGAAAAAGCCTGTGAAGGACGCCGTCAGGAAGATATCATGCGCTGGGCTGCTGCGGACGAATTAATAGTGGGCAAATGGCCGAAAGGTGCGCTCTTTGTGGGAAGTAATCTTGAGAACCATCCTGTATATGGTGATAAGTTAATTTATGATCAAGCTTCGGGAAATAATCTTTTCCTGACAGGCAAGCCCGGGGATCCGTTGCGCTATATTATACCTACGAATCCCGCAGGATATGAATCGGATTGGAAATTTAATGTCAACCGTGACTATCTGTTACCCATTCAGACACGTATGTTAGGAGATTTGACCGGTGGTATGTGGGAACAAAATCCTGGATGGTAGGAATTATGTTAATAAAAAAAGATATGAGTAGAGTAACACCTGTGTTATTATATTCTTTGACGGGAGCAGTGGTGTTGTCATCGCTGTCTTCCTGCAAAGAAAAGAAATCTGAAGAGGTAAAAAAAACGATGAATGTAGTCTATATCATGTGTGACGACCATTCTTATCAGACGATCAGTGCCTATGACCAACGTTATATGCAGACGCCCAATATTGACCGGATAGCCAGTGAGGGTGTCCGTTTCACAAACAGCTTTGTAGCAAACTCTCTGAGTGGTCCCAGCCGTGCCTGCATGCTGACCGGTAAACATAGTCATGCCAATGGATTTACGGATAATACCACCACATTTGACGGTAGTCAGCAGACTTTTCCGAAATTGCTTCAGGCTAATGGCTATCAGACTGCTATGATCGGTAAATGGCATCTGGTATCTGAACCTACAGGATTCGATTATTGGGACATCCTGATAGGACAAGGAGATTATTATAATCCGAAATTTATTAAAAATGGCGAACGGGTACAACGGGAAGGCTATGCTACCAATATTGTGACAGATTTAGCAATAAATTGGATGGACAGTATCCGGGACAAGAGTAAACCATTCTGTCTTTTTATTCATCATAAGGCTCCTCATCGTACCTGGATGCCCGATCTTTGTGATCTTGACTTGTATGATGATGTGATTTATCCGATGCCCGAAAACTTCTATGATAAATATGAAGGTAGAATTCCTGCATCCAAGCAGGAAATGAGTATTATAAAGGATATGGATTTGGTGTATGACCTGAAAATGGCGGATAAGGAGAATGAGATCCATACCACGACAGGACTGGAAGAAGCGGGCAGAAATATGTATAATGCTCTGAATCCGGAACAGAAGGCTGTTTGGGACAAGCATTATGATCCTATCATTGCCAAATTCAAACAGGATAAGTTAACGGGTAAGGCTTTGGCTGAGTGGAAATATCAGCAATATATGCATGATTATATGCGGGTTATCCATTCCATAGACCGTAATGTGGGGCGTGTTTTGAAGTATTTGGAAGAGAACGGATTGATGGAAATACGATGATTGTCTATACTTCCGACCAGGGATTCTATATGGGAGAACATGGTTGGTTTGACAAGCGTTTCATGTACGAAGAGTCTTTCCGTACCCCCTTGCTGGTCCGTTTGCCGGGAGGAAAGAAGGTGATGTTGATGAGATGGTGCAAAATATTGATTATGGTCCTACTATATTGGACCTTGCAGGGGTGGAGGTACCGGCAGATATGCATGGAGTTTCTTTCTTGCCTTTGCTGAAGGGGGAGAAAGTGCCTGACTGGCGTAAATCATTGTATTATCATTTTTATGAATACCCGGCTGAACATGCTGTCCGCCGCCATTATGGTGTACGTACAGAACGTTATAAATTGATGCATTTTTATAATGACATAGACTGTTGGGAACTATATGATTTACAGGAAGATCGTATGGAAATGCATAATATCTACGGACAACCCGGAACGGAAAAATTAACAAAAGAACTGAAAGACGAATTGTTGCGTCTTCAAGTGCAGTATGATGATCCTATCCGGAATATATACAAAGACTGACAACCTAATCTAACCTAAATTTAACATAGTATGGAGTATTCCCGATTCTTCTATTTGCAAGAAGGTCGGGAATCTTTTTTCCTATAATCAGACGGACTCATTCCCACTATATTCTTAAATACAGTACTGAAATTACGTGAGTGTTTGAATCCTGTCTGTTCTGCCACTTCGCCAATGGATAATGTGGTCGTGTCTAATAATTTACGTGCATATTCCAGACGGCATTTAATGATGTATTCGCTGATGCCCATATCCATCATCCCTTTAGTCTTATTGTAGAGTGATGCACGGCTCATTCCCATTTGTTGTGCTATGAAATTAACGTCCATATTTACATTGCTGATATTTTCATTGATAATGCGGTTGAATTGGATCATTAGCTGTTCATTGATATAATTCAGGTTCTCCTGTTTTTGTATAGGGATATCTATGGTGGCATAGTGATTTTTCATGAAGTTGTGATTATGCATGATATTCTGTATCTGAATAAACAGCATATCCATATCGAACGGTTTGGTAATATAGGCTTCTGCGCCCATTTTGTATCCTTCTTCCATACTGGTGTCATCAACGCAGGAGGTAAGTAAGATTACGGGCATGTAGTTTAAATCAGGCTTTTGTTTAATATAGCGACATAGTTCGAAGCCGTTCATGCGAGGCATTTTTATGTCACTTAATACAATTTGGGGACGTCGTGACGTGAGGATAGGGAGTGCTTCCATACCATCATGGGCTTCATATACTTCTTCAAACAGAACTTGTAGATTACAAATCAGGTAATTACATAAGTCACGATCATCTTCCACTATTAAAATAGAATGGAATTTCTCTATGCTGTCTTGTTGAGGTTGTTTGCGATCTATGTCGGCTGATAGATGTAATGCGTCATTCAAATAGGTTTGAGGTGTGGATTGAATGTCGGCGGCTTCCTGTCTATACGGTAAGGTGAAAAAGAAGGTCGCTCCTTTGGTTTCATTATTTTGTGCTCCGATAATGCTCCATGCATTTCGACCAGTTGTTTGGCATATGACAAGCCGATTCCTGAACCTTGCAGGCTATGTTTGCCTTGATAGAAACGGGTGAATAAGTTGGCGATGTCCTCTTTTTGAAGTCCTGTTCCTTCGTCCTTTACAGTTATCCGGATGCGGCTCCCGTTGCCTTCCAGATAAGTGGAAACTGTAACGGTAGAGTTTTCTTCGCTGAATTTATAGGCATTTGTCAAGAGGTTATTTATAATGATTTCGCATTGGCTATGGTCGAAATACATACTATCTATAGCAGTATCGGGAGCAAATATCAACGAAATGTTACGTAATGAAAGTTCATCCTTGAAATCATTCAGGATACTTTGCAGCCATTCATTAAAAGGCGCGGGAGACATGCGCAGGATATTCTTCTCCACCTCCATTTTGCGCATGTTCAGAATCATGTCAATGATATTTTTCATTTGGCGTGCCTGTTTGAATGCACCATATAGCTTGCTACGGAGTTCGTATGGGATTTGCTTGCTGTTTGTGAGTTGTTTCAGCGGTGTATAGATTAAGGTTAAAGGAGTGCGTAGTTCATGGTTGATATTGATTAACGCTTTTACCTTTTCCTTATAGATGGTACGTTCTTGTTCCTTGTATTTTCGTTTCAGATGTTGGTCGTGGGCTCGTATGACATAGATAATGGAAAGAATAATGATGACTGCACATATTAGGATGAACCAAGACTGCTGCCACCACGGAGGAAGAACGGTAAATTTCAGTAACGTGAATTCAGAACTCCAATTCCCATCGTTTTGTACATTGAACAGTTATGCTGTAATTACCCGGAGAGATGGTGTGCAAAATAAGATGAGGACGGGATGTTTCCGTGTATTCTTTATTTAACCCTTTTATGCGGAACCGATATATACGCTTGTGAAAAACATTTTCTCCTTTCTAGTTGTGTATGTATTTGTAGAGAGGAGAATTGTAAGGAATTCCATCGTTGATTGGGAATTGAAGGGGACTATAGTACCGTTTAAAGATACTTCCTGTAATTCAAGAGTGATGGGCGGTAGGAATGGAGGCAGATTTTAGGGCTTTGTTTATTCGTACCAATCCTTCAGAACCACCCATGTATATATTGCCGTCACTAGCCACCAATACAGGTTTGGCCAAGAAATCATTAGGTAATACTCCATCCATTTCATTGTAGATTACAAAATGATTTTTTGTGGATTATAAGCGTATATGATCCCTAATGATCCCATCCATACGATTCCTTCATGATCGATGACTAAAGAAGTGATTACGTCGTTTCCATCGGGTAACTTTAAGGGCTCTTTACGGTTTGAGGGCAGGTAAATTCGGGTAATTCCGTTAGGTCCTGCTATCCATAGAGTCCCTAAAGTGTCAATGCTTGCAGCTAATATTTGGTTGTTCTTCTCATAAGCTATGGTTTCGTATTCATTCTTTTCTTTATTGTACTGGAATACGTTGCTTCGGTCGTGAAAAAAAGGATAAGTACGGTATTTTCCCATATAGACCCAGGAATATTGCAATTGTTGATTACTGGGAAAAATGGGAATCAATTGTTGACTACCGGGTATATATCGATAAAAAGCATTGCCATATAGTTCGATTTCGTTTTGATCATTAACTCGTATATTGGTGGGTGCACTGGAGTTTGCCAGCTTTGTTTCTGCATCTTTGTCCGGAAGAGAGAAACGTTGGTAGCTTCCAGTCTTTTTATTGAAACGAAAAATTCCTTTTGAGAAACTGGACGCTAGCAGTTCGGTTTCGGATAAAGGACAATAGATACTATCTTTTCTCCCAATGTTTGCGGATAGTGGGTAAAATGTTCCGTTTGCGGGTCAAAGCAGTTGATGCCGCCTCCATCTGTACCAATCCAGATTCGTCCGTCTTTGTCTTCCCATAAACATAAGGGGCATTTGTCGGATAAACCTGAGGCTGGGTTTTGTGCAGCTTTGGTATAGGTGGTGATAAAGCCTTTTTCTGCTCCTAATACTCCTTCCCGGACCATACCTATCCACATGTGGTTGTTGCTATGGCATAGGCATGTTACTGAATTGGCTGGGAATTGTCGGTTTTCCTTGTTTGATAAGATTTGAATATCAACGAGTGTCCGGATAGATGATATTCACTCCGCCTCCGTCTGTTGCCAGCCAAATGGTTTTATTCCATTCTGTTATATCAAGAACGATATCGTTGCTCAAGTTTGAATTACGGGTATTATAGGAGGTCAGCAGTTGTCCGTCCTGATTATAACATTTTACTCCTTGCCCATAGAAGGAAACCCAGTAATGTCCGGAAGAATCCTTATATAGATCGTATGCATTGGATGATTCACCGAATGGAGAATCGGTTATTTCTCCTGTATGTTTATTTAATAACTTTATTTTCCATGCATTGTTTATTATCAAGTAATGAGTGGAATCGAAAGGCTCCATCTTGATAATACGGATTCCTGTTGTTTTTAAAGGGATTGCTTTGGAATGTTTTAATTCTTTTTCATATACAAGCAATGTGTCGGTTACAGGTATCAGCAGCTTGCTTCCTTCAGTTGTTATAATGGAAGCTTTTACCGGCTGATTATGTCGCAGAAAAATTTGCAGGGAATCTTTCTCATATTCATAATAACTGATTCCTTGTGAGGTGACCGCCCATATCCGCTCTTCATTATCTCCGAAAATATCGTTGATGTAGTGGCTGTTTTTACGTAATAAGTCCGGTAGATTATATTTCTTGATTTTTTCTCCATTGAAACGATATATTCCCTGAGTGGTTCCGACCCATAATGAACCGTTTTTGTCATCGTATAGGGATGTTATAGAGGTTGGAAGCCCTTCTTTAATAGAAAGTTGTTTAAAATGATAATAAGGACGGTTGATGGAATAAGTCTTTATGATAAAACAACATAGAACCAGGATTACATAGACGGTTTTTCTCATTCAGATAAGGTCTTAAAACAAATATTTGTACAAATATAAGAAATAGGTTTTGAAATTCAAAGCGGTAAAGAGGATATTGATAACCGAGAATAGCTGTGATATTATATGTAATTTGTCATTCTTGAACAGATGTAGAAGATAACATAGTGTTCAGAATGACAAAATAGATTGGAGAATGAGGGGGATTTGTCTGACAGGTTTTTTGTCCTTATAATGGGATTTTTTTCAGTTTTTCATTCTCAACCATTATTTTATATTTCTTTCCTTTAGTTGTCTTAAAGGTAAAAGTCCGGTTACCATATCTCAGATTGCAGGGTTCACCGGCTTTGGACAAAATAACGGCCTCTTTTAATTTACCATCCTGCCAGGTAATGTTAATTTCAAAGTTACCTTTGGCACAAAGCCCCTTTACAGAACCTTCTTTCCATGCGTCTGGCAAGGCTGGGAGCAATTGGATGAATCCCATGTGACTTTGCAACAGCATTTCTGTGATACCGGCAGTTCCGCCAAAGTTACCGTCAATTTGAAAAGGCGGATGGGTATCCCATAAGTTGTCCAAAGTCCCATTTTTTAGTAAGTTGCCAAATAGTTTGTAGGCGTGGTTACCGTCTTGCAGACGTGCCCATTGATTCAGTTTCCATCCCATACTCCAGCCGGTAGCTCCGTCACCGCTGGTGTTCTAAAACAACTTTGGCGGCATGGGTCAATTCGGGAGTCATAATTGGTGAGAGGGTGTGTCCCGGATGCAGTCCGAATAAATGGTTGACGTGACGATGCTCGTCTTTGGGGTCGTCTATGTCTGTTGACCATTCCATTAACTGACCATAACGTCCTATTTGATAGGGTACAAGATGGTTCAATACATATTGCCATTGTTTACGGTCTTTGGAATCGACACCCAGTACTTTGCTGGCATCAATGGCATTGAGTAATATTTCGCGGACTACAGCATGTACAAAAGTGGCTCCTTGGTCTACAGGTCCATGCTCGGGAGAAGTGGAAGGAGCAGCAGTATAGGTTCCGTCTGGTTTATGCCATAAATAGTCTATAGCGAAGTTGGCACTGCTCTTGATAAGATCATAGCCTACTTCTTTCAGGAATTTTTTGTCTCGGGTGTAATCATAGTATTCCCAAATGTGAGTTGCCAGCCAGGGACCTGCCATCGGGTTAAAGTTCCAGGACATATTTTCATCGGTCAAAGGGGAGGTAAATCCGAAAATGTTTCCGGATATGGAGGCTGTCCATCCGCGTGCGCCGAAATAGGCTTGGGCTGTTTTTTCTCCCGGCTTTACCAAGGTACGGATGAAGTCTATCAAAGGCCATACACATTCGTTCAGATTGGTGGAGCAAGCAGGCCAGTAGTTCATCTGGATATTGATATTATTATGGTAATCTACATGCCATGGGCCATCTACCCGTTGGCCCACATTCCTTGCAGGTTGGCCGGGAGATTGCCGGGGCGTGAACTGGCAATTAATAAGTATCGTCCGAACTGATAATAGATTTCTTCCAGCCGGTAGTCCGGATTTCCTTTGCGATAGCGTGCCAGACGTTGATGGGTGGGAAGATCTGTAACGGCAGGATATTGCAAGGTCATAGGAGCATGAGGGTTCAGTTGTAGTTTGACTCTGCAAACAGTTGGGTATAGTCCGTTTTGTGTCGCTCGCATAATTCGTTGTAATTTTTGGCAGCGGCAGCGTCTAGCATGGCCAGGGTTGTTTGGTCCGGATCAGGACCGACATACGTCTTGGGGTCTTTGAAGTCTGGATTGAAGTTGAGTTTATAATCGGTATCTGCGGTTAGCAGAAAAATGACTTCATCCGCATTGCGGACAATGAATTTGCCATCAGTCGTGTTCAGGCTTCCTCCTTTGTTTATGGCTTGTATGCGGAGAGCAAATTTCATTTGGTTGTTTTTGAGGCGACCGGTATAGAGCAAACGATTGGGACCGTCTGTTTTGATATCACCTATGGCTTCAGGGTTGCTGCCATAGCTGAATATCAGGTTTTGCATGCCGGGACGGTTGGCTGTGAACTTCAGTACCATCACGCTGTCGGGGTAGGAAACAAAGTATTTACGCTCGTAGTTCACTTCATCTTTGCGAAAACTGACTATTGCCATGGCCGAGTCAAGAGACAGGATGCGTTTATAATCGGTCATACCGATTTCACTTAAACCGGTTTCGATGTAAGCTTCTCCCAATGTAGTAAAGGAGCCGAAGCGAAAAGGTGTTTCACGGCTTGGCTCATAATCGGCCAGTCCGTT
>ENA-OQCS01001395-OQCS01001395.1-human-gut-metagenome-genome-assembly--contig:-NODE-1395-length-12515-cov-2.477882_pt1 | contig 12515 bp, 17 predicted proteins | sample MGYA00242757_ERZ504575 | MGnify/ENA primary metagenome ERZ504575 (study PRJEB26092, sample SAMD00036297) | human gut metagenome | host: Homo sapiens | study: EMG produced TPA metagenomics assembly of...
CGATGTCCATCCTGCCCGGTAACCTGTTGGCGGCCGGAATCTTCCTAGCCGCTTGCCTTCATATCCATCTCGTAGGTACGTCGGTGGGCACGATCGTGGCCTTGGCCCCGGTAGCCGTCGGTATAGCGGACAAGACGGGGATGCCGGACGCCTTATGCTGGGTGTCGTGGTAAGCGGCGCCATGTTCGGCGATAACCTGTCGTTCATATCCGATACGACCATCGTAGCTACCCGCACGCAGGTTGCCAGATGTCCGATAAGTTCAAGGTGAATATCCGTATCGCCCTCCCGATAGCGATCCTGACCGGATTGATATACGTGCTGGTGGGAAGCGGCGTGGAGAACGCTTACGCTCCGGCCCCGATCGAATGGGTCAAGGTGATCCCTTATCTGGTGGTATTGGTAACCGCCGTTTGCGGGATCAATGTCATGCTGGTGCTATTCATCGGGATCGTCCTGTCCGGTATAGTAGGTCTGTGGACCGGTAGCTTTGATATCTGGGGCTGGAACGCCTCCATGGGATTAGGTATCACCAATATGGGCGAGCTGATTATCGTGACGCTTCTGGCAGGAGGCATGTTGGAGATGATCCGTTATAACGGGGGTATCGACTGGATCATCCGCAAGCTTACCTCCCGCATCCATTCCTCCAAGGGGGCCGAGATGAGCATAGCGGCTTGGTGAGCTTCGCCAACCTCTGCACGGCCAACAATACGATCGCCCTCATCATGGCCGGCCCGATCGCCAAAGATATAGCGGACCGGTTCAAGATAGATCCCCGCCGCAGCGCCAGCCTATTGGATATCTTCTCTTGCTTCGTACAGGGAATCATCCCCTACGCGCCAGATGTTGATGGCCGCCGGACTCGGGCATGTCTCCCCTATCGAGATCATGCAATATCTTTACTACCCGTATCTATTGGGAGCAGGCGCCTTATTGGCGATCTTATTCAATTATCCGAGGAAATGGAACAGCGATACCGCGGCAAGAAGCACAATCAATGCCAACATTGCAGCAGCCACATACTGCCAAATCTCGCCGGATACGGCAACGCCGAACGCACGGGAAACAATATCCGAAAGATTTGCGATCATCGGATGCCCATCATGCGCAGACGACGGCAATATCACACTGCCAAAAATCTGACGCCACGTACCTGCTCCTGCGAAACGTACCGTGTTGACCAATGTGGCGCGCATACGGAAGCGGCCGGCAGCGGAATCAGCAGCAGCGTCGTTCTATGGGAGCGTACAAGCATCAGGAACACAAGGAACGACAACATCAGCGGCAGCAGCAATTGCGGTTCGGCCGCGACGACGGGAATAAAGCACAATGCCGCAAGCGCCGCGGCCTGCACGGAAGCCTGCGGATTGACCAGATCTTCCGTACGTACATGCCTACGGCTCGGAAAGAAAAACGCGAGGCCGCAGGAAGAAACACCATGACCGTCATCATCGTCACGTCGGCATCGCTGTACACGTTCATCGACAATGCGATGGCGAACCATGCCAACGCGATCACGCAACGCACCGTGTCGGACCGAGTAAAGATTCCAGCCAAAGCCCAGAACGACAGCACCATCAAAGGAGCGGACAAGAAGAACACCACGGCGACTGCGGTCGCAACATGGCCAGCCGTGAATACGGAAACCACCATGAGCACCAGCAGCCAAGGCGCGCTCGGGGCGCTGATTCCCGTTCCCGCGGTATACGCCCACGACGTGGTGGCGGCATGCACCAACTGGCTGAAACTGGCATCGGTCGGCAGCAACGTTTGAGAATATATCGACGCGCCGGAGAACACGCTCCGAAGCACATTCCAATATAGGAAGACGATCCATGCGAACGCGATCACCGCCGATGCGATGGCAAGCCCCCACCTGCGCATGAGCCTTTTACGCAGATGCGCTTGGCAAGAGGCTGAGGATCACAGTGCCACGCTGGTCAAGAAACGCACGCTTGCGATCGTTCCATTGGCCGATCTGCTGACGAGTCGTCTGCAACGCGGCCAATGCCTTCAAGGAGACCCTACTCTGCTCACGCAATCGGGCACGGGCCTCCATGCGCCCGGCAAGTGGAGCAACGAACGCCAAGGCAGGGCCAATTCGCAACAGGCATGGTATGGCTGTTTGCGCGTCAGGCACAGCACGGCCAGTCCCAACGCCTTCAGTATCGACCAGATCCACAGCAGCGGCCACCAAGAACGATGCACGTCCGTATACGCGTATTTCGTATTCGCCTCGCGTACCGCAAGATACGGATCGACGCGGCCTTCCTCATCTTCAACAGGTTGGCCGTTTTTGGAACGCACGCCTTCAAATCTTGCCCTCCTATGGGCGATTCGCGCCTGCGGGACCACCACCACACGGCCACCGCCCAGGCAGATGCGCCTGCACAGGTCCGTGGATTCGGCGAACGTGCCGAACCATGGATCGGCACCCTTCCAAGTACGCAAGGTGGCCAATGGAACCAGCGCGCCGGAAAGCGACACAGCCAACACATCCTGCCGGCCATCATACTGTTCCTGATCCGGCTCACCGTCCACCACCAGAGACGTGACATTGTGATGCCCCGCATACAAACCGACGTTATGCAGGCTTTCCGCCTGCCAATCCAACTGTTTCGCGCCAAGCAAAGACGCAGTCGGCGTGTTTTTCCAAGCATCGAGCAACACCTCAAGGCATGACTCATCGGCCGGCTGGAATCGTCATGCAATGTCCACAGAGCACCGACCCGGTCGTCAAGATCGATCTGTTGCATTGCACGAGCCACGGCATTCATGAATGAAGAGGCACCCTTCACTCCTACGAGAATGACACGTATGGTCTTGCTTTCGGGAACTTCCGTAAGCACACCGGCAGGCGACGGGATAACGCTAAACGTCATCTGCATAGCTGCTCAACCTGATTGGTGCAATCCGCAACGATAATAGTGCCTGGAAGCACACGCTGTGCGAGCACCGCGGCAAAAGTGGATGAGAAAAAACGTAGATCGCTTTGCGCGGTAATCACCGCAGCCACGGATGAATCGGCATCCTGCCGATGGGAGTACGGCCTGCTGTTGAGCAGATCGGTCACAATTCCCTGGATATCGCTGCTGGCGTTAGAATTCATAATTTCAAGTGTACGCACAGGGTGTGCCGTGCGTTATGCCCGTTCCTTGTGTTCCTTCTTATACCGACGGCGCTCACGTTCGCTCATGCCACCCCAAATGCCGAAACGCTCATCATGCTCGATGGCCCATTTCAGGCATTGCTCACGAACCTCGCACTGGGCGCACACTCGCTTGGCATCCCTGGTTGATCCGCCCTTTTCAGGAAAGAACGCTTCCGGATCAGTCTGAGAACATAACGCCCTATGCTGCCAGGAAACATCATCATCGCTTTTGAACAGACCCCACAGTTCCGCAAGCGGATTATCGGAGGACTCGTCGATCACGCCCCACATGCGTCCTCCCCTGCTATACGTATGCGCACTTTTAGTCGTGTTAAATTACACACATGCAATTTCTTTTTGTCAAGTTTTCCGCCGTGTCAATCACTATAATTCGAGAAAAATATGGTACATGGTACCTCCAAGAACGGCGGGGCCTGAAGCAGAATCCGTGAAAATCGGGGAACATCTCTATAATCCCATGACAGAGTAGTGGTATGTTCTAGAACGCGTTGAGATATGGCGTGATCTTTTGTATAAACAGGAAGGCGATACCGTGACCACATCACCAGCCGGCGATAAGCTTCCTAACGTCAATGGACTGCGAGACGCAAAGCCGCGTCACAGCCTTGGCTATCGAGTGCAGCATCGTGCGAGGACGATAGTCGCTTCGGTCATCGCGGCGATGCTGGTGTTCTCGGGAACCGCAGCGGCCGCAACATGGCTGGATGTGAATGGCATCATCAAAGACCATTCGGTCGAAATCATCGGACAAGGCTCACTTGACGCCAACACCTCGATCATCGATCCCAACTCCGGCAAACCCATCGAATTCGTACTCATCGGGCAGGATTCCCGCGATGGCGAAGAGAACCAGTCCGTCGGAGGCAACTTCGACGACGTGGTAGGCAACCATCAGGCCGACACCACAATGGTGGCGCAGATTTCCGCGGACCGCACCAAAATCAATCTCGTTTCCATTCCGCGCGACTCCCTAGTGGACATACCGCAGTGCGAAACGACCAACGGCACGATTCCCGCGCAATACAATGTGATGTTCAACTCGATTTTCGCGAACGCATACCAGACCGGCGGCGATCTCGCTTCAGCCGCAAGCTGCACCCTGAATGCAGTGAACAGCCTCACCGGACTGAACATTCAAAACTTCATCGTCGTGGATTTCGCAGGACTGGTCAAAATGATCAATGCCGTAGGCGGAGTCGACCTGTGCATCCCACAGGACGTCGACGACCCCTACACCAGCCTGCAACTCACCAAGGGCCTGCACCATCTGGACGGACACCAGGCAACGCAGTACGCACGAACCCGCCATGGTCTGGGAGACGGATCCGACACATCACGAACAACCAGACAGCAATATCTCGTCAAACAGTTGATGAACGAAGCGCTCAGCAAGAACCTCTTTACTGACACCGCACAGCTCTACCAGCTAGCGAAATCAGCCTTGCAATCACTCTATATCTCGCAAGGCATGGCCGATACCGCAGCGCTTGCAGGTCTTGCCATGAGCCTCAAGGATTTCAATCTGTCCAACCTGTATTCGCAGACCGTTCCGGTGGTATCCGCGCCGTCGGACCCGAATCGTTCGGTCTGGACCGATGAGGCGGAGACGCTATGGGAGAAGATGCGCGCGGACAAGCCGATTTATGGTTCCGACGAATCCGACGCGACCACGGATGCCAATACCGCAGGCAATTCCGACGGTTCTTCCGATAATTCGACGGATGGCACTGACAATACGGATAATACGGGCACTGACAACACGGTTCCCAAGAAGCCGCACAGACGCCTGATCCGGTCACTGGTCTGATCACGCAAGCCGATGGCACGCTTATCGATCCGAACACCGGTGGCACCGTCGATCCGGAAGATGGCTCCATCCATGACGCTCTTACCGGGCAGTACATCGGACTTGCCGATCGTTACCTCAACGCGACAGTTTGTGCCGTTCCCGCAAAGAACTAGACCGCTTTCACCGAATCCGTTCCTACACGGTGTAAATGGTGTAGGAACGGATTTCTTTTTGGAGGATATTGTATGAGTGAAGAGAACGGCGGCAAGGACCCATGCCCGCACCACCGAGCTTCATCCCGTCTGCAGGACGGAAGAAGACGGAATCACAGCCTCACAAATCCACAATTCCTTCTCAATCCGGCTCTCCGTCAATTCCAAGTTTTTCGCCTGCCGCACAGCCAGCGCGCTCAAGTGCCCCGCACGCCAGCAGGCGTACAGCGCAACCATCATCCGTAACTCCATCCGGTTCCAGCGCTCCACAGAGTTTCCGTCCTGCCGCAAACTCCACCAGCAGACCACGTAAGTCGCATCATCGTCTCCTGCATCGTTTGCTCCTGCTTCAGCTCCGAACAATCACCGTGCGTCTCAGCAGGTACGAGGATCCTCTCCATACCCACTGGCATGCCACGAACAACGCGACAGAACACGCCCAGACAACCTTTGTCCGGCAATAGCACAACAGGATTCCAATCCACTGCGAAAGCCGTGCTCCCCCACAGAAAACGACATATGGGGCGGGTCATTCTCGCGTTTTTCCTTGCTGTGATTCTCGCCTTGGGACTGTCGATATTCTCCGCATGGAATTGGGTGGATGGACAGCTCAACAAACAGTCTTGGTTGACGAACAAAGCCGATACCGCTGGCGAAAGCTGGCTGATCCTCGGTTCCGACGAACGCGAAGGCACCGTTGGTGACGCTGGCGACGTGACCGGTTTCAGAACAGACACCATTCTGGTACTCACCAAACCGAAATCCGGACCTTCCTCACTGATTTCCATTCCGCGTGATTCCTTGGTGGAAATCGACCAGAGTTACATGAAAATCAACGCCGTCGCCCAACTGTACAACGGCAAACAACTGGTTAACGAAGTCGAAGACATCACCGGGCAAAAAATCAACCACGTGGCAATGGTGCAATTCGGGGGTCTGGTCAAAGTGGTCGACGCTTTAGGAGGCGTCGAATTATGCTACGACCAGGATGTAAGCGATCCGTACTCCCAGTTGAACTGGACTGCCGGCTGCCATACCGCCGACGGCACCACCGCGCTTGCGTTTTCTCGTATGCGTTACGCGGACGCACAAGGCGATTTCGGACGTGCAGCCCGTCAACGCCAGGTCATCAACGCCATAGTGAAAAAGGCGCGTCCAAGAATACGCTGCTGAACTTCGGCAAAGTCAAAAAAGTTGCGGAGGCTGCGTTGGGCTCCGTAACCGTGGATGAAAAGGCTTCAACCTCATCGCTGATGCGCATGGCTTTGGCGTTCAAAAGCGCTTCTGGGGATCAAGGCATTTCAGGAAGCGTTTATTGGACCGATCCCGACTACTACGTTGATGGTGTCGGCTCAAGCGTGCTCTTGGACGAGGATAAGAACCTCGAACTGTTCTCCGAATTGGCTAAGGGGATCCATCGGGCTGGCACTGTAGGCACGCTCGCCGAACAGCAAAGCTGAGGGTTGTGGTCAGGATGTGGATAACCATATCCTCCGACCACAACCCTGATTCTCGCTTGCGTCCATCCGCCGCTGCTGTTCACAATGACGGCATGAACAGCAAAACCAAGCGCAAGCATACCAATGGATTCAATGAGGATCGGCTGATGCTCATCAGCTGGGCCGCGCCGGTATTGTCACAACTTGTCATGCTTGTCATAATGATCGCGCAACGCAATGGCTATATGTGGCCATGCTTGCTCCTGGACTCATCAGCAGCGCGTTGTCTCTGGTATCCATGGCGTTGCGTTCCAATCAGAAGCAGCAGCATGACGAACCTGTCTCCACCACCTATGCAAAGGTGGTGGAGACCGCAAGGCAAAACAGCCATTCGCCGTTCGCCGCAATGCCCCATGTGTGTTTCGAGCGGTTCTACGCTCTGGACGAGGACGCGCTGCCTTGGCGCACCATCACACGAACATGGCTTTCCTCCACATCATCCTGCCCTATAGGAGTCACGGAGCATGGCTTGTTTCGCACGGATCTGCAACGATCAGGACACATGCCATGGTAGCAGGCACCACGGGTTCGGGAAAATCGGAATTGCTCATCAGTTGGTGCTTGTCGCTCGCCATGCAATACAGCCCTGATGATCTGCATTTTGTGTTTTTGGATTTCAAAGGAGGATCGACATTCAACGCTTTGGAACATCTTCCCCACACCGTTGGCAATGTCTGCGATCTTGATTTGTTCCACGCGATTCGCGCGTTGAATGCCATTGAACAGGAATTGGTGCGTCGTGAGGCTCTGGTCAGCGCCGAACGTGTTTCCAGATTCGACCAATTGGTCCGACCTCCGGCACGACTGGTTGTGGTCATCGATGAATTCCATGCACTTCGAGACCGTCTGCCCGACTATATGCAACGGCTGAATCGTCTTGCGTCACTTGGCCGTTCCCTTGGCATGCATCTGATCGTCTGCACGCAATATCCCATGGGCCAAGTCCATGCCGACATGAAAGCCAATATCTCGCTGAGCATATGCTTACGGGTTACAGACCAAATGCAGTCGAACGAATTGATCGGCATACGTGACGCAGCGCTGATTCCTCCCAGCATTCCCGGTGCAGCCTATTGCAATGACGGACAACACACCACACCTTTCCTATGCAGCGCGGTGCGCGATGTCAACCGACTTGTCCGCAATATTGGAACGGCCGCACGATTCCACGCCTGCAAACGCCCCGATCCCCTGTTTTCCGAGCCTCTCACGCAACATGCAACGCGATCCGATCTTTCCATCCCATCAAACCAGTCATGGCATAACGTTCCCTTCGCGCTTGCGACGATGGCGTATTGGTGTATACCGCCATTCTTGACGTGAGCCAACAGAATATCGCCATCATCGGTGCCTACGGCAGCGGCAAAACCAATCTACTGTTGCATTGCGCACGCTGGCTATATGACACGGGTTGCGCCAATATTCGTTTCACACGCAAAACCGAACATGGCATGGTGACGGATGACGGCAAACCCTTACCGTCGCATAAGCGAACCATCTGGATTGTGGATGATGCGGACGAAGCGCTTAATCCCTTTTCCTCTGCGCCTGAAGCGAACGAATTGCGTGAGGCGTTGGTCAATCCCAATATCACAGTGATTGCCGCGGTGGAAAAACCTATTTCCGCACTGTTGGACCGATGTCCGACTCGTGTGGCGTTCCCCTGCGGAGAACGTTCCAACGATCTGATGCTCGGCATTCCCGGCGCAATTCTGGACGGGTTCGCAGCCGACGACTATACCCTCCCAGGTCGTGGCGTGCTCATGCAACAGGCCAAAGCATGCCCTATTCAGTGCGTGGAATTCCAAGGTTTTTAACGATTCGTGGGATTCTTTTCGTGAAGACTCTTGAAAGTCGCGCGATTCGTGGTTATCTGAGTAGCGGACTTACATGCCGTACATGGCAAGAGGAAGGCGATTATATGAGCAGTGCTTTTGACTGGCGCGCCAAGGCCGCATGCCGCGACAAGGATCCGGAGCTGTTTTTCCCGGTCGGCAATACAGGCGCCGCCTATCAGCAGATCGAAGAGGCCAAGGCCGTCTGCCGCACCTGCAAGGTGATTGACGCGTGCCTGAAGTGCGCGCTTGACACCAATCAGGATTACGGTGTTTGGGGCGGTTTGAGCGAAGACGAACGTCGTGCGCTCAAGCGCCGTGCCATGCGTGCCCGCCGCTCCCAAGCCATGCAGATGCAGATCTGAAATTTTCAAAGATCCATCATTGCATACGCTCTGCGAATAAATAGCAACTTACAACGAAAATGTCCGGTTGACTTCCCCTGGTCAACCGGACATTTTCGTATCTTTCCTATCGTTCCTGCGCCGCACGCAGCTTCATATCGAGCACTACTCGGGTGCCACCGCCACGACGGGGCTCCCAACGGACCGTGCCTCCGAAATCGTTGTTGACGAACGTGCTGATGATCTGCGTTCCCAAACCGGATCCGGAGGAACGTGCCATACCATCATGCTCCTCATTGGCCAAGCCCGTGCCATCGTCTTCGACCACAACATTGAGTTGTTGCCACCGCGTCCCACGGAAATCGTGATATGACCTTCTTTGCGACCTTCGAAGCCATGTTCCACGGAATTGGTGATCAGCTCGGTCAGCACCAATGACAACGGCGTGGCATCCTGCGCCGGCATCATGCCGAATCTGCCGATGAAGTCGATGTCGATATGCTGGTCACGCATGGTGGCCAAATCCACCGCCATCTTCAACAGGCTGAAAATGACCTTGTCATAATCGACGATTTCATCGGCGGTCTGGCTCAAGCCTTCATGGACCATGGCGATGGTTTGTACACGACGCTGCGCCTCTTTCAGCTCTTTCTTGACCTCTTCGGACTTGGTCTTACGTGCCTGCAGTCGCAGCAATGCGGAAACCGCCTGAAGGTTGTTCTTGACGCGATGGTGGATTTCGGAAATCGTCGCATCCTTGGTCTGCAGTTCCTTTTCACGACGGCGAAGCTCAGTCACGTCGCGACATAGCACAACAGCGCCAACGCTGCCATTGGCATCCATCAACGGCAGCGAACGCATGGACACCGCGGACTTGTTGGCATCGAGTTCGGAATCGACGGCGGCTTTGCCACTGAGCACCAGAGGCAAGGTTTCCAGCACGGGATCGTTCTCGCGCAGCAATTTGGTGCCGATTTCGCTCAGATACTCCCCCTGCATGGTGCTGACCGATCCCAAACGTCGGAAGCAGCTGATGGCATTCGGCGAAGCATATCGCACGATACCTTCGACGGTGAGCACGATGAAGCCGTCCGCCACACGCGCATTGTGACGCTGGTTCATGATCGGATTACGGTATGGGAACTGACCGCGAGGAATCATCTCATACAGCTGCTTACCTGCGCTGATGCTTTCGGATTCGTAACGTCCGTTCGACTCCCGGGTGGCCATATTCGTCTCACGTACCACCAAGCCCAGCGTCTTGCCATTATGACGCACCGGCGCATACACATTGCACACCGTGGACTCGCCCACAGTGCGGAGCACCGTGGAACGGAACACCGATTCGGAAGCCATCGCGGCATCCAATTCAGCGCTCATTTCCTCCTCGACAACATCGCCGACCACATCGTCGGCTCTCAGCTCATCACCGTGGATGGACGACACTGTTCGGCAATAATGTATTTGCCCTCGCCTTTGCAAAATGAGCAGCAGATCAGCAAAAACTCAGGTCGGCGATCACCTGCCAGTCGGCGACCAGATGATGCAGCCATTCACGATCTTCGTCATCGAAATCGGGACGGGTCGTCAAGATATGTGAGAAATCAGCCATGCGCTCCATCATACGCATCACACCAGAGGTTTTGCACGACACGACGCATATTGCAGGAAAAGCAATATTGACATATCCATGAGTTACGGTAACGTAGGTTACGGTTCCGTAACTTATAGTGGAGGCACGCAGATGGCGAAACCCACAGACGTAGAGATCGAAGAAAAACGAGCGATCATCGCCGAGGCACGCGAACAGGCCCTTCAAGCCAAGGCCGATATTATTCGCGTGAAGGCACGCAACAAGGCCGAGAACATCCGCAAGAAGGCCGACGGCAAGGCGAAATGGCTATAGCCAAGGGTGAAGCTCGTGCCGCGAAAATAGAAGGCATCACTCCGGCGGAGATCGAACGTAAGATTCGTCTTGACGTGCATGGTCGCCCCAAGCCGGCGATGCGCGGCTGGATTCATGCCGTGGCCGCTCCTCTGGCATTGGCGGCCGGCATCGTGCTGATCTGTCTGGCACACGGTACCGGTTTGAAGTGGGCCTGCGCCGTGTTCATGACGTGTTCGCTGGTATTGTTCGGCAATTCCGCCTGCTACCATTTGGGCGATTGGTCGCCTCGCACTACCGATGTGCTACGACGCATCGACCATATGAACATCTTCCTGCTGATCGCAGCACTTATACGCCGGTCTCCTTTGCACTCGAACCGTTCTGGCGCAATTCAATCATCGCGGGCATGTGGATCTGTACTACCGTGGCTCTCATCATTCACGTCATCTGGATCAGCGCCCCACGCTGGCTTTACGTGATTGTGTATATTATTTTCGGTGTTTCCGGAGTGGCATTCATGGGATTGTTCTGGATTTCGCCATATGCCGGGCCGGCGGTTGTGGTGCTGTTGGCCGCAGGCGGAGCCTGCTATATCGCTGGAGCCATCGTATACGCGCTACGTAAGCCTGATCCATGGCCGAAGGTGTTCGGCTTCCATGAGATTTTCCATTGCGGCACCGTTGCCGGTTACGCATGCCATATGGTGGCGATCTACATGGTGATCGTGCAGCTATGGCCGTAAGTTCAGATCATATCTGATTGCAGTTTGACGAAATATACGAAAAGGCTGTTCATCCGTTGTATTCGATGAACCAGCCTTGTATTTATATCGCTGGAATATCAGATTCAGCTTATGACGAACATCACTCAGGCGAGCGGCTTGGCTTCCTTGATGGTCACGGAAATCTCACGTCCGTTCGGAGCCGTATACGACACCGTGTCTCCCTCGTGAGCGCCGTTGATGGCTGCGCCGATCGGGGATTCCGGCTGATGATGCTGTAGTCCGTGGCGATGGACAGGTCACGCGTGCCAAGCACGTAGACCATTTCACGTCCGTTGACATCCAGCGTCACCAAAGAACCGTCGCCGACTTCGCCGGCCTTGGGCGCGGTCAGAATCTTCGCGTTGCGCAGCTTGACGGTCAGTTCCTCGATGCGGCCCTGATTTACTCGCTGAGCCTCACGAGCGGCCTGATAGCCGCCGTTTTCGCTCAAATCGCCCTCGGCGCGTGCCGCGGAAACCTTGGAAAGGATTTCGTCGCGATACTCGCCTTCGCGCCAAGCGAGCTCTTCTTTCATCTTGTCATAAGCTTCCTGCGTCAGCAGAAGCGTTTTTTCTTCGGCCATGTTGCTCCTTGACCTTGGAAATTACTCTATGCCGCTTAGTTTCAGCGGGTGGAGATGATGTCGATCACGAACACCAGGGTGTCTTCGCCGCCGATGCCGGCCTGCGGAACGCCACGGGAGCCATAACCGTACTCCGGCGGAATGGACACCACCAGGCGGGAACCGACGTTGTGTCCCGGAACGGTCTGATCCCAGCCCTTGATGACCTGTCCCACACCGATGCCGAACGTGGCCGGCTGGTGACGGTCGAAGCTGGAGTCGAACGGGGTGGTCCTTGCCCCAGACCACACCATGGTAGTTGACGGTGACGGTGTCTCCACGGCGGACCATCGGGCCATTGCTTCAAAGAGCTCCACGACCTTCAGGCCGGCGGGAGCGATCTCAGTCGGGAATTCGATGGTCGGGCGATCGCCGAATTCGGCATTGA
>ENA-OQCS01001396-OQCS01001396.1-human-gut-metagenome-genome-assembly--contig:-NODE-1396-length-12508-cov-3.466037_pt1 | contig 12508 bp, 12 predicted proteins | sample MGYA00242757_ERZ504575 | MGnify/ENA primary metagenome ERZ504575 (study PRJEB26092, sample SAMD00036297) | human gut metagenome | host: Homo sapiens | study: EMG produced TPA metagenomics assembly of...
AAAATACAAAAAATAAACCGTATTTCACGATATTATCGAAAAAATAACGGTTTATCTTTATATAAATGGAGCACTTTAGCCAAACTTTTCGTCTAAATATCTTATTTCGAGAATAGTTCAGCCAACTTTGCAGCCAATTCCGTACCACGGATATTCTCAGCAATACACTCACCTGTAGTACCATCTACCAGGAAGATGGCAGGAATGAACTTTACCTTATAAGAATCAGCTATACCGGCACGGTCAAGTCCGTTAGGCCAAGAAGTTTCTCCTCAGCAAGCGCTTTCTTCCAAGCAGTTTCATTCTTATCGATAGAAACACTTACTATTTCCAGTCCCTTTCCTTTATACAGTTCATAAGTTTTTTGAGGTTAGGAATTTCCTTGCGGCAAGTCCACACCATGAAGCCCAGAAATCAACCAGATAATACTTCTTTCCCTTTACACAAGAAGCCATGCTCACCTTAGAACCATCAACTTGCTGGAGTTCGAACTGAGGCAAAGTCTCACCTGTAAGTCCCTTTGGATTAATCTGCTCGTTGAGCAACTTTCCATAGAAGCTATTCTTAGCAGTTTCAGAGAACGAATTCCATTCCTTGGAGTTTTCCTTGGTGAAATAGTTCAAGGTACAAAGCATGGCGAAAGGTCCCCACCAGAATCCTTGTTGTCTGAATACAACTTTCCATAAGAAGACTCTACCGTATCAAAGAAATTCTTCTGTTCGGTAGCCATCTCTTTTCTCTCGTCACTATCTTCCAAAACTTTCATCTTAGCTTTATCCTTTGCCTGGTAAGCCTTGCTCTGTTCTGCAATCAATTTTTTATGCTTATCGTTTATATCCTTATACATCTTATCAAGCATATCCCTCACTGAACCGATTTTTGTCTGATATTCATCGTTCATAGCACTGCCAGAAATCTTTACATTGCTGGTATAAAAACCTGTGTTCACCCCATCATTGATGGGTTTGACATCGAGAGACACCTGCACTTTTTCGCCACCTTTGGTCATCAGACTAAAAGTGAAAACACCGTTTCTTGGACCGACACCGATAAAACGAGCCTCTGTAACAGGATGGTTAAAGTAAGTTTTCCACCCTTTACCACACCTTTAGCGAGAGGTTTCTCATTACGATGGGTAGCAGCCAGGACGGCTTCCATTTCCGTACCATCAGGCACACCATTCAAGATTGCATCAATGATACACTCGTCTGCATTCTGAGCATGAGCACTCATCACAGAGATGAGCGCCAATGCCAATGAGAAAATTGTTTTTTTTAAAAAATCATATTTGTACAATTACTAGAAAGATTTATTTTAACGTTCATTACTTCTCCACATTCTGTACGAAACTTCCGTTGCCAGGATTATCAATGGCTCCCTTAGGGAATGGGAAGGTCCAGAGATGAGAGGATGGAGCAAGACTTATCTGCTTGCCATCTATCTCTTTTGTCAGCGTGCGGGCATAGGTACCTTCAGCATTTAAGCGACGAGCATCGCCAAACGGCACAATAGAGAAGATAAGTTGATTATCCTTAGCTTGACGTATATACCGGATAGCTTCTGCCACAGAGGACGCCGATAGTGGCTGATATTTCTCTGGAAGGATATATGTCTTACGCACCTCATTGAGCACATCCATAGCATCTGTCAACTGTTTCTTACGAGCCAAGCATTCAGCCTTGATAAGATACTGCTCCACGGTTCTCATACCAGCAAGATTGATATAGCCATTGGTCAACCCCTGATAATAAGTTTCTGCACCCATCGTTCTTAGTTTCCAATTGCTCAAGAAATAAGCATCTCCCTCTTCGAATCCGGCAGCACGATTTACCGGTATCTTGAATATCGCAGATGCATAGTTGGAACTATTATCGGCATAATTAAAATTATAACAGTCCTGGCTATCAAATCCCAATGGCGTTTTCAAAGAAGGATAAACACCCTCTTGGCCTATCACACCCTTATTATCATTATAGAATCCAACCCAATCAACCAACTTATCATTAATGGCAAGAGCCTTATCAGCAAACTCCAACGCCTTTTCATAGTTCATCATCTGAAGATAGGTACGTGCCAACATAGCATAGGCAGCTCCCTTACCAGGATGGAGGAGCGTGGTACCCATATCTGGAAGATCAGCTACCGACGTGTTCAAATCATTCAAAATAAATTCATAGATTTCCTGAATGGTGGCCTGATGATAAGGAGCATTCTGAAGACTGCTTGTAATCAGAGGCACACTCAACTTACTGGCAGCATTTGAAGGCTCGTAGGTATCAGCATAATAATTAGCGAGATTGAAATAGTTCATCGCACGCAACACTCTGGCATATGCCATCACCTCAGCCTTTTCTTTCTCAGTACCTTCTGTTGTATTAGGCACATCTTCCAATATCAGATTGCAGGTATTGATAGTGCCATAAGCCACATAATAAGTACTCTCATCTGCAGAGTTCCAATAGGCACGATCGGTTTCCTCCTCCCAATTGTAGTTAGCCTTATACATCGGATAATAACTGGCATACGAATTGGTGAGATATTCATCATTAAGCAAATAGCACGTTTGCAAAACCGGCATGCGATGAGTACCATACTCGTAACGGAGAAAAGCCTCATAGTCGGCGAGCGACTTAGGGATGCGTTTGCCCTTTGGTTCTATATTGAGATAGTTATCGCAAGAGGCAAGTCCCATAACCATGCCCAGCAACAACACCATATATACTAATTTCTGTTTCATTTTCTTCATTATTTAAAAGTTGAGATAAATGCCTAACACATAGTTGGTGGCATTATAACCACCCAGCTGTACTTAGCCTGTTTGGTCTTTGCCCAGAAGAACGGATTCTCCACATTAGCCTGAACACGGGCACTCTGCATATAGAGCGAACGGCACAGCGACTTTGGCAAATGATAAGCCAGAGAAATGTTGTTCAGACGAATATAACTGGCATCAAGGATATTGATATCAGAATAAAAATAAGTACTATACAAAGAAGATGCTGACAAACCACTTCGGCAAAAACAGCCTTTGGCACATTGGTATAAGCCTCATCACCTGGTTTCTGCCAACGATTAGCAAGTCCGGCACTAGCTCCCGCAATATTGGAGATATATCCTACGCTGGAAAAACTGCAAGTGAGGAAAGCAGGATTGGCATTGCGCATCTTATGACCACCCGCAAAAAGGAACTGCATACTGAAATCGAAATCCTTGTAGCTGATACTGGTTCCGAAAGATCCACTATACTTAGGAGTGGTAGTACCCATGTAAGAGATGGCATCCAATGTCGTTGCTGATTAGTTACCTTCTCACCATTCTCGTTATACACCTGTGGCAATCCTTCTTCACTCAATCCAGCCCACTTATAGCCATAGATTGCATTATATTCGTTGCCGATAATAGGATAAGCCGAAGGGTAATCCAACTGAAGAATATAAACCGGCGCCTTTACATTTACATAAGTCACCTCATTCTTATTATAAGCATAAGTCATATTGGCTCTCCATGAGAAATCCCTGGTACGCAGAACCTCACCACTCAGGGAAATTTCTACACCACGATTGTACATCTCGCCGTTGTTGATGGTATAGGTGCTGTAGCCCCAACCTTCAGTAGGTACACCCATGGAAGAAGCCAGGAGGTCGGTACCCTTCTTGTCGTAATACTCTACAGTACCATTGAGTCGGTTCTTAAAGAGCGAGAAATCGATACCTATATTAAAGGTATTGGTTTTCTCCCAGCTCAGCATCGGATTGGCACGCGACTGCACATATCCCTGTGTACCTCCCACATGCCCGTTATTATTATAGCTTGCCACCATATAAGGGGCAGAATTCTTAGATACGTTACCGGCAATACCATCAGAAACACGGAGTTTCAGATAATTGACCCAATCTGCGTGGAAGAACTTCTCCTTACTGATAATCCAACTGGCACCTACCGACCAGATAGGCTTGTTCTGAAACTTCGAACTGGTTCCCCAGAGATTAGAGCGGTCCCATCGTAAACTACCAGTCAAGCTATAACGGTCATCGTAAGTATAAGCAGCATTACCATATACCGAAACATAACGGTTTACATTCTCATAAGAAGCAGACAAATCAGTCGCGGTCATAGATTTATATCCCAGCACACCCGCTATACCTTTCAACAAATCAGCATTATTCACCATATCGGATGTTAACATCTGAGAATCATAGTTAAACAGTTTGTCTCGATGCAATTCCTGCTTGTTCTGGATGGTTTCCGTGCCCAGAATAGCAGTTACGCTGTGAACATCCTTGAAAGTCTGGTCAAAACTCAACTGCTGACGGAAGTTATAAGCAGAGGTATATTGGTCTGAACGAACCAGGATATCCCCATAAGGAATCACATAATTGACAGAGCCATCACCATTATCGGTTGCATACCCGTTTACCACACCCCGAACCTGCACAGAAGCTTTATCAGCCCAGTTTTCACCACGATATGAAGCTCGTTCGTACTGGAAGGAAGCAGCATACTTCAAACAGGGCAGAATCTGTACATTCAGACGGGCAAAAGTTCGTAAAGCCAACTCCTTGTTGGTGGTAATCTGACGATCCAGCTCTTCCAAAGGAGTGATATCCATATTATAAAGACCATACTTCTGATAGATAGCCAAAGTACTTGCATCATATCTCTCACTCATCGGCTTGGTATAACAAGAGCATCAGCATTCACTAAATTATCGTATGGCAAAACAGAATATCCAGGAGAAAGGACATTGTAGTTCTGTGTCTGATCCTCACCCACCTTTAGGTAAGCACCTAAATCCAAAGAAAGCCATTTTGTGAAATGAGAAGTATTGGTAAGGTTGATACCTAACTCTGATTATTGGAATACTTATCTTCAAGGGTATTATACTTATAAGTGACCGAAGCCTTGAAGAGATTATTCACCGAGTTGTTTACAATATTCATATTATACTGCTGATACAACGGATCGCGCTTAGCATACTTCTTCATCTGGTCATAGTAGTTATAACCTTTTCCAGCCAAATCAGTCAGTTTAGCATTCATTTCTGACTCAGAGATATTGCCTGCATAATAATTCAAGATATTGCAGATACCCGCGCTCGTATAGATTTTCTGATCCAACATATTCTGAGCGTATACCTTAGCTCCATTGCCTGCAAGATTCGGATTCTGCGCAGCCCACTCCTTCTCCAAGTCAATAACAAGAGAAGAATTGGCGAGATAATCTGTATAATAAGAATAAGGATGCCAGGTAAGAGAAGCATTGAAAGAGACATTGGTCTTACCCTTAGCTGCCGATTTCTTGGTAGTGATGACAATGACACCATTGGCAGCACGAGCACCATAGATGGAAGCAGCAGCAGCATCTTTAAGAACAGTAATACTCTCAATATCATCCATATTCAAATCAGGGATTTCCTCGGTAATATCACCAGTTCCATTGCCGGTCAACTTAGTTTTCTCTACTGGAAAGCCATCTATGACATAGAGAGGAGAAGCAGAGGCATTCATCGTGGTTACGCCACGAATCATGCCGTTATTATATCCGGCAACCTCGCCAGCCAGCACAGTAGAGAGATTACCCAACCTCTTGTCTTTCAGTTCATCAGCTGTTACCTTGGTAAAAGCACCGGTTGCACGCTCCTTAGAGATTGTCTGATAACCCGTTACAACCACTTCACCAAGTATGGTCTTATTTTCAGACATCACAATCTTCACATGATCTACCAGCCACCTTTACCTTCTGGTCATTCATACCGACATACGAAACCGTAACCTCATGACATCCTTTAGGAATATAAAACTCAAAATTACCATCCGTATTAGTCACGGTTCCAAAAGGACTGCCAGGCACTACAACAGAAGCGCCAATCATAGGTTCTCCATCCTCATCGGTAATTGTTCCTGAGAGGGGGCGGATGGCAGCTCCATTATCTGTAGCTTCAGCTGCAGTTTTATGTTGCAAAACCTTCTTGACGGTAATAAACTTACCACTTACTGAGTAAGTGAAAGGTTTACCATGTAAAATCTGCTTTACGGCAGTTGAGGCAGAAGCATTCTTCAGATGAACCGTTGTGGTATAGGGATTTACGTCCTCTATCACAAAACTCACCTTATAATCCGACTCCTGCTGTACTTTTCTCAATGCAGAAGCCAAAGACTCATTAACGAGCGACATCGTGATGCCTCTCTTTGCATTCTGTGCTCCTACAGGCAATGCCATCCATAAAGTCAGGACAGCAAACATGAATACACATTTTATTTCTTTCATATTTCTCTCTTTTTCGTTAATACTATAATAAAAATACGTTTCTGACAGCAAATCGGTAACATCTACTTTCAAAAAATAATGAAAAAAGTTTGTTTTCTTACAAATAAAACTAAAACATCGGCATTTTCAGGCATTATAATTTCCCAAAAATGCCGATGTGACGATACATCAAGATTTACTTAAATACCTTATTCTATATATATAGTATTTCCCTTAAAACTAACCTTTGCAACTCCCAGATTATTCAAGAGTCCTATAGCATCCTCTATACTGCCACTCTTATCTGCGGAGAAATCGAGATGCTTGGTTTTGACTGCAGGATTTCTAAATACCACCTTACTCTGATAATATGCTGCAAGATTATCCAAGATGTATTCCAAGTCTGGTCGTGATAATAGAGCACACCATCTGCCCATGCGGTAGTTTCATCCGTATTTACATTAATTATCTGCCCAGAAACAGTCTCCTTTGCACTTAAGGAATATTGCTGTCCCGGATTCAATGTCACAGGTTTATGCTGACTGTTCTTTGCCAGGACTTCCACCTTTCCCTCAACCAAAGTCACTTTACAGTCACTACCCTGATAAGCCTTGATATTAAAAGAAGTACCCAAGTCCTTGGTCAAGACACCACCTGCATCCACCACAAAAGGACGCTTACTGTCGTGCCTTACCTTGAAGAATGCTTCTCCTTCAAGATGCACCATACGCTCTGCTCCCTTAAAGCAGTGGGGATAAGTAATCTTACTATTACTATTGAGCTTTACTTCAGTGCCATCAGCCAGTGTCAGAGTAATCATCTCACCATCTGCAGTCTGAAGCATTGTCATACCTTGTTCAGAAGATACATTTTGCGTTATCCGATTTCCGGTAGCTTCATCAATAGTCTGCCTGGAGCTCACCCACTGCCATACAAAAACTATCGCCAACATAGCAGCAGCGCCCATCAGAGCACTCATCAGCATTCTCATCATCGGATATTGATGTTTCACAGGCTCTTCGGCATCCGAATTTTCTTTGCCTACTATCTTCTCCAACTCCTTGTCAAGGTTTGGCAGAGGATATGTTTTCGTATCATAGCCTGTTCTATGGCAACCAAGTCTTGGATGTCATTCTGTAAACTCTCATCATTAAAAATATCTGTTTGCTTCATCATATTTCTATTTCTTTACTAAAAATAATACGTTTTACCTACCAAAATGGTAACATCCCCAATTGAGATTCTTTTGATTATTTTCAAGTTTTTATTTGATGATAATGTTCTCTTAACAGTTTCAAGGCCTTTATGATATGGCGCTTGACCGTTCCTGACAGACATTCATCTCATCTGCTACTTCCCGATATTTCTTATGGTTAAGATAACATTCTTCCAAAACATGACGAGTAGTATCCGGTAACAAATCCAACATTTCTTCTACTTGTCGCTGACGTTCTTTCTGGATATCATTATCTTCATAGCATTGATCTACTGCATGAAGATAGTAATCGGCATATTGTGCATGAACAGCTGTATGCCGAAGATAGTCTAAACACTTATTTTTCACGGTTTTAAGCAAGAAGGCTGGTAAGGTTTGCATGTCATAGGAGTCGAAATTCTCCCATACGTGAGCAAAAACGCCACTCACGATATCTCGGCTTGCCTCCTCATCTTTCAGAAGTTGCAGCGCATAATAATATAATCGACCATAATATGATTTGAAAAAATGCCCAAAAACTTCCCGCTTATTCATCTATACCTAATTCTATGTTGATTACTAGAAACAATATGCCATATATGGCGCATGATACACCATATATGGCTTTGAATATTCTTATTATTAGTCTTCCAACTGGAACAGAGGATCATCTGGAGTCAGCATGGTTGGCTTCTGGTCGAATTCCTTCAAGAGCTGCTCAGAAGCATACTTCTTGTTTACTACCAGGCGGAACATGTACTCGTTGAACCAATCGTTGGTCATGATGAAGCAGCCACCAAAACCATTGTCAGCACCCCAGCTGTTCTCCACCTTCCACTTCACAGGCTTTCCGGCAGCATCGAGATCTACCGCAGTCAGAGTCATGGCATGGGTAGAACCGCTCTCGAAAGTAGCGATGCGGTCTGCCTTGTTCATTGGGAATGAAGTGTTGAAGAGGCTGGCATAATCGAAGTTGTCGAGTGCCAGATAGCCACGCTTTCTGTCGAGCTGCTTGCCCACATCGTAGCTGGAATACATCTTATGACCATCCTTCAGGGAAGCGATGGCGAGCTGCGCAATCTCCTCCATAGGCAGGTTCAGGTACTTCCAGTTATGACCATCGTAGGTATGGCGGTCGTATTCTACCTCGTATGTCTTGTGATAAGGACGGCGTGGGTCGTTCATCACCATCAGGAAGGTACCGTTGAGGTCCTTGCCAACAGTCTCCTCATAGAAACTCTTAGGAGTATATTTCTTAGCCTCGCCTACCTGCTTGCCATCCTTGTCGCGGAATGCATAGGTAAACTCCTTCACCGGCTCACCCAGAGTAAGGCTGAGCATGTGATAAACCTGGGCAAGCATCTTGGTCTTACGAGCCTGGATAGCAGCAGGTTTCTTGCCCTGGGCTACCATCTTGCGGAGCTCGAGACCATACTCGCGGAGCTTGCTGCTGATGAGACGGCTCATCTTGGAAGTATTGTTGCTGGAATAAGTCTCTGGCTGAGCGCTCATTGGTACGAGACCGTACTTGCTAGCCAGGTCGGCAACACCGCAGAAAGTACCACCGTCATTGAGTGGATTCTTGAAGAAGAACTGCACCTGAGGATCCTCCAGGCTCTTCTTGCCGAGGTCGATGACACCCTGGAGCATCAGGTTAGCCTTCTCCAGCTGGTCGTAGAAGAAGAGATAGTCCTGAGAGTACTCCACTACTCTACCCTGCTTGTCGTTGACAGCAAAGTTGGAACGGAGTACATTGAAGCCGCTGAACATCCAGCAGCGGCCGGAACTCTTCTGGTTATGGATGCTCTGAGAAGGAGTCTCGATGCTGAAATGAGTATCTACCGGAGCCTCATTCGCATGATTCTTCACGAGATCATCGATGTTGTTGCCAGCGATAGCGTTAAACAAAGCCTTGTTGGTCACACCGCCAGTCTGGCTTTTCTCTATCTGCTGGAGCATAGTCTGATTGATGCCGCCATTCTTGGTCTGCGCCATCATCGAGAGGGAAGCCATCATCAAGGCTCCCACAAAGAACAGGTTCTTTTTCATTTATTTAATCTTTATGTTTAGTTACTTATTTACTGGAAAAGCGCAACCGGAGAGAACGAAAGGTTCCTCTCCTTTTACTGATTCCTTCCTAATTTTTTTGCAAAAATACAAAGAATTATCGAAAAAAGCGAAATTCTTCCCATAAAAATGTTATTTTATGAAAAAAGCATTACCTTTGCACTTATAAAATTATTAAATTATGGACAAAAGTAAGTTTAGTCTGTTAAGCAATATCAAATATCCTAATGATTTGCGCAAACTGAGCATTAATCAGTTGCCAGAGGTATGCAAAGAATTGAGAGAAGACATCATCGACGAAGTAGCTGTAAATCCAGGTCATTTTGCTTCCTCTCTGGGTGTTGTGGAAATCACCGTAGCTTTACACTACGTGTACAATACTCCTGAAGACCGCATCGTCTGGGATGTAGGCCATCAGGCATACGGACATAAGATTCTGACTGGAAGACGTGAGGCATTCTGCACCAACAGAAAGCTCCATGGCATCCGTCCATTCCCAACACCACTTGAAAGTGAATACGACACCTTCACCTGCGGACATGCCAGCAACTCTATCTCGGCAGCTCTGGGTATGGCGGTGGCAGCACGCGAAACAGGCAACAAAGACCGCCACGTAGTAGCCGTTATCGGCGATGGTGCGATGAGCGGTGGTTTAGCTTTCGAAGGACTCAACAATGTATCAAGTACTCCAAACGATATGCTCATCATCCTCAACGATAATGATATGAGCATCGACCGTGCCGTGGGTGGCATGGAGAAGTATCTTCTCCAGCTCGACACCAACGAGACCTACAACAAGATTCGCTTCAAGGCTTCGCAGTGGCTCCACTCCAAGGGTATTCTCAATGATAACCGCAAGAACGGCATCATCCGGCTGAACAATGCCTTCAAGTCGGTATTAAGCCATCAGCAGAATATCTTCGAGGGAATGAACATCCGATACTTCGGACCATTCGACGGTCATGATGTAAAGGAAGTGGTAAGAATCCTGAAGCAGCTCAGAAGCATGAAAGGCCCTAAGCTGCTCCACCTGCATACCACCAAGGGCAAGGGATACGAACCAGCCGAGAAGAGTGCTACCATCTGGCATGCACCAGGCAAGTTTGACCCGGAAACCGGCGAGAGAATCATTGCCGACAACAGCAACAAGCCTCCTAAGTTCCAGGATGTCTTCGGAAATACCCTGTTGGAACTTGCCGAGCAGAACCCTAAGATCGTAGGCGTGACACCAGCCATGCCTACCGGATGCTCTATGAACATCATGATGAAGGCGATGCCAAACCGCACCTTCGACGTAGGTATCGCCGAGGGCCATGCAGTCACCTTCTCGGGTGGTATGGCAAAGGATGGTCTGATTCCTTTCTGCAACATCTACAGTTCGTTTGCACAGCGTGCCTACGACAATATCATCCACGATATGGCACTCCTCAACCTGCCTGTAGTGCTCTGCCTCGACCGTGCCGGACTGGTAGGAGAAGATGGTCCTACCCATCATGGCGCCTTCGACCTGGCAGCCCTGCGCCCTATCCCGCATCTCACCATCGCTTCGCCGATGGATGAGCACGAACTGCGCAACCTGATGTATTCAGCCCAGCTGCCAGACCACGGAAGCTACGTGATCCGTTATCCTCGTGGCTGCGGTGTGCTTGTAGATTGGCGCAACAAGATGGAGGAAATCAAGACCGGTACCGGCAGAAAGCTGAAAGACGGAGAAGATGTAGCCGTGCTCACCATCGGTCCTATCGGAAACGATGCCATCCAGGCAATCGAAGAGGTAGAGAAGGAAACGAAGATGAGCGTTGCGCACTACGATATGCGATTCGTGAAGCCGCTGGATGAAAACATCCTCACCGAGGTGGGCAAGAAGTTCAAGCGCATCGTGACCATAGAAGATGGTGTCAGAATGGGCGGAATGGATCTGCCGTACTCGAATGGATGAGCGACCACGGCTATCAGCCACAGATAACCCGCCTGGGATTGCCAGACGATTTTGTGGAGCATGGCACCGTAGAACAGCTGCGCGAGATTGTACATCTCGACCACAAGAGCATCAAGAATGCCATTATCGGAAAATAGAGCATCGAAATTTAAATATTCATCAATATGAAAATCATCATAGCTGGCGCCTATGCCATCGGTACCCACCTGGCGCGACTCCTGTCGCGCAGCAAGGAGGAGATTACACTCATCGATGAAAGCGAAGAGCACCTGGCAAGTATCGGCTCCGACTGCGATCTGCTCACCATGATAGGAAAGCCTACCAGTCTGCAGACCCTGAGGGATGCCGGTGTTCAGGATACGGATCTCTTCATCGCGGTCACCCCGGTGGAGAGTACCAATATCACCTCCAGCATCCTTGCCAAGAATCTCGGTGCCAAGCGCACCGTGGCACGTGTGGATAATCCGGAATACATGGAACCGCAGGCACAGGAATTCTTCAAGGAACTCGGTATCAGCAAGCTCATCTATCCGGAGATGCTCGCTGCCGTAGATATCAACAACGGACTCAAGATGAGTTGGGTGCGCCAGCGCTGGGATGTGCACGACGGCGCCCTCGTGATGCTCGGCATCAAGCTGCGTGAGGGATGCGAAATCCTCAACGAGCCGCTCAAGAACATCAGCGGTCCCAACGACCCTTACCACGTGGTAGCCATCAAGCGAGGCAGCGATACCATCATCCCGGGTGGTAACGATAAGCTGAAGCTCTACGACCTCGCCTACTTCATGACCACCCGCAACTACATTCCCTACATCCGCAAGATTGTGGGAAAGGAGCATTATGTGGATGTGAAGAACGTGATGGTGATGGGTGGCGGACGCACTGCCGTAAGAGCCGTGAAGAAAATGCCGGAATACATGGAGTGCAAGATTATCGAGAAAGATGAGAATCGCTGCGAATATCTCAACGATATCCTCGACGACAATCATATCCTTATCATCCACGGCGATGGCCGCGACATTCCTCTCCTTACAGAAGGAAGGATCAGAAAGCACCCAGCT
>ENA-OQCS01001397-OQCS01001397.1-human-gut-metagenome-genome-assembly--contig:-NODE-1397-length-12500-cov-2.730704_pt1 | contig 12500 bp, 19 predicted proteins | sample MGYA00242757_ERZ504575 | MGnify/ENA primary metagenome ERZ504575 (study PRJEB26092, sample SAMD00036297) | human gut metagenome | host: Homo sapiens | study: EMG produced TPA metagenomics assembly of...
AAGTTTTAGGGCTCTTGTGCCACAAATGCGTGATGACGAGGAGGTTCCCAAACGCTTGATAAAGAGAAAATAATAAAAAAACATTATAATGAACGTTTCATACAAATGGCTTAAAGAATACGTCGATTTCGACCTGACACCACAGGAGACTGCCGATGCGCTGACCTCTTGCGGACTCGAAGTGGACGCTTTGGAGGAAGTACAGTCTATCAAGGGTGGACTGAAAGGTCTTTATGTAGGTAAAGTGTTGACATGCGAGGCGCATCCTAACAGCGATCACCTCCACGTAACAACCGTTGACTTGGGGAAGGGTGAGCCACAGCAGATTGTCTGCGGTGCGCCTAACGTAGCTGCCGGTCAGAAGGTAATCGTTGCCGACCTGGGCTGCGTGCTCTACGACGGCGACCAGAGTTTTACCATCAAGAAGAGCAAGCTCCGCGGTGTAGAGAGCTTGGGTATGATCTGTGCTGAGGATGAAATTGGCGTGGGTACATCTCACGAAGGTATCATCGTGCTCCCTGAGGATGCACCTGTAGGTCAGCCTGCTGCCGAGTACTATCACCTGGAGAGCGACTGGCTCATCGAGATAGATATCACAGCCAACCGTGCCGATGCACTCGGCCACTGGGGTGTGGCCCGCGACCTCTATGCCTGGTTGAAGCAGAATGGCTATGAGACCAGCCTGCATCGCCCATCTTGCGATGAATTCGTGGTAGATAACGAGGATCTTCCTATCGATGTAGAGATTGAGAACACCGAGGCTTGCAAGCGCTATGCCTGCGTAAGCATCACTGACTGCGAGGTGAAGGAGAGCCCAAAGTGGTTGCAGGACAAACTGAACATCATCGGCTTGCGTCCAATCAACAATATCGTGGATATCACCAACTACATCATGATGGCATACGGTCAGCCATTGCACTGCTTCGATGCCGACATGATTACCGGTCATAAGATTGTAGTACGCACCCAGCCAGAGGGTACCAAGTTCGTGACCTGGATGGCGAGGAGCACATCCTGGGCGAGCACGACCTGAGCATCTGCAATGCCGAGGAGCCAATGTGTATCGCAGGTATCTTCGGCGGTAAGGGTTCCGGTACTTACGAGACCACCAAGAGCGTGGTTCTGGAGAGTGCTTACTTCCACCCAACATGGATCCGCAAGAGCGCTCGCCGTCACGGCTTGAGCACAGATGCCAGCTACCGTTTTGAGCGTGGCGTAGATCCTAACGGACAGATTTATGCATTGAAGCAGGCAGCTATCCTCTGCAAGCAGTTGGCTGGCTGCAAGATTTCCATGCAGATCAAGGATGTATATCCAGAGCCAATGCAGGATTTCCCAGTTCGCCTGAACTATGAGTATGCTCACCGTCTCATCGGTAAGGAGATTGGTGCTGAGACCATCAAGAATATCGCTACATCTCTGGAGATGAAGATCGTGAAGGAGGATGCTGAGGGCATCGACCTTCTGGTTCCTGCTTATCGCGTGGATGTTCAGCTCCTTGCGACGTGGTAGAGGATATCCTCCGTATCTATGGATATAATAATGTGGAGATTCCAACCCAGTTGAAGAGTTCTTTGACTGTTCAGGGTGATGAGGACAAGGCTTATCACAGCCAGAACCTCGTGGCTGAGCAGTTGGTAGGCGAGGGCTTCATGGAGATTCTCAACAACTCTCTGAGCAAGACCAGCTACTATACAGATCTGGAGCTGAACAAGTATCCTTTGGAGAACGTAGTGAAGGTGATGAACCCATTGAGTGCAGATCTCGGCGTGATTGCGCCAGACGTATGCTCTTCGGCGGTTTGGAGAGCGTAGCCGTAACATCAACCACAAGAGCCAGAACCTGAAGTTCTTCGAGGTGGGTAACACCTATATATATAATAAGGAGAAGTGGAGCGAGGAGAGTCCTATCAAGGCTTACTCTCAGGAGGCTCATATGTCACTCTTCATCACCGGTAAGCGTGTAGGGGGCAGTTGCTCATGCAGATGAGCAGAGCTGCATCTACGAGCTGAAGGCTGTGGTAGAGAATATCCTCCGTCGTGTAGGTATGCCACAGAACAACCTCGTAATCAAGCACAGCGACAACAACATCTTTGCCAAGGGTGTAAGCTACGAGACCCGTGCCGGCAAGGTATTGGTAGAGATGGGTATCCTGAGCCACAAGCTGAAGAAGGCATTCGACATTGAGCAGGATGTATTCTATGCTGATGTTCACTGGGATAACGTGGTGAAGACCGTGAAGAAGGTGAACCTTACTTACACAGATATCAGCAAGTATCCATCAGTGAGCCGCGACCTTGCATTGCTCGTTGACAAGAACGTAGAGTTTGCACAGATTGAGCAGATTGCCCATCAGACCGAGAAAAAGCTCTTGAAGAGCGTGGTACTCTTCGATGTTTATGAGGGTAAGAACCTGCCAGAGGGCAAGAAGAGCTATGCCGTGAACTTCATCCTGCAGGATGAGGAGAAGACATTGAACGACAAGCAGATTGATGCCATCATGAAGAAGCTCATTGCCAACCTCACAGGCAAGCTCAACGCAGAACTGAGATAATGCAGAATGCGATTGACGCAGAACTGAGATAATATTACAAACAAAAACGATAAACATTTAAAAATTTATTCCAATGGGAAGAGCATTTGAATATCGTAAAGCTACAAAGCTGAAAAGATGGGGCCACATGGCCAAGACATTTACTAAGTTGGGTAAGCAGATTGCCATCGCTGTAAAGGCAGGCGGTCCAGAGCCAGAGAACAACCCAACATTGCGTGCTATCATCGCTAACTGTAAGCGTGAGAACATGCCTAAGGACAATATCGCTCGTGCCATCAAGAACGCTTGTGGCAAGGATACCAGCGATTACAAGGAGGTGACATACGAGGGATATGCCCTCACGGAGTTGCTGTGTTCGTTGATACATTGACAGATAACACAACCCGTACAGTGGCTGATGTTCGTTCTATCTTCAACAAGTTCAGCGGTAACCTGGGTACAACAGGTTCTTTGTCTTTCCTCTTCGACCACAAGGCAGTGTTCACATTCAAGAAGAAGGATGGTCTGGATATGGACGAGATGATTCTCGACCTGATCGACTACGGCGTAGAAGATGAGTTTGATGAGGATGAGGAGAACAACGAAATCACTATCTACGGTGCTCCTACAAGCTTCGGCGAGATTCAGAAGCATCTGGAGGCTGAGGGTTTCGAGGTAACTGGTGCCGAGTTCACTTACATCCCTAACGATTTGAAGGATGTAACTCCTGAGGAGCGTGAAACTATCGACAAGATGGTTGAGAAGTTGGAAGAGTTTGACGATGTTCAGACTGTCTATACCAACATGAAGCCAGAAATTCCTGCAGACGCAGAATAAGCATTATGTTGCAGCAAGAGAAACAGGATAAGTTGACCAAGGTTACTTATCAGACTCATGGTACCTGCTCTAAGTACATCTGTATCAGTGTTGATGAGGATGGAAAAGTGCAGGATGCCCAGTTTATCGGCGGCTGCGATGGCAACACCAAGGGTGTTTGTGCCTTGATTCAGGCATGAAGCCAAGGAAGTCATCGCCCGACTGAAGGGTATCACTTGTGGTAACAAGCCTACAAGCTGTCCAGACCAGTTGGCTACAGCCTTGCAGGAAATGGGATATTAATACAATAAAGAGGGTGTGTCATCAATCCATGACACACCCTCTTTTCTAATACTTGAAGACATCATCCAGCAAAATCTCCTTCGGATTCTTAGCTGAATAATAAACGAAGCGGAAGGTGAAGTGGGCATCCTTGTAAACCTTCAGACCAGGGTTGTTGTCCAATGCCTCTTTCTGAAGTTTGTGGAGCTTATCCTTGTTGGCATCAATCGCCTTCTTGTTGTCCGCTTTGTTGCGAAGAGTCATGTAATAAGAGAACACGCGGGTGTTCTTGTCAAACACGGCACTGTCTGTTCTGCTGTCATTTACGTATGGGGTAGGACAGTATTTCTCTGTGTATTCCTTAGCCTCACGAACCGCCTTATCTTCCAGATTTTCAGTGCAAGATACGACCAAACTAGCCAAAAATAGGCTATAAATTGCTTTTTTTCATCATTATTATATATTTTTTTGCAAAGATACGAAAAAAATACTATCTTTGCACTCCAAAGAGAGAAAAATTGTATGGAGAATATAAATAAGATAAGAAATTTCTGCATTATTGCACATATTGACCATGGTAAAAGTACTTTGGCAGACCGATTGTTAGAGAAAACTCAGACCATCAAGATTACTGAGGGGCAGATGCTTGATGATATGGACCTGGAGAGAGAGCGTGGTATCACCATCAAGAGCCATGCCATCCAGATGGAATACAAGGCAAAGGATGGAGACACTTACATCCTCAACCTCATTGATACTCCGGGACACGTCGATTTCTCATACGAGGTTTCTCGTTCCATCGCAGCGTGCGAGGGAGCGCTCTTGATTGTGGATGCCACCCAGGGTGTCCAGGCTCAGACTATCTCTAACCTCTATATGGCTATTGAGCATGACCTGGAGATTATTCCGGTCATCAACAAGATAGATATGCCTTCGGCTATGCCGGAGGAAGTGGAAGATGAGATTGTGGATCTCATCGGTTGCAAGCACAAGGATATCCTCCGTGCATCCGGTAAGACCGGCGAGGGTGTCGAGGATGTTCTGGAAGCGGTGGTAAACCGTGTTCCGGCTCCTAAGGGAGATGACAAGGCACCACTCCAGGCTTTGATCTTCGACTCTGTATTCAACTCATTCCGTGGTATCATCGCCTACTTCAAGATCGAGAACGGTATAATCCGCAAGGGCGACAAGGTGAAGTTCTTCAACACCGGAATGGAATATGATGCAGATGAGATTGGCGTACTGAAGATGGATATGATTCCCCGCAAGGAATTGGGTGCCGGTGAGGTAGGTTACATCATCTCGGGTATCAAGAATGCTACCGAGGTAAGGTGGGTGATACCATTACCCACATCGCACGTCCTTGTGAAAAGGCGATTGCTGGATTCCAGGAAGTGAAGCCAATGGTCTTTGCCGGCGTTTATCCTATCGATCCTAGCGATTACGAGAATCTGCGTGCCTCATTGGAGAAACTGCAGCTCAACGATGCTTCGCTCACCTTCTCGCCTGAGAGTTCGGTTGCCTTGGGCTTCGGTTTCCGATGCGGATTCCTCGGTCTGCTCCACATGGAGATTGTACAGGAACGTCTGGACCGTGAGTTCAACATGGATGTCATCACCACCGTTCCTAACGTATCCTATATGGTATATGACAAGCAAGGTGGTGTGAAAGAGGTACATAACCCATCGGGACTGCCCGATCCAACGCTCATCGACCATATCGAGGAGCCATATATCCGAGCTACCATCATCACAGCTACCAATTATATCGGTCCTATCATGAAGCTCTGTCTCGACAAGCGTGGTGAGCTTATCAATCAGGAATACGTGAGTGGTAACCGTGTGGAGCTGCATTTCATGCTGCCATTGGGCGAGATTGTGATCGATTTCTACGATAAGCTGAAGAGTATTTCCAAGGGATATGCTTCGTTCGACTATCATATCGATTCCTTCCGTCATTCCGACCTGGTGAAGCTGGATATCCTCTTGAACGGAGAGCCTGTGGATGCCTTGAGTACTTTGACCCATCGCGACAACTCTGTGAGCTTCGGCCGCAGAATGTGCGAGAAGCTGAAGGATCTGATTCCACGTCAGCAGTTTGATATTGCCATTCAGGCTGCTATCGGTGCGAAAATCGTAGCCCGTGAAACTGTGAAGCAGGTGCGCAAGGATGTTACTGCCAAGTGTTATGGTGGTGACGTGAGCCGTAAGCGTAAGTTGCTGGAGAAGCAGAAGAAGGGTAAGAAGCGTATGAAGCAGATTGGTAACGTAGAGGTGCCACAGAAGGCATTCCTTGCGGTACTGAAGCTAGACTAAGAGATTCGACGATATAAATTTTAACAAATAGGAGGAACTTGAATTATGAGTGATTTTAAGGTTATCACCCTAAACGTGACATAGCCAGAGAACTTGCCCGTAGGTATAGTACGATGACTCATGACGAGTTGGATATACTGGAATCAATCCTGGAGCCAATCAAGTATGGCAAGGGCGAAAAGATTCTGGTAGAGGGTGAGGTGTGCAGAAACATTTCTTACATAGAGAAGGGATTGGTGCGCCAATTCTATACCAAGTATGATAAGGAGGTAACAGAACACTTAGGTGTTGACCATTCTATCTTCATGTGTATTGAGAGTCTTTTCAAGGAAACCCCTTCCTACCTCCAGGTTGAGGCTTTGGAGCCTACCTTGGTGTATGCTTGCCGAAGGCGAAGCTCGAGGCGGCTGCCATGAGAAATGTAAACATCCAGATGCTTTACCGTAAGATTCTGGAAGAGAGTTTGATTCAGTCGCAGGTACATGCGACTGATGCGATTCGAAACTGCGCCTAATAAGTATAAGCGTTTGTGCGAGATGAATCCGCAGGTGGTGCTCCGTGCGCCACTTACGTATATCGCAAACTATCTGCAGATGACGCCTGAGACGCTGTCTCGTATCCGATCAAACACTTTATTGTAATGATAATCATAAAAAAATGGTGTAGCTTCTTTTTGGGAAGCTACACCATTTTTGTATTTGTATCTCTTCTATTCCTTTATCAGGAGTTTTCTTATTATTCTGCTGTATAGAGGAATCGCTTGATACTCTTCTTAGGAGTCTTCTCAAATTCCTCATCGTGGATGCGGATCTCGCTTACCTTGCTGTAGGCTGGAACCATCGTATTGAGCTCCTGACGGTTCTGCTCCATAATCTCCTCCAGTTCGCTTCTGCCAGGTTCAGAGACTGAGCCTCGTCGAAGTCTGGATAAACCAGAGCCACCAGCTTGTCGCCCTTCTGAATTACCACGCTCTCTGCAACGAGGGCGAGAGAATTGAGCTTATCCTCGATTTCCTCAGGATAGATGTTCTGACCGCTGGCGCCGAGCAGCATGTTCTTGCTGCGGCCTTGATGAATACATTGCCGTCGCCATCCATCGTTCCGAGGTCGCCGGAATGATACCATCCGTTCTCATCGATGGTCTGCTTGGTAGCCTCCTCATTCTTGTAGTAACCCAGCATCACGTTAGGACCTTGGCAAGGATTTCGCCTGGTACGTTCTCCGGATCCGGACTGTCGATGCGAACCATCATGTGGAGCGCAGCCTTACCGCAAGATCCCGGAACGAAGTTCTTGTAATCTTCGTAGCAGATGATAGGCGCACATTCTGTTGCGCCATAACCCACTGTATATCTGAAGCCCACGCCGTGGAGGAATCTTTCAACTTCCTGGTTGAACGCAGCGCCGCCGATAATCACCTCATAGAAGTTGCCACCGAAGGCATTGCTTACCTGGTCGCAGATCTTCTCCTTCACCTTCTTGCTGATGACAGGCATGTGGAGGAGCATGCGCATGCGGTTGTTCTGGATCTTAGGGAATACCTTCTTGCGGATATCTTCTCGATAACCAGAGCACAGCGATGATAACTGCTGGCTTGATGCGTCCGAATGCCTCGGCGATGATGGCTGGGCTAGGGATGCGGGTGAGATAGTAAATATGGCAACCCTTGATGAACTCGAAGATAAACTCGAATGCCATGCCATACATGTGTGCCATCGGCAGGATACTGATGATAGAATCTCCTGCTTGATCTTCTTGCCCAATACATTCTCGGCAAAGTCGGCATTGCTCCACAGGGCACGGTATGGAACCATCACACCCTTGGAGAAACCGGTAGTACCACTGGTATAGTTGATCATAGCCAACTCGTTAGGATCCTGGTCGATATAGTAGTTGACGTGGTTCTTGCGGAAGTACTTAGGATACTTGATGCCAAACATCTCGTTGAGGTGCTCGCGGGCGTATGTCAACTTGTCGGTACGTGAAACCACGAGCGAGTAATCTGGAATGTAGATGATACCTTCCAGACCCGGCATCTTGGTTGCATTTACCTGTGTAGCAACAACGTCGCCCACGAAGAGCAGCTTGGCATCGCTGTGGTTCACGATGTTGTGAATCTGTTCTGGCATGAACTCATGCAGGATAGGTACGGCGATGGCACCATAGGTTAGGGTAGCGAGGAAAGCCACTGCCCAATTGGCACTGTTTCTACCGCAAAGAGCAATCTTGTCGCCCTTTACTACACCGGAGTTCTCAAACATGATGTGCAGCTTCTCGATCTTGCGTGCTACATCGTGATACTGCAAGGTAGCTCCCTTGTAGTCAGTCAAGGCATCCATATCCCAATGGTCTATGATGCTCTGCTGGATAAGTGCGTTAAAGCTAGGAATTTCCATATTCTATTATTTAACGATTTCTAAGTTTATTTTTTTCTCGTACTTGAAGTCTCTATCTCTGGATTACGCTTTGTTTCACGTATTATATCACGTCCTGGTAGAGGTAACGCTTGATAGACTTCTTGGCTGTCTTTTCAAATTCGGTGTCGTGCAGCTGGATGCGTGATATCTTTGCAAAGCTAGGCATTTGCATATTCAGTTCCTTTCGGTTCTGCTCCATGATGTTGGCGAGGTCTTCGTCCGAGAATCCCAGTTCCTTGCTCTCTTCCATTTCCGGATGAACGAGTGCCACGAGCTTGTCGTCCTTCTGCAGCACGATGCTCTCGTTGACCATAGCCATAGAGTTGAGCTTATCCTCAATCTCCTCTGGATAGATGTTCTGTCCGTTAGGACCGAGCAGCATGTTCTTGCTTCTACCTCTTACGAAGAAATGTCCGTCGCACTCATCGTTGCCAGGTCGCCGGTATGGAACCATCCGTCTTCGTCGAGTACAGCATCTGTAGCCTCCTGATTCTTGTAATATCCCTTCATCACGTTGATGCCGCGGCAAACCAGTTCTCCTGCTACATTCTCAGGGTCATCGCTCAATACCTTTACCTCCATGTGCTTCACGGCAACACCGCAGCTTCCTGCCACGTAGTTGTCCTGATGGGCGAAGGTGATGAGCGGTGCAGTCTCTGTGGTACCGTATCCCATGGCGATAGGGAATCCGATGCTGATAAAGAAGTTCTCTATCTCCTTGTTGAGCGGAGCTCCACCGACAACTACCTCGTATGGGTGCTCACCAAACTTACGCAGCACGAACTCGCGAACCTTCTCCTTGATGCGCTTGCTGATGACAGGCATGCTCATCAGAAGCTTTGCGCGGTTGGTCTGGATATGTGGGAACACTTCCTTTCTTACGATCTTATCCACCACGAGCGGTACAGCGAAGAGAATGTCGGGCTTGATTTCTGCCAGCGCCTCTGAGATGAGCGTAGGACTCGGGAGACGGGTGAGGAAGAATATGTGGTTACCTTCTACGATATTGTAGAGAAACTCTGTCATCAGCCGTACATGTGCGCCATCGGCAGGGTAGAGAGAATGTTGCAATTCTTTCCTATCTTAGGACTTACCGTATCCATCAGATAATCGAGATTACCCCAGAGGGCTCTGTATGGCAACATCACACCCTTGGAGAAACCTGTAGTTCCGCTGGTGTAGTTGATCATTGCCAGTTCTTCCGGATCATCCACGTGATATTTCACATGCTCAGGGCGGAAGTACTTGGGATATTTATGACCAAACATTGCATTGAGATGCTCGCGGGCGTAAGTGAGTTTCTCTGAACGGGAAATGACGAGTGAATTATCCGGCAGATAGATGATGCCTTCCAGTGTAGGCATTTCATCGGGGGTAATCTCCGTAGCCACCACATCACCCACAAACAGGAGCTTGCTCTCGCTATGGTTCACAATGTTGTGGATCTGCTCTGGTTTGAATTCGTTCTGTATAGGCACGACGATTGCACCATAGGTGATAATAGCCAGGAAAGCTACTGCCCACTGGCTACTATTTCTTCCGCAGACGGCAATCTTGTCGCCCTTCTTCACATCGCTGTTTTCAAACAGGATGTGCAGTTTCTCTATCTTTCTTGCAACATCGTGGTACTGGAGTGTAGCGCCCTTATAATCGGTGAGCGCATCCAAGTGCCAATTCTTGATGATGCTTCTCTCAATATACGAGTTAAAGCTTGGTATTGAATTCATTGCACAATTTACAAAATTTTGTGCAAAGGTACAGAAAATACTGCACATCGCAAAATAAAATGTGCATTATTTTATTGATTAGCGTAAAATATTTTAGGAACTAGGTAAAAATATATAGTTTTATCCATTATTGCCATTTACTGGTGGCAATAATGGGATAATTTAATCCTATTCGTATCTCATCGATTTGGCTGGATGAATATGAGAGATGAGGTAACTTGGTGCTACCAGCATGAAGATGCTGATGAGGAGGGTGGCTACGTTAAGTGCACGATAAAGAGCCAGTTGAACTCCGACCGACTACTTACGTAGTAAGTCTGGGCATCGAGCTTCACTATTCCCGTGAAATGCTGCAGGGCAAGAAGTCCCAGTCCGATGACATTGCCCAGCATCATTCCCTTGCCGATGATGAATACGGCAAACCAGAGGAAGGTGTGGCGGATGGTCTTGTTGCGGGCACCCAGGCTTTCATCACTCCAATCATCGAAGTGCGCTCCAGGATGATGATGAGCAATCCGCTGATCATCGTTACGCCTGCACGATGAGCATCAGTCCCAGGATAATCCATACATTCAGGTCCATCAGGCTGAGCCATTGGAAGATGTTCGGATTCAGCTCCTTGATGGTGGCGCTGCTGTAGGTTTCTCCGTAATGATCTACGGTACGGTTCACCTTATTGATAATATAGTCTTCCGTCTCGTTGAGCTTGTCGAAGTCCTTCACGGTCAGCTCGGCACCGCTTGCCTGGTCATCCTCCCATCCATTCAGCTTCACGGCTGTATAGAGGTCGGTATAGACCATCAGTTCATCATACTTCTTGAGATTAGTCTCGTAGATGCCCGCGATGGTGAACCGGCGCATTCTCACGCCCTGGTTGTCGATGAAGTAGGCGAAGATGCGCTCCCCGTTCTTCAGTTTCAACTTGTCTGCCATCAGCTTGGAAATCAGAATCTGGTTATGGCTGGCTTTGTCATCAAACTTCGGTATGCTTCCTTCCACCATGTTCTGATGGATGAAGGTAGAATCGAAATCCGGACCACACCCTTGAGCACTACGCCCAGGAAATCGTTGTCGGTCTTGAGGATTCCTTCTTTCATGGCAAAGCGCTGCACATGTTTCACGCCCGGAATCTTCTGGAGCACCTTCACCATCGAGTCGTTCATAACCACCGGATACTGGTTCTGCTGCTGCAGGGTCATGAAGTCGGCCACCTGGATATGGCTTCCGAAGCCAATCACCTTGTCGCGGATGGTGTGCTTGAATCCCAGCACCACGCATACCGACATGATCATGATGGCGAGTCCGATGGCAACACCGGCTGTGGCAATATGAATAGCAGGGCGAGAAACCTTATGTTTGTCGCCCTGATCACGATATAATCTCTTTGCTATAAACAGAGGAAAGTTCATCTTTGTAATGTTGAATGTTGAATGTTGTTTGTAATGTTGAATGTTGAATGTTGATTGTTGAATTAATCTTTGTGTCCGTTAGGCAATTCAACATTCAACATTCAACATTACAAACAACATTGTTATAGTCCTTCATCCTCCACTCTTCCCGGATAAGCCTCGAGTGCTTGGCAAGAACTATCAATGCGCGGTTCAGATCTTCCTTCTTCAAGACGTACGCCATACGCACCTGGTTGCGGCCGGCACCAGGAGTGGTGTAGAAACCTGAGGCTGGAGCCATCATCAGCGGTCTCGCCCTCATAGTCAAACTCTTCCAGACACCAGCGGCAGAACTTGTCTGAGTCGTCGATAGGCAACTTGGCTACGGTGTAGAAGGCACCCATTGGGATAGGAGAGTAAACGCCCGGAATACGGTTGAGGCCGTCGATCAGACACTTGCGTCGATCTACGTACTCATCATATACATCGCGATAGTACTCCTCTGGTGCATCGAGTGAACCTCGGCAACAATCTGACCAATCAATGGAGGAGAGAGGCGAGCCTGACAGAACTTCATCACCGCCTTGCGGATCTCGGCATTCTTGGTAATCAGGGCACCCACACGGATACCACACTCGCTGTATCGCTTGGATACAGAGTCGATGAGCACGGTATTCTGCTCGATACCCTCAAGGTGCATCGCACTGATGTAAGGGCTGCCGGTATAGATATACTCACGGTAAACCTCATCAGAGAAGAGGTAGAGATCGTACTTCTTCACCAGGTCGCGAATCTGTTCATCTCTCTGCGGGTATAGAGATAGCCGGTAGGGTTGTTCGGGTTACAGATCAGGATGGCACGGGTGCGCTCATTGATGAGTTCCTCAAACTTCTCCACCTTAGGCAGGGAGAAACCTTCCTCGATGGTAGTGGCGATGGTACGGATCTTGGCACCCGCGAGATGGCGAACGCCATATAGTTGGCATAGGCAGGTTCTGGCACGATAATCTCGTCTCCTGGGTTCA
>ENA-OQCS01001398-OQCS01001398.1-human-gut-metagenome-genome-assembly--contig:-NODE-1398-length-12500-cov-2.174574_pt1 | contig 12500 bp, 18 predicted proteins | sample MGYA00242757_ERZ504575 | MGnify/ENA primary metagenome ERZ504575 (study PRJEB26092, sample SAMD00036297) | human gut metagenome | host: Homo sapiens | study: EMG produced TPA metagenomics assembly of...
TACATACACCATTGAGGTTGCCGACCCAAGAGATGCCCTCTGTGCGCTGATGGTCGTGCTTGCGATCGATGCAGAAAAATGCTCGCGGTATAACCATACCTGACAGGCTGCACACAAAAAATACTCCTTATTCTGCTGCGTGCGCAGCAGGGTAGGGGAGTTTTCTGGTTCGTGAAGCAGCACGCCGCCGAGGAAATGAGCCGCTGCGGTGCCGCCATACGTGACCCGCGCAGATACGCGCCTGCGGCAAACAGGTGGAAGCGCAGCTTGCCGACTTTGCCCAAACGGTTAAGGCGGGCAGCCGCACCGAGCTTGCCATGCTCTACCGCCTGCGAGATATGCTGCTGAGCCAGCGAGCCTACCTGACTGCTATGACTGACTACACCGCCCACGGCGGGCAAAGCCGCGGCAGCGCACTGTATACCGATCTGACGGGCGGCACCAAGCCGTTTGGACAGCTCCCCGATACGTTCACTTTTGCCTTGGATGAGACGGAGAACTCGCTCGTTCAGGAACTGTGGTATGAGGACGGCGTTTGCCGCACCGCTTGGCGCGCCCCGCGCCCCCATCCCCGGGATGACGACTTTTTTTGAAAACGTCTGGCGCAGCTACCGCGAGACAGGGAACATTGACTGAATAGATGGTTCTGCCTGGCCTGATAAACACAACACTAGTATATCATGAAAACGAATATCCCGGGCCTCATTACATGCGATGCAGAAGCGCTAAATCATGGAGCGTATCCCTGTTATCGACCTGCTTGCATACATCTGCATCCTGATACCGGCAAAACGATACGGCATCGTTTTGATAGTAGGGAATCAGTCTGATTTGCTCATCAACGATTCGTTCTTTCATATCTGTACACCGGCCAATGCCAGAAACTTTTTGTCGGACTGGATACCCTGCGTCAGGAATACGCCGTCCCGGAACAGTGCGTAGGTCGTGACGGGTGCGGATACATTCTGCGCGGCTTCTTTGTCGGTGATGTGGATGGCCCGGAACGGGATGTTATGCTGCTGCGCGGCCTGCTGCACCTTCGGCACCCAGTAATAGGTAAAGGGACACTGATCGGTGTAGTAGAGGACGAAGCTCTCCTCATGCTTTAGGGTGCTTACGCAGTTCTTGAATTCGGCAGTGCTGTATCGGCGTGAGCGGGAGGCACATGAGAGTGATTCCACAGTCTGAGACATCTGCGACTTCAAATCCCTTGTGGGACAAAAACTTGGGGTCGGCGAGAAATTCCCGCTTGCGTCCCTCGGCGCACAAAATGCAGATGCCCTTTTTGCCCTGCGCTCTTGCATCGCTGAGGCATTTTTCCAGCAGGTCATTTGAGCAGCCGTGCCCTTTCATGGAACCGGAGACCCACAGGCAGTTGATGTACAGCCAGCCGTCCGCTGTAATGGGCACCCATGCGTTTTCTGCCGGGATGTACTCGATAAAGCACTTGCCGCGCTCAACACTGCGGTAGAAAACAAGCCCCTCAGCAAAGCGCTGCTTGAGCCATTCTTTTTTGGCAAGGCTCTGCTTGCCGGACATCGCGCAGCAGATATGCTCCTTGTCGATGTTCTCTTTGGTGATTTGGATGTAGTCCACAGGTGGCCTCCTTATACAAAAGGCGCAGTACGACCCAGCTGTGTGGGTCACACTGCGTCTTGAGCTTATATAAATTACTATATGTCAATTGAATCGAAATGTCAATAGAACGCAGAAAAAATGCGTTACAAGGTGCGGCGGCAGGGGTGACATGCTGAAAAAAGTGGAGCACTGTCTAAAACACAAAAGGCGTCCTGTGCAAGGCGCACATGTACAAACTGTGCAGTATCCCCTGCGGTATGCAGCGTAATTCTTATGCAAAACTGCCTTTGAAAACTTTCTGGCGAACTGCTATAATAATTTGGTACAACGAGTAGCACTCATGCGTAAAACCGGTTGCATGGGGGCTGCTCGTTGTTTTGTTTGTCCAAAAATTTAAAGGTAAGGTGAATCTCATGGAAGGCTCTAATCAATTCCTTGGCACGGAGCGCATCGGAAGGCTGATGCAAAAATATGCGATCCCGTGCATTATTTCGCTGCTGGTCGGCGCGTTGTACAATATCGTAGATCAGATTTTCATTGCAAATGCGTCCTATCTTGGCTCCTACGGCAATGCCGCCAACACGGTTGTTTTTCCACTGACGGTGGTCGCGCTGGCCATTGCGGTCATGATCGGTGATGGCTGCTGTGCATTTGTCAGCATCAGCCTTGGGCAGGATGAGGTCCGCAAGGCAAAGCAGAGTGTTGGCAACGCTGTGGTGGTGTGCCTGGTCAGCAGCATTGTGCTGACTGCGGTCTATCTGCTCTTTGCAGACACAATCCTTGCTATGTTCGGCGGTACAGTCAATGCCGAAACCTATCGTCACTCACAGGAATACTTCTTCTACATCACATTGGGCGTGCCGTTTTACATGTTCGGTCAGGCTATGAATCCCATCATCCGTGCGGATGGCAGCCCTCGGTTTGCATGATCTCTACCCTTGCCGGGGCAGTGCTCAATGTCATTTTGGACCCGATTTTTATTTTTGGACTTCGGTGGGGCATGATGGGAGCAGCCGTTGCCACTGTCATCGGTCAGGTGGCCACGGCAATCCTCGCCGTATGGTATCTGCTGCACATGAGGATCATTAAGCCGGCTGCAGGGGACTTTGCTTTGCGCGGAAAGGTCTGCAAACGGATGCTGATATTGGGCATCACAAGCTTTCTCTCACAGATCAGCCTGGTTGCAGCTATGGCGGCAATCAACAATATGATTCGTAAATACGGTGCGCTGGACGCAGTATTTGGGCAGGAGCAGTATGCGCAGATCCCCATGGCCGTGGTGGGTATTGTGATGAAGTTCTTTCAAATCGTTATCTCCATCGTGGTCGGCATGGCGGCAGGCTGCATTCCCATTGTTGGCTTCAACATGGCGCAAGGAAGTCTGCCGCGTGAAAGAGCTATTCACGAAGCTGCTGGCTGCAGAGGCTGGTGTTGGTGCTGTGGCATTGGTGCTGGTGGAGATTTTCCCGCATCAGCTCATCGCCCTGTTCGGCGCTGCCAATGAGAGCGTGTATTATACCGATTTCGCGGTGCGCTCGTTCCGTATTTACCTCTGCATGATCATTCTGGCCTGTGTAAACAAGGCCTGCTTTATCTTCCTGCAGGCAATGGGCAAAGCGGGGGAATCTACAGCCCTTTCGATGGTGCGCGAGGTGGTGTTCGGCGTTGGGTTTGCGCTGCTGCTGCCGCATTTCTTTGGGCTGGACGGCGTTTTGTATTCGATGCCGCTGTCGGATATTCTGACCTTCCTGATTGCGGCTTATCTTATTGTCAAGACCTATCGCAGCTTGGAGGAAAGCCATACCTGACAGGGAAGCGGCGGGATCTGCAGACCGCACGAACCGTAAATATTTCATGAAATTCGCAACAAGCAATTTACTTGGCGTGAGTTTGTGATACTATAAAGAAAATACGGGGCTGCAGTGGATAAGAATTGAACTCGCGGGCAGGTTGGCATAGCGTACCCCGCAGGCAAACGGTGGAATGGAGTTGTGTTGTGATGAAAATTCGTAAGGCAGAAGAAAAGGACATCCCAAGAATTATGGAGCTGCTCGGTCAGGTACTACAGATCCATGCAGAGATACGCCCGGATGTGTTTATCCCCGGCACCACAAAATACACCGTCAGCGAACTGAAGGAACTGCTGGAGCAGGAAGATAAGCCCATCTATGTTGCAGCCGGTGAGGATGATGTGTGCATAGGCTATGCTTTCTGCCAGTTGAAGGAGCAACCATTTTCTACCAATATGGTACCGTTTAAGGCACTGTTTATTGATGATCTGTGCGTTGACAAGCAGACACGCGGACAACATATCGGGGAAAGCCTGTTTGAATATGTGAAGCAGCAGGCAAAGAAGCTTGGCTGCTATGAGGTGACCTTGAATGTCTGGGCGGGTAACACATCGGCTGAAAGCTTCTATGAGAAGATGGGTATGAAAACAAAGGAACGGCAGATGGAGTACATCCTATAAAGATAGAATGATTGGCAAGGGTTGATATTGGGGAGATGACCAGGCAGAAAACAGTACAAGTTGAACGGTAGTTTTGGGCGTGAGGACCCTGCTTTGCGAGCAGATATGTACGCTGAAATTCCCGGTCACAGGCTGATCATCCAGCTGCGCTTTTTGAAGATGACAAGCGAGACGACCAGGCGGAAAATCTCCTCCGTTGTAAGCAGGGCATACACACCGACAATGCCCCAGTGCAAACCAAATGCGGCCAGCAGGCACAGCGGGATGCCGATGCCCCATGTGCCGATGGTGTCATGATCATGATTACTCTGGTATTGCCGCCGCTCCTCAAAATACCACCGCTCAAAATCATGTTTTCTACCTTGACGGGTGCATACAGGGCAAACACGACCAGCAATGCTTTGCCCATCGTCTGTACATCAGCGTCCACGCGGTACAGATTGGTGTATGCGCCTGCAAACAGTACCAGCAGCGAGGCTACGCCTATAGCACCGACCAGCCCGGTCAGCATAATGCGTCTGGCATCCCCGTAGGCGCGTCGTAGGTTTTCTTTCCCAGATGCTTGCCGACCATCACACCGGCTGCCGCCGATAACCCGCTCAATGCACCTACGATCAGCGACTGAATCGGGCAGGTGAGGGTGTAAGCGGCAAGGTTGGCTGTGCCGAGATGCCCGTACACTGCAGACTCGACATTCTGCCCCAAGCTCCACAAAAACTCACTGAGCAAAATCGGCAGGATCATGCGCCGTACGCCCGCAGGGTGATTCTTTCAAAATGCAGCGTCCACAGAGGATGACTGCCATCCCTTCTGAGGCAGACCACAAAGCCCAGTAAATCAGCAGGAAATTCAGCAGCTGCGAAACGAGCGTGGCAATCGCTGCGCCCTGCACCCCCATGGGGCAAACCCGAGCTTGCCGAATATCAGCAGGTAGTTCAGCCCGGTGTTGGCAGCCACCGCGCGAGGCTGGCCCAAAAGGGAATGGCAGCATGCTCCTTACAGCGCAGCCACGCGGACAGGACCGTGCTGAGCGCCATCGGCAGATAGGCGAGTGCTACAGTTTTAAAATACACCGTACCGGCTTGCTGAATACGCCCATCGGCGGTGTAAAGCTGTAAAATCTGTGCCGGAAAGCCCCCGGCAGCCAGCAAAAACAGCACCGACAGCAAGGCCCCGCAAAGCAGGCTGACATTCAGGCTGCACCATGCCTCACGCTCGTTGTCTGCGCCGGTGAACTGGGCGATCAGGATCCCGGCAACAGTGCCGACTGAGCCGATCACCACGGAAAAACCAGCGAAAAATTCCCGTACAATCCCACAGCTGCAATATTGACCTCGCCCAACTGCCCGATCATAATCTGGTCTATTATGGAAAAGGATGCCTGCAGCATACTTTGCAGGGTAACAGGAATGGCAATTTTGCTCAGCGATTTCATAAAGTCCGACATGGCATCTTCCTCGTACTTTCTCTGGGTATGAGTGTGACCGGCAGAACGATTTGCGGTTCGCACTCCCTGCCGCTGCGCATCGCCTCAAGACAGGCCAGCGCAGTTTTTGCGCGCTGCGCGGCGTCCTGATGCACGGTGGTCAGGGTGGGAACGCTCTCCCGGCTGGCGGCGGTGTCATCAAAGCCGATGATTTGTACATCATCGGGAATGCGGACGCCCTTGGTTTGCAAAAACGCATAAAATCCAGCGCATAGAAATCAGATGCAGCGAAAACGACGGTGCTGTGCAGATTTAAGAAACAGCGAAAATGCTCCGCATAATAAGCACTGCGTTCTTTTGCAGCGCAGGGATCTGCCAAAACAGGGCTTTGCCCGGCGCAAAGGCAGCGCGAAAGCCATCCATGCGCTCTTTGTCCATGCAAAGGTCGTTGTCGGCAAGGCACAGCGCCTTTGTGTGTCCCAGTTCCCTTGCATACTGTCCCGCCTGATAGCCGCCGTCATAATGGCCGATGGTGAGGTTCACGACCTTGCTGCAGGCTGCAAAATAGCCGTCATACACTACGAAGGAAATTCTCGTTTGGCTGCGCAGTGCTTCATAATCGGCCTCGCAAAAGCCCATCAGAATCAGCCCGTCCATATTCCACATCGAGGCAAAAACCGGGATTTCGCGGATGTCAGCGGTGGTTTTTATCATCAAAAAGTAGCCTTTTTCGTTGGCCTCGCGCGAGAGTGCATTCAGGGACGACATCACGAAGCCGTCCTCCAAAACCCTTCCCTCGTACTTGACATGGTCGTTCATGACAACACCTATGATGCGGGAGTTATTCCGCGCCAGCAGGATACCGGCCATATTGGGGATGTAGCCGGTTTTTTCCAACTCCTGCTCGACCTGTTTTACCGTTGCATCGGAAATTTTAGCGGTTTTTCCGTGGATCACATTGGAGACTGTGGCTGTGCTAAGACCCAAAGCCTGTGCAATGTCTGCAATCCGAACCCGGTTCTGTGCCATGGTGATACTCTCTTTCCAATTTGTTCTTATTCCATGGTACAACACAGAGGAAACTTTCTCAAGGGTTAAACGCATAACCTGCGACGAAAATCAGAGCTGATTTTTGTGCGAAATTTGCAATAACAGTATGCTGTGTGGTTACAGCCTTGAACACTGTTGCTTTGGAATTTGGTGGATTTGCGCAGAAACAGGCGGGAAAGTTGTGCATTGTGTCAACGGGTAAATTGGTTTGTGCGTGAATTCAAACGGTTTGTGAAAGGGCGCACCTATTTTGTTTCAGATGTGGTATAGTACAGGCAGAAGAACAATGCGGCAACCCTGCAAAAAGCGCGCATTTCAGATTTCTATACAAAGCAGCGGAAAGTGAGTACTGATCTATGAAAGCAACACCCCTTCTCACCGGCTGGACTTGCCGTCACTTGGGCGATACCGCACCCGGCCGGCCGTGACCCTGCCCCATGACGCCATGCTGGCGGAGCCGCGCACGGCCCTGAGCGCGGGCGGCGTCAACACCGGCTGGTATGAGGGTTATGACTATGAGTATCAGCGAACCCTGACGGTGCCCGAAAACGAGCTGTCGGACACCCACATTCTGGAATTTGAGGGTGTTTATCACAACGCTGAGGTCTGGCTGAACGGCCAAAAGGCGGCGTTCCGCCCCTATGGGTATACCAATTTTTATGTAGACTGTGCGCCATTTTGCGCGCAGGGGATAACGAACTGCGAGTGATTGCCCGCAACGCCGACCAGCCCAACAGCCGGTGGTATTCCGGCGCGGGACTGTATCGTCCCGTTCAGCTGTGGACGGCAGGGGATAAGCACATATTGCTCAACGGTGTGCGCATCCGTACAGTGTCGCTGGAGCCGGCGGTGGTGGAAATCCGTGTCAGGACCAGTGCGCCCGGCACGGTTCAGCTGATGGTTGAGGGACTCCCCACTGTTCGGAAGGAATCTGATGGGGAAGCAGTTTTTACGCTTACCATCGACAATGCCCGTCTTTGGACACCGGAAACGCCGAATTTGTACCGATGCCGCGTACAATTTGCAGATGATGAGGCGGTCGAGACCTTCGGCGTGCGCACGGTGAGTTGGGGCAAAAACGGCTTCACTTTAAACGGCGAGCGGGTCATCATTCAGGGGGCCTGCATCCACCACGATAACGGCCTGCTGGGCGCTGTCTGCGACTTGATGCCGTGGCCCGCAAGGTGCGCCTGCTGAAAGAAACGGGCTACAACGCCATCCGCTCGGCGCATAATCCCTGCTCCAAGGCTTTGCTGGCAGAGTGTGACCGCCAGGGCATGCTCGTCATGGATGAATACATCGACCACTGGTACATCCACAAGACCGAATACGATTATGTACCGTATTTTGCGGAGTGGTGGCGACGGGATCTGACCGATATGGTCGAGAAGGACTACAACCACCCCTGCGTGGTGCTCTACTCCACCGGCAACGAGGTCAGCGAGACTGCCCAAAAGCGCGGCATCGCCTGACGAAGGAGATGACCGACTTCCTGCACGGGCTGGACAATTCCCGCCCGGTGACCTGCGGTGTGAATATCTTCTTCAACTTTTTGAGCTCCATCGGCTTCGGCGTGTACAGCGATGAAAAGGCCAAAAAGGAGGCTGAAAAAGCAGAAAAAGCCAAGGCTAAGGGAAAAGCCGTCAAGAAAAAGTCGGTGGGCAGCAAGTTCTTCAACGATCTGGCAGGGCTTTTGGGTGATGAATTCATGAAGCGCGGCGCGACGCTGCATGGCTGTGATGTCAAAACCCGCGATGCCTTTGCGAATATGGATATTGCGGGCTATAACTACGGCATTTATCGCTACAAGCACGACCTGAAAAAGTACCCGCAGCGGCTGATTTTGGGCAGCGAGACCTTCTGTAATGATGCCTATAAGTTCCGCGAGCTGGCGAAGGCTGAGCCGCGTCTGGTCGGTGATTTTGTCTGGGCGGGCATGGATTATCTGGGCGAGGTCATGGTCGGCTCGTGGGAGTATGAGGACTATGCCAAAAACTTTGACGGCGGCCTTGGCTGGGTTTCGGCAGGATCGGGCCGCATTGATCTGACCGGTAAGCCGCTGGGCGAAGCCTATATACCCGCGTGGCGCTTGAAAAGGACAACGGACCGTACATTGCCGTCTGTCCGGTCAACCATACGGGTGACCGGCACAGCCCCAGCGCATGGAAGATGACCAACGCCATGCCAAGCTGGAGTTGGACAGGCTGCGAGGCCAAAAGGCCAGCATCGAGGTGTACGCCCGCGCGGCGCGGGTAGAGCTGTGGCTGAATGGCTGTATCGTCGGCAGAAAAGCATTGAAAAACGACTGCCTTGCGAAGTTTTCGGTGACCTATGAGCCGGGAAAGCTGGAGGCCATCAGCTATGACGCGCAGGGTTGTGAGCTCGGCCACTGCACCCTGACGACGGCAGGGCAGAAAACCCAGATCACTGCGGAACCGGAACAAAGCACCGTGCAGGCTGGGCATCTTTGCTATATCCGGCTGCGCTACACCGATGAAACGGGTATCACGAAACCGCTGGCACGCGGCAATATCAAGGTGGAGGTAGATGGCGGTACACTGGTCGGGCTTGGCAACGCTGCCCGTATCATGAGCGCAGTTATCTGGACTGTGTGGCCGACACCTACTACGGCGAGGCGCTGGCCATCGTGCGTGCAGGGGAGGGGAACAGCCTGACCCTGACGGCGGATGACGGCATGTACAGCACTGCCGTGACAGTGCCGGTGACACGGTAAAAAGGCAGACAGAAAGCAATTTTCCAATCCGTAATGGGCTTTACATAAATAACAGGCACCAGACCGAGGCAAGAACGCTTCGGGTTGGTGCCTGTGTGTATGCAGAGGCTTGTTCATCACGGAGGAAGGCGAGCGGCGGAGAAATACTGCATACAGTGGGAAACTCGGGCATTTGGCACTATGCCTAAATGAACCGCTGCAAAGTTGTGAAACCTCCCGATAGAGGCACGGACGAAAAAGGCTGGATACATGAAATATCCAGCTGAATGGTACGATACTCCATATAAGCGTCTTGCATCTTACGGGGGTTCTTGCTATACTCAGTATTAAACGCAACAATTACTTGCAAACAAGTTGCGCAGGTTGCGCAACCGAAGGAGGATCTGCCATGCAGGGGCGCAAATTACTTCACGGTGGGGACTATAACCCGGAGCAGTGGCTCGACAGGCCGGACATTCTGGCACAGGATATTGAATTGATGAAAAAAGCCCGCGTCAATACCGTGACGCTGGGGGTGTTTTCATGGTCGGTGCTGGAGCCTGAGGAGGGCGTGTTCAATCTGGACTGGCTGGCGGACATCATCCATAACCTTTACGCCAACGGAATCCGCACGATTTTGGCGACCCCCAGTGCTGCACGCCCCGCATGGCTGGCACACAAGTACCGGAGGTGCGCCGTGTGCGGGCTGACCGCGTGCGGGAGTTGTACAACCGGCGTCAGAATTACTGCTATACGTCGTCGATTTATCGTGAGAAGGTGCGCGTCATCGACCAAAAGCTGGCGCAGCGATTTGGGGATGATCCGGCAGTCATCCTTTGGCACATCTCCAACGAGATGGGTGGGGACTGCCACTGCGCATTGTGTCAGGCGGAGTTCCGCCGCTGGCTACAGGCACGGTACGGGACGCTGGAGGCACTGAACAAGGCATGGAACGCCCGCTTCTGGAGCCATGACTACACCAATTGGGAGCAAATCGAAAGCCCTGCCCCGCATGGTGAAAACGCCGTACAGGCGCTTGCGCTTGACTGGAAGCGTTTTGTCAGCGACCAACATATCGATTTCTTGAAATTTGAGCGGGATACCGTCAAAGAAATTGCCCCCAATGCCAAATTTACCGCCAATATGATGTATCGGTTTGATGGCATCGACTATTTTAAAATGGCAAAAGAAATCGATGTCGCCAGCTGGGACAACTACCCGACCTGGCATAAGCCCAGTGAGACGGTAGAGGAAACGGCGCTGGACACCGCCATGATGCACGATCTATTCTATTCAATGAAGAACGAGCCTTTTCTGCTGATGGAGTCCAGCCCCAGCTTTACCAACTGGCAGCCTGTTTCCAAGCAGAAAAAGCCCGGCATTGCAGAGCTTGCCGCGCTGCAGACGGTGGCGCACGGTGCAGACAGTGTGCTTTATTTCCAGTGGCGCGCCAGCCGAGGCGCGGAGGAAAAGCTCCATGGCGCAGTCATCGGCCACGATGGGCGGGAGGATGCCCGTTCTTTTACGGAGACTGTGCAGGTGGGGCAAAGACTGGAGGCTTTGGCTGAAATCACAGCGGTAAAACGCGAAAAGCAGGCTGCCATAGTCCATGATTGGCAGAATAAGTGGGCGCTGGAAGGCTCCTGCGGCCCGCGCAATGCCGGTATGGGCTATTGGGATGAGCTGAAGCGGCACTATAATGCCTTGCACGGGAGGGCATTGCTGTGGAGTTTGTTGACCAGAACGCCGACCTGACAGGCTATGGCTTGGTTGTGGTGCCGATGCTCTACCTGCTGACCGATGCTTTTGCGAAAAAACTTGCGCATTTGCGCAAAACGGCGGCACAGTCATCGTCACCTACTGGTCGGGCGTGGTCGATGAAAGTGATCTCTGCCGCCTGGGGGACACGCCCTATGGCCTGACTGAACTGCTGGGCTGCGCCGCACCGAGATTGATGCATGTATGACGGGGAAACCCGCCGCTGCATGCCGGCAGCTGGCTGCACACTCCTGCGGCACAGGCATCCACTGTGTGAGGTGGCAGCCCTTGATGAGGAAAATCCGGCAGAGCCGCTCAGCCTGTATGGCGAGACTATTTTGCGGGCACCCGGCTGCGTCGGTTCACAGATACGGTAAGGGCCGTGCGTACTATCTGGCCAGCCGCTTTGATGAGGCTTTTTATCGGGCGTTTTTATCACGATGCGGCAAAGGAAATCGGCTTAAGCCCGGCTTGGCCGGAGGCTCTGCCTGAAGGAGTTCTGGCGGTGCGGCGCGGCAGCTTTGTGTTTGTACAGAACTGTACGGAACAGCCTGTCACGGTGGGAAACACTGTGCTTGAACGTTACCGGACTGCAGTTTGGAAGGGCATGAATCGTATTTTTTGACAAAATCGGCCTGTTTGAGCGTTCTGCTAAAAAGCGGAACGCTTTTTTTGTTGCTTTCGGACATTGACAACGAAAGAATATCTCGTTATGCTGATATGAGATTTGTTGCGCAATGCAATGCAAAGGAGAAGGTTTCCCCAATGGCTGCAAAAGAAAACGAAAAAATGACTATCGAACAGGTGGCGGAGGCACTCGGCGTTTCCAAAACAACGGTGTCACGCGCACTTTCCGGGAAAGGGCGCATCAGCGAGAAAACCCGCGCCAAGGTGTTCGCCTATATGGGGCATGCCCGCACAGAGCCTGCGTCTGCGCAAAAAGACCCAAAGGTGCGCACTAACAACATTGCCATGGTTGTGCCGCAGCGCTTTATTACACTGGATCTGCCGTTTTGCGCAATGTATGGGCGGCATCTGTACCATGGCTGATCAGCGCGGCTACGACATGCTGCTGTGCTACGCCTCCAGCACAGAATATACCCAGCTGCAGCGTCAGCTGGCGAGCCATAAGGTGGACGGTGTTATTCTGACCTACGCCATGGCAGACGACCCCTGCGTTGACCTGCTGCGGCAGTATGATGTGCCGTTTGTGCTGATTGGCCGCAGCGAGGACAAGACAATACCGCAGGCGGACAATGATCAGGTTACCGCCGCCTGCGAGATGACCCGCATCCTGCTGCAGATGGGCGCCAAGCGGATCGCACTGCTGGTCGCAGCACGATTTACGCCGTCAACACCGACCGCACGCGCGGGTACCTGCGCGGCTTGCGGAATCTGCGTGCCGGTGGATCAGCGCCTTGTTCATTCCGGTATTGAATCAGCAGGCAGACCATTGATGCGCTGGAGGCGGCGCTGAACAAAAGGCAGACTGCCTGCTCTGCGGG
>ENA-OQCS01001400-OQCS01001400.1-human-gut-metagenome-genome-assembly--contig:-NODE-1400-length-12489-cov-2.019253_pt1 | contig 12489 bp, 18 predicted proteins | sample MGYA00242757_ERZ504575 | MGnify/ENA primary metagenome ERZ504575 (study PRJEB26092, sample SAMD00036297) | human gut metagenome | host: Homo sapiens | study: EMG produced TPA metagenomics assembly of...
ATCGCGATGGGTGGGCATTCCGCTGGATGCAGGCGACACTGGCCCGCAGCCGCGTCCGCTCGCGGATGTTTCACATGGTCGCCATCATCGGCGGCGCCGTGCCCGCGCTGTGGGGCGGTCTGCTGCTGATCCTGCTGTTCTCGCGTGGAACCGGACTGATTGGCGTGTTTCCATCGCAGGGATTCCCCCAAGGCGGGTGGTCCGATTTCGGTTCGGCGCTGATGTCGCTGGTGTTGCCAGCCTGCTCGGTGGGCATCATCGTGGGGGCGGGCTGATGCGGTACACCCGCTCGGCATTGGGCGGACTGGCATCTTCCGGTTACATCGACATGGCCATGTCCTGTGGCATGACCCGCCGGCAGGCGGTGCTGCGCGTGGGATTGCGCCTCGCCATGCCGCAACTGGTCTCCGTCATCGGACTGACGTTCGCGGAGATGGTCACCGGCGTCATGGTCATCGAGAACCTGTTCGCGCTGCCGGGCATCGGCAACGGTCTGGTGACCGATGTCGGCAACCGTGATCTCATCGCCGTGCAGAGCGAGCTGTTCATGCTGGCGGCTTTTTTCCTGCTGATCGGCCTGCTGGTCGACCTGCTGCATCGGGTGCTTGACCCGCGGCTGAAGTCGGCTGACGATGTCACGGAGGTGAACGCATGACGCGACCGATCGATGCCAAGACTCAAGCCGGAGCCGGAAAACCGTCTTCCGGGAACAGCGCGACGACGGCGCAAGACCGTGCCCGCACTGCCCGCGGCGTGTGCGCCGCACGTGTCGTTCTGGGTACGATGTGGGGCCACGCCGCGGGCAAGTTCTCGCTGATCGTGCTCGGCCTATGGCTGGCATCATCCGCGGTGTCGCTGGTCTGGACCCCGTATTCGCTGTGGAGCACCGACGGCTACCATGTGTGGGCGAAGCGTCGCGCGACCACTGGCTGGGAACCGACGGCACCGGTGCGACGTGTTCAGCTGGTTGCTGGCCGGCTCCCGCACCAACCTGCTGATCGTCGTGCTGACCGTGGCCGTCGCTGCGGTGTTCGGACTGGCCATCGTGGCGTTGATGGTGTCCAGACACGCGGCGCTTTCGGCGGTATCGGTGGTCGTCGTCGACGCGCTGATATCCATTCCCACGGTGCTGATCGCGCTGATTCTCGCCGTGCCGCTCGGTCCGTCCGTGGCCGTCATCGTGATCGCGTGCGGATTCGGATACGGGTTGAATCTGGCGCGCGTGTCCCGCCCTCAGGCGATGCTCGCCGCGAGTTCGTCCTATGTCGAGTCGGCGCTGTCGAACGGCGCTTCGGGACTGAACGTGCTGGCGCGCATATCCTGCAGATTAATTGCCAATTTATAGTTCTCCGAAATGACGCCTCTCATAATTTGAAGCCCACCAAATCCATCATGATCTATCTCATATCTGGTAAACTCTGTATAAACTTCACTGTTTTATCTTAATTGTCGTATCGTATATCTGTGGAAGCATGCTCTTTCCTTCCAGTAACTTCGGAATATGTAATCCAAAATAGTCCATCACTGTCGGAGTAATATCAATATGAGATGCCGGTGTTGTAATTACTTTTCCCTTTTCACCACCTTTAATGATCAGCGGAATATTAGTCACCTCATCATAGATAGCTGCGTTTTTAGAAAACAGCCTATGTGCCCCCAACATGTCTCCATGATCAGAGGTATAGATAACCATAGCATTGGGCATCTTTTCTTTAATCACATCCAGAACTCTTCCCATTTCATAATCAACAAAGCTGTTACATCCCAGGAATAATGCTAATCCTTCGGAACTTTGGTTGATCTGTTTTCATCTGCTGTCAGCTTATCCCCGGCCCACAGTTGTTGCATTAAAGGTTTATTTTTCAAGTCATCTGTAAATTTAGCAGAAGGCTCAAATTTAAAACCTCTGTACATGGTATTATAAGGTGCAGGACATAACGACGGTCCATGAGGTTCGTCATATGATACCGTAAGGAAAAAATCTTCTTCTTTGTATTGATCCAAAAATCTGATTGCGCGATCCGAACATCTATGAGCATATGTAAATTCTTCTGAAAAATCCGGTTGAAATGACTCATTTGGTTGCTCGAACATACACGTTCATTTTCACTCAGCTCATTCAGATAGCATTTCATATCATACCAGTAATCTGCATCCCAGCCTTCGGGACAACAACCTAATCCAAAATAATCCCCACCATCCAAATGCCATTTTCCTATATATCCACATTTAATACCATTGTCCGTCAGTCTTTGTCCAATAGTCTTTACATTTGCCCCCAATGGAACTCCGTTCGTTACCATTCCATTTGAATGAGGAAACGTGCCTGTAAAAATTGCACTTCTTGCCGGACCACAAACCGGTTGACAAGTGTATGCATTCTCATACCGAATTCCCTCTTGCGCCAGTGCATCTAAATTTGGTGTAAATATTTTTTTATTACCATAACATCCCACCATGTCTTTTCTTGTGGTATCTGTCATTAATAGAATTATCTGTTTTTTCAAAAGGTCACTCTCCTTTTCTGGATTTGCGCTGTTTTATATAGATATATTAGCATATATTTATTTACATACTATTAACATAAATGCTTTTAATATGGATTTTTCTGCATTTGTATGTTATGATTACGTTGTTTATAAAGGATGGAGTTGATGTAGTCATATGATAAATATTAGCGGTCATTTAAGAGAAGAAAGAAAAATTACAGGTTATTACAATCAAGATGTTCCTCTGATAGTGAATTGTTGTGGGAAGCAGGTCTTTCAGACACAGGATTACTTCTGCAATCGTAAAAATGGCAGACTGGATTACCAAATAATATACATTCACCGCGGAAGTGGGCATTTTTATTTGAATAATGAATGGATTACCTTATCGGCAGGAAATATTGTTTTATATCGTCCAGGCATACCACAGTATTATTCCTATTATGCAAAGGAAAAACCTGAGATCTACTGGATACATTTTACTGGTAATGAATGTGAAAATATATTAAAACAATACGATATAAAGAATTGTTATATTGGTGAAAGGCTATATTTGAAATTACTCTTTCAGGATATTATCACCGAACTACAACTAAAAAAAATATCTTATGAAGACATTGTATTGCATAATTTTTATATTCTCCTATGCTTTATTCATCGTTCCTTTTATAGTATCTCCAGACCTTTGGATAATGATTTTTCCTTTGACAGGCTACTACTTGAATTAAACTCTAAATATGCAAACAAATGGTCTGTGGCTTCCATGGCTGATTACTGCAAACTAAGTCAAAGTAGTTTTTCACATATGTTTAAGGATCGTATGGGGATGTCCCCCATGCATTATCTAAATTACCAGCGCATTGAGAAAGCCAAAGATTTTCTTTTGTCTAATTCCATGACCATTTCCAATATTTCGCGTTTGGTAGGTTTTGATGATCCGCTTTACTTCAGCCGTGTATTCAAAAAATATACTGGTGCATCGCCACAAGCTTATTACCAAAATTTGGGAAATACTAATACACCTGACTGGTTTCTAAACAACACAACACCACAATGATTTTTATTATTTATAAAAATATTACATCCGACGAAGTACTATGTTTGAGAAACTCACTATTTCTATCTGTATAGTTCACCTAAAGCAAAGGAGGTTACAATGATACTACATTATTCAACGGAGGGCTCTTTATCCTTTAAAAGCATTTCCTCAGAAAGCTTGGTAGTGGCCTGAGGATTACTCAAGAATTCCGCAAGAATGAATCGAGCCTGCGCTTTCATTACATTGCCTCTTGCGATAATCTCATCCTCAGCTGCATTCATCGCCTGTTCATCAAACGTAAGTTCTCTTTCAATGCCCTCTTCCATATAGTGTTCCATTTGTGCAATGGCTGCATCGATTTCGCTAATTTTTTCATCGATCTCGATTTTCTCCAACTCGAGGCACTCTACTTTTCTTCGAATTTCATCATCGCTGACATAAGCAATGGCAAAACCCAACAGCGATGTAATTAAAGGCTGATTGATAACAGAGTTACCACCGCCATACTTTTTCGCCGTTTTTCAGAAATCTCTTGTACATTTTCCGTACCGTTTTCAACCTTTTCCTCTGATACAGTATTTTCAAGAGTCATACTCTGATTTTCTTGTTCATACATATCGCTATATGCGAAGCGCAGATACACTGTCCCACCATAGACAAGAAGAAATCCTGCCACGAATACAGCAAACATTGTTAATCCGTGTTTCGTAGTCTTGTATATGGCTCCATGTAGAAATTTTGCGATAACAAGTGGAAGGATATTTAACACCACCGCAACACCAAATGCCATCACTATTGACATCAGTGCACTTTGTAAAAAACACTCTTCCATAATGGAGTATAGGACAGTTCCATCCATAGCAGAGAAAATCGGTACCAAAAGAAGATTGGCTTTTTCATTACTCCACCATGGCATTCCTGTTTTCTGAAATTTTTTTCTGGTTTCCTTTCTGTCTGGATATGTAATCATCTCGTTTAAAATCGCACAACCACCATGATTAGTCATTGTTCTCCTCCTCTTCAGATAAGCGGGTTCCTGACCATAGGATAAGTCTGTATTTCATAAGTGCTTTTTCATTTTCTTCTCTGTCTGCAATGCATAGTTCACGCTTAGACATCACTACACAGTAGTCCCCTTTATGCATTGCCATCAAATTCTCTGTTATCAATCGTTCATGATCACATCTCTGAACCCTGATAAACTTCAACGCTTCGACTATAGTCCTCTCTATAATGGCATCCATATAACTGCTATTAAACATATCGGGGTTTGCCGCTTTTAAGAATGCTTTGCATATCCCTTCAAATGTCTCCTCTAGCTCAGTTAACTTTGGTGACAATTGATAGTCTTTAGGAGCAAGCCCCATATTAGGTGCATACATAGGAATTTCTACAGCTGACGTATTCAGTTCATTCGGCTCATTAATACTTTTTTTAGAAAAAATCGGTCGATTAGTTTCCTTGGTTTTTCTTTTTCTCACTTTCATATTTACTTTTTACATCTCCTTTCATAAATTGAGTACACGGTCGATCATCGTGTGTAGCTTTTCCTTATTGGTAACATAGGCTTTCCTTCCAGGAGAATCTTGATATTTGATTTTGGGAAAATTCTCTAAATTTATCTTTTATCAGGGTTTTTGGCATAAAACGCCGCTCCAATACCTACAGATTCTACTATTAAGCAATCTTTCAGCTCTTTCCTGATAGTGAACCAGCATTTCATCAACGATATCTGATTCTGTCCGAATTTTTGCCAGTCTCTTTAAAAGTTTCCTCTTTGCGTCGCTCTTCCAATGCATAATTTGCAGCTACAGCAGCTTTCTGTCTCTGCGCTTCCTCTCCGCATCCTTCAGGCAGTTCTCCTCCTTTATGTGACTCCATAAGTGAATATTCTACCAACAATGAATTAGCCTCTTGGATCATAGGTGCTAATTCGTTTGTCGTTTTCAAGAGCAGTTTTTCTATGTGTGCGTTATAGCTGTTCACCTTTGCATCAATGAAAGGAGTGGTATGTACTTCTCCATTACTACATACTTGGTTTTGTCTCGCATCTCGCTTTCCAACGCTCTTCTCAAATAGAGTCTTTATTCCCGGAATCCTAATAATTACCGGATCGAGGTAATAGTATTTTTTTCTTTTCATAAGCCGCCTCCTGTATATTTTCTTTCTTTATTATCATTTTTTTATTTCTTCCCCCATATTCGAATAACGGGAATGTTTTATAATTATAGCAATCCTATTATTTTATTTTTCATCACTACATTTGCACTCTTTTGCACAATACTGGCACGGCTTTGCGATTTTCACTGTCACTTACTATGCTACAATATGAAATGTGAATAACTGGTATTATTCACACGACGCAGGAAAGACTCCCCCTTTTAACTTCCTGCGTTATTTTTATGCGGGAGGTGACAAACTTGAACATCAAAAAATAATCAGATCCGAAAGGGGTGACGTATCCTACATCAGTACTTTTGTCTATATCCTGGTGGCAATGATTATGGTGGCATTTATCTTAAATGTGTTCCACATCATATCCGTAAAGCAGGAAATGGATCATATTTCTGACCAGCTGGTAAAGCAGATCCAGTTAAACGGAGGCACGAATGCTGATACCGGTGCCTGTTTTCCTATCTGGCTGCACCCCTATCAGAAGTCGAGGGTCTAACCTATCAGGTAACCAGTTGCGGAAGTACCAACAGAATCCAGATAGGAACTCCCTTTTATGTGACAGTAACCGGAAGATGTTATCTGGGTGGCTTTTGGAAACTGAATCTGGTCCCGATTGACATAAAAGCAAATGGTGCCGGAGTCAGCGAACATTACTGGAAGTAGGTGAATCATGAAAAGCAGAATCAAAAATGAACGCGGGGATATGTCTTTTTTCTCCATCTTTCTTATCCTCGCCATCAATATGCTCCTGTCCTTCGTCCTGCTCTATGCATCCGTGCAGATCAACTGCATCAACATTCGTAATGCAGCCAAGATGGAGCTTAATAACGTGAGTGCCAGAATCTATGCAGATACCTTTCACTCCCAGCGGGAAGCCAACCTTACTTCCTATATGGCTGACATCAATTTAAGCACCGCCTATAAAAATGCCTTACGGGCCGGTTTTATAGAAGGCATGAAGTCAAGGGTGAAACTTACGAATGATGATTATGACGTAGAAAACATTGATCTGACGTTTCACCAGTACTCCGAAAAAATCGAATACGTAGCCTCTTTTGACATTACATATCAGATTCGGATGTTTGGAACATCCTTTCCTCCGATCCGAAGGCACGCAGAGCTTACGGGGTCCCACAATACAAAATTTTGATTACCTGTAAGATTTGTACCCTGACTTACGTATATATAATTAAAGACCAAGAAAGGAGCAGCCTATGAAAAAGAAGAATATTGATAAAAAAGTCGCACTTTCCATTGGGGGATTAAGTGTGTTATGTCTGGGACTTCTTTTCGGAGCCTGGTATTTAAGCCATGAACCGGAGGAGTCCTTCACTCCTGCCGCTCAGGAGGTGGAAACCTGGCAGAAACCTGGGATGATAAATTAGATTCTGGTATTCCGGAAGCATCCATCAAAGAGGAATCTCTTTATACCGGTGAAGTCTCCGATAACACGCAGACTGTAATCTCTGAAGATGAAAACGGATCTAACGTAGATCTATCCGGAAGTGTGACAAAAGAGGAAGCCCAGGAGACAAAACCTACCGAGAAACCGGAGCCCATTGGGGATACCACAAATAAGGGCGAAGTTCCTTCCTATCCGGAAGAGGTTCCTGTAACGGCACCAGAAGTGCAGGCTCCTGCTGACAATTCAGAGAGTTCCCATCCCGGACAAGTCTATGATCCGGTATTTGGTTGGATTGATACCGGTAATACTACTTATGATGTGGTTGACAGTGATGGAGACATCAACAAGCAGATCGGCACTATGGGAGAATAACAAAACAACTAAGACATGGTAATCACGCCATGTCTTTTTTATTGCAAAGGAGATCTTATGAGAGCAATCAGGAAATACTTTTTCCACTGCTTCTATCCCTAACCATATTTTTATCCACAGGCATTTCTACTTATGCTATGGGTGATGGAAATATTGATGGAGGCGGTGGATCTTTTGGTACAGGATCCGAACTAAACGTCTGGCGAAATAACCAGGATGGTGTTCGGGTTACAGTCGTTACCACGGGAGGCAGCGTTGTTGCTACTCCCATTGATTTATCAAACTGCAACATTTCCTCCACGGTGTTAAACTTTGGGAAAGTGTCCAAACTGCAATATACTGCAGGCTCATCGCTTTCATGAATGCCTCCTACACCTACTCAAAACCAGCCGTCGCTCTACCTAGAATCATCAGCGGATCCGTGAACAAAGCCAGCATTGCAGCCATAAAACGCTACTTCTGTTCAGAGTATGCTGCTAAATTTATCGCATCCAAAACCGGCATTCCTTTTGAGAATCTGATTAATGGGGATTACAATTGGTGATCGAACCCATTGCCTACTTCACGCACAATGGAAAAAACTATGCCATGACAGCAACGGAGGCTGCCCTTTACAACAAGTTATCCGGAGGTGCATTAAGAAGGGTGCTTCCCTCCCTGACGCACCAGAACCTGCCACTCGCGTTGTTTTTAGAAAAATCTGATCTCGGATACCCTGCATGGACTGGAAGCACCTCTGGAAAAGTGTCGGATGATGCCATTATCTCTTCCCTGGCATCGGCATTGTAAGCTACAAAGATGTGCCTTCCGAAGAGCTGGAAGCCCCGGACTATACGTACCGTGTGGATACGGATGTTATTTCCAGCATTATGTTAACCAGTGCCACCGAAGTAAACCCGAAAAATCCGGCGAAAGCAACCTTTTACATTAATGGCGGCACATACACCGTATCCAATATCGTTATGCCTTCAGGGGAGACGGAAAGATCTTCTATAAGAGGAAACTCCCGGACGACAGTATGGACATTGCGATTCTGCTGCTGATCCCGCTTCCGATATGTGCGGCATAAATATGGGTGCGGATCAGCTGGTCAGATAGCACCTTATAGATCTCCAGGGCATCATTGCTGCTTAAACCTTCAAACCGCTCATCCGCTGCAATCCTGTCCTCTGTCTCGATCAGATTGAAAAAAATATTGGTCATTAAATCATTGATGATCTGTGTTCTCAATTGCTACCTCCTGTGGTCCTCGCCCACTGACTTTATGGATGCTGTCGCTCCCTCTTCATACAGCATGAAATGCATCCTCTTACAGTTCTTCTGAGTGCCAAGTACCTTTTGATCTTCCGATGGAACTGACAACTTAATCATAGCAGTTGAACATTAATGCAAACAAAACATAAAAGTCTTAAAAACATCTATCGCTCTACACTATATCTTATCTGAATTTTTTGCAAAAAGCTTTTCCATAATTTATATAAAATTTACGTTAATATTCTTTTTGTACTTACAAATCACTTTGAAATCTGCCATTTTCTGGTGAATCTTGGTAATTATTAACAATTATAATAATAATTCTCATTATCATATTCTACATCCCGGTCTATATCATTTCCGGTCGAAACAAGTTATACTATAAGTGTCAAAATAAATATTTTTTATTAGGCAAAGGAGAAAAGCTATGGAAATTAAATTTTATTTTTGTGATCATTGTAAAAATGTTGCTATAAAGGTTGTAGATCATAAGGTTCCCCTGTTCTGCTGCGGGGAAAAGATGACCGAACTGGTACCCGGCACCGTGGATGCCGCAGTGGAGAAGCATCTTCCCGAATATACGGTAAAAAACGGGATTGTCTCCGTACATGTCGGCTCCGTGGAGCATCCGATGACCCCGGAGCACTATATCTCCCTGATCGCCGTGCAGACAGACCGCGGTGTGCAGTATAAGAATCTGACCCCGGATATGGCTCCGAGAGCAGAATTTGCCCTCTGCGAAGGGGAAACTGTGGAAGCCGTGTATGCTTATTGTAACCTCCACGGTCTATGGGAAGCGTGAGCCTATGAATACTAACAACGTAGAAAACTACAACGAACGTTATTCTCCGGAAAGAGAGACCTATGTGATCAAAAAGGATGGGAGTCTTGAGGCATTTCATGTCCAGAAGGTGATCGATGCTATCGGAAAAAGTGCTTATCGCGCACTTACGAAGTTCACTCCGGAAGAAAAGGAACAGATCTGTGAATGCGTCATTTCTCATATAGATGCTCTGGAATCCACACAGGTACCCATCTCTGTCATGCACAATATCGTGGAAAATGCCCTCGAGCAGGTACGTCCCATCGTAGCCAAAAGCTACCGCGATTATAGGAACTATAGCAGGACTTTGTCCGGATGCTGGACGATGTCTACAAAAAAAGCCAGGCGATCATGTATGTGGGCGATAAGGAAAATTCCAATGCAGATTCCGCACTGGTCTCCACAAAGCGCAGCCTGATCTTTAATCAGTTAAACAAAGAGCTTTACCAGAAGTTCTTCCTGACGACAGAAGAGATCCAGGCATGCAGGGACGGGTATATCTACATCCATGATATGTCTGCCAGAAGGGATACCATGAACTGCTGTCTGTTCGATGTGGCGCATGTGCTCTCCGGCGGCTTCGAGATGGGGAATATCTGGTACAATGAGCCGAAGACTCTGGATGTTGCATTCGATGTCATCGGGGATATCGTTTTAAGTGCTGCCAGCCAGCAGTACGGCGGCTTTACTGTCCCCAGTGTGGATCTGATCTTAGAGCCTTATGCCGAGAAATCCTACCGCAGAGCCCTGGCTAAGTATGAGCGGCTGGGTGTCGCTGCAGATCTTGCCGAAAAAGAAGCTCTTGCGGATGTGAAGAAGGAGTTCGAGCAGGGCTTCCAGGGCTGGGAATATAAATTCAACACCGTGGCAAGCAGCCGTGGGACTATCCTTTCATTACCGTGACAGCCGGAACCGGCACCGGACAGTTTGCCAGAATGGCTTCCGTTGCCATGCTGGAAGTCCGAAGGGGCGGCCAGGGAAAAACCGGACATAAGAAGCCGGTGCTGTTTCCGAAGATCGTATTTTTATACGATGAGAACCTCCATGGCCCCGGTAAACCTTTAGAAGACGTGTTTGAAGCAGGTGTTGCATGTTCTGCCAAGACCATGTATCCCGACTGGCTGAGCCTGACCGGAAAGGGCTATGTCGCAAGTATGTACAAGAAATACGGTAAGATCATCTCCCCCATGGGCTGCAGAGCATTTCTGTCTCCCTGGTACGAACAAGGCGGTATGCACCCGGCGTTTGATGGAGAGAACCGGTATTTGTGGGACGCTTCAACATTGGCGTGGTATCCCTGCATCTGCCGATGATACTGGCAAAGCAAGAAAAGAGAGCAGAGACTTCTACGAAGTACTGGATTACTATCTGGAGCTGATCCGTAGGCTCCATATCCGGACGTATGCTTATTTAGGGAGATGCGTGCATCCACGAATCCTTTAGCATATTGTGAGGGTGGATTTTACGGTGGACATCTGAAGCTTACGGACAAAATAAAGCCCGTCCTGAAGACAGCAACTGCCAGCTTCGGGATCACTGCTCTGAATGAGCTGCAGATGCTCTACAATGGGAAATCACTTGTGGAAGACGGTGCTTTTGCACTGGAGGTCATGGAACATATCAACAAGCGCGTGGATGAGTTCAAGGAAGAAGATGGCAATCTCTATGCCATCTATGGAACACCTGCTGAGAACCTCTGCGGACTGCAGATTAGACAGTTTAGAGAGCAGTACGGTATCATCGAAGGCGTATCTGACAGACCTTATGTCAGCAACAGCTTCCACTGCCATGTCTCCGAGGACATCACTCCGATCCAGAAGCAGGATCTGGAGAACCGTTTCTGGAACTTAAGTAACGGCGGCAAGATCCAGTATGTGAAATATCCGATTGGCTATAACACGCTGGCGATCAAATCCTTAATCCGCCGCGCATGGATATGGGCTTCTATGAGGGGGTAAATCTCTCACTGTCCTACTGTGATGACTGCGGACACGAGGAGCTGCAGATGGATGTGTGTCCGAAATGCGGCAGCAAGAATCTGACCAAGATCGACCGGATGAATGGATATCTGTCCTATTCCAGAGTGCATGGTGATACCAGACTGAATGCTGCGAAGATGGCAGAGATTGCGACAGAAAAAGTATGTAAATAAAAGATATCTTGAAGGAAAAATTGCAATCAGATAGGAAAAAGGATAGCGCTTCCCGCCATGCGGTTACGCTATCCTTTTTCTATTCCTAAATATTTCCATCTGTTTGTGGTTCTAAAATAACCTTCTATCAATAAAAACATAAAAATCGGGAAAGCTATTCTTCCTAATACGTCAAAAATATCACTTATCACAAGCAATATTCCTCCATTTAAATTAGGATAAATCAAAGCCTTATTGACATGATCTATGAGCATAGACGTAAAGGCGATATACTTTAATTGTGCTCCGGATAATATTTTTCGTCTGTTCATTTTCGTTCAAATACATATTCCGATTCCGATGACAAATCTCTTCTGAAAGTATATCCAAGCTGTCAAATTTTCGTATCTCTTCAGGATTCTCAATTTCTCTTTCTGCCATGAACCGAACCATCTCCCTCGGCCATTTTGGCATATGTCCCTTTCGTTACCAGTTTATTTCCCGATACCTCACAAAAGGAGACCGTAATATAGGTATCCTTAGGTGTCAGATACTTTCTATGCATTTTGAGTATTCTTTTGATGCCAGATTAATGATAACCCTGCTGTCATCAATCACTGAACGATATAATCTCTCCCCCAGTAATCATACAGATTTTTTGCATCTCCTATCCCGACCTTGCCTGCATTTCTAACCGGTACGGTGTCACCCCATCCATTGGTTCCAAAACACCATAAAACGCAGACAGGATTCTCAAGTGCTTTTGTACAATATGCAAGCTGTCTATCCTCAAACACAGCT
>ENA-OQCS01001401-OQCS01001401.1-human-gut-metagenome-genome-assembly--contig:-NODE-1401-length-12488-cov-1.900817_pt1 | contig 12488 bp, 20 predicted proteins | sample MGYA00242757_ERZ504575 | MGnify/ENA primary metagenome ERZ504575 (study PRJEB26092, sample SAMD00036297) | human gut metagenome | host: Homo sapiens | study: EMG produced TPA metagenomics assembly of...
CAGGAAGTCTATGAACCGCACAGAAGGAGCTATCTGTGTACTGAGTTATATCGGATATACAGCATATCTGTTTATCAGATGATACATCTTGAAATTTTGAACAAAAATCCCTTATCGTGCCGGATATTTGTATATGAACAGTTCTGCAGAATTGCATTTTCTGACGTAAAATGGCATAATAATGGCATACAGAATTTCCTGTATGCCATTTCATTTACATATTAAGGAGGCTTGAATGTCATGGAATTTCAGAAAATATTAGAAACAAGAAGAACTGTCCGCAAATACAGTGCCGGTGTCACCAGAGAACAGATGGAAGAACTGCTTCGTGCCGCACAGGAAGCTCCATCCTGGAAAAACTCCCAGACCGGCCGTTATTACTGTGTCCTGTCAGAAGAGATGGTAGATAAAATCCGCATGGAATGCCTGCCGGACGCGGAAATGCCGGTAAATCAGAACATGCCGCACTGATCATCACAACCTTCGTTCATGACCGTGCCGGTTTTCAGAAAGACGGCAGTGCTGATAACGAACTCGGCAACGGATGGGGATGCTACGATCTTGGTCTGCAGAACGAAAATCTCATTCTGAAAGCCACAGATCTCGGTCTGTCCACTCTGATTATGGGACTCCGTGAAGCAGACAGACTCCGTGAGATTCTGCACATCCCGGAAACAGAGACTATTGTATCCGTTATCGCAGTCGGCAAAGCAGCCGAAGACCCAATCCGCCCACACCGCAAACCAATCGAAGAAATCGCGAAATTCTTCTAGATGAATAGCGTGAAATCAACTCCCTGTATGATAACTGGATCATGTAGGGAGTTTTGATATATTTACGCTTCGGTTACATGTGTCGCACCTGCACGATTCCATTTACATACCAGAGAATTATTTCAAACTCTTTGGCGCGACGCGCGTTTCCTCCCCCACGATATAAACAAGAGCACCGCTTCATATATTGAATGAACAGGTTATTTCCGGATGGTTTTAGATTCTGGCAAAATCCACTGCTTACGATGACTCATTCTCGAAGGCACTCCTGAGAGAATGTCTAGTCATAGTTAGCAGTTAGTTCGCCAGATCGTTATCCGGTTACCTGTGAATCAATATATGAATCGGTGCTCTGTCTTATATTCTATTCTTTTATGCTTTCATCAATTACGTCCACAGCACTGTTTGTACTTCTTGCCGCTTCCGCACGGACACGGATCGTTCGGATAAACCTTGTCCTCTTTTCTCTGAACCGGTTTCTTAACAGATGTGTCATCTTTGTTTGTTCCGGTAACTTTCGCTACCTGCTCACGTTCAATCTTCTGTTCAACATGGACATGATACAGCATACGTACCGTATCTTCCTGAATAGAACTGATCATATTGTTGAACATCTCAAAAGCACTCATCTTGTATTCTACTACCGGGTCTCTCTGGCCGTATCCTACAAGTCCAATACCCTGACGAAGGATCTCCATATCATCGATATGATCCATCCACTTGCTGTCGATGGATTTCAGAAGAACTACTCGTTCAAGTTCACGCAGCTGCTCTGCTTCAGGGAACTCAGATTCCTTCGTTTCATAAAGCTTCACAGCTTCCTCTTTGATCAGATGTTTGATCTCATCTTTTCTCTTGCCTTTTACTTTCTCTGTAGTAAGCGGCTCGATCGGAATAATCGGAAGGAGTGTTGTATTAAACTCATTCAGATCCCAGTCAACTGCATCTACATCATCGGAGAAACACATGTCCACTGTACTGTCTACAATATCTGTGATCATCTTGTAGATCGTATCACGCATGTTCTCACCATCCAGAACCTGACGACGCTCTTTGTAAATAATCTCACGCTGTTCATTGTTAACCTGGTCATAATCCAAAAGATTTTTACGGATACCGAAGTTATTGAACTCGATTTTCTCCTGTGCTTTCTGAATTGCATTGGAAAGCATTTTATGTTCGATCTGCTCGTTCTCAGCAACACCAAGTGAAGTAAAGATCTTCATCAGTCTCTCAGAACCAAACAGACGCATCAGATCATCTTCCAGAGAGATATAGAAACGGGATTCACCCGGATCTCCCTGACGTCCGGAACGTCCACGCAGCTGGTTATCAATACGTCTGGACTCATGACGTTCTGTACCAATGATCTTCAGACCACCGGCTTCTCTTGCCACATCGTCAAGCTTAATATCTGTACCACGACCTGCCATGTTGGTAGCAATTGTAACAGCTCCTGCCTGTCCGGCCTGTGCAACGATCTCGGCTCCAGTTCATGGAACTTCGCATTCAGTACGTTATGCGGAATACCCTCACGGCGGAGCATTTTGCTGAGGAGTTCAGATGTTTCAATAGTAATCGTACCAACCAGAACCGGCTGCTGTTTTGCATGAGCTTCTTTAACTGCCTCAACAACTGCATTGAATTTTTCTTTCTTGGTCATGTAAACGGCATCTTCGAGGTCTTTACGCTGTACCGGTCTGTTGGTCGGGATCTCAACAACGTCCATTCCGTAGATATCACGGAATTCTTTTTCTTCTGTAAGTGCTGTACCGGTCATACCGCCCTTCTTGTCATATTTATTAAAGAAGTTCTGGAATGTGATCGTCGCAAGCGTTTTACTCTCTCTTTTGACCTTAACATGTTCTTTTGCTTCGATTGCCTGATGAAGTCCGTCAGAATAACGACGTCCCGGCATGATACGTCCGGTAAATTCATCAACGATCAGGATCTCGTCATCTTTTACAACATAATCCTGATCCTTGTGCATCAGATTATGTGCACGAAGTGCCAGTGTGATGTTGTGCTGGATCTCCAGGTTCTCCGGATCTGCCAGGTTTTCAATATTAAAGAATTTTTCAACCTTCTTCACACCCTGTTCAGTAAGGTTGACGATCTTATCTTTCTCATTTACTACAAAGTCTCCGGTCTCAACAACCTCTTCACCCATGATGGCTGCCATCTTGGTCATCTCATGGCTGGCTTCACCACGCTCCAGCTGCTGAGCAAGGATGTCACACACTTCATAAAGCTTGGTAGATTTACCACTCTGTCCGGAAATGATCAGAGGTGTACGTGCCTCATCAATCAGAACGGAGTCGATCTCATCGATGATACAGTAGTGCAGATCTCTCTGTACCAGCTGTTCTTTGTAGATAACCATGTTATCACGAAGATAATCAAATCCAAGTTCGTTATTGGTTACATAAGTAATATCGCATCCATATGCTGCACGACGTTCTTCCGGTTTCATATCGTTCAGAACAACACCAACAGTCAGTCCAAGGAACTCATGAACCTTACCCATCCACTCAGCATCTCGTTTTGCCAGGTAGTCATTGACCGTTACGATGTGAACACCCTTACCCTCCAGCGCATTCAGATATGCCGGAAGTGTAGAAACAAGGGTCTTACCTTCACCTGTCTTCATCTCTGCGATACGACCCTGATGAAGAATGATACCACCGATGATCTGTACACGATAATGTTCCATACCAAGAACTCGTTTCGCACCTTCACGTACAACCGCAAAAGCCTCTGGAAGAAGGTCATCCAATGTCTCGCCTTCACTCAGACGCTTCTTGAATTCTCTGGTCTTGTCTCTTAACTGTTCATCTGTTAATTTCTGCATTTCCGGGCGGAGTGATTCTGTTTTCTCCACAAGCGGCATGATACGTTTAACTTCATGCTCACTTCTTGTCCCGAATACTTTTTGGAATAAATTCATAGCCTGCTCCTGTTTCTATCTTTATTGATCGCTTATATACGAAATCATCGTATTTGTCTTATTTAAGAAATCCCTACCATTTTACCACTTTCCACCGGGGAAAACAATGAATATTTCTTAAATAAAATGTGTCCATGACGGATCCCCGTGCATTTATTTGTTACTTTTGTTTGTTATTTCTAACTTATGCTTGTCAATCAATCTTCTATATGCTATGATAATCTGCGTATCTGTAAGTTTAAAAGAAGCCGTAAATCAACCTTCTACGCATCTTATGAACGTACTTTTTTTGACTGAGGTATTGAAATTGAAGAAAAAAGAACTGACTTTTATTATTGGCATCGTGGTGTTTGCCCTGCTCCTCTGGGGTGGCATGTATCTCACCCGTCGCGGAAATTACGGAAGTATTCGAATTACCGTAAACGGTGAGGAATACGGCACTTATTCCCTTGGGAAAGATCAGGTGATCAAAATAAAACGGCACCAATGTATGCGAAATAAAAAACGGTGAGGTCAAAATGACCGAAGCCGACTGCCCGGACCACCTCTGTATGAAGCAGAAAGCAGTTGACAGTACCGGTGGAACGATTGTCTGTCTGCCGAATAAAGTTGTGATTGAAGGCGAAAAAGGAGAATCCCACAATGAAGATTCCCCTGAATTCGATACTGCTGTCTGAAAGGAAAAAATATGAATCAGAAAAAACTTGCCAATCTCGGGCTTTTTGCCGCAGTAGCATCATCTTTGGCTATGTGGAGTCACTGATTCCCTTTTTTGCCGGAATCCCGGGGAATGAAACTCGGACTGGCCAATCTTGCGGTCCTGTTTATCCTTGAAAAATACACCTGGAAAGAAGCGGCTCTGGTTTCTGTTATCCGTATCTTTATCATCGGATTCATGTTCGGAAATCTTTTCAGTATTCTGTACAGTCTGGCCGGTGCAGCTTTAAGCCTCACCGTCATGACTATTATGAAGAAAAAATCCGACTTCAGCATCCTCGGTATCAGTGTTGCCGGCGGTGTCTCCCATAATATTGGTCAGCTTTTGATTGCCTGTCTGATCACCATGACGTCCGGTCTGATCTACTATGCACCGGCACTGCTGATCTCCGGTGTCATTACCGGATTACTGATTGGAACACTGACTAATGAAGTTTTGAAACGTATCCACTTTTAATTTTTCAAAAATGCCCGCCACTGATATAATTTTGTTGCTCACCACCTGCAGAGGTGAGAGTCGTCTCACATCTGATATAAGTCATTTTACTGTAACATAAAAAACAACGAAATCGTCCGAAAACAATTTTCGTTGTTTTTATTCTGCATTATTTACTGTATAAGTATTTTTTCATCAGTTCAAAACGGTCTTTCATTCCGGACGTCAGATACACGTTCTTATCCTCATCTACAAAGACTGCCTCTGCATTATATTTCTCAAGCAATTCTAATGCATCATCCATTCCAAGTACAAAACATGCTGTAGAAGTCCATCTGCCAGAAGTCCGCTGTCACAGACAACCGTCACAGAGTCCAGACCATTCCACACCGGATATCCTGTCTTCGGATCAAGGATATGATGATATCTCTTACCATCTTCCATAAAATATTTTTCATAGTCACCGGAAGTCGAAAGGAATTCTCCACCCTCCAGTGTGATCGCACCAAGGTAATCGCCTTCGACATCACGCGGATCAGTCACAGCAACTTTCCAGTCAGAACCATCCGGTTTCTCGCCGTAAGCCATAACACTGCTGCCGCCAAGGTTCAGGATCATTCCTGACACATCTTCCTGTGTCTTCAGAAAATCAGAAACTACATCACAGCCAATTCCTTTTCCGGTTGCTCCCAGATCCAGAGTAGCTCCTTTTTCCAGCGTTACCTTATCGCCATCCAGAGATACTTCTGGTATCCCACATCTTTCAGAAGTTCATCCAGTTCTGACTGCTCCGGGACATGAGGATTTTCTCCTGTAATATCCCAGAGACGTATGATCTTGCCAATGTTGGATCAAAAGCTCCGTTCGAATCCTTCGCAAGCTGAAATATTTTTCCAAATAGCCGGCAAGCTCATCTGAACTTCCGTTGTTTCTCCCGATGCTGTTATTCAGTTTCGCGATCTGAGAATCCTCATCCGTCCAGGAAGATACTCTGTCTCAATATCCCGTATCTTCTGACCAATTGCAGTATTCAGGTCATCTCCTGTTGTATACAATGTTTCAGACACAACTGTATCCATTGCAAAATCCGTATTTGTATATTTCTGTACCTCTGTATCCGCCAGTACCGGAACTGACATTATAACTGTGCTGCACACTGCAGTCATAATCTGTATACCTGCTATTTTTTTACGCAGACTATGATTAATTATCATGGCATTCTCCTTATAAGTGAAATACGCATTCGCTGTATTATACAACGAATGCGTTTTAAATCTTATACGTATATATTACCATAATATATGCATGGCGACAAGTTATACCTTATTAACTTTTGATTTGTTTTCTTATCAGCCCTGACTTCTCTTCTGAATACTGTTAATAATAACTGCCATAAAAATTACAAGACCTTTAATAACGCTCTGCATGTATGCACTTACTCCCAGGAGTACCATACCATTTGCAAGAATACCTACGAACAAAAGACCGATAATGGTTCCGCCAAGTTTACCTTCTCCACCGTTCATGTCTGTACCACCAATGATTGCACTGCGATGGTATCCATTTCCCATGCGTTTGCACAGGTCGGATCTCCAGATCGAACCTTTGCTGTAAGGAGTACACCTGCAATACCACAAAGGGCACCACTGATAACAAATACCATTGTTTTTACCATTTCGATATTGATACCGGAAAGTCTTGCAGATTCCTGGTTACTTCCAACAGCATAGATGGAGCGGCCAAATGCTGTATATTTCATTACATACATGAAGATGGCATAAAGAACGATCATGTAGATTACAAGAAGCGGTACAGGTCCGATACTTGCAGATGCAATTTTCCAAATTCACTTGGAAGTCCAGCCACCGGACGTCCATTTGTCATAGTCTGTGCCAGTCCACGAAGTGCTGTCATAAGTGATAAAGTTACAAGAAAAGAATGTAATTTCAGCTTTGCAGTAACACCACCAGTGATAAACCCAACAATTGCACCTATCACAATTGCTGCAACAACTGCAACGATCATAGGAAGCCCTTTATTCATGATCATTGCTCCAGATACTGAACAGAGAGCAACAAGAGAACCAACACTTAAGTCAATGTTACCGCTGATGATAATCATCGTCATACCGATTGCTACGATTGACTGAATAGAAATCTGTTTAATAATCGTCATAAGATTGGTTACTGTCAAGAACTTATCACTCGCAATTGTAAGCACAATACACATCAGTATCAGAAACAGATACATTACGTATTTCATAAAAAATTTTTTATATCAAAAGATTTTCTCTCCATCTTTTCCACCTCCATTATACAGCTTTCTGACTGGTTGCGTAGTCCAGCAGAATATCCTGTGTCAAATCTTTATTTTCAAGTCTTCCGGTTACTTTACCTGCTGCAAATACAACGATGTTATTCGCTACCTGAAGAACTTCTGGCAGTTCTGAGGAAATCATTATGATTCCGATCCCCTGTTTTGCCAGGTCATTGATCAACGCATAGATCTGGTTCTTGGAACCGACGTCGATACCTCTTGTCGGCTCATCCATAATCAGAACCTTCGGTTTAGTTGCAAGCCATTTTGCAATAACAACTTTCTGCTGATTTCCACCACTTAAAGCTTTTGCTTTCTGGTTACCGTCACGGCACTTGATATTCAGAGATTTTATGTACTCATCCATAAGTATGCTCTCGCGTTTCAGATCCAGTCCAAAGCTTTTCTTAAGCTGATCCAGTATTGCCATACCTACATTTGTATGAAGATCCATGTTCAAAATCAAACCTTCTTCTTTACGGTCTTCCGTAATAAATCCAAGTCCTGCTTTCTTTGCGTCTTTAGGCGATTTAATATGTACCTCTTTTCCCTCAATAAATACCTGTCCGGATTCCTTTGGATCTGCTCCAAACAGAGCGCGTACGAATTCCGTTCTTCCTGCTCCCGCGAGTCCTGCAATGCCAAGAATCTCGCCTTTATGCAGTGTAATATTAATGTTCTGGAATTTCTTTCCGGAAGAGAAATTTCTTGCTTCCAGGAGCACTTCATCTGTGTAACATCTCACTTGCTCAGTCTGAGTCATATGTTTTCCAACCATATTTTCAATAATTACCTGTTTCGGTGCATCTTCAATGTTCATTGTTTTAATATAATGACCATCTCTGTATACAGAAATTCTGTCACAGATAATCGGTAATTCTTCTAATCTATGAGAAACATATACAATACTGATTCCTTTAGCTTTGAGTTCCTTTACAATCTTGAACATATTATCAATTTCATTGTCAGAAAAGCGATGCTGTAGGCTCATCCATGATTAGTACTTTCAGATCATTGGAAAGTGCCTTTGCAATCTCCACCATCTGTTTCTGAGCCACACTCAATCTACCAACAATTGTTTCCGGGTTGATATTAGTTACTCCAAGGGAGTCAAGAAGTTTCTGGGTTTCGTCATTCATTTTCTTCCAGTCAGCTCTCGGAATTGGTCCCAGGTTATTGTACAGTAATTTCCCCATAAATATATTTTCTGCTACCGAAACCGTATTGATCAGTGAAAACTCCTGATATACGGCGCTGATTCCTTTTGCTCTGGCATCAAAAGTAGATTTTACTTCTATCTTCTGTCCATCCAGATAAATCTCGCCTCATCATTCGAATAGGCACCTGTAATAATCTTAATCAGTGTACTTTTACCTGCTCCATTTGCTCCTACCAGAGCGTGTACTTCACCTTTATATAATTCCAGTTCCGCGTTCTCCAGGGCAGTAATTCCGCCGAACTTTTTTGTCACATGTTCTGCTTTCAGTACTACATCCGGCATGTATATTTCCTCCTTATATTTCATAAGTAAGGGTGTTCCAACGGAACACCCCCAAACACTTTTTAATATCTATTATCAGCCAACCAGATCCTGATGTTCGTCAATATATGTCTGAATTTCGTCCTGATTTTCTTTTGTGTATGTATAGGTAGGAATCATAACTTCTTCATCAACTTTCTCACCTTTTACTGCTTTTACTGCATTTTCAACTGCCTGATATCCCATCTCATATGGCATCTGTGTTGTAATAGCCTGAAGAGTAATTGATCTCCCTGCATGTCTTTTGCAAGTTCTACAGACATGTCAGTTCCCATAAGTACGATATCGGATCTCTGTGCGTTTTCCAGTGCTGCTGCGCATCCAAGGAGAGAAGTCTGGTTCCAGCACCAGATCATCTGAACATCCGGATTTGCTGTAAGAATCTGCTCTGTGATGTCTATTCCTTCTTCCTGAAGCTCTGCGTCCTGCTCATTAACAATTTCTACAGTTCCATCATCTACTAATTCCTGAATAGCATCTTTAAAACCCATTACATCTTTCGATTCCAATCTCATAATTGCTATCTCCGATAATTGCTACTTTGCAGCCATCTTTAAAGTTTTCTTTGATGTAATCTACTGCATATTTTCCTGTGTTTCCGCCAAGTTCTGACGGAACAACGCCAATGTGGCTTGTTACATCTGTATCAACTGTTGTATTCCATGTTACTACCGGAATTCCTGCATCAATTGTTGCACTCTCTACGGCTGCAATAGAGGCATCTGTTGCCAGAGGAGAGATGACCAGTGCATCCACCTGCTGTGCAAGGAATGTAGCCACATTATCAGACTCTTTGGAAATCTCATTATCAGAAGATACAATAGAAAACTCCACTCCAAGATCCTTTGCAGCATCTTCCTGGCCTTTCATAACTTCCGCAAACCACTCACCTGAGTTATTCATGATTACAGAACCGATTGTAATATCTTTATTCTCTTTGTCGGCTGCCATAACCGGTGCTGTCATACCAAGTACCATTGCTGAACACATTAATACACTAACTACTTCTTTTTTTCATTTTTCTTTACCTCCGCTTTTTAGGTTTCGTTCTTTATTTGATGATCTTATTTTAAAAAAAACCGATGAAAATATGAATTCAATTTTTTCATCGGTTTAGTCTTATTTTTCACATTTATTTTTTGCAGATATTAAATCATATATCTTATGATTTCTGATTTATAGTTTCTTTTGTAACTATTCGTGCCGGAGTTTTATACCAAAGCCGCAGGATATCACCTTCCGCAGCGCGTTTTGCACAACTCCACGCAAAGCTTGCCTCAAACTCAGCAGACTGTGTAACAATACCATATAATTTTCCTTCCTGTACTGCATCTGTATACTCCTGTCCACTGCCAATTCCAATAACGTGAATTTGTTTTTCCAGTCCTCTTTCTTCTAACATTTCATATACACCCATTGCCATATTGCTGTCATGACAATAAATAAGATCAATATTTTTATCCTTGTTTATCAGATCCCTGGCTGCCAGAGATGCTTTATGGCTGGACCAGTCTCCCTCCACTATTCCCACAACTTCAATATCAGGATATGCACCGATATACTCAAGAAATGTCTGAGTTCGATAAATCTGTGGATCCGAACCCTGAGTTCCTTCTATAATACCAATCTTTCCTTTCTCACCCAGACATTCTACCGCCATCTCCGCAGCCATATCCGCTTCCTGCGACATACTTCCACCAACATATGTTGTAATATATTCTGTAGAAACAGTATCTACTTTCATATTCAGATTTATAACAGGAATTCCTGCTTTTCTGGCATCTTTAAGAATATTCAAAAAGGATTTTGCATTTACCGGACATAGTATGATCGCATCTACACCTTCTTTTATAAACGCCTTAAGTTGTTTTTCCTGTTCTGCTATACTCCAGCCGGCATATTTCACTTCTAATTGATATTTTGAGTTTGAATCAGCTTCCGCTTCCAGAAGGTTTCCAAGTGTCTGCTGATAACTTGTCTGTTCCGATGCTAATGATGCTCCTATTACCTTCCTCTTCTCTGTTTCTATATCTTCCAATTCACCTGCACTTCCGTATATACCTGCTGCACTTGTCATACAAACTATAAAAATGCTGAGAATGAGTAAATATATTGGTCTTTTGTAATTTTTATTACAATGTTTTAGTTTATTGTTCATTTTTTATTTTCCTCTGTACAATAAGGAAGCACATATGTAACTGTCGTTCCTTCTCCCTCTTCTGACTCATAAGACAATCCATACTCTTTACCAAATCTGAGCTGAATTCTTTCGTTTACATTTTTTACTCCAATCCCTGATCCGCTGATGTTCTCCTGTTCTATCTCATATGACAGTATCTTTTCGCATGTTTCTCTACTCATACCGCAGCCATCATCCGTGACTTTAAGAATTAATAAATCTCCCTCTCGATATGCTTTAATTATAATCTGACTGCTTCCTCGTTTTTTCTTTATACCATGATAGATACAATTTTCCACAATAGGCTGGAGAATCAGCTTTATAATTTTACACTTTTCCACCTCCGGTTCTACGCTGATTTCATATGTAAACTTATCTGCATAACGCATGCTTTGAATGATCAGATAATTCCTTACATGTTCAATTTCTTTTTTTAGTAATATTCTTCATTTCCTTTGTTCAGAGAAATACGAAACAATTTCGCAAGGGCCTCTGTCATCGCAACGATATTAGAATCCTGGGTCTCTGCCATCCATATAATAGAGTCAAGTGTATTATAAAGAAAATGAGGATTGATCTGAGCCTGTAATGCCTGAAGCTCATACTTCCGTTTATCTTCCTGCTCTTCAACCACCTGTTCTTTCAGGTTTTCAATTCGCTCCAACATACTGTTAAAGTTACCTGCCAAATGACCGATTTCATCATCTGTTGTAATAGACACCTGCTGATTCAGATTTTCCAGACTTACTCTTCCCATATGCCTTTCCAGTTTTTTTAATGGTTGAATTACATTTGTCAGTATACGATTCATACTAAGTAGTGTAATAAGAAGCGTTCCTGCCACTGCTGCAACTATCAACATACTGATTTTCCAAAGATCTGCACGCATCGATGAATATGGAAAAATATTGATCAGATACCAGCCACTGCTTTCCATTTTTTTCTTTGTAATTAAATACTCAGTTCCATCATATTTCAAATAAAATGTGTTCTCAGAATGTTTTTCTACTGAACTTAATATCTTCTTCATATCAAGCTTTTTAACATCCATATATCCATCGCTGTCCTCCTGGTAAACACAATCCCCGGCTTCATTTACGATTGCCAGTGCACCTGTTGAATTTTCCAGAAAAGAATCACATATTTCCGTAATTTTATTCATATTAAGACTGATTAATATAACTCCGAGAAAACTTCCATTCTCATAATCTTGTATCATTCTGCTCAAAGAAATTGTAGCATCGTCTGTATTAAAAAATTTCTGACGCTCAGGACCCACGATTACCATTTATCTGGTTTTAAAATTGCCCCCTGATACCACTCCAAACATGAATAATCCATTACAACGTTTCGATAACTGTAAAGTGATTTATTCAACAATACTTTTTTTCTGCCAAATACCATAATAGATGAAATATCAGGTCTGGAAAGTAATGTATCGCTGAAAGCCTGTGAACTCATTTCATATGCACGCATATTCTTACCAACTGATGGCTCAGTATATTTGTTCTCATCATCTATCACGGTTCCAGATAGTTCTGCAGATACTGCTGGGCTGTTCGATGTGGATAACACCGTGC
>ENA-OQCS01001403-OQCS01001403.1-human-gut-metagenome-genome-assembly--contig:-NODE-1403-length-12470-cov-1.848335_pt1 | contig 12470 bp, 18 predicted proteins | sample MGYA00242757_ERZ504575 | MGnify/ENA primary metagenome ERZ504575 (study PRJEB26092, sample SAMD00036297) | human gut metagenome | host: Homo sapiens | study: EMG produced TPA metagenomics assembly of...
CCACAATGGTTTTGGAAAGCCTTGTACCTGCGCTGGCTGCGGCGATTGACGGCAAGCGCTGCCTGAGCATATCTGTGCCATTAACGCTGAGGGGATTAAGCACGTAAAGCTCATTGATGCTACGCCTATCGGCATCACGTCCGCTCTACTGTCGCCACCTATGCAGGCATTCACGATGATTTGCGCAAGCTTTACGCCAAATTGCCAGATGCCAAAGCGCATGAATATAAGGCCGGTGCTTTTTCGTACAATACAGGCTCGCTTCGCTGCCAAGGCTGTGACGGAACAGGCGTTGTCAGTCTGGATGTGCAGTTTTTGCCGGACGTGGATATACCCTGCCCGGACTGCCGCGGTTCGCGGTACGCGAAGGCGGCCTACGATATCAGGCTGACGAACGAGGCAGGGGAAGCGCTTCGCTGCCGGAGCTGGTGGCTATGGACGTAAACACTGCTCTTGAGTTCTGCAAAAATATGAAGGGCATCAGCCAAAAGCTGAACGTGTTGCGTCAACTTGGTCTTGGTTATCTGACGCTGGGCGAGGAAACGCCGGGTTTATCGGGCGGTGAAGCACAGCGCTTGAAGCTGGCCAGCGAAATCGGCAGAACGCAGCATGATTCTGTTTTTGTCTTTGATGAGCCTTCGATTGGCTTGCATCCTTTGGATGTACAGGTACTGCTGGAGGTTTTTCAGGCGCTTTTGGATAATGGGGCAACTGTCGTTGTCATTGAGCATGATTTAGACGTTATCCGTAACGCTGACTATGTGCTTGATATGGGCCCCGGCGGCGGTGATGCAGGTGGAAGGCTTGTGGCGTGCGGAACGCCGACAGAGATTAAAGCAAACGCAAACAGTATTACCGGCAGATTTTTGTGATTGAGCGTGGAGTGATAAGAGAATAGTAAAAAAGTAAGAGCTGATTTTGGCGAATTGCGAAGTCAGCTCTGTTTTTGTGCGTTAGAAATTACGCTGTCAAGCAGTGTCGGCGCATAGTGGCAAACTCGCAGATAGTGCAAGCAAGAGGGCTTTTTTGTGATATAATAAAAGAAAAATCACTTAAGCAGAGTCTTATGCTGAAATATAGCTGTAAAGAGCTATGGCAACAGGGAGGTTAAACACATGATTGAGCTGAGCAGCAAGCAAAACTGTACAGGCTGCAGTGCCTGCGCCAATATTTGCCCGCGTGGCTGTATAAAAATGACTGCGGACGAGGAAGGCTTTTTGTATCCCAAGGTTAACGAAGAAATGTGTATGGATTGCGGTTTATGTGAAAATGTCTGCCCTATGCTGCACAAACCGCAGCAGCATGAGCTGCTTGCGGTGTATGGTGCCAAGAACAACGATGATGCAGTGCGCTTTACTAGCTCCAGTGGGGGAATGTTCACGCTTTTTGCTGAGGCAATCTTAAAGCAGGGCGGTGTTGTGGTTGGCGCGGCGCTGGACGAACAGCTTAATGTGCAGCATGTGTTGGTGGATAGCCTTGCCGATTTGCCTAAGCTGCGTGGTTCGAAATATGTGCAGAGCAAAATCGGCAAGATTTACAGTGAGGTACGGCAAATTTTACGTGCAGGCAGAAAGGTTCTGTTCAGCGGTACGCCTTGCCAAAATTGCCGGTTTAAAGAAATATCTGGTAAAGCCGTCGGAGAATCTTTTGACGATTGATGTGGTTTGTCATGGTGTGCCTAGTCCCAAGGTTTATCAAAAGCATTTGCGGGAGCTGGCGCAGGAGGCAGGCGAGCCGGTTGTGCAGGTGAATTTCCGCGATAAGGCGAAGGTTGGAAGCAGGGCGAGACATTGTTCTTTACCGAGCATCAGCACTTCGGAGCGAGCAAGCGGCAGGAAACGTATATGCGCCTTTTCCTGAATAATATCAGCATACGTCCGTCCTGCGGTGAGTGTGCGTTTAATAATAAGCGTAGCCTGGCGGATATCACGATTGCCGATTATTGGGGAATAGATAAGCAGTACCCGGAATTTGATGATGATAAGGGCGTTACGCTGGTGCTGGTGAACAGTAAGGCTGGAGCGGAATTACTGGCGCAGGTTAAGGATAAGGCGGAGCTTTTGACAACGGACTTGCCAAGGGAGCAGAATATAATTGGCGGTGAGCAAGTCGCTGCCGCTAAATCCTAAGCGGACATTTTTTCTTTGAGCATCTTGATGAGTATACGCTGAAAGAGATGGTGGAGAGGTGCTTGGAGTGAGTGGGGATAGTATACATCTATTAAAACAATTGTTAATAAAGTTAGATAATATGATATGATTAAGATACTGAGAGGAGGGAATGATATTAGCGATATAATAAAGAAAATGATCTTTTATAACAAGTATGAGGACTGATAATTTTAAGCAAAATGTATCGCTGATTTCGTGAAAATGCAAGAATTGATTTCGATAGTAGTAATAGCGTTTTTAATAATTTCCATTGTAGTAATGGTGAAAACACTTAATAAGCAGTAGGTTCAATAGATTACATATTGAATGGAAATAATTTCCCCCACAAAGGAGGTTATTCATCATGTACAATAAATATCTTGCGGAATTAAGCAAAGAACAACTTTTGGAGCTGATTGAGCTCTACGCGAAAAACTGGCTGGCGCATGATGGTGTCTGGTTTCAGTCGATTGAACGCAAATTCGGTATGGCGGAGGCCATGTACCATGATGAGGAAGCGTGGAAGCGATTTACTGTGATTGAAGCCAAGCGCATCAAGGAATTTTTGCAGCTGCCGGAGAATCCTGGACTTGAGGGCCTGGAGCAGGCGCTGCACTATCGCTTTTACGGCAATTTGAACGAGCATGAATGCATTCGTGAAGGCAACAGGCTTGTTTACCGCAACCGCGACTGCCGTGTGCAGACGGCGCGCAGCCGCAAGGGTATGCCGTATCATCCGTGCAAATCGGTCGGTATTTACGAATACAGCGGTTTTGCTGCTACGATTGACGCGCGCATCAAATGCCGTTGCTTGAGCTGCTTCCCTGATTGTACGGAAAGTCCTGACGGCTGTGTGTGGGAATTTTATCTTGAAGAAGAGTAGAATATTTGCTGTTATAAAATTTAAATGGGCATATGTCAAAAATATAATTGACATATGCCCGTTTCGCTTATATAATGGACTTAGAGAGGAGGAAATCAGATGCCTAGGAAAGTAAAATGCAGAAAGGTTTGCCATTACCCGCAAACGCTGGAGTTTTTACCGCAAAACAATAATGCAGAGCAGGAGCCTATTCTTCTTACCGTTGACGAATACGAAGCGATACGCCTGATTGACAGGCGCGGTATGAGTCAGGAGCAGTGCGCGGCCTTTATGCAGATTGCGCGGACGACAGTGCAGCGCATTTACGAAACGGCGCGCAAGAAGCTGGCGGATTTTGTTGTGGAAGGACGGTCGCTGCGTATCGAAGGCGGAGATTTCCAGCTCTGTAACGGCAGCAGTACAGGCTGCGGCTGTGTTGATTGCTTTAAGCAAAAATTATATGAAAAATACAAGGAAAAGGGAGAAGATATTATGAGAATTGCAGTAACCTATGAAAACGGCGAGATTTTTCAACATTTCGGACATACTGAGGAGTTTAAGGTTTATGATGTGCAGGACGGCAAAGTTGTTGCGTCCGAGGTTGTGAATACCAACGGCCAAGGTCATGGTGCTTTGGCAGGCGTATTGACCGCGCTGAAGGCAGACGTTCTGATTTGCGGCGGTATCGGCGGCGGTGCACAGATGGCTTTGGCTGCTGCAGGCATTAAGCTGTACGGCGGCGTAAGCGGCAGCGCGGATGCAGCGGTAGAGGCTTTGCTGGCAGGCAATTTGGACTACAACCCCGCTGTTAAATGCAATCACCACGGTGAGTACGGCGAAGGTCACACCTGTGGCGAGCATGGCTGCGGCGGTCATCACTGATATAAGATAAACTACGAATACATTATTACAAAGGAGGCCTGATGTAAATGGCGATTATTGTAAACCCGACGGCTGCAGAGTTCAAGCAGATGCTGGCCGAAAAGAAAACCTTCCTGGCAGATTTTTATGCGACCTGGTGCGGTCCCTGCAAGATGCTCAGTTACGTGCTGGAGGATATTGCTAAAGAGATGGGCGAGCGCATAGATATCGTGAAGATTGATATAGATAGGGAGCCGGAGCTGACGGAGGAAATGGATATAACCATTATTCCCGGTCTGTTCTTTATCAAGAACGGCGAGGTTGCTTCGCGTTACGCAGCTTCTGCCGAAGGAACGCCTGCAGGCAAGACTGGAAAAGCTGTTGGGCAACGAACCGCCGGTGGAGCAGGCTCCCGATAGAAGCTATGATCTGATTATTATCGGCGGCGGTGCTGCGGCCTGACGGCAGCTGTTATGCGCGCCGCGCAGGTTTGAAACTTTGGTGCTGGAATCCTTTGCTCCCGGAGGCAAGCTGATAAAAACCTTTGAGATTGAAAACTGGCCCGGCATCAAGAATGTTAACGGCTCACAGCTGGCCTACGATATTTACGAGCAGGCGATGGCCTTAGGCACAACCTATCTTTATGAGAAGGTTGCTGCTCTGGAGATTGAAGGAGCGGAGCGCCGTGTGCGCTGTGCGAGCGGTGCGGAGTTTACGGCACCTGCTGTGATTATCGCTACCGGTACTGTGGAGCGCTTGCTGAACATTCCGGGCGAGCAGGAGATGATCGGCCGCGGCATCAGCTTCTGTGCTGTCTGCGATGCGGCGTTCTACCGCAATAAGCATGTAATTATTGTGGGCGCAGGCAATGCTGCTTTTGAGGAATCACTGTATCTTGCGGAATTTGCGTCGAAGGTTACGATTCTGGCGCGTCGTGATGTTATTAGCGCTGAGCAGATTACGCAGGATAAGGTGACCGCTAATCCGAAGATTGAAGTGCTGACATGGCGTGTACCGCAGGAGGTTATTATCGAAAATAATCGCGTTGCGGGACTCAAGGTGCTTAATAAACAGACGGGAGCATCGGAAACGATGCTCGCAAAAGGCGTCTTCCCCTATATCGGCGCGGACCCTGTAACAGATTTCTGCCGTGATTTGGGCATCACTAATGACAAGGGCTATCTTGTTGTGAAAAGCGATATGTCGACTGCTGTTCCCGGTGTGTATGGCGCCGGTGACGTGTGCGACAAGGTGCTGCGTCAGGTTGTAACGGCGACTAATGACGGTGCTATTGCGGCTCAGAGTGCTTTGAAGTATTTGCGTTAAAGGACGTGTGGCATTATGAAAAGATTTGCATTGGTAAACGAGGACAGATGCGTTTCCTGCGGTGCCTGCACGCAGGTGTGCCAGCGTCAGGCAATCAGTATATACAAGGGGTGCTTTGCAAGAGTGGACAGGGAGCGCTGCGTTGGCTGCGGTATCTGTGCCAAAACCTGTCCTGCAGGCAGCATCAGGGTGGCAACAGATGGCTAAGAAAGTACAGCATTGGTATGATTATCTTTGGCTATGGCCGATAATTTATTTTGTCCTGGGCTTTTTCAATATCCTTTTTGCCTGGCTGGGAATGATTGATTTTATGGTGCCTGTTTTGTTGGCACTGTTTGGCGGCAACAAGCTGTTCTGCAACCGTTACTGCGGACGCGGACTGCTTTTGGCAAAGCTGGGCGGCGAGTGGAAGTGGTCGCGTAACCGCGCTACGCAGGAGTTTTTGGGTCGCCAAATGGTTCCGCTTCGGCTTTTTATGCTTCTTTATGGCCATGTTCGGCAATATGCTGTGGCAGACTTATCTTGTAGCTGCGCAGGCGCAGTCTTTGCGCGAGGTAGTGACACTGCTCTGGATGTTTAAGCTTCCTTGGGCGTGGGCCTATACCGCAGGCAGCTCTTCGGCATGGGTTGCGCAATATGCCTTTGGCTTTTACAGCGTAATGCTCACTTCTATGCTGCTTGGCTTAGTTGTAATGGCGCTGTTCAAGCCAAGAACTGGTGTACCTTCTGCGATGGGTACTATGACGCAGATGATTTGCAAAATGAAAAAATAGCTTGTGAAAAATTTACAAGCATATGAAAAATGACCTCCTGCAGTCAGCAGTAAAAGCTGCTTACGGGAGGTCTTTTTATGCGTAAAAACACAGCAGACACTGAATCTGCTGTGTTTAAAGATTGAATTTGATGTTGTTACAGAAGCTTATTCCTGCCAGCCCTTGCATAAATCTACCCAGCCCTGACAGTTGGCGCTGTACTGCTCCAGCTCGTCCGGAGTAAGCTCAATAGCGCTGTTGTGGCTGCCGCAGGCAGGGAAGAAGGTTACAAAGCGTTTGAGGGAAACGTCAAGATAAACCTTAACGCCGTCGTTGATACCGAAGGGGCAGACACCGCCGATAGCGTGGCCGATATCCGGCTCTACTTCGTCAGCAGTCAGCATTTTTGGCCTTGCAGCCGAAGAAATGCTTGTACTTGGCGTTATCTACCTTGGCATCGCTGCTGTGACGATGAGGATAACGCTGTCATCATGCAGCTTAAAGGAAAGGGTTTTGGCAATGCGCGCAGGCTCACAGCCTGCTGCCTGTGCTGCCAGCTCTACAGTAGCGCTGGAGGTTGCAAACTCTATGATACGATTATCTGCATTAAATTGTTTCAAATATGTACGAACCTTTTCTATAGACATGACAAAAGCCTCCCTTTAAAAATGCTTACTGAAAATTATCAGCTAAAAATCACAGCAATCGTCCAGCTCTGCTACATGGCAGTCCGGCAGCTTGCCTGCATCGCAGGCCGCTGCCAGGGACGGGTTAATCGGCAGGCGGGCGAGCACCTTCAAGCCGTAGGCATCGGCAGTTTCTGCCAGATGGCTGGGGCCGAAGATTTCGTAATCCTTACCGTTATCGGGACAATGGAAGTAAGCGTAGTTTTCAATCAGACCGAGAATCGGAATGTTCATCATGCGTGCCATTTTACTGCCTTGCAACAATCATGGAACAAGCTCCTGCGGAGAGGTTACGATGATGATGCCGTCGACAGGCAGGGATTGGAAGACGGTCAGCGGTACGTCACCGGTTCCCGGCGGCATATCAACAAACATAAAGTCTATATCTGTCCAGATGGCATCGCTCCAAAATTGCTTTACCATACCGGCGAGCAGAGGCCCACGCCAAACAACAGGGTCAGAATCATTCTTCAAAAACATATTGGCAGAAAGCACCTCCAGACCGCAGGGAGCAGTCAGAGGCAGAATACCGATTTCGTTGGCTTTGGCCTTGCCGTTTACGCCCAGGTTATGTCCCATGGACGGACCGGTGATATCAGCATCTAAAACAGCACAGCGCTTACCGCGGCGCTGCATACTGCTTGCTAAAAGACCGGTGATGAGGGACTTGCCTACACCGCCCTTGCCGCTGACTACGGCGATAACCTTTTTGACGCTGCTCATCGGATTGAGCTGCGCACGGAAATTAGTTGCCTGTGTTTTTTCAGCAGCTGCTGCGGAGGGACAGCTTCACAGCTGCTGCGTCCGCAGGAAGATGCATTGCTGCATTGTTGTTCGTTAGACATAAATTACACCTTACTCTCTAATTGATTATGAATAAATTTATTAGTTAGCTTTTCTTACAGCCTTCAGCAGCAGGCCTACAGCAATACCGCCGAAGCAGGGAACAACCCAGCCGAAGCCGATGTCAAACAGTGCAGGTTCTGCGCCAGAAAGTTATCCAATGCCATGAAGCGGATGTTGGCAACGCGCAGACCGTCGAAAACAGCGAAAATAGTTGTCAGTATCAGGCAGATGCGGAAGGTCAGCTGATCATCATGGATAATTGCACGACCGATGTTGAGAATTACCAGAGCGATAATAATTGGATAGAGCATGCAGATAACAGGAATGGAGAACTTGATGATGTTTTCCAGACCGAAGTTAGCTACTACCAGGCTGAAAGCAGAGACGAAGAATACCAGTCGCTCGTATTGCATACGGTTATTGCTAAGTTCGGCAAAATAACCGGAGATAGCGGTTGTCAGGCCGATGCTGGTGGTGAGGCAGGCAAAGAAAATAATCAAAGCCAAGACAACCTGACCGCCGAAGCCCATGTAATAGGTACAGATTTTGCTGAGCAGAGTTGCACCATTGGGGATAACACCGAAAACATTGATGCTCAGTGCGCCGGTGTAAGCCAGTGCTGCATAGATGATAGCAAGGAAGAAGGCTGCAATCAGCCGGCATAGAGCAGAGCTTGGTCAGAACCTTTTTATCGGTAATGCCTTGAGCTTCAATAGCCTTGATAGTAATAGAACCGAACAGAATTGCTGCCAGAAGGTCCATGGTATTATAGCCTTCCTGGAAGCCACGGAAGAACGGAGATGCAGCGAAGTCCGGATTAGGCATTTTCAGGCTGCCGGTAGGATTTACGAAAACGCAGACCACGAGAACTGCCAGACAAATCAAAAGCATGGGGGACAAAAATTTACCGATATGACCGATGATCTTTGACGGATTAATGGAAAAGAAATAGGTCAGGATGAAAAAGAACACGGTGTATACCGGCAGGCCGATAGCTTCGCAGGAAGCAGGCAGCAGGCTGTGAATACCGGTGTCAAAGGAAACGGCAGCGGTACGCGGAATAGCGAACAGCGGGCCGATAGCCAACGCACAGAGAATGGTAACGGCGCGGGCATACAGGGGATGCATAGGCATAGCAATGGAGTCCGGGTTATCGCTTTGCTTCATAGCCATAGCAAGTAGCCCAAAAGCGGGAAGCCAACGCCGCTCAGGCAGAAGCCGAGCATGCCCCAGGAAATGTTTTCACCTGCCATCTGTCCTAAAACAGGCGGGAAAATTAAGTTGCCGGCACCGAAGAAAAAGGAAAATAACATCAGGCCGATGGGAATGATTAATGAAAGGTTTATCTTATCGTTTTGCATTAAGTGCTCCTTTTTTACTACCTTAATTAAAAGAGTAGTCTGTATTTTGAAATCATAGAAAAAGCCACCTAGTCCGTCAGGAGCATAGATGGCTTTAAAAGGCTTATTTTACCAGCAGACGGAAATATTTCTTTTTACCCTTACGGATTAACAGGCTCTTATCTGCATCAAACATGTCTGCACTCAGGCATGCTTCTGCATCCTGCAGGACAGTGTCTGCTACAGTCAGGCCGCCTTGGGCGATTAACTGACGAGCTTCGCGTTTGCTGCTGAAAACTTTAGCGGCAGTCAGTACATCGATAATCTTGGCAGTCATATCTTCCGAGGTAATTTCGATTGCCGGTACGTTGCTCATGTCTTTGGCATTTCCGCCGAAGAGTGCTTCGGTAGCTTCCTGCGCCTGACGCGCTGCTTCTTCGCCATGAACAAGCTTGGTAACCTCATAGGCCAGAACTTTTTTAGCTTCGTTAATAGCTGCATCCTTCAGTGCGCTCAGACGACGAACTTCATCCATCGGCAGGAATGTCAGCAGGGACAGGCAGTTTTCTACGTCGCTGTCGGCAACATTACGCCAGTATTGATAGAAATCATACGGAGAAGTTTTTTCCGGGTCAAGCCACAGAGCACCCTTTTCGGTTTTGCCCATTTTGCGGCCATCGCTGGTGGTCAGGAGCTTGCAGGTCATGCAGTATGCAGGCTTTTGATCCTTGCGGCGGATTAATTCTACGCCGGCAAGCATGTTGGACCATTGGTCGTCGCCACCCAGCTCCATAATGCAGTTATGGTCATGGTGCAGCTTCCAGAAGTCGTAGCCCTGCATAATCATATAGTTGAATTCAAAGAAGGTCAGGCCTTTTTCCCAACGCTTTTTGAAGCATTCCGCAGCCAGCATACGGTTAACGGTAAAGTGTACGCCAACCTCGCGCAGCAGCTGAACATAGTTCAAGTCTAACAGCCAGTCAGCATTGTTGACAATAATAGCCTTGTCTTCACCGAAATCAATGAAACGGCTCATTTGCTTTTTGAAGCAGGCAATGTTGTGAGCGATGAATTCCGGAGTGAGCATTTTACGCATTTCGTCCTTGCCGCTCGGGTCGCCTACCATGCCGGTGCCGCCGCCCAAAAGTACGATAGGACGATGGCCTGCGCGTTGCATATGGCTCATCATCATCAGGCGATGAAATGGCCTACATGCAGACTGTCCGCGGTGGGGTCAAAGCCGATATAAAAGGTAATTTTTTCCTTCTCTAACAATTCTTTAATCTCGTCTTCATGGGACATTTGCTTAATAAAGCCACGTTCCATAAGCACGTCATAAACAGACATCAGATAACCTCCTTAAAATTTAAGCTGTGAAAAACAGCCTAGGCGATATATATAATCTACATTATACAATATAAGCTTGTTTTTAGCAAATGAAAAAGACTTTATAAAAGTGAAAATGGCTGATATGCAGGAAAAAATCCCGAATATCAGCCGAAAGTGTAAACTGTTATTCCAAATGAGATGTGCAGTGCGGGCAACGGGTTGCGTCATCGGCAATCTCGGATTTGCAGTAAGGGCACAGACGTGGCTCCGGTGCAGGCTCCGGTTCCGGAGTGAGCTTGTTGATCTGACGAATCATCATAAAGATGACAAAAGCGAGAATCAGAAAATCCAGTACGGAATTAATGAAGCTGCCATAGGCAAGTACAGGAGCTCCGGCCTTTTTGCTGCTTCCAGTGTAGCATATTCCTTGCCGTTGAGGCTGATAAACAGATTGGAAAAATCCATCTTGCCAAGCGCCATACCTAATGGAGGCATAACGACATCATTTACCAGCGAGCTGACGATTTTGCCGAAAGCACCGCCGATGATAACGCCGACGGCATATCCATAACATTACCTCGCATAGCAAATTTTTTAAAATCTTCTTTCATAGACATATATGAACACCCCTCGTTAAAAGTATTTTTTATAGTATTCTCGTTAAATGCTAAAAATCCTGCTGCTTGACGAAAAAGTGCTTGTGACATATAATAAAAGGGAATAAATTCTGCGTTATGCAGGTTCATTTAGTTGATATAGAGATGGAGGAAGAATTATGCGTGACGATTTAGTAGTACCTGGCGAAGGCGAGGAAAATTATGTCCTGGCCCGTGATGCCAGAGTTGTGACTGTACCGTTCTCTCCCTTGGAAGAACGTATGCAGAAGGAAAAACCGGAGGTGTTTGCACGTCTGCAAAAGCTGAAGGAAATTATCGGTGAGGAAACCTTCAAGCGCCTGGTAAGCAAGGTGCATAACATCAACTATGCTGATACCCGTATCATGCTTGTTGCTGAAAGCGAACTGCACCGTACCAACATTGAAAGAGAAATTTTACCGGCTATTGCTGAGGCTTTTGAGGTTACCAGCATCCGCGTTGTGACCCAAGGATAAAAGTTTCAAAAAAGTGTTGACAAAAGCTTAAAGATGCTTTATAATCATATTCGTTGCTGATGAACAGCAACAACAAATGTCGGGGCGTGGCGCAGTTTGGTAGCGCGCTTGTTTCGGGTACAAGAGGCCGTGAGTTCGAATCTCGCCGCCCCGACCAAATTTAAAACTTAGGAACCGCATGAGAATGCGGTTCTTTTTGTTTTTGCGACTAAATACAGTATTTGAATTACTTTTTCCGTCAGGTGTGAGTAGTTTAAGAGGGGTACAAATTGTACCCCTTTCGGAATTATGCTCAAAATTCTCCTGCCATCAGCGTTCTGATATTTTTATTTTAAGCTCTTTAGTTTTTCTATACTCTTGAGGGAGTTATTCCACAAAGAATTAAGCTGATAAATAGCTATTTATTCAATTTGGATAATCTTTCAGCAGGCGATATTCCTTACCTGATATATTCTGCGTTCAAGCTTTCGAGATTGGCTAGAACTATAAGCTGTTCAATTGTAGCTTCATCACGTATATTACCTTTAGATTCAGAGTGCTGATTTCTCCATTGTTTTGCAGTTGTCCGAACAAAGCAACATTTATCAAATCAGCTCACTGGCATATTTACAAGCTATCTGCTGTGGAGTAAGATTAGGGATTAAATTCTCTTTTATCGCATCGGTATGAATACGGTAATTTGATTTTGTTATTTCGCGTTTTATATTCCAGTCTAGGGACTTGGCGTGGCTTTCATCAGCTTTTAATCGTTGATAATCTTTAATTATATACAACTTGAATTCCGGAGAAATCCAGGATGCGAATTCGAATGCTATATCGGAATGAGCATAAGTACCGCCGTAGCGTCCAGATTTAGATGTAATACCGATAGCATTAGTAGTGCTTATCCACTTTTGTGGTGTTAGAACAAAGCTGTTTTCGCCAGCTGCATTTTTAAACTGGTCGAATTCGACCAGTTTAAAATCAGGGTTATAAATCTTTTCCCATAATCCTAAAAATTCAATTGTACTTCTCGAACGTAACTAATTTTTAACAACATCTGCCGGAAATTCAGGATTGCGCTTTTTGGCTATATCCGTCAATGAAATATAATCTGCTTCGTTTGAACTTGCCACGCGAATTTCTACGCCGTTGGCGTTGATTGTACTCTTTACGTCTTTCATAATAAAAATCCTTCTAAAAAATTTGCATTGAAACATCAGATACA
>ENA-OQCS01001404-OQCS01001404.1-human-gut-metagenome-genome-assembly--contig:-NODE-1404-length-12469-cov-1.410630_pt1 | contig 12469 bp, 17 predicted proteins | sample MGYA00242757_ERZ504575 | MGnify/ENA primary metagenome ERZ504575 (study PRJEB26092, sample SAMD00036297) | human gut metagenome | host: Homo sapiens | study: EMG produced TPA metagenomics assembly of...
AATCAGGGTGTTCTGGCATACCCAGTTCGCGACCTACACGGCGTACTTCATCTTGAACAACATGACGCAAAGGTTCGCAAAGTTTCAGGTTCATCTTTTCCGGCATGACCACCTACGTTATGGTGACTCTTGATAACGGTACGTGATAGACAATGACTCGATGCAGTAGGATAGATAGTACCCTGTGCCAGCCATTTCACATCCTGAATCTTATGTGCTTCTTCATCGAATACGTCGATAAATCCTTTACCGATAATCTTACGTTTGCGTTCGGGTTCGGTTACACCTGCCAGTTCTGAGAAGAACTTTTCGCTGGCGTCTACGCCAATCACGTTCAGACCAAGGCATTCATAGTCGTGCAATACGTTCTTGAATTCGTTCTTGCGAAGCATTCCGTGGTCTACGAAGATACAGGTCAGGTTCTTTCCGATGGCTTTGTTCAGCAATACGGCTGCTACTGATGAGTCAACGCCACCGCTCAGTCCTAACACTACCTTGTCGTCGCCAAGCTGTTGCTTCAGTTCGGCTACTGTGGTTTCAATGAAAGAAGCGGCACTCCAGTCCTGCTTTCCGCCACAGATGTCTACTACGAAGTTCTTCAGCAGCAAAGTTCCGTCTTCGCTGTGGAACACTTCCGGATGGAACTGTACGCCCCAGAGCTTTTCGTTCTTTGCCTGGTAAGCGGCGATGGCTACTTTGTCGGTAGAAGCGATGATTTCAAAGTTGTCGGGGATGGCAGTGATGGTGTCACCGTGGCTCATCCATACCTGAGAATGTTCGCGGATGCCTTTCAGCAGCGGGTTCTGGTGGTCGAAGTAGCCAGGTGTGCACGTCCGTATTCGCGGGTGTTGGCCGGCTCTACCTTTCCTCCGTTGGTGTACGACATGAACTGTGCACCATAGCAGATACCCAGGATAGGATATTTTCCGCGGATGTTGGTTAAATCAACTTTGAAAGCCTTCTCATCATACACTGAGAAAGGACTTCCCGACAAGATTACGCCGATAACCGACGGGTCATCGTGTGGAAACTTGTTGTAAGGAACAATTTCGCAATACATGTTCAGCTCGCGCACACGGCGGCCGATAAGCTGCGTGGTTTGTGAACCGAAGTCAAGAATAATAATTTTTTCCTGCATATTGTGTGTGATGTAAAATGTAATCTATGCGTGCAAAGGTACGCATATTTTTCCTAAATCCGATGTGGCCTTTGATTTTATTTGAGGCCGAAACCTGTCATTTGGAGCTTTGAAAGCCTTATGGTATGCTTTTTTTAAGTTTTATATGTAAATAAGTAAGGAATAAATTTGTACTTTTGTCGCCGTATGAGCAGAATTTTGGCAATAGATTATGGCAGAAAACGCACCGGAATTGCAGTGACCGATCCGATGCAGATTATAGCGAACGGACTGACTACCGTGCCGACACATGAGCTGATGGATTTTTACTGAAGTATGTGGCGCAGGAAAAGGTGGAGCGCATCGTGGTGGGGCATCCCAAGCAGATGAACAATGAGGACTCCGAAAACATGAAGTATATCAAACCGTTTGTGGCGCAGCTGAAGAAGAAGTTGCCGGACATGCCGGTGGAACTGGTGGACGAACGGTTTACTTCTGTGCTGGCACATCAGGCGATGCTTGACGGCGGACTGAAGAAGAAGGCACGTCAGGACAAGGCGCTGGTGGACGAAATCAGTGCACGATTATCTTCGCAATCTTATTTGGAATCGAGAAGAATGTAACTTAATAAATTTTTGAATAATATGATTTTACCTATTTATGTATACGGGCAGCCTGTATTGCGTCAGGAGGCTCAAGATATTACGCCAGATTATCCGGGCTTGAAAGAGCTGATTATAAATATGTTTGAAACGATGGACCGTGCCGACGGGGTGGGACTGGCTGCTCCTCAGATCGGGCTTCCTATCCGTGTGGTAGTGGTGAACCTGGACGTGTTGTCGGATGATATGCCGGAGTTCAAGGATTTCAAGCGTGCGTACATCAATCCGCATATTCTGGAAACAGGCGGTGAACTGGTTTCGATGGAAGAAGGCTGTCTGAGCTTGCCGGTATCCACGAAAGTGTGAAGCGTCCGGACAAGATTCACGTGACTTACCTGGATGAAAACATGCAGCCGCACGATGAGTGGGTGGAGGCTATCTGGCCCGTGTGATGCAGCATGAATTCGACCACCTGGATGGTACCATGTTTATCGATCATTTGTCGGCTTTGCGCAAACAGATGATTCGTGGCAAGCTGAACGGTATGGTGAATGGTAAAGCTCGTTGCTCTTATAAAGTGAAAACGGTGAAATGAACAAAAGAATCCTATACATATTATATATAGGTATGTTTTTCCCGGTGGTTGCCCTGTCGCAGATTAATACGGACAGGGTTATGACCATCGGGAAAAATGCACTTATTTTGAGGATTATGTCCTCTCTATCCAGTATTTCAATCAGGTAATCGGGGCGAAACCGTATCTGGCTGAACCGTATTTTTACCGTGGACTGGCCAAGATGAACCTGGATGATTATCAGGGGGCGGAGGCCGACTGTTCGCAGGCGCTGGAACGCAATCCTTTTGTGGTGAATGCGTATCAGATTCGCGGTATCTCACGTATCCGCCAGCAGAATTATCAGGGGGCTATTCAGGATTACCGCAAGGCCTTGAAGATGGATCCGGAGAATATCAGTCTGTGGCATAACCTGGCTTTGTGCCGGATGCACGAGGAGGAATATGCGCAGGCATGTGCGGATTTGGATACGCTGATTCGTATCTCTCCGCGTTATACGGATGCGTACCTGATGCGTACGGAGGTGTCGCTGAAGCAGAAGGATACGCTGCAGGCTATGAACGATGCGGACAAGGCCATCGAGATGGACCGCTATAATCCGGATACATGGTCGTCGCGGGGTATGCTGTTCTTGCAACGCGGAAAATATAAGGATGCAGAAACGGACTTGACGGAGGCGATTCGTCTGTCGGTGCGTAATGCGGGCGTGTATATCAACCGTGCGTTGGCAAGATACCATCAGAATAACCTGAGAGGGCGATGTCGGATTATGACCTGGCATTGGATGTGGACCGGAATAATTTTATCGGACACTATAACCGTGGTTTGCTGCGTGCACAGGTGGGGGATGACAACCGCGCGATTGAGGATTTCGACTTGTGCTCAAGATGGAGCCGGACAACCTGATGGCCCGTTTCAACCGGGGCTTGCTGCGCGACCGTACGGGTGATTATCCTGGGGCTATCGAGGACTATTCGGCGGTGCTGGAAGAATATCCCAATTTCTTGGCCGGGTACCAGTATCGTGCGCAGGCCAGAAGAAAGGTGGGCGACCTGAAAGGGGCGGATGCCGACGAATTTAAGGTGCTGAAAGCGCAGATTGAAGCGCAGAACGGTACGAAGAAGCAGACGGCTTCGAACGACAAGACGCGTAAGAAATCGGATAAGAACGTGGAAAACTACCGCAAGATTGTGGTGGCCGACAATGATTCGGAAGACGACCGTTACAAGACGGATTACCGTGGAAGGGTGCAGGACAAGAATGTGACGATTTTGCCACAGCCGATGTTTGCCTGAATTACTACGAGCGTCCGGAAGAGGTGAAGCGTCAGGTCAATTATTATAAGGGTATCGACGATTTGAATGCACGCAGGGTGCTTCCGCATCGCCTGCTGATTACGAACAACGAGGCTTCGTTGTCGGAAGAGCAGGTGAAGCAGCATTTCGCTTCTATTGATGAACAGACGGCTGCCATTGTGAAGGAGTCTGGTAATGTGCTGCATTATTATGCCCGGGCACTTGACTTCTATCTGGTGCAGGACTTTGACAATGCGTTGAAGGATTTGGATGAGGCTATCCGCTGTGACTCTACGTTCTTCCCGGCTTATTTCAGTCGTGCGCTGATTTATTACAAGCAGTTGGAATACCGTAAGCGCGACCGGAAGTTTGAAGTGGAAACGGTAGAGGAACAGAACCTGCAGGTGCGTTCGTATGACTATAATAAGGTGCGCGAAGATTTGGACCGTGTGATTGAACTGGCTCCTGACTTTGTGTATGCATATTATAACCGGGGTAATATCCTGGCGGTGATGAAAGACTATCGGGCTGCACTGGTAGATTACAACAAGGCCATTGAACTGGATCCCCGTTTTGCGGATGCCTATTACAATCGCGGATTGACGAATATCTTTCTTGGGAACAATCGCCAGGGTATTCAGGATTTGAGTAAGGCGGGTGAACTGGGAATATTCTCGGCCTACAATATTATCAAACGATTTACGACAATAGAGGAGAAATAATTGGATGCAATATTTTTCTTTAACTAAAAAGTTTATATTTTTGCGTCTCAATAATAGATTAATACAAAAAGACTATGGTTAAGATAACTTTTCCTGACGGCTCCGTTCGCGAGTATAACGAAGGAGTTACTGGTCTGCAGATTGCAGAAAGCATCAGTTCCCGTTTGGCACAGGATGTATTGGCTTGTGGGGTGAACGGTGAAACTGTGGATTTGAATCGTCCTATCAACGAAGATGCAACTTCGTTCTTTATAAATGGGGAAGACGAACAAGGAAAGCATGCCTTCTGGCATACAAGTGCACACTTGCTGGCTGAGGCATTGCAGGAATTGTATCCGGGCATTCAGTTCGGTATCGGTCCGGCTATCGAAAACGGATTCTATTATGACGTAGATCCGGGTGAGGCTGTGATTAAGGAAGGTGACCTGCCTGCCATTGAAAAGAAAATGGCTGAACTGGCTGCCAAGAAGGAAGAGCTGGTTCGCCAGAGTATTTCAAAGGAAGATGCCTTGAAATGTTCGGTGACAGAGGTGAGACTTACAAGTGTGAGCTGATTTCTGAATTGGAAGATGGTCACATCAGTACATATACTCAGGGTGCGTTTACCGACCTTTGCCGTGGTCCGCACTTGTTGTCTACTGCTCCTATTAAGGCTATCAAGCTGCTGTCAGTAGCTGGTGCTTACTGGAGAGGTCAGGAAGACCGCAAGCAGATGACACGTATCTATGGTATCACTTTCCCGAAAAAGAAGATGCTGGATGAATATCTGGTAATGCTGGAAGAAGCCAAGAAACGCGACCATCGTAAGATAGGTAAGGAAATGGATTTGTTCATGTTCTCGGATACAGTCGGTAAGGGACTTCCGATGTGGTTGCCGAAAGGCACTGCTTTGCGTATCCGTCTGCAGGACTTCCTCCGTCGTATCCAGGCACGTTATGACTATCAGGAAGTAATGTGTCCGCCTATCGGTAACAAACTGTTGTATGTGACTTCAGGTCACTACGCAAAATATGGTAAAGACGCATTCCAGCCTATCCATACTCCGGAAGAAGGCGAAGAATACTTCTTGAAACCGATGAACTGTCCGCATCACTGTATGATTTACAAGAACTCTCCGCGTTCTTATCGTGACCTGCCATTGCGTATCGCTGAATTCGGTACGGTATGTCGTTACGAACAGAGTGGTGAGTTGCACGGATTGACTCGTGTACGTAGCTTTACACAGGATGATGCGCACATCTTCTGCCGTCCTGACCAGGTGAAAGATGAGTTCCTCTGCGTGATGGACATCATCTCTATCGTGTTCACTTCTATGGGTCTGGAAAACTTGAAGCACAGATTTCTTTGCGTGACAAGGAAAACCGTGAAAAATACATCGGTAGCGATGAAAACTGGGAAAAGGCAGAACAGGCTATCGTGGAAGCTTGTGAAGAAAAGGGTTTGAAGGCGAAGTGGAATACGGTGAAGCTGCATTCTACGGTCCGAAACTGGACTTCATGGTGAAGGATGCTATCGGTCGTCGCTGGCAGCTGGGTACCATTCAGGTGGACTACAACTTGCCGGAACGCTTCCAGTTGGGAATACAATGGGCTCAGATAACCAGAAACATCGTCCGGGTAATGATTCACCGTGCTCCGTTTGGTTCAATGGAACGTTTCGTGGCTGTGCTGATTGAACACACTGCTGGTAAGTTCCCGTTGTGGCTGACTCCGGATCAGGTGGCTATCCTGCCTATCTCTGAGAAATTCAATGACTATGCCGATAAGGTACGCATGGAATTGAAAAGTATGACGTACGTGCATTGGTGGATGACCGTAACGAAAAGATTGGCCGTAAGATTCGCGACAACGAAATGAAACGCATCCCTTACATGCTGATTGTGGGCGAAAAAGAAGCCGAAAATGGTGAAGTTGCCGTACGTAAGCAGGGTGAAGGAGACAAAGGAACCATGAAAATCGAAGAATTTGCAAAAAATATTGCAGAAGAAGTTCATAATATGATAAATAAATGGTAAATTTGCAGCCGTTTGCTGACAGAATCAAAATTCTGCGGCAAACGGACTTTAAAATAAATAATTTATAAATTCAAAAAACAAACAGGAAGACACTATTTTTAATGAAAAATGACACGTTAAAAGGCAACACCGAATCAACGAACAGATTCGCGCCAAAGAAGTACGTATTGTGGGAGATGATATTGAATCGGCGGTATATCCGATTGCGCAGGCTTTGAAACTTGCGGAAGAACACGAAGCCGACTTGGTCGAAATTTCACCTAACGCAGTTCCTCCAGTTTGTCGAATTATAGATTATTCTAAATTCCTCTATCAGCTGAAAAAACGCGCAAAGGAACAGAAAGCTAAACAGGTGAAGGTAAACGTGAAGGAAATCCGTTTTGGACCTCAGACTGACGAACACGATTACAACTTCAAACTGAAACATGCCATCGGTTTCTTGCAGGATGGAGATAAGGTAAAAGCATACGTGTTCTTTAAAGGACGTTCCATTTTGTTCAAGGAACAGGGAGAAGTGCTCTTGCTCCGTTTTGCTAACGACTTGGAAGACTATGCAAAGGTAGAGCAGATGCCGTTGCTCGAAGGAAAGAGAATGACTATATCATTGTCTCCGAAAAAGCCGGGAGCTCCGAAAAAGGCTGCAAAACTAGAACCTGCGAAGGTGGTTGAAACCAAAGAATAAAGAAAAGAAAGTGCGTAACGCGCCGGTATAGTGCGTTACCATGTGAATAATAATAATTAAAATTTTAACAAGATGCCAAAGATCAAGACTAACTCCGGTGCTAAAAAAAGATTCGCTCTTACCGGAACAGGTAAAATCAAAAGAAAGCACGCTTTTCACAGTCACATTTTGACTAAGAAGACTAAAAAGCAGAAAAGAAACCTTTGCCACATGGGCTTAGTTGACAATGCTAACTTAGCTCAGGTAAAAGAACTTCTTTGCATGAAGTAATCTTAACAAAAGCGTAAAAACGTATCATTTTAAATTATTAACCGAATGCATTAGCCTCAAGTCCGATTGAGAATATATCGGCGCTATCATTCAAAAAAGAATTAAAACTATGCCAAGATCAGTAAATCACGTTGCTTCTAGAGCAAGAAGAAAGAAAATTTTAGGTTTAACCAGAGGTTATTTTGGTGCAAGAAAGAACGTTTGGACCGTTGCTAAGAATACTTGGGAAAAAGGTCTGACTTATGCATACCGTGACCGTAAGAACAAAAAACGTAACTTCCGCGCATTGTGGATCCAGCGTATCAACGCAGCTGCTCGTCTGGAAGGTATGTCTTACTCTAAGTTGATGGGTGCATTGCACAAAGCAGGTATTGAAATCAACCGTAAGGTGTTGGCTGACTTAGCTATGAACCACCCTGAAGCATTCAAGGCTGTGGTTGCTAAAGCTAAAGCTGCTTAATCTCACCGGAGACGGAGACAATGTATAAAGGATGCCCCTAAAATGGCATCCTTTTTGTGCATTATTTTTGTATATTCAAATATTTGTCGTATATTTGTCATAGAAAAATTGAAGCCGGTACTTGCAGAATCGGGAAACTCATCAATTTTTATGAAATACCGAGACAAGCTTCTACTTCCAATGGCGGGCCACGCTTCGGGTAGCATTTATGCCGGTGGATTACAAAGGAGGAGAGCACTCAAAACCTGTCATTCGGAGTTTCGTCACGCCTCGGGTACGGCTTCTCCTTTTCATAAAAGCGAAGAATCTTGGGTTTAGCGAGTCAAGGTTCTTCGTTTTTTATGAGTTTACTTTTGGAACGTTGTTTACTTAGATAATATAAGAACTATGAGGAAGCACATTTTAATGTCGTTGTGTGCCGGCTCTCTTTTGTTGGGGGCTTGTGCTGGAAAAGGTGAGCAGAAAATGAGTGTGTCACAAGAACCGGATACTTTGTTGATGCTGGTGGGCAGTTATGCAAGTGCAGATCAAGAAGGGATAAAGACGTATCGCTTCAATCAGGAGACGGGAGAGGCTGTGCTGGCCAGTACGTTGTCTGGGATTGAGAATCCGTCGTTTTTAGTGCCGACGGAAGACGGTACGCATGTGTATGCCGTGGGAGAGACGGAAAAAGGGTTTACGGCTAATGCGTTGGCATTGGATACGTTGACTGCGGGGCTGACGTTGCTGAACAGCCAGTCTACGGGTGGAGCTTCACCGTGTTATATTACGGTGAGTCCGGATGGCAAGTTTGTGTTGACCGCCAATTACATGGGAGCGAATATTACGGTTTTCCCTCGTCTGGCGGATGGAAAGTTAGGAGAGGGGCATGTCATTTCCTTCCAGGGAAAAGGAGCCGATAAGGAACGGCAGGAGCAGCCTCATTTGCACTGTGTGTATTTCACTCCCGACGGAAAGTTGCTTTTGGCAAACGATTTAGGTTTAGACCGTATTCACGCTTTTCCGGTAAAACAAACTTCAGGAACGAAAGGAACGGATTTATTGGATGAAGCGGCTGCTTTTGATATTGAGCTGGCTCCAGGTTCAGGTCCGCGTCATACGTGTTTTGACAAGCAGGGAAAACATGCGTATCTGTTGACGGAATTGTCTGGCGAGGTAGTGGTGTGGACGTACGATGGAAAGACCCTGACACAGCAGCAAGTCATCAAGGCAGACACGTGGGTGCGAAAGGTAGTGCAGATATTCATCTGTCGCCCGATGGAAAATTCCTGTATGCTTCCAATCGTCTGCAGGCAGATGGCGTAGCTATTTTCAAGGTTTCTCCTTCCGATGGTACACTGACTAAGGTAGGTTATCAGTTGACTGGCATTCATCCGCGTAATTTCACGATTACGCCGAACGGAAAGTATCTGTTAGTAGCTTGTCGGGATACAAACGAGATTCAGGTATTTGCGCGTGATATGGAAACCGGTCTTTTGCAGGATATAGGCAAGACTATCCATACCGATAAACCGGTCTGTCTGCAATGGGTTATGAAATAAGTAATTGAACCATATACTTATACGGCGGGGAAAGATAGGCGGAAACGGCTTCCTTTCCCCGCTGTGCTTTGTACGCTGATTTGTCCCCCGTGCAGCTGATAATCTGTTTACAGAGGGTAAGACCGATACCGGAACCGTTATTCTTAGTGGTGAAGAAGGGCACGAAGATACGTTCCGTCACTTCCGGCAGCATACCTTCTCCGTTATCGCTGATTTCGAAAATGAGTTCCTGTGCATGGGTTTCTACCTGGATGCGAATGTCCGGATGGGAGCGATGGGCACATGCTTCACGGGCATTCTTCAGCAGGTTTATAAATAGCTGCTCCATCTGTGTGCGGTCAGCATACCAGGTGAGCTGGGAAGACGGGCATTTATACTGCACTTCCAGTTCCGGGTAAAGTCGTTGCAGGTCGGAAAGAAACTGTTCCAGTGGGATTTCCGTCTTCATCGGGGCCGAGATACGGGTCAGTTTCCGGTAATTTTCTACAAACTCCAGCAAGCCTTTTCCCCGGCGGTAGATGACCTGTAGCCCTTGCTGTATGTAGGTATGCGTACGTGCATCATCAGGATGCTCCTGGCTTCGTTCATTCAATGTATCTGCCAGAGAGATAATTGGGTGATGGAATTCATGATTTCATGCGTCAGTACCCGTATCAGCTTTTGCCAAGCTTCCATTTCTTTGTACTCCAATGCGCCGTGGATGTTTTTCAAGCTAATCAGCCGGCAGGTTCGTCCTTGCAGCTGGATGTGAGTGACCGACAGGGAGAGGTCGAAGTGGCGTTTCCTTTTGCAGGTGAGCACCTGCTGGTTTTCCTGAATGGCCGTGCTGATTTCTTCGGGCAGATGGGCGCAGTGTCCCAATAGTTCGCGGGCTGCCTTGTTCATCCATTCCATCCGGTTGCTTCGGTCGGTGACGAGGACGGCCGTATCTACCTTGTTCAGCAGCATTTCATAGTATTGGTGCTTTACCTCCTCATCTACTATACGGGTGCGCAGGTTCTTCAGAGCCTGTGAAAGTTCTTCTGCTAACTTCTGCATCTGCGGGTCGGCAAAAGGTGCGCAAACCCGCTGTCCCAGGTCATTCTGTTTCATGCATTCCACGAGCCGGTACATGGTTTCAGTCTGCCGGATTTGTATGCGGTACAGGCTGTAACAGATGCCAATGAGCAACAGTCCGCAGATGATGGTACAGAACCACAGTCCATGCAGCATGGCTAAAACACCTGCGATAATCAGACCTGTCAGTCCTAAAATGTGCAGTATCAGGTAGTATCCATACGTTTTCATAAGCCCCATTTTCCAGTTTCCGATAAAGTGCAAAACGTGTAATTCCTAATAGTTCGGCGGCCTTGCTCATGTTTCCTGTGCTCACTTTCAAGGCCCGTTCGATAGCATTCTTTTCCAGTTTCTCTAAGTTGAGTTCTTCCGTCAGTGCAGGCTGGTGCGCGGCGGCATTCCCTTGTGGAAACAAGAAATCATCCGGTTTCAGGAGTCCGTTTTCGCTCAGAATGACGGCACGTTCACGGTGTGCTGTAACTCACGCACATTACCCGGCCATTCGTATTTCAGCAGCTTGTTTTTGGCTTCACGCGTCAGTCCCTTGATTTCCTTGCGGTATTTCCGGTTGTACTGATTCAGAAAATGTGTAGCTAACAGCAGAATATCTTCTCCACGTTCCCGTAAAGGAGGGATGTGAAGTTCCACAGTATTGATGCGGTACAACAAATCCTGACGGAATTTTCCTTCTGCCACCAACTGATGCAGGTTGGCATTGGTGGCACAAATCAGCCGTACATCGATGTGTATCGGATTGACTGCCCCCAGTCGGGTGATGCACTGCTTTTCGATGGCCGTCAGCAACTTGGCCTGCATGGGCAGGGACAAGTTGCCGATTTCATCCAGAAACAACGTACCCCCTGAAGCTGTTTCCATTCTGCCGGGTTTCGCTTTCCGGGCATCCGTAAAGGCCCCCTTTTCGTACCCGAAGAGCTCACTTTCGAACAACTGCTCCGGAATACTTCCCAAGTCGATGGGAATAAAGACCTGTTCCCGGCGGGGAGAGAAGAAACGCAGCATGCGTGCAGCCAAGTCCTTCCCGGTACCATTTTCTCCCAGTATGAGCAAGTTGGCATCCGTATCAGAAAGCTTGTAGATGGTTTCTTTTACCTTCTGCATGGCGGGGGAGTTGCCAATCAGTTCCGGAATGCGATCGTCTCCCTTCAGGGCCTGTACCTCATTCTGCAACCGTCCTACTTCCTGGCGTGAACGGCTGAGTTTGACGGCAGCCGACAATGTAGCCAACAGCTTTTCCTTCTCCCATGGTTTGGAGATAAAATCAGTAGCCCCGGCTTTAATGGCCTGCACCGCTTTTCCCGTATCCGCGTAGGCCGTCATGAATACCACTACCGCTTGCGGGTCGATACGGAGGATCTGCTTCAGGTAGTCAAACCCTTCCTGCCCGCTGATGGCATCCCGCTGGAAATTCATGTCGAGCAGAATCACATCGGGATGGAAGGTAGTCATGAAATGTTCAATTCGTGTAGGCTGTGTAGTCACTCGAATCTGCTCCATATAGGGCTCTAATAGCAGGTTCAAGGCGAAGAGCACGTCTTCGTTATCGTCAATGATGAGTATTTTTCCTTTTTCTTCCATACAATATCAAGGTGTCTTTCGCAAAGATAATGCTTTTTGCATGTGCTGTATGTGCATTTTCGCACGCTTTTTGTGCGGATGCGCACACGAAGTGAATTTGCTCGATTTTTCTATCTTCTACATAATCAGTGCGTTATCCGAATGGCACAGTTTTTGGATATAAAAAGCAGATAACTATGCGTATGAAGATGGGAAACAAGATACTGTGGCTTATGAGTTGCCTGCTTTTTTGCGGGCAAGTTGTGTGGGGAGAGAAGCTGACACTGCAAGAGGCTATTCAGTTGGCGCAGGCCAGCTCTCCAGAGGCAGAAGCTGCCCGGCATACCTACCGGGCAGCTTACTGGAGTTACCGTTCGTTTCGGGCAGACTACCTGCCTGAGGTAAGTTTGTCTGCATCGCCTTATCTGAACCGGCAGATTAATAAGGTAACCCAGCCCGACGGTACGGAACTGTTTCTCCGACAGAACCAGCTGGCTACCGACTTGACGCTTTCCGTTAGCCAGAACGTCTGGTTCACGGGAGGTAACTTGGTCATGCAGA